>PVMS01032272.1_pt1 | contig 12998 bp, 10 predicted proteins | sample 1853461 | NCBI WGS metagenome assembly PVMS01 (sample SAMN08582032, study PRJNA380276) | Marine sediment metagenome, whole genome shotgun sequencing project. | isolation source: ocean sediment barecode stripped | collected 2017 | reverse complement strand
TGAGCGCCGGAAAAATGCATCGTGACAAGCCAATGCCATTCGGGCCCTTCATTGCCGCTGCGGGCTGGATTGCCCTGATCTGGGGTGAACAGATTATGAATTACTATACGAATTCGGGCGCTTTTGGCTGAATCAGCCCGCTGGTTTATCCGGGGCAATCGTTCAGACTGACCTGCATATTGTAAAAAATGAACCCTTCAGCTGACCCATCACGATCCGTACACGCTCATGACATCTTCGTCGTCGTGCTCACCGGCGGCATCGCATCCGGCAAAACCATGGTCTCCGATATTTTTGCGCGGTATGGCGTACCCATCATCGATACTGACATCATTGCGCATCAGATTGTGCAAGCAGGCAAACCTGCCCTGAAAAGAATCAGTCTTGAATTCGGAGCGGATTATCTGGATGCCGATGGCTGCCTTGACCGGCGCAAGATGCGCAATGCCATATTCTCGGATACGCAACTCAAACAGCGCCTGGAAAACATTTTGCATCCGGCCATTGCACAGGAAGCTCTACGCAAGATCAGGCAACTGAAGGGGCCCTGGTGCATCCTGGTCATACCCCTGCTGGCCCAATCGGATCGCTACCAGTGGGTAGACCGGGTATTGGTCGTGGACGTTAACGAGTCCACTCAGATTGAACGTGTGATGGCGCGCGACAAAATCAATCTCAAGCAAGCCCGGTCCATTCTGCAAGCACAATCCAGCCGTAAGCAGCGCCTGGCACTGGCCGATGACATAATCGACAACAGCGGCAGCCTCACCCAACTGGAAGCCCGGGTCGCCCAACTTCACAAGAAATACGGATTATTGGCTAAAAGGGGTCTGACTTTGCGAAAAGATTCCTAGGTCAGTTTGCCGTGACAGTGTTTGTATTTGTTGCCTGAACCGCAGGGACAGGGTTCATTGCGCCCAATTTTTCGCCCTTCCCTGACGAATGGCTCTGCACTTGGTGGCAAATCTGCTTCAGGGCCTGGCGGCGCCACCGGTCCTGCTTCATCATGACGGAACTGCATCGGTGCTTCCCGCCGCCGTTGTGCATCCACAGCCTCGACATCTTCCTCGGCCTTGACCTGAACCCGTGCGAGTATCCTGATCACTTCATGTTTGATGCTTTCCAGCAGTGCGGTGAACATTTCATAGGATTCACGTTTATATTCCTGCATCGGCTGTTTTTGTGCGTAACCGCGCAGGCCAATGCCCTGGCGCAGGTAGTCCATATTGGCCAGGTGATCTTTCCATTTCTGATCGAGCACGTTGAGCATCAGCGCTTTTTCGAAATGACGCATCACGGTCTCGCCCGTTGATTCTTCCTTGCTGGCAAAGTGCTGGTCTACCGAATCAATGACCCGCTGCCGCAATACTTCTTCGTGAATTTGCTCGTCTTCAGCCAGCCACTTGTCAATCGGCAGATCAATCCCGAATTCACCATCCAGGGCCTTCTCCAGCGCCGGTATTTCCCATTGCTCATCAATACTGCCCGGTGCAATGAATTGGTCGATAGTGTCATTGAACACGTCATGCCGCATTTCCAGAATGGTATCGCCAATTTCCTCGGATTCCATCAATTCATTGCGCTGCGTATACACCACCCGGCGCTGATCATTCGCCACATCATCGTAGTCCAACAGGTGCTTACGGACATCGAAGTTGTGTGCCTCAACTTTGCGCTGGGCATTTTCGATGGCCCGGTTCAGCATGCCGGCTTCGATCGCTTCATCTTCCTTCATTCCGAAGCGTTGCATCATGGATGACATGCGGTCCGATGCGAAGATGCGCATCAGGTTGTCTTCCAGTGATATATAAAATCGCGAAGACCCGGGATCTCCCTGCCGGCCGGAACGGCCACGTAACTGGTTATCAATGCGGCGGGACTCGTGGCGTTCGGTGCCAATGATGTGCAAGCCACCTGCGTCGACAACCTGCTCGTGGAGTTTTTTCCAGGCAGTGCGGATTGATTCTTTGGTACTTTCATCCGTATCCGGGTCCAGGGCGGCAAGTTCCGCCGCCAGGCTGCCACCCAGTACAATGTCGGTTCCCCTGCCGGCCATGTTGGTCGCGATGGTAACGGCTCCCGGCTGACCGGCCTGCGCTACGATGGTCGCCTCTCGCTCATGTTGCTTGGCATTGAGTACCTCATGCCTGACCTTCTGTTTTTTAAGCAGGCCGGACAACAACTCCGAGGTCTCGATTGAAGTCGTTCCCACCAACACCGGCTGACCCCGCTCAGTGCAATCCTTGATATCCTCGATAATCGCCAGGTATTTGGCATCTACCTTAAGGAAGACCAGGTCATCCTTGTCATCCCGGATCATTGGCATGGCGGTGGGAATAACCACCACCTCGAGACTGTAAATTGACTGGAACTCGTAAGCCTCGGTATCTGCGGTACCGGTCATGCCCGCCAGCTTGTCGTAGAGCCGGAAATAGTTTTGGAATGTGATCGATGCCAGAGTCTGGTTTTCTTTCTGGATGGGGACGCCCTCCTTCGCCTCCACTGACTGATGCAATCCTTCAGACCAGCGACGCCCGGCCAGCGTACGGCCGGTAAATTCATCAACAATAACGACCTCGCCATCCTTGATGATATAGTCCACGTCCTTTTTGAATAGATGGTGGGCGCGCAATGCGGCATTCAGATGGTGAACCAGATTCAGATTATTGGCATCGTAGAGACTGTCGTCTTCCTTTAACAAGCCCGACTTGACCATCAACTCCTCGACGTGAGCCATGCCGTCTTCAGTCAGGTAAACCTGCTTTTGCTTTTCATCAATGGTGAAATCGCCGGGGCCGTTCTCGTTATCTATTTCAGAAATGATTTCCGCCGGATTCAAACTGGGAACCAACTGGTTAATACGAATATACAATTGAGGTGAATCATCCGCCGGACCGGAAATAATCAGCGGCGTACGCGCCTCATCGATCAGGATCGAATCCACCTCATCGACAATTGCAAAATAACGATCACGCTGAACTTTTTGATCAGTGGAAAACGCCATGTTGTCCCTGAGGTAATCAAAACCCAACTCGTTGTTGGTCGCGTAGACCACATCACAGGCATAGGCAGCACGTTTGGCGGCTGGTGTCATCCCGGGAACCACTACACCCACGGTCATTCCCAGTGCTGAGTAAATTGGGGCCATCCACTCGGCGTCGCGCCGAGCCAGGTAATCATTGACGGTGACGACATGCACACCCTGACCGGTGAGGGAATTGAGATAAACGGCCAGAGTAGCCATCAGGGTCTTGCCTTCACCCGTCTTCATCTCTGCAATCATGCCGCGATGCATAACCAGCCCGCCCACCAGTTGAACGTCGTAATGCCGCAATCCCAGCGTTCTCTGAGAGGCCTCGCGGGCTAATGCAAATGCCTCAGGCAGCAAGGCATCGAGGCTTGCCCCGTCTTTGTACCGGCTGCGCAACTCAGGCGTTTTCGCTCTGAGTTCATCGTCTGAAAGACTTTGAACGGAAGATTCAAGATCATTGACCAGCTGAATGACCTTGCCCATTTTCTTGACCAGCCGATCATTCCGACTGCCAATGAATTTTGTAATCAGGGTGTTTAACATTGCAACTCTTTTGTTCGGGCACGCCCGATGGTATTTGGGGTCAAAACGGGGCTGTTACAAGCAAAAACCCGAGGGAATTTGTTTACCTTAACTGTCCGACAAACCTGGAGGGGTTGATGGGGACACCATGACGGAGGACTTCAAAATGCACGTGGGGTGCGGAGGCTCTCCCCGTATCACCCATCAGGGCGATGACCTGTCCGGCTGTGATGTGATCACCGGCCTTTACATGCAACTTCTGGTTATGCGCGTATCGGGTTTGATACCCGTTGCCGTGATCAATTTCAATCGTGCTTCCATATCCGGCTCGTTGCGCAGACCAGATCACCACACCGCTGGCAACACTCAGCACTTCACTACCGCGCGTGCCCGCGAAATCCAGCCCTCTGTGCTGTACGCGCTCACCCGTAAACGGATCGGTACGCTCTCCGTACCGAGATGAAATCCAGCCCTTTCTTACTGGCCAGCCAGTGGGTGTCAGTTCACTTTCCAACTGCCTGTTCATCATCAGAAACTGCAAGGCATCCAGCTGTGAGGATTGCCGGCGAAGTTTGTCGCTGAGGGCAGCAACAGAAAGCTGAAGATCTATTTCATCTGCTGAACCGACAGCCTCGTAGTCCGCTGGACCACCAATCGGGGCTGGTTCATTGAAATCAAACTCATCAAGAGTCAACTGACCCATTTGTGCCAATCGCCCACCCAGGGCATCCATGCGCGTCGAGGCAGCCTGTAATTCCGCCAATCGCGCAGCCAGGGCGTTGATGTTCTGTTCATTGTTCCTGGAAAGCCGGTCCAGCTTGCCTTGCTGCAATTGAATCTTATGTTGAAGCGCGGTGAGTTGGCGCTCCAATTGGGGCGGTACGGACACCGAGCTTCTGCCGGCCTGGAACAGCAGAGCAGCACCGCCCAAAAGTACGGCAAATAAAAACACAGCCCTGAACCGGCCATTTCCTGATGAAAGATTTGACCGATTAAGACTGGCAATTATCGTTGTTGCTGCAGTACGCTTCATATATGGCTCGTTTTCCTAAATCCGGTAAAACTATACTTCGCGTTGACGATGTCATTTCAAGGCCAAACACCAAGCTTGGAAGCCTGGTCAAGCGCGCCAGGTTCCTGATTCATCTTGAGACCCTGATCCGTGGCTTCCTCGACCCGGATCTGGCCGCCCAGTTCCAGGTTGTCGCAGCCAGAAAAAACCGCTTGATTCTTATATCACCAACCGCTACCTGGGCCACCCGGTTGCGCATGCATACCCCTCAACTGATCAACTCACTACATTCAGTTGGAATGGTGGATATCGAACATATCGACATCCGGGTTGCTCCACTGGTTCGTCAGGAGCGCGTATCCAGGTCCAGGCGGTCGCTGTCGTCCGCCGCAAAACAAGCCCTTGATCACATGGCCCAATTCAAGGGTGGCGACAAGGAATAAGGCGACAAAATAAGCCGCTTAACCGCATGGACGGCGGATAATATCAGAAATTCAGTAGAAAGTCGTGAATGCAGGACAAGAAAATATGCGGTTTAAACCGTTGCCTGGGCTGGGTGTGCATAGGAAACGGGGATCGCACGCGTATCATCGTAAGTGATCTCTTCCCACGCCGAGTGGCAGTCCAGCAATTCCCGAAGCAAGCGATTGTTGAGTTCATGGCCCGATTTATATCCGGACAACGCGCTTATCAGTCCATGGCCCAGCAAATAAAGATCGCCGATGGCATCCAGCACTTTGTGCTTGACGAATTCATCTTCGTAACGCAATCCATCCTCATTGAGCACCCGGTAATCATCAAGGACAACCGCATTATCCATACTGCCGCCCAACACCAGGTTTCTTTCCCGCAACATCTCAATATCACGCATGAATCCAAAAGTACGGGCACGGGCGATTTCTTTCAGAAACGAAGTAGTGGAAAAGTCCACTGAGGCAAAAGACTGGTGTGATTTAAACACCGGGTGGTTGAAATCGATCTTGAAAGACACCCGAAATCCATCATAGGGATCTAATCGCGCCCATTTGTCGTCCAGTCGAACTTCCAAAGGTTCCAGAATACGTATGAAGCGTTTGGCGGCCGTCTGTTCTTCGATGCCCGCTGACTGTATGAGGAAAACAAAAGGACCGGCACTGCCATCCATGATCGGAACTTCGGCATTACTCAGGTCAACATAGGCGTTATCAATTCCGAGGCCCGCAAATGCAGACATCAAGTGTTCAACTGTTGAAACCCTGACCCCGTCCTGTTCCAGCGTAGTATTCATGCTGGTGTCTCCGACATGGGTAGCAAATGCCGGAACCTCGACCACAGGATCAAGATCAATACGGCGGAAAATAATGCCCGTATTGACCGCTGCAGGACGCAGAGTCATGAACACTTTTTCACCGGTATGAATACCCACGCCGGTAGCGCGGATTACATTTTTGAGGGTACGTTGGTTGATCATGTGGCTGGGACTCCTCAAGCCCGCAAAATCAGCGGCATATTAGCACAGCTACGGCGTGCTTCATAGTCGTCAATTAGTGATATTGGCAACATTTGTTGTAATTTAACAACATTTTAACAAACCTGTAACTTCTCCCTCACAATAGGCCCCACGCCCCAGCGGCAACCGAAAAACAGCGACCTGCGAACAGGCCGGTACGGCGAGTACGTTTTCCGGCTGCCGGATCTTCATCCCCGGAGAGGCCGGGATGATGAGATCATTTCAATCGGCCTGGGTTCGCAGGAAAGAAGGAATATCGAGATAATCAATATCTTTCTGCCGAACAAACAAGTCTTCATTTTCCATTTGTAACAAACGTGCATCGCGATCGCTGATTTGTTCCTCTTGAACAATTTCTTCGCATGATTCAGACGCTGGATGACCCACTGCACCATTTGCCACCAGGCGAATCGGTTTCTCCCGAAATTCGGTGCTGCGCACCGGTTGGCCGAGGCCGGTTGCGACCACTGTTACACGCAAATCGTCACCCATATCGGGGTCAATCACGGTCCCCATCACAACGGTAGCGTCTTCGGAGGCGAGGTCTGAAACCGTACTACCCACTTCCTCAAACTCCTTCATGGTGAGGTTGGTTCCGGCGGTGATGTTCACCAGGATGCCGCATGCGCCTGACAGGTCGATATCCTCCAGCAATGGACTGCCGATCGCAGATTGAGCTGCCATGATGGCCCGGTCATCTCCTGATGCGCGGCCAGAACCCATCATCGCCATGCCCATTTCCGACATGACGGTACGAACATCAGCGAAATCCACATTAATCAGCCCTGGGCAGGTGATCAGTTCAGCAATGCCCTGGACCGCACCCTGCAATACATCATTCGCCGCTTTGAACGCATTCAGCAACAACGTTTCGCCACCCAGCACGTCGGCCAGCCTGGAGTTTGGGATGGTGATCAGGGAGTCCACGTGCGCGGCCAACTCCTCGATTCCTTTTTCGGCTATCGACATGCGTCGCCTGGCCTCGAAATGAAATGGCTTGGTCACGACAGCCACGGTCAGGATGCCCAACTCTTTGGCCGCTTGCGCAATGACCGGCGCAGCACCTGTGCCGGTACCGCCGCCCATGCCCGCAGTGATAAACACCATATCTGCACCTGACAACATTTCCAGGATGTGATCCCGGTCTTCCAGCGCGGCCTGGCGTCCTACTTCCGGGTTTGCTCCCGCACCGAGACCCTTGGTCACGCCAGTTCCGATCTGTAATATCGTTTTGCCCTTGAATTGGCGCAAGGCCTGGGCATCTGTGTTGGCCGCGATAAATTCCACGCCTTCAATGCTGGCATCAATCATTTGTGCGACGGCGTTTCCGCCGCCGCCGCCTACACCAATGACCTTGATATTTGCACTGGGTGTATAGTTCTCTACTAATTCAAACATGCTTATTTCTCCTCTCACTCGCCGTTGATGTCATTACATGGAATCTGGCTTGTTGACCGTATCGATACGGTTCTTGTGATTCACAGCTTCAATTCATGCAACAGTTCAAACTCCTTGCTTAAAATTCGCCCCGGAACCAACTCCGGACACGGTCAAATAAAGTATCTCCTCCACCTGATGACAGGGTGATACGGTTTGCATCCGCCTGACTGCCGTATAACAGCAAACCAACACCGGTGGCGTGAATGGCGTTGGAAACCACGTCAGACAGTCCAGTCACATACTGCGGCGTGGCCAGGCGCACCGGCATATGAAAAATTTCCTCAGCCAGTTCTTCCGCACCTTCCATCTTGGACGCGCCACCACTCATCACCAGCCCCGCCGCCACGATGTTTTCAAAGCCACTGCGCCGCAGTTCAGCCTGCACCAAATTGAACAACTCCCGATAACGTGCTTCAACTACCTGGGCCAGTGTCTGGCGCGCCAACTGTCTTGAAGTGCGATCGCCGACGCTGGGCACCTGAATACTCTCGTCAGTTCTGGCCAGTTGCTCCAGCGCGCAGGCATATTTGATCTTGATGTCTTCAGCATGCTGGGTCGGTGTGCGCAAGGCGACGGCAATATCATTGGTCACCTGGTCACCCGCAATCGGAATGCAGGCAGTGTGCCGAATGGCGCCACCGGTAAACACCGCAATATCAGTGGTGCCCGCACCGATATCCACCAGGCACACGCCGAGGTCTTTCTCGTCCTCGGTAAGAACCGCATAGCTGGCAGCAAGTGGTTGCATGATCAGTTCATCTACGGTCAATCCGCAGCGTGCGACGCATTTACTGATATTTTGCGTCGCGCTGAGCGCAGCAGTGACGACATGTACATGCGCCTCAAGCCTGACACCTGCCATGCCTATTGGCTCCCGGATCCCGTCTTGATTGTCGATCACGTACTCCTGCGACAATACATGCAGGATTTTCTGATCGGCAGCCACCGGCACCGCACGGGCAGCCTCCAGCACACGTTCGACATCCCCTTCTGAAACCTCTTTATCCTTGATCGCAACGGTGCCGTCCGAATTCAGACCACGGATGTGGTTTCCTGAAATCCCGGCGAAAACTGAATGAATTTCACATCCGGCCATCAGCTCAGCTTCTTCCACTGCTCGCTGTATCGCCTGCTCGGTGGATGCCATATCAACCACCACGCCCCGTTTCAAGCCGGCTGACGGATGTGAGCCAAGCCCAATCACTTCTACCGAGCCGTCCGGCTGACTCTCCCCAACGATGGCCACAATCTTGGATGTTCCGACATCCAGACCGACTACCAGTGATTTTTCAATTTTACGTGGCTTCATTCAGCTATCATTCCCTTCAATTTCATCTGGGTTTTGCGGCCAATTGACTGCAAATCCGTTGGTGTATCTCAAATCCACATCCTGCGGTGGCGCCGCGCGATCATTCAGCAGCAAATCCCAACTGCTCATCAAACGCTGCAACCGCTCATAAGCGGCAGTACGGCCTAATCGCACGCTCGTACCGTTGGTCAATATCATCGACCATGCGCCCCGCTGATCCAGCCTGAGTTGCTGAATTTCAAGCCCGGCGGGCGCCAGTTCATCATTGAATTTCGTCCAGTTGTCCAGCACCTGGCCAAGTTGGTCTTGCGGACCCCGCAACCAGGGCAGGCCCTGTATCTCATCGGCCTCGGGTACCGCGAATGCCTCACCTTTGCTGGAGATCAACTTGCCACGGTTCCAGTGAGCGAATGGCTGGTACTCGTCCACCTGCACCACAACGGTATCCGGCCACCTTTTCTGCACCCGGACGGCGTTAACCCAGGAAAGCCGCCCGGTGGCGTCACGCAGTTCCTGCAAATCGATGGTAAAAAAACTGGAGTGAATCAAGGGAGTCAGACTGGCACGTAATTGTTCGGCACTGATGCGCTGAAAGTTGCCATTTATTTCCAGCCAGCGGATGGGCCAGCGATCCTTTGCCACGATGCCCATGCTGACCCAGGCAAAACCTGCTGCAGCGAAGAGAAACAGAAACACCAAAGACAAGAGACCACCGCTGAAACCGCGACTGCCCACATAGTTTGTTTCCGCGTACCGGTTCACAGACTGGTCTCCAGGATGCGCCAAACCAACTCATCGAAGTCAACGCCGATTTGTGCCGCTGCCTGCGGCACCAGGCTGTGACTGGTCATTCCGGGCGTTGTGTTCACTTCCAGAAACCAGGCTTCGCCCGCCTCGTCCAAAATGAAGTCCACCCGGCCCCAACCCGAGGTGCCAAGCACATCAAATGCCTTCAGTGACAGTTCCTGCAATCGGGCTTCGACATCATCCGGCAAGCCACAAGGGCAAAAATACGAGGTTTCATCGGATAGGTACTTTGCCTCGTAATCGTAAAATTCACGGGGAGTTTCTATGCGGATCAATGGCAGCGTAATGCGGTCCAGAATCCCGGCGAAATATTCTGCCCCCGCAATTTCTGCTTCAATGATAATCGTTTCGCCATATTGGCGAGCCAGCGTCACAGCACCTTCCAGATCTGAAACAACGGTAACTTTCGAAATACCTATACTTGATCCCAGGCCCATCGGTTTGACAAAAACGGGCAGGCCAAAGCGATTCAGTGCTCGCTCAAAATCATTGTCACCAGGGTCAAAATACTCGAAGGCAGGTGTTGCAATCCCATTTTGCTCCCACACCCATTTGGAGCGGATTTTATCCATGGTCAGAGCCGAAGATTGCAATCCAGCGCCAGTCACAGGAATGTTCATGATTTGCAGTGCACCCTGAAGCGAGCCATCCTCACCGTCTGGTCCGTGGATCAGATTGAACACCCGGTCTATTTCGCCCCCCTGGACCGCTTCGAGCAGAGGCAATGGGCCATCGAATACCTCGAATTTCACACCCTTGCGGGCCAGGGCGCCCGCCACCGCTTTTCCGCCATCCAGCGAAACCTCCCGTTCAGCGCTTATTCCACCAATGACCAGGCCAACCCGGCCAAAATCGGCGGCATTGCGGATTTTACATGCGGGGACTGTGTTCATGACGTGGCCCCTGTGGCAAATCCGTTGTCCCTGATCTCCTGCGCAATATGGCCGATGCTGCCTGCCCCAAGCAGCAGAACCAAATCACCATCTTCCAACATGGAAGGCAGCACCTGGGGCAGTTCCGAAACATTGGAAATCAACACCGGATTAACGCGACCCCGAGCCCGAATGGATTGGCACAATGCGCCACTGTCGACACCATCAACAGGTTTCTCTCCGGCCGGGTAAATATCCGTCAACACCAGAACATCAGAGTCAGCAAGGACTTGCGAAAACTCATCGAACAGGTCGTGAGTACGGCTGTAGCGATGAGGCTGGAATACGGTAACAATTCTTCGCTCTGGCCAGCCTTTACGGGCTGCACTGATGGTAGCCGCAAGTTCGGTAGGGTGGTGACCGTAGTCTTCAATCACCAGGACCTCACCTGCCCCGAAGTCAATGATACCGAGTTCTGAGAAACGCCTGCCGATCCCTTTGAATACAGCCAGACTGCCGGTGACTGCGGCAATGTCCATTCCCAACTCCCAGGCGACAGCGATGGCGCCCAGTGCGTTGCGGACGTTATGTTCACCTGGCAAATTGAGGCTGACCGGCAACACCTCAGAATCATTTGGCAGATGCACATTGAAATGCATCATCCGCCCTTCCTGCCTGATATCGCTACCGCGTATATCTGCATCTTCTGAAATGCCGTAAGTCACCACTGCGCGCGTCACTGATGGCAGCATCTCCGCCACGTTTTCGTCATCCAGACACAAGACTGCCGCACCGTAGAAAGGAAGATGATGCAGAAACTCAAGAAAAGCCTTTTTCAGGTTGTCGAAACTGTTGTCATAGGCCTCCAGATGATCCCGGTCGATATTGGTCACCAGCGCAACCACAGGCTGCAACAACAGAAACGATCCATCACTTTCATCGGCCTCGGCAACCAGATACTCACCGCTGCCCAGGCGTGCGTTACTACCCCAGGCATTGAGCAGGCCGCCAATCACAAAGGTCGGATCCATACCCGCTTCGGCCAGCAGGCAAGTCGTGAGGCTCGTGGTGGTGGTTTTCCCATGGGTGCCGGCCACCGCAATTCCACGCCGGAAGCGCATCAATTCAGCCAGCATCTCTGCCCGTGGAACGACTGGAATCCGCAATTCCCGGGCCGCCTGTACCTCTGGATTGTCTTCCGGGACGGCGCTGGAAATCACCAACACGTCCGCGCCTTCAACCTGCGAAGCATGATGCTGGTTGAAAACCGTCACACCCAGTTGACGTAAATAGTCAGTGGTCCGGTTTTGTGCGATATCAGAGCCGCGAACCCCGAAACCCTGGTTGACCAGGACTTCAGCGATTCCGCTCATGCCCGCGCCGGCAATACCCACAAAGTGTATGGTTTGAACTCGCCGCATGGGTTGCAGATGTGATCCTTTGGTTTTCATATCGGCTGGTACTGCTTGCAAAGATCAGCCACCCGTTCGGCAGAGTCGGGTATCGAGACGGCGCGCGCAGCGCAGGCCATCGTGACCAGGCCTTCTCGATCGCTTAGCAGTCGATCGAGAATGGCTGCCAGACTTTCTGCTGAACACTCGGATTCCTGCATGATGCTGGCGGCGCCTGCCTCGAGCAGGAATTGCGCATTGCGTGTTTGATGATCATCCACGGCATGTGGATACGGAACGAGAATTGAAGCGCTACCGGTGGCCGCCAGTTCCGAAACTGTCAAAGCCCCGGAACGGCAAATAACCAGGTCGGCCCAACTGTAGGCGCTGGCCATATCGTCTATGAATTCACTTACTTCAGCCTTCAAGCCACAAGCCTGATAGGCTTCACTGGTTTCTTTTTGTGCAGTTTTTCCTGCCTGGTGACGCACCTCAGGCCGGGCCTCGCCTGGCAACAGGGAAATGGCGGCCGGAACCAGGCGGTTCAGAGTCCTTGCACCCTGGCTACCGCCGGTGACCAGCAGTCGCACTGCACCCGTTCGGTTGGCCAGGAGTTGCTCCGGGGCTGGAACCGCAACCACCGATGCACGAACCGGATTACCGCAGTCAAGTGCATTCAGCTTTTCCGGCCAGGTGCCGGGAAAGGCCTGCAAAATTTGATCTGCCAACCGGGCCAGCACTCGATTGGTCATGCCGGGAATCCGGTTTTGTTCATGTACCAGCAATGGAATACCACGCAATTTTGCGGCCAATCCACCAGGACCCGCGGCATAGCCACCGAAACTCAAGGCACAAGCCGGGCGATGTGCGCCCAACACTTTGAATGCCTGTGCAATGGCGCGCAGCAGCCGAAAAGGCAAAACCAGCCACCCTTTGATTCCCTTGCCCCTGATTCCGGCGATGTCCACTGTATTCAACGCGATTCCGGCCGCCGGTACGCGCTGGCACTCCATCGCACCACGGGCACCGAGCCAACGAACGGCGATGCCTTGCTGACGTAAGCATTCAGCACCTGCCAGGCCGGGGAAACTATGGACGACGGTACCTCCGGCCGTGATCCAAACT
>PVMS01004823.1_pt1 | contig 12999 bp, 10 predicted proteins | sample 1853461 | NCBI WGS metagenome assembly PVMS01 (sample SAMN08582032, study PRJNA380276) | Marine sediment metagenome, whole genome shotgun sequencing project. | isolation source: ocean sediment barecode stripped | collected 2017 | reverse complement strand
GATGGTCTGCCAGTTCCTTACCACGATCCCAAGTGAGCGACTTGTACAGCTCCGGCGGCAGTTTGTGAGCCTGCTTGATCAAGGCGTTGATTACCGTTTCGGTGTGCCTGCTATTTACTTTGGCCAGCATCACATAACGCGTGTGTCGTTCTACCAGAGTTGCGATCTGGCTGCTCTTTGACCCGATAATAAGGTCACCTTCCCAGTGACCAGGCACGGCACGATCTTCAATTGCGGCTGGCCGAGCTTGAAGGAATCCACTTCGTACAGTTGGAAGTCACCGCGGATAACGAGGGCCCTGTTGGCGCCGAAGATACCGATCTATTCAGTGTTGTTTCCTACGCTTTGGACAATGGCGAACTCGTGTACCGATCACTCAACACCGACCTGGTCAATAAAGACCTTGCAGATACCGCTTCCTTGCAAGCGGCTTTTATAGCCAACAGGGACGATCCCGACTTGTTCCACCGATCAGGTCAATTCAGGAAGCTCCCCGACGGGTCGGACAACTTTCCCGAGAAAAGGCCATGAGGGCCGGGAGACAAATCATGCGCTTACTGATCACCATTATGTTGCTGTTTACATGCCTTGTGTTTGCCAAGGAAGTTGATCCAGTTGAGGATGACGGTCAGGGCGTAACCCGAGGACATGGAGGCGATCTATACTCAGCCATACCGAAAGTCGTACCGGTTTGACCCTGAATCAGTTTACCGTCCGCCAGCGGATTCTTGTACGCAGTCCGCTGTTTTCGAGTTGTGTATTGATGCTGATCATCTCAAGCGCTGGAAACACGCCAAAGTCCTTCTGCCCATTTCGGTATTCTGGTTGAACAGGTCGAAGCGCCGTGCCGAACTCAGTGCTCTCAAGCTGGCTATCCTGCCATTCCCATTGTCCTGTATGTGGGTGAATAGGACTGAACCCGAAAATCTCAAAGTGCTTTTCAATCGCCTCCGGGACGGTCTCCGCAACCCCGGTGGCCAAAAATGGATACAAATAGCCCATGCCGTCGACAGCGGCCGTGCGGTAGTCAGTAAATACCTTGGTATGTAGCGCAGGAAGTTGTTGTGTCATCTCATTCAGATTGAATTGTAGCTGAGCGCCGTTTAGATCCATTTCGACGATGTCAGTGATAGCCAGTTGCGTTGACCATGGCAAGTTACTTATTAACAAGTAACCACTCTTGATTTCGACAAGCAGGTGAAGTTGGAACATGTCAAGTATGTTCAGCGAATAGACCCACGCTTCCTTGTCCTGCAATCTATGAAACTCACCCCGGCTTTCGCCGCCAGAGCGACGTACCACGGCATCGTTAAGGAAGTTCTTTACGTGAGTTGGTTCGGCCAGTTCGATTAAGACAGTAGCCGGCTGTGTCATGAGTGATAGCAGGAATGGCAGGAATGACTCGAATCCTTCCATGCGCAGCATATCATCGTTGAGTGCGCCCCAGATATCGCCGCTGCCAAGCGCCACGACAGGCGTCGAATCCTGTACTGCCAGGTGAATACCGGATCCGATACTGTCGAAGATCTCAGGATTAATCGACGTATATTGCACCAGCGCGCTTGCCAGTTTTTGGGAGAGCCTGACGCGCAAGTCATCGCTGACATTCAGAGAGAACACCATGGATGGATTTGGGCTCATGACAGGCACGTGCAATTGCCGACCGGATTCTACAGTGGCAAGGGCTTCTTTGACCTGGTCATATAGCTGGCTATCAAGTAGCGGAAGGATAAACGTGCTGATTTCCCGGGTGTTTGCATCGACTTTGTCGAGCCGTACTGAAATTGGATCGAAAAACTGTCGCCAGTAACGTGAATAGTTATCGACGTAAGCGTCATACGCCTTTTTTTCGCGATCGCTTACCTCAGACACCGGATTTGCCTGCAACGGTTTTAGTGCTGCGAGCGTGCCGTATGTATCCGAATTGACGATCAGGTCTTCCGTAATCGTGTAGTCACGACTTTCGAAGTACTGCGGCACATAATTCCACGCGATTAATACATCTTTAGACGGCACACTCTTGTGGCCATCCAGTAAATACAACATCGCGCCAGCCACGAGCATTTCCATTTCAGCACGAGCCTGCATTCGCCGCAGTTGTGCGATTTTTACCTCAGGGCTAACGAGGTGACGGATGAATGGGTCCGAGAAATAAAAGTAGGCCTCGGTTGACTCCTCAAGACCCATTTGCTGCAACATGTATAGAAATTCATTACTGCGACCGAGGCTGTTTTTACCTTGATTGTCATTTGCGGCGAGCACGGCAAACAACTCGTCAACACTGCTGCTGATCGCAAGCACGTTACCGCGAATAGCCCAATACGCAGACAGCTCACCTGGCAAGGCCAGCGTCGCAATGTCGGCACCTGGATCGTTTCGGCCCAGCAGTTGTAGGGCAGCCTGCATGAGCTTCGGTTCCATTAATGTCGCAACTACGGTTATATCGGTACCGTCAATCAAAAAGAGATCTGGAGTAATGATGGCAAGGTCGCTGATTCCGCCTACCTCGTTTAGCTTGTCCAGAATTCCGGCGTCAAGGCCGAAGCGGTCCAGGTATCGCTGTTGGATATTGTATTCAACGCTCTTGACGGCCAACGCCGACTCGAAACGCAAAAACTGCTTGGCGCCAGCCGAAAATACGTCCAAAACTGAATCAACAGTGCGAAAGTAAGCAAAGAAATGATCCGGTGGCGAAAATTCTGCAAGGGGCATTGTGAGAATCGGCTTGTTGCTGTTTTCGAGCATTTCCTCGAATGGATGCGACGCGACACGCATGGAGCGGATCGAGGACACCTGATTCGGGCGACTGTCGCTTGTTCCGGTCAGCGGATTATCAATCAGATTCAGTTGTATGCTTTCACGAATCGCCGCGCGACCGCCCAGGACATCGAAGTAGTCAACCGCGTTGCCGACAGGTTGGCTGGATCCAAATTTGGAGTCGCCTGGTTCAACGCCGTATAGCTCCGCATGGCGAGCCAACCAGTTGCGCATCACAGGTGCAGCAGATTGCATTAGGAATGGTTCCCAGGTTTCGATCCGGGCCATCGCGAATCTTTGTAGCTTCTCTGCCCCAGCGGCTCGTGTGGTTGGGTCGTCAGACCTCAAGGCCTGCAGTAATGCTGGGATAGTCCTGGATTGAGGACCGATGCGCCCAAGCGAAACGAGGGCCGTAGTGCTCAATCGGCGGTGGTCGTTATCTAACGCCAGGATCAGCTCCGGAACAGCGGCTTCAGCGTCCGGGCCAATAAGCCCGAGTGACTGCGCAGCGGCGATACGGAGATCGATTGAATTTTCCGGATCGGCCAGAGTCTTGGTTAACCCGGGAACGGCACCTGCCGCATAGGGTCCGATTTCACCGAGACGTTGCGCTGCGTCGACTCGATAACGCTCGGGTCGATATCACCAAATTTAATTACGAGTGCGGGTATCGAGCGTGAGGCATCTGGACCAATCTGACCGAGGGCGATAGCTGCTGCTCGCCTAACTCGCGAATCGTCATCACCCAGAGCCACGGTTAGCGCGGCGACGCTCGTTTTCCCACCATCTGCAAGTGTACCGAGCTCCAGCGCAGCTTCACGGCGCACCTGCCAATCAGAATCCGAGAGTTGTTGAATGTGCTGTGCAGCTGCTGCGGAATTGGTAGCGGTCGCGAGTGATGGCGCCAGCACTAGCAATAATGTAAGCATCAGTGGCACGATTTGAATTCGGAAATCGTGTAGGGATGGTTGATTCATTCAATTCTCCTCATTTGCCCAAACAGCCGCCCCTGAGTATCTGGAATAATAAAAGCCTCATCTTCAATCTACTACTACAGGGTGACTTGAAGCGGTGTGGTGAGTACTATCGGCACGGAATCTTTAATCAGTTTTGAGCCCCCGCAAGCTGATAGCAAACCAGCTAAACAGACCAGCAAAACAGCCAGTATTGCTTTTCCTGCTATTCCCGTTGGTTTAACCCTTTCCTTTTTATTCATCATGTTAATTTCACGATTCACTATGGCATGCCCGTGTCCGGCTTCGAACCTTTTGTAATCACGAATTAAACCAGTGGACCACACCCACAGATAACGCTGGCACGAAGGTAATTACCAGGACTGCAATCAGGTTAATCAGGAAGAATGGGAGCGAAGCCCTGAATACGGTCATGATCGGTTTGTCAAAGCGGAAAGATGCGAGATACAGGTTCATACCAACGGGCGGGGTCAGGTAACCCAGTTCCATGTTGGCCAGAAAAATGATGCCAAGATGGACCGGGTCTATACCGCAATCAGCCGCAACCGGTAATATCAACGGTATGACAACCACGATGGCTGAAATTATATCGAGCAAACATCCGGCCACCAGCAGAAAACCATTCAGAGCGAGAAGGAACACCCAGGGGGAGTGGGTAAGTGATTGGATCAGTTCAGCCGCCAGCATCGGCACGTCCGCAAAGATAAGGTAACTGGTCAGTCCCATCGCGGAGGCCAGAATGATCATGATGCCACCCACCATGATGGCGCATTCCTTGAAAATATCTGCAAGGTCGACACCGAAGCTGATGTCACGATGCACGACGAGCTCGATAATCAGGGTATAAGCGGCAGCGGCAGCGGCAACTTCAACCAGCGTGGCCCTGCCTGAGAAGATTCCATACAGCACACCGACAGGGAGTAAAAGCTCCCACTTGGACTCTGCCAGAGCGCGCAAACCGGTAACAAGCTCAAATTTATGGTCATTAACTTCCAAAGACCTGGACTTGAATAGCGCATAGCCGCAAATCGAACTGACCAGCAATAATCCGGGCACCAGGCCGGCAATGAATAGATGATTAATCGGTGTATGAGATGCCACACCGTAAAGAATGATCAATAAACTCGGAGGTAACAAAATTCCAAGGCTGCCCGATGATGTCAGTACACCCAGGGAAAACTTTTTGCCATACCCCTGTTTTATCAATACAGGCAACATGAGCCCGCCCAGTGCAAGTATTGTTACGCCTGAGCCGCCCGTAAATGTGGTGAAAAACGCGCACACGCAAATGGCAGCAATCGCGGACCCGCCCGGCATCCAGCCAAGCCACGCCTGGAACAAACGCACAAGCCTGGAAGAGGCCTTGCCGCTCGCCAAAACCGTCCCTGCCAGTGTGAATAAAGGGATGGTTGGCAATATAGGGTTTGAAGCTATCCGATAGGCCTCAACCGAGATCGAAGCCAGCGGTACGCCGTCAGATGCAAACAACAATGAGGCAAGACTTCCGAGTACGATGAAGATCGGCGTCCCAGCCAATGTCGAAATAAAGATGACGCTCAGTCCTAGAGGCAAAATGTAGCTGCTTTCTAGATCAACAAAGTAGCTTAGAGCAGTGATGGCAAGCAGCAATACAATAAGCATTTTTCCGTTGACCAACTGCATCAATTGCCGCGCAAAGCTGAAAGTGAGCAGAATAAAACAAACCGGCATAATGGATTGTGCTATCCAAAGTGGAATGATGCCGCCCAATTGGACTTGCGAACTGCGTTCCGCCATAAGCATGTCGAATGCCGCATTGGCAAGGACCAGGCAGATGGTCACTGCCAGCGTATTGGCAATGACATCGGCCAGCTTCTTGCCTCGTCCCGTTAATAAGGAGGAAACACCCAGGGAAATATGCCGCTTTGCCTTTGCAGCAAGTACGGCACCCAGGAAGCCGAACCAGAGGGTTGCATGCCTGACGAGGTTGAGGGATCCGCTGATACCATGTCCGAAAATTGGCCTGCTGCCTATTTCCAACAAGGGCAGCAGCATGATGACCAAGAGCATGATAGCTGCGCTGGCGGCCACAAAACTGAATCTGTGTTCTCTATATAAATGTGAAAGCTGTATCATCTTTCATCCTTCTGCGGCAGGGGCCTTTACTTGTTGGCCAATTGAAGCGCGCGAAACTCATCACGTAGCCTGAGGGTTTCATCAAAGTATTTTTTCGGAACGATCGAACCACGTATTTTTGAATAACCCTGTTCCGCCATTTCCTGCCACGCCTTTCTTGTCACAGCGTCTACGGCGACAATTTTCATACCCCTTTTTATCATTGCATCCATTGCCTGTTGCTCCAGCCTGCGAACTTCCTGCTGTAGATTGAGTCCTTCCTCGAACACGATCCTCTCCAGTTGGGGTCTGAATTGAGTGGGGATTTTCTGCCAGCCTCTATCGGTAATGATGGTCGCGCCGATGAGCGGCGCCCATTTCAGATCGGTCATATAAGGTGTGAATGGAAACCACTGACTGGCCAGGGCTACCAGTGGTGGCGTGATGTAGGCGTCTATCATACCGGTTTGCAGTGCCACCATGATATCCGTGGATGACAGGGCGACGGTATCGAAACCGAAATCCTGCCAGAGTTTTTCGCCGTCAGCTGAATCGCCACTGGACCACACAAAAAGTTTTTGTTTGCGCAGATCATCGGGGGTGGTGACGGGCTCCCGGGAAAAAAAGTGTACCCAACCGACTTCACCCCAGGACAGTACTTTGAAACCCTTGGTAGCCAGTAACGGCTCCAGTTCTTTCGCGATACCGTTTCTAACGTACTCCATTTCTTCATTTGAGTTAAAGGCCAGTGGAATGTGCATGGCCTGGGTGGCTTTGTGGATTGAGCTCAGGCCAGCGGTTGTAATGGTGCCCGCATCCAGTTGCCCAACCCGGATTCTGCGTAGAATGTCATTTTCGTCACCCAGGGTGCCCGCATAAATTCTCAAACTGACCTCACCGTCTGAAGCGCTTTGCCAGCGTTGATCAATTTTCTTCAGATGTTCATGCCAGATCGAATCCTTCGGTGCCGCGGTTGCCAGTTTAATGACCACCTTGGCGTTTGCAGTGATTGAAGCTGTCAGGAATATCGAGAATATCACCATTTTGATTAAGTTATTTAACATCGGAAACGTCCTCCAGGAAGAAACTATCGGTGCGGGACAAGAGCAGGCGTGCGCGTCTTTGCGCGACAAGGTTGGCGAGGCGGGTTGGTAAATGGGTATCCACATTGAAATCCAACGCCTTGTTCAGCAGGCTCTCAAATTCAAAACGGTTTTGTTCACCGATTGATACAGATTCCGCGAGTGATACCAGTGGGCTGACATTGGTGTCGCGGGCTAATTCTTCAGCTCTTGCGAAGTGCAAACGGGCCTTTGATGCACCACCACCTTGCGCAGGTGAGCGTCCGCCCTCGTATGAAATCATGAATGTGTGTAATGCGCCTTGGTCAAAACTTTCATCGAGTTCAAGACATCTGCGAATGATGGGTTCTATCAGGTTAAGATCAGCTACCATTTCCATGTCGGACGTGTCTGCCGCAATTGCCGCAGTCCAGGACAACGAAAACCAATAGAGCGCGGGAATGTCCTGTTTTGAAAATACCGATAAGGTTGTATGAGGATCCTGTCGCAAGCCGACAATAAAATTTTCTTGTTTCAGCTCAATGACGCGCAGCGCATAAGAGCGACCCCGCAGGTAGAGGTTTTTTGCCCTTAGTCTTATTTCTCGAGCTTTTTGTGGCTGTGTCTGTTCAATTTCGATAGCCTCATAATCGACATAAACGTAGCTGTACTGGGTAAAACCACTGGCAGCAGTCAGTAGCAGTCCCTCATGTTCAGGGACTTCTGCAAGCAGACCTTCGATGGTCTTGAGGCTGAATGGCAACGCCTCACCGACCAGTTCAATATCATTGTCAGAGGCATAAACACTGCCGCTTTGGGCGAGCGAGTCACCCAGTTTTGAAATGGCCAATTGCCTGACTGCGCAACCTTGTAGCAGAATGAAACAGCCTGGAATCAAGATTAGTGCGTGGTGAAGCTTCACTTTTTCTCCCGGATGATTTGGACCTGGGAGACAGCTTATGCACAAGAAAGTGCAATGACATGATGGATAGGTGATTTTTTCTTAGATTTGTTAAGCAGAGCTTATGGAATGGCCTTAAGTATATAAATATAAAAGATTAATTTGTATCCGGTCCGCCATAGGTATCCCAGTATTCCTGCAAGCCAATGTCTTCAGTAAGTTGCTCAAAACGTGAATCCTGTCGGAACTCCGTGCCTTCCTCGCTAAAAACAAATTCCAATTGCAGGTGCTGGGGAGCGATGTCCTTCAATGCGTTGAACATTGCATACGCCTGATCAACTCCACCGACCACAATCCACAAACCAAACTCAATTTGGGGCACTGAAAAGCTACCCTCCTGTTTCGCCTGTATGGCCGCTTGTAGTATCACATCGCGATTTTCGGGGCGAAACAGCGTATCTGAGTCTTCAATCAGCCAAAGCGGTGGGTTGGGGAAGCCCTGATGAATGGCGGCTATAATGGCTTTGATTTCATTGAAACGTTGCAGGCGTAGCAGAAAAACCATGTACGCCGGATTAATGGCATTTCTGAAACCCAGTTGAGCAGCAACAGCAAACTGCTCAGCGGCACGCAGGTTATCGTTTGCCCAGAGATAGGCAATGGCCAGGCGGTTATTGACAACCGGGGAGATCTCATCGAGGTCCCTGGCACGTATTGCGGCTTCCAGACCATCGCGGTTACGGCCAACGTAGGACAGTAGTTGGGAATACCACATATAAATATTCGGGCTGTCAGGTGCCAGTTCCAATGCTTTGCGAAAGTGCTCTTCCGACTTAACCCATTGCCGACGGTGAAATGCAATAATGCCGTGAATTGACTCCACCTCACCAAGGTCTCGCCGGTTAGTAAATGTACGCCCCGCCAGTGCCTCCAAAGCTTGTTGAAACATCGGCTCCATTGGTTCGGTGGAATAAAAAGGGAGGAGTAACAATGACTTGGCAAGACTGATAGAAGCGCGTGAGAAATTCGGATCTATCGCCAATGCCTGGCGGTAAAGTTCAATACTTTGTCGTAACGGTTCGTTGCCACGTAAGTTCCACAGGAAATTCCCGCTCAGCAGGTAAAGCTGGTAGGCGTCTATATCCGGTGGTGCCTGGTTGACCAGTGGTGTTTGCAAACTGCCACCATCGAAGTGTTCACGCATCGCCTCGACGACAGCCGTGGCGATTTCCTCCTGCACATCAAAGACATCACTGACATTGCGCTCAAACAATCCGGACCACATCAGGAAGCCGTCACTCACGGCACATAATTGAGCATTAATTCGTAATTGGTCACCAACACGACGAATCGTACCTTCAAAAATTGCATCAGCATTCAACAACTTGCCAATGGTTGGCACGTCATCCATACGGTTTTTAAAGCTGTAGGAAGAACGTCTTGCCACGACCTTCAGACCCTTGACCCTGCTCAATGACATGGTCAGTTCATCGGTTAAACCTTCACTGAAATATGTACTGTCATCGTTTTCGCTCAAGTTTTCGAATGGCAGTACGGCGATCGAGGTACCGCCTTCTGCGCCTTGTTTTTCCTTTGCCAGAAAATCAAACCAGTCCGAGATGGATGCAAAAGCCGCCGGCGACCGTGGATCAACCGTTATTTCATCTGTCGACCAGAATACAATGGATACAATAATAATGACTGCTATAGCGATGGTGAGAGCCGGTTTAAGGGCACGGTTATCTTTTAGTGAGAATCTGGATACGGGTTCTTGTTCAGATTCAGCCACCGCCAGAGGGGTCACATTCATTAACAGGCGATAACCCACCTTCGGCATGGTTTGAATATAGTAGGGCGTCATGCGGTCATCACCCAGGCATGTGCGCAGCAGGGAAATAGCCCGGGAAAGCACTTCGTCGCTTACAAACGTTCCATGCCAGACATCATTGATCAGATCGTCTCGACGTACGACCTGATCTTGCCGCTCAGCAAGGTAGATCAGCACTTCCATCACCTTGGGTTCAAGGTGTACCTCCCCTTTAATACCTACAAGCAGGCCCTGATCAGGATAAACACCCCAATCGCCTAACTGAAATCCCGCCTGCCTGTTGATATTCATCGGTTGCTGCCAGATGTTGAACCTTTTATGTATCAGGCAGTATACGCATAGTGTTGAGTTTGTAGCAAAGCAAATAGCGGCAGGCTGTTGATTTAACTGAAATGTGGGTAAGCAGGCTGGTACATAGAGTGTATAGCAGAGGAAAACTGTTGTGGGCCGGTTTTAATCTTGCAGACAGCGCCTGGTCTACACCCATAAGCTTTCCACAGAAGTAATCAGTAAACCATTCGGTTTCCATCAGGTTACCTGATCGAAAAAAAACCACCCTGCAATCTGCGGACTGGATTTCCACCGCTTTTAGTCAATCTGATGGGAGTAAATGGGCATGAACAAGAATTTAATTAAATCAGGTATCTTCTGCTTTGGTTTATTGGTAGCAGGCTGGTGCGAAGCTGCCAGCTTCAGTGAAGCCATTGTGTTTGGCGACAGTTTGTCAGATTCGGGTAATTACTTTAACCAATTTGGCGGAATGTCTATGCAGCCTTATGAGACGGAGAATGTCCCTAGCGAGCCCTACGCCATTGGTGGACATCATTTTACCAATGGTGCAACCTGGGTCGAGCAACTGACCAAGAAATTGCATATTCCAAAAAGTGGCTTGCCCTCCGAGCTGTCTCCCGGTCTATTCAGAAATTATGCGGTGGGTAGATCGAGAGCGCGGGCCGTTTTTCTCGATGGTGTATTCAGCAAGGTCAATCTGACCACGCAAGTCGACAGCTTTCTTGCCGATGAAAATGACCAGGCACCGGGTGAGGCGCTGTATATTATCTGGATTGGATCTAACGATGTGGCCGATGCACTATTCGCACCCAATCCAACTGAAATCATAGGTGCCTCTCTGCTGAATACATTCACTCAAATTCAGCGACTCTACGCACACGGAGCGCGTCATTTCTTAATCCTCAATGTGCCTGATTTTGCTTTAACACCCCTGGTTCTGGATGTTGTGTCTATCTATCCCGACGAAATTCAGCAAATCTTGTTGCAAAATATAAGCATGGCTTCAGTGGGATATAACCAGGCATTGGCCGGCAACCTGGCGTTTATGCAATCCGTACTTCCTGATATGGATGTTATCAGCCTGGATGTGTTTAGCGTTTTGAACGATATTGTTGCCAATCCTGAGCTTTATGGTCTTCAGATCGTGGATGAAGCCTGTATTACTCCAGATACCCAGGGGCAGGCTTACTGTTCAAACTGGGGACGTTATCTATTCTGGGATGCCCAGCACCCGACCAGGGAAGGACACAGTATTATTGCTGAGCAGGCGAAAATAGCAATTGAGAGCCATTAACGTCCTCTCAAGAAGCGCCTGATAGGGTAGGAAAGTGAAACAGGTCAGTGACACAGATTCATTGACCTGTTTCATGATTTTCAAGTTCGATTTACCGACACTGTTCCTATGCCTCGTACTGAGCGGATGTGCTGTCAACACTTCTATTCCCTCTCAAAGTTTTGAACGTATCGAAATCATTGCACTCGATTCTGAAACCCCGACTGACGTCCCCTCGAAGGGTAAATCCGCCGCAATCGGCGCAGCAGCGGGTGCCGTAGGTGGGCTGACTGCCAGCTTTTTCTTCAGCCTGATTTGTGGACCTTATTTCCCCGCTTGCTTTGCCGCTACCGCTCCCGCAACCATAGGCGCCACGATACTGGTTGGCGGGACGATGGGCATGTCCGGCATTTCGGATGAAGACGCCGCAAAAATCAAACCACACCTGGAAGCTTTGCAGGCTAGTCGCAACCTGAACCAGGAACTAGCAACGATGTTGGCTGAAAAATTTCCTTTGTCCAGTCTCGCGCCACCCGGTGTCGCTGATGCGCGGATCAGCCTGGACGTAAACAGCCTTCGATTGATAAAGGTATTTGGACAAAAACTCGTGTTTTCCCTGACCGTCCTCATCCAATATGAGTGGAACCTCAATAGGCCAAACCCGCAACATTCCTCACGTAAATTCATGTGCGAGACACGGTTGCAGCCGATTGATGAATGGGTGAATGACGAAGGCGCCACCATCGAACAGGAGTTGACCTACTGCATCGAAGACCTTGCGCGCCAGATCAACAAGGTATTGACAGAACCGCCGCCCTCGTCGGTTGATGGATTCTCCGAATTCGACGTGTAAAGCTCCGGCGACGCGTGATTGGGAAAGATAGGCAGTTATTGGAGAAAATTTTCATGTATAGCAAGGAGTTCATCCTGGAGTCCCTGCGCCTGGGCTTTCGATTAATGGCAATTACTGACTTTGGGAGTCTCAAGGCTTTGGATATGGACCCAGAAGTGCGCGCCCATTTTCCGGATGGAATATCGTCGCCAGAACAAACCCGAGAGCGAATTGAACGAAACCGAATCAACTTTGAGGAAAAGGGATACTGCGATTTTACAGTAGTTCACAAAGATTCGGGGCGGTTCGCTGGCTGTTCCGGGTTCGGCGATATTACGGACGGTGAAATCGAGGTCGGATATGTCTTCTTGGAAGGTTTTTGGGGAATGGGTTTAGCACAGGAGGCGCTGACGGCGTTGTTGGGCTGGGCGGAGCAAAATGTTATTGCCGAGCAAATTCTCGCATACGCGTCAATCACACATTCTGCTTCCATAAATGTAATGGTGAAGTGCGGGATGCATCATTTAAAGACCGAGAGCACGCATGAGGTCGATTGCATTTACTACTCATATCCTCTTTCTGAAGTTCGCCGCTGACCGGTGAGGGGAAGAATTAGCTGAATACTGGCCCCAGTTCCGTTCCTGGCCGGGTGCGGTTATTAGCGTTGTTGAAAATCATGCTTAATCAATAGCCGCTTACCGGCGAGAAGCGGAAGGTCGACTCTTGTCAATGCGTATAGCCGAGTACGGCCAATGGACTAAACCGCTACCGCGGTAAGGGTGCCAGGGTTTGATGTTGTTGATAAATTGGAGGTTTGGGTCCCTCCTGTGTTGTGGGTTGCGGTGTCGCAACTACAACCTCAACACAGGACGGACCCTGATCTCAAATTTATCGACAACATTAAGCCCAGGCACCCTTACCGCGGTAGCGGTTTAGTCCATTGGCCGTACTCGGCTATACGCATTGACAAGAGTCGACCTTCCGCTTC
>PVMS01043073.1_pt1 | contig 13000 bp, 11 predicted proteins | sample 1853461 | NCBI WGS metagenome assembly PVMS01 (sample SAMN08582032, study PRJNA380276) | Marine sediment metagenome, whole genome shotgun sequencing project. | isolation source: ocean sediment barecode stripped | collected 2017 | reverse complement strand
CGTACGCGGCCCGGCGTACGATGAGATAAAGCAGGAAACGAAACGTTATACTTGGCATCCGGTGTATCCAACATTAGCTGCAGGCGATTGAATCAATTGCTGACCAACATCATAGACATTGAACACTATCCATTGGATAGCGAACGATTTCGTGCGGCTTGCAAACAGACGCTCGACCAGCAGGGCGCGCTGGTGTTGAAGAATTTCATGAAGGCCGAAGCCGTTGCGACCGTTCAAGCCGAAGGCGTCAGACAGCAGCATCTCGCTTACTACACTGTCAATGACCACAATATCTACCTGGCCCCGACTGACGACAGCTATCGGCCCGAACATCCGCGTAACAGACTCGTTTCTTCGTCCAAAGGCTGTATAAGCGATGACCAGATTCCAGCGGAATCTCCGCTGCGAGCACTGTACCAGGCACAGGAGTTTCGGGATTTTCTGTGCGCTGTTCTCGATGAATCTGAGTTGCATGGGTACGCTGATTCATTGTCGTCAATCAATTTGCACTACGCGGCCGATGGGCAGGAACTTGGTTGGCACTTTGATAATTCCTCTTTCGCCATCACTTTGATGATTCAGAAGCCAAGAAATGGCGGCAGTTTTGAGTTTGTCAAAGATGTCCGGAATGCCGAGGCGGGCGAAATGAGTTTCGAACTGTCCGCGTGCGTGCTCAATGGGGAAATAGCTACCGATAAACTCGCGATGGACCCTGGCGATCTGGTCTTGTTTCGGGGGCGAAACTCGATGCATCGCGTTACCCCCAGCATAGGTGATCGTACGCGAATGCTGGTAGTGCTGGCCTACAACACAGCGCCCGGTGTGTCGCTCTCCAAATCGGCTCGGATGACGTTCTATGGTCGACTGGAGAGGCAAGAGTGACCAGGAAAATCCTGTTTGTAAGTCATTGTCCAAGTGAAAACACGGTGGAACTTCGTGATGCGGCGCTTGATGGTATCGATAGCCTAAAGCTTGCGGGCTTTGAAGTCGTTTCCAAATCCCCGTTGCAGGCGGACGCAGATGATGTGAATGCTTGCCATGGAATTATTATTGCTACGACGGAAAATTTCGGCTACATGGCGGGCCTCGTCAAAGACTTTTTCGAGCGAATCTACTACCCGTGTCTAGAGAGCCAGCAAGGCTTGCCGCTCGCTGTATACATTCGCGCGGGAGAAGATGGCCAGGGAACACGAATGGGTATTGAGAAAATTGTTACTGGATTACGATGGAAATTAATCGGTGAGCCGTTGATCCTTAAAGGGCCGTACAAGCCGGAGTTTACGGAGCAGGTGTCGGAACTGGCGATGACGATGGCCGCGGGTCTCGACGCAAATATCTTTTGACCGCGTTGTAGACTGCACAGCATGGCACTGCACACGCACAAAACATCGATCAGCGAAATCGAAAAATTGCCACTCGAGTTGCGAGAGTTCACGCGACTGCAACTGCAACGAATTGATGCATTGGACGATAGACCGTTCGTTGCGGAGGAGATGCTCGCAACGCTGATACGTCTACTCGCCTGTAGTGAGTTCGCAGGCAAGATTTTCTTGCGCGAGATGGACTGGTTCCTGTCTCAGGGTGATCTGCTGTCGCGCCCACCGAGCCTCGCCGACCTGAAATCATTCACGGAGAGGCTGGCGACCAGTACTGATTCTATCGATATCGTGCAGGGGGAAATCCGCCGCTATCGCAACCGCTACTTTCTACATGTCCTGTGGCGCGAATTTGCCGTAACCGCGACGCTGAACGAAACACTGCATGCAATCTCAGATCTCGCTGACTACCTGTTGCGAGCTGCTGTGGCTTACGCGCAGCAAGCTTTGCAAGAGCGATTCGGTGTGGTGCGCGACGATGGTGGCGAGGCAATCTCGCTGGTCGTACTGGGAATGGGAAAGCTGGGCGGACGAGAACTCAATTTCTCTTCGGATATCGACCTGATTTTTCTACACCCGGGTGGTAACGATAGCGACGGCCGCAAGTCGCTTAGTGCCCATGAATATTTCACGCGTGTCAGTCGCATGGTAGTGGCCTTGATTGAGGAACCAACAGCCGATGGTTTCGCGTTTCGGGTCGATACCCGGTTACGGCCATTTGGCGACAGCGGGCCGCCTGTGACCAGTTTTGCTGCCCTCGAGTCGTATCTTGTGCAACACGGTCGTGGCTGGGAACGCTATGCTTACATAAAAGCGCGCGCTGTCGGTCCGCAACTGCCAGCAGCGGTAGCTGCAGATCTCTACGACAACATGATTTCGCCGTTTGTCTATCGGCGCTATCTGGACTACGGCGTATTCGAGTCTCTGCGTGAAATGCGTGCGTTGATAGCAGCGGAAGTACAGCGTCGCGATCTGGCTGACAACGTCAAACTTGGCCCCGGTGGAATCCGGGAAATTGAGTTTATCGTGCAGTCACTGCAATTGGTTCGCGGCGGTAGTCTGCCCGAACTGCAGAGCCGCGAACTGCAAACGGTGTTGCCGCGGCTAACGGGCCGACACGACATCGACGCTGACGACGTTGACGTCTTACAAGCCGCCTATGAATTCTTGCGACGTGTTGAAAACTTTATTCAGGCATTTCGAGATCAACAAACACATGAACTGCCGGTTGATCCGGTTGATCGCGCACGACTGACAGTTGCGATGCGCTGCGCCGACTGGCAGGAGCTGCGCGCACAGCTTGATATGCATCGCGGCAATGTTGCGAGTCAGTTTGAAAAGATCGCATTTCGCGAGCGCAGCGACGATGCCGAGAATGATTCGAGAAGTCGCCTGCGGGAGCTTTGGAACAATACACTGGCGCTCGAAGACTGGTCAGTGGAACTGCAGCAGCAAGGATTTGCGGATGCCGAAGTAATCGCGGAGATTATCGTCGCTTTCAAGAACGCCGCATCGCACGCCGATATCGCCGCAAGTCGGAGACTGCGGGAATTCGTGCCGAATCTGCTGCTGCTGTTGCAAGACTCAGACCGGCCAAAAAGGGCGCTGAGACGGACCCTGGCCGTTGCAGAGAAAGTTCTGCGGCGCAGTGCCTACATAGCGTTGCTCAATGAAAACGCCGCGGCAATGGCTAAATTAGTGGGGCTCTGTACGCGCAGCGCGTATGTCTCCAGGCAGATCGCACACTATCCGGTCTTGCTCGACGAATTGCTGGATCCGGGTATTTACAGTGAGAGAATTTCTCGCAGCGGCATGGCGAATGAGCTCGCAGAACGCGTAGCCGAAGCCGACGAGTTCGATAGTGAAGCGCAAATGGAAATTCTCGCGAAGTTTCAACGCGCCACCCAGTTTCGAATAGCGCTCGCTGATTTTGAGGCCAGCTTGTCGACCATGCGAGTCAGTGATTGCCTCACGGAATTGGCAGAGACAGTTCTCGAGTACGCTCTGAAAGTCGCCTGGCGCGACCTGACAGAAAAGCATGGCAAGCCCGGCAGTGCTGGCTTCGCGATCATCGCGTACGGCAAGCTGGGCGGCCTCGAGCTGTCGTACGGTTCGGATCTGGATCTCGTTTTCCTGCACGACTCTGCGACAGCGGGACAGCTTACCGATGGTGCAAAACCCCTGGATCATACAATGTTCCTTACTCGGCTGGTGCGTCGGCTGGTGCATTTCCTAACCACGCAAACAGCGTCCGGAGCGATATACGAAATAGATACTCGACTACGGCCCGACGGAAAGTCGGGACTATTGGTCAGCAGTACCGAAGCGTTCGAACGTTATCAGGAGGAAAATGCGTGGACCTGGGAACATCAGGCGCTTTTGAGAGCGAGGCCGGTAGCCGGTAGCAGTAGTATCGCTGACAAATTTCTTGAGATTCGGCACAAGACCCTAACCGCAGGATTGCATCAGGAAACCTTGCGCGATGATGTTATTTCGATGCGCGCTCGCATGCGTAAGAATCTCGACAAGAGCAACGACGAACTTTTCGACTTAAAGCAGGGCACAGGTGGCATCGGCGATATCGAGTTCCTGGTGCAGTACCTGGTATTGGCCAATGCTGCGAAGCACCCGTCGGTGATTCAGTTTTCCGACAATATTCGTCAACTGGATGCGTTGGCAGAGACCGCCTGCATTGATCAGTCGACGGCATCGCAACTACAGGCAATTTATCGAGATTACCGACATCACGCGCACCACTTGTTGTTGGATGAACAATCCACGCTGGTCGCGCGAAGTGAGTTCGTGCGCCAGCGTCAGTTCGTCACTGACACCTGGAATTCGTTTCTCGCCGCTGGGTAAGCTTATAATCCGCTCAGCAACACAGCATTCATCAAAACTTTAAAGAGATAAATAGTGGCATCCAGACAAGGCACCGTAGACGAAGACCTTATTCCGGCGAATGCGCAGCATCGCTACCAGGTGCGCGATGGAGACTTGCCATTGTCATGCCCGATGCCGGGAATGTACTTGTGGAATTCGCACCCAAAAGTCTACTTACCGGTGGAGGAAACCGGCGAGGCTAAGTGCCCATATTGTGGTGCCGAGTACAGTATGCGAAGTGGTAGCTAAAAATCTTTATTTGCTGCGAAGGTCTTAGTAAAGTCGCATAAAACATCCAAAAATCGTCAATATTCAGTTAAGTGGAAAATTTACGAGTTTGGAGTATCGGCCTGTTCGGTAGTTCGGAGTCCGGCGAAGTTCCAAATGCTGAAATCACGCAAAAAAATTGACTAAAAGTGCAGAAATAGGCATGAAAACACAGGATAATCTCTAAAAATCTTATATAAACGGAAATCTTGCCTATTCTAAACCCGTAGTCAATCTCAGCCTGATCGGACGCGAGTCAGGCGAAGAAAAGCTCTTAAATTCGCTAAAAGTCGTATAAATATGTATCAAAAATGTCAAATGTCTGGAAATTGACAATATGAGAGAAAATCATTGACTGAAACAGTTGACAGAACGGCGAATGGCGCGATTCTCTACGATCGTCAGGTCATCAGCACGATCGATGAGAGCCGCTTTGTCGCCAGCAACTGGCTGCATTCGGAGCCCATCCAGGGGCGCCTGGGTTCTGGAGGTCGCGGCAATACCATGTTCGTCGGCAACATCCCCCGACAATTTGTTCTGCGCCACTATATTCGTGGCGGGTTAATCGGAAAATACGTTAACGACAAATATATGTGGACCGGCGCTGATACCTCGCGGCCATTTCGAGAGTGGCGCATGCTGGCAAAAATGGCTGATAGCGGTCTTCGAGTTCCTCGCCCGGCGGCGGCACGCTACACGCGTATTGGGCCGTTTTATACGGCAGATTTGATAACCGTTCGAGTACCGAACGTGCGGGCACTCTCTACCTGGATTCACGAACGAGCGGGCGGCGAAAAATTTTGGCATGGTCTCGGCGATGCGATCTATCAGTTTCACGCTAACGGTGTTTTTTACGTGGATCTGAATGCATACAACTTACAAATCGATAGCGCTGGAGATTTGTGGATGTTGGATTTTGACCGTGGCAAGTTGCTTCCTGCGGGCGCATGGCCGCAGCAGACATCAGGTCGTCTCCACCGCTCGTTGCAGAAAATTAAATTGCGGGATCCGGCGCTGCATTACGACGAGCGTTGTTGGGAGCAGTTGTTGGAAGGCTATTTCGCTGCATCCAAGTCCGCGTAGTAATCCTCATACCCTTCCGGCAAGTCTTTAAACTTGCGATGTACCCAAAAGTACTGCTCCGGGGTTTCTCGAATGTGCTCCTCGAGGACACGCATGTAGCGCATCAGGTCTTCGATCGCATCATCGGTGGGAAAATTTTCAAACGCCGGCAGAAATGTCAGGACATAGCGGCCGTCCGGGGTGCGCCGCGGGAAGAAAGGAACGACCACGGCCCTGCCAAGTCGTGCCAGAGTTGCGGTCGCGGTCGTGTGCATCGTTGGCACACCGAAAAACGGTACTACCTCGGCGCCCTTGCGCTTGTAGCTTTGGTCAGGTGCATACCAAACGGCGGCGCCATCGCGTAATCGGCGCACCATTGTCTTGATATCTCGTTTCTCAATAGTTGACTCTGCTGAGCGCTCTCGCCCCGTGCGCAATATTTCGGTAATGAAGTCGCTGCGATTGCGGCGGTAGACGGCGTCGTAGGCGGCGCCCACAAGACGAATCGCCCGACCGCTGACTTCCAACGTCGTGAAATGTGCGCTTAGAATAATGACGCCCTTGCCTGCAGCTAAAGGATCGGTCAGATACTCGATGTTCTCGACATCGCACAGGTCCTGAATCGTGCGGTCGGAAGCCCAGCGACCCTCGCCCATTTCAACAATTGACATGCCGAGCGCCAGAAAGTGCTGGTGAGCCAACTTGTTGCGTTCGGCTGTGCTGAGTTCGGGAAAGCAGAGTTCGAGATTGCGCCGCACGATAGCGCGCCGCTTACCGTTTACTGCGTGTGCAATTCTGCCGAAAACTCTGCCTACCGCGAGCATCGCAGAATGTGGCAGCAGACAAATAAGGCGCAAAAAACCAAGCCCTATCCAGATAGGCCAGTACTTTGGTGCCCAATAGCTATGCAGAGATTTCCGTTGTTTCACTCTTCTTCGGACATGTCATCGACGTAGTCGCGAATCTCGCTTTGTTGCGGGCTCAAGACCGTATCATCCGCCACTTCAGTCGGCGCATCCACTGTCTGAATGCCGACATGAAATGCTGCGAAGCCAGGCATTACCACCTGATTCCTCGCCATGCCGATGATACGTCCTGAGTAAGGAGAACGCAGCTCGCTGCGTGCATTACTCATCGGATCGTTGATTGTGCCGAGTAAATCGCCCTTGCGGACCGTACTGCCGAGACTGACATCGGCCAACAAAATGCCGCCGTTATCAGCACGCACCCAGGATGATCGGTAGTAAACAGGTTCCGGGTGACCCCAAATACTTTTCTTCTTGATCATGCCGAGCGTATTGATCAGCGTTTCAATTCCCTTCACGCCATGTCGGACTTCGTTGAGCTCCAGTTGCGATGGACCACCGGCCTCCAACGTCAAAGTTGGGATGCCGGCGCGGGTAGCCGCATAACGTAAAGTGCCTACCGTCGGTTTGCTGTGCAAGATAACCATCGAGCCGAAACCCTGTGTCAGCGTAACTACGTCCGGATCGCGCAAGTCAGCTCGAATTTGCGGCAGGTTGGCGCGATCGTTTGAGCCAGTATGCAAATCAATCAGTGCGTCGCACTTGGCGACGACGTTGATGAAAAAAGAGTGTGCGATGCGCGCGGCAGCACTGCCGGTTGGATTTCCGGGAAAGTAACGATTCAAGTCTCGACGGTCCGGCAAATAGCGCGAGCCACGTCGAAAACCTTGTACATTGACGATCGGAACGCCAATGATCGCGCCGGACACCTCATCGGGTGAGAGGTCATGCATAACGCGTCGCACCATCTCGATGCCGTTCAATTCATCGCCGTGCACAGCGGCCGTCAAACAAAGAGTCGGTCCGGGCTGCTCGCCGTTGATCACAAGAACGGGCGTTGAAACGGGTACGCCCTCAAACAACTCGGTCGCAGACCAGGACAAGCGCTGCGCTGTTCCAGGCATCACTTTTTCGCCGAGTAACTCCATCGGTGAAGCTTTACTGCCGGCCGTTGATACGGCTTCAGCGAGCGGAATCGATGAGTCGTGCATATTTTCGAGGTCGACCAGATCCTCGGTACTGGCGGACACCTCACTGGAACGCGAGTCCGGGTCCTCGGTCATATCTTCAATGACATCGGCGCCATTGTCGCCCGGATCTACCGCAGCTTCGGCCGCAAATAACGGATTGGCTACGCCCAACAGCAGCAACGCAAACCAAATTGGCAGTACGAGGTTATTGATATGTCGGTAAATTTTAGTCATTGCTGCATGAGCCCGGTAAGCCCTGGTAAATTCCGGCATTGCCGTATCCGGCAAGGGTCTTTAGCATTGTCCAAGTTACGTGTATTTCGCGCATTTTTCTGTGAACTAATCAATAATTTACGATTGAAACTTGAATTAACTTAAATGACAAGCCCAAGACCACTATTGTTCCTGCTTTTAACCCTTCTCGGCAGCCCCGTAGCGGCTGACGAGACCTTTCCGCAGCCGCCGCAATTACAGCCGGACGTCGATTTCTGGGTCGACATATTCACCCGCTATACGACCAATCAGGGCGTGTTGCACGACACGCGAAATCTGGCGGTGGTTTACGAACATATCGACTTTGCCACCGCGGATGGCAGGCGAACGCGGCAACGCGCTGCTGGAAATCGGCGTAGTGCCATCAAAGTCGTTCTACATAGCCTGGCGTCCGGCAAACGCGATAACTTGAGCAGCGAGGAAGCGCGCATTCTCGCGCTATGGCCGGCGGATGTAAGCAACGCGACGCTGACGCAAGCCGAAAACCAGATTCGCTATCAAGGAGGGCTGCAGGATCGTTTTCGTGAGGGGTTGATTCGTGCAGGTCGCTGGCGCAGTTTTGTAAATGAAGAATTTCGCGCGCTGGGCGTGCCGATCGAAATGGCAGCGTTACCGCATGTCGAGTCGTCATATAACCCGGCTGCCCGATCCAACGTCGGCGCTTCAGGTATCTGGCAGTTCACACGCAGTACAGGTCGCCGCTTCATGCAAGTGGATCACGTACTTGATGAACGTAACGACCCATTCACGGCGACGCGCTCAGCCGGGAAACTACTGGCGTATAACTACTCCATCACGGGCAACTGGCCGACGGCGATCACTGCGTACAACCACGGTCTGGGTGGCGTGCGTCGTGCTATGCGTGAATATGGCGACACGGCGTATGTCGATATATTGCGCAACTACGACGGCAGAACCTTTGGTTTTGCGTCCAGAAATTTCTACGTTGCGTTTTTGGCAGCGAAACAAGTTGATAAAAACGTCGAACAGTACTTCCCAAATCTGGTTGTCGACCAGCCAGTGATTTATGCGACCAGCAGCCTGAGCGCATACATTCCGCTAGAAGACATGGCGGATGCCTTGGGCGTTAGTGAGCGGCAAATGACGGACTACAATCCGTCACTGCAAGCGACTATCGTTACCGGCAATAAGCACTTGCCAAAGGGTTTCGAAGTGCGCGTGCCTGCGAGTTTGTTGGATGCACCGATTGACGAGCTCATTGCTGGAATTCCTGCGGCGAGTTGGCACAGTGAGCAACTACCAGATATGTTCCATACGGTTGGGCGTGGCGATACATTGTCGCAAATCGCCGAGACTTATAAGACTCGAGTTTCCACTCTCGTTGCTCTCAATGGTCTGAGAAATTCGCACAGCATTCGCGCCGGCCAAAAACTACGCCTGCCGGCGGCGGGTCCGGCGCCGGTCGTTGCCGCGACAACAGCCGTTGCTGACACTATTGTTGCGAGCGTCGACGTGCCTGTAGAAGAAGAGGCGGAGCACGAAGAAACCCCATTCGTACTGGCCGAGGATCTTGCAGCGACTCTGCGCAGCACATTGCAAACGGCGTTGTTGTCGGACCCAAGCGACTACAGCGTTGCGGACGACAGCACTATCGAAGTGCATCCGCTGGAAACCTTGGGACATTATGCGGACTGGCTCGAGATCAAAACGCAGCGCCTGCGAGACCTGAATCGTCTGGCATTTCGCACGCCGGTCGAAGTCGGCGATCGGATTCGACTCGATCTGGATACCGTTGACGCAACGCTGTTTGAGGAGCGCCGAGAGGATTATCACCGTCGTCAGCAAGACGCGTTCTTCAGGGAGCACGTTATCACCGGCATTACTGAACATGTAATCGCATCTGGCGAATCCGTTTGGATTCTGTCGCTTAGAGAGTATGACGTGCCGGTGTGGTTATTCCGTCAATACAACCCTGGGCTGGACTTGCACAATATTCAACCCGGAATGCGCGTGCAGTTTCCGCTCATGACCGCAGTCGAGTAGGCAGCGACAACCCGATGATTCGTCTCACAAGTGTTCGCGTGCTGCCGGTACTGTTGTTACTCCTTGCCGTCGGAGTGTGGTTTAGCGACGTGCAAGACAACAGTCAGTATCTATTGCGTAATCTGCTGCCGCTGGGCGCGGTACTGGTTTTATCGTTGCTGACAGTTTTGCGCGGCGAAGGTAGCTGGACCGGATCGGGGTGGAGCATGGCATTGGGGACCCTTGGGTTTGCCATACCCGCAGTCGGACTCTCTGTGTATCTGCACTATGCCTACTCGGTAAATCTCAATGATATGTTCACCGGTACTGATCACCCAATGCAGCTATTTCGTTTTCTTCCCTATTACACGACCCTGGCAGGTGGCATTGGTTTCGCTATCGGCTGGATTGTTGGTCGCAACCTGTGATGTATTACATATGCCTATGGCAATGGGTTTGCTAGTCTCTAGCTGATGTCGTTCAAATTCTTCACTAAAATCCTAATCCTGTTCTTGCTGCACTCGGTAGCGTCCGCCGGTGAGTTTCCTGTGGCCGACAAGGTCTTAATTGATAAGGCAGAACGCAAGCTGCATTTGATGAAGGACGGCGAAGCGTTCCGCACGTTTGATATTGCGCTCGGAATTCGACCGACAGGCGACAAGGAGTCCGAGGGCGATTTCCGTACACCCGAGGGCGATTACCTTCTTGATACGCGCAATCCGAACAGCGATTTTTTTCTCTCCATCCATATTTCCTACCCGAACCGTCAGGACAGTCAGCAGGCCAGAGCTAAAGGCGTTCCACCGGGTGGCGCGATCATGATTCACGGTCAGCCGAATACACCGACGCGATCGGAGGCTTACTACCGGACTCAGGACTGGACCAACGGCTGCGTTGCTGTGTCCAACTCTGACATGATTGATATCTGGCTGATGACGTCGAATAGCACACCGATCGAGATTCTGCCCTGAACACAAATAACACCGAATCCGTTGACGCTGAGGTCTGGCCTGAGGGCAGTCTTGAAGTATTGTCACAATCTGAAGTCGACCAGCTGCGGTCAAGTGGCGAGGGTGGTTTATACGCGCAGCTGCGGCTCTGCATGCTCGCCGTCCTGAATTCGAGTAGTGAAAGTGATGATGCACGCGAACTGCAGCAACGTTTCAAAAATTTCGAGATCGGATTTATCCAACAAGATCAGGGTCTGAAGATTTCGCTGAGAGATGCGCCGGGAAGCGCATTCGTAGACGGCAAGATGATTCGTGGAACCCGCGAGCTGTTATTCGCTGTATTGAGAGATCTTGTCTATACGCGTAACGACATTATGGACAGTGGCCGCTTTGACCTTAATTCTGGCCCGGGCATTACTGATGCGGTTTTCCACATATCTCGCAATGCGGACCTGTTACGACGAGATGGCGACTTGCGGGTAGCCGTCTGCTGGGGTGGACACGCGATCGGGCGCGAGGAATACGAGTACAGCAAGCAAGTTGGCTATGAATTCGGGCTGCGGGGATTAGACGTCTGCACTGGTTGCGGGCCAGGCGCGATGAAGGGCCCCATGAAGGGCGCGACGATCGGACACGCGAAGCAACGTATCCGTAATGGGCGTTATATCGGCATCACCGAGCCAGGCATCATCGCGGCAGAATCACCCAATCCAATTGTTAATTCACTCGTCATCATGCCGGACATCGAGAAACGACTTGAGGCCTTTGTGCGAGTCGGCCATGGCATCGTAGTGTTTCCAGGGGGCGTCGGAACGGCAGAGGAAATTCTCTACCTGCTTGGCATTCTGCTGCACCCGGACAATAAGAATCAGCCTTTGCCGATGATCATGACCGGACCGAAGTCGGCGGAGCCTTACTTCCGGCAAATTGACGAATTCATCGGTGCGACCCTCGGCAAGGAAGCGCAAGCTCGATATTCGATAATTATTGATGACCCGAGAGAGGTTGCACGGCAGGTTCGAAATTCGATGTCGGAAGTGCAGAGTTTTCGTCATGAGCATGGTGACGCTTATTACTTCAATTGGCGGCTGGTTATTCCGACGGAATTTCAAATGCCATTCGAGGCAACCCACGAGAGCATGAGTGAGCTGAAAATTGACGAGAGTTTGCCGCCGCACGAATTGGCTGCGATGTTGCGCCGAGTATTCTCTGGCATCGTATCGGGCAATGTTCGAGAAGACACTATCGAGCAGATCGAACAGCGGGGTCCGTTCACGATCAACGGATCTGCGAAAATCATGGGCATGCTCGATAAATTACTGACCTCGTTCGTTGCCCAAAAACGCATGAAGATCTCCGGTGGTGACTATCAACCGTGTTACCGCGTTTCCTGAGACGGCTGCGTTTATTGTTAAATCGATGCGAACACTGTTCTCAGTGCTACAGTTCATTAAGTAAAACCGATCGATAAGTCCCTGATAATTATGTGAAAAGCCGCGCAAGCTACTGTGATGTAGTTCCTGTGATTTAACCTGTCCGACCCTTAGCATCTGTTCAAAGGATTGAGCAGGGCAACGCAATGCCAGACAGCAAGAATCTTAAATGGGCCAACGAGCTTGCAACGGATGCAAACTCTGAAGCAAACAAAGCCGACCAGAGTGTCAGTGCAGACAATGCGGCTGCCAATGATGCGTTGCCGGCTGCGAACGACTCTGATGGTTGGCAACAATATCGTCAGTGGATTTCGAAAGCACCGGCGCCGCGTGGCCGTCGTGTCGGTATCGATCCTGCGCTCTATTCCTGGAAAGGCTATCGAAGCTGGACCGAACAGATAAGACGTAACTGGCAGCCTGACGGCGACGATTCCGAATAGAGTTTTGTTGCGCTAAACGCATGCTAAACAGATTTTGTAACGCCGACGTAATGTCGGCGTTTTACGTTGTGTCCCAAGCACGCCTACAGTGTGATGACGACATCATTTGTAACCGGTACTACGTCTGATTTTCGCTTTTCAATCGCCGCAATTGCCTGCAATTAAACCAAGCTGTGATGTGCCTCACGGAGGCATTCAATACAGCCAACTATAGTTGGGCTCACTACAGTTAATTTTGCGATTTAAACAGTATGTCAAACAAATACACGGAATCTGGCAAACTCTGAAGCAAACAAAGCCGACCAGAGTGTCAGTGCAGACAATGCGGCTGCCAATGATG
>PVMS01172038.1_pt1 | contig 13001 bp, 12 predicted proteins | sample 1853461 | NCBI WGS metagenome assembly PVMS01 (sample SAMN08582032, study PRJNA380276) | Marine sediment metagenome, whole genome shotgun sequencing project. | isolation source: ocean sediment barecode stripped | collected 2017 | reverse complement strand
CAACTGCACTTTCAGTGACCGGGGCAGTTCCAGCAAACTCGCTAAATGCCTCAAAGGTCACACGGGTAGCGCCAGCTGAAGATCCGTAGGTGCATGCCGTATAGTTGTCGGCATTATAAGAAGCGACATTAGCAGCATCACGGCTATCTATACTGCTCCAGACATTTCCTGTAAGGTAACCCCAGGGATAAGGTATGTTATTCTGAACAGACAACTCACTATTATCATCAAAGCTAGCCGGTCCACGACGAACAGGCCAGTCTTGTTATACTGTCCGCGATGAGGCTCCAGGGGTTTCAGTGAAGCGCGTAAAGTTGGGCACTATGTACGCGCATGCGCTGACCCGGGGTGCGCCGTTTCCCGAGAAGATCTCCGGCAGCGACTTCGTTCCCCGGTTGGTGGTCCTTGCTGCACGGGAAGGGTGGCGCGTGTTTCTACTAGGCGCGGCCGAAGGCGTGGGCGCCAAGGCGGCCGAGCTCCTCGAGAGCCAGCATCCCTTGCTGGGCCTGGCGTTGCTGCGCCGACGGCGCCTTCGTTAGCCGGCGTCGTCCAACAGCTCGCCGGGCACCCGAGGCTTGGTGGCAATCGCCACGAGTGAGTCACGCCATCGCGGGTTCACGAACAGCGGAGTCGCCGCGAGGCGGCCAAGCTTCGTCGCAATTGTTGCGCCCGACTGGAAGCCGTGCAGCTGCTTGAGATCGATCGACCGTACCTCGAACCCAGCTCGCTCGAGATGGAACCGCAGATGTTCTGTGAAGTACTCGAACGGATGCCCAATCGACTTGGACGCTTCGGGCACGAAGAAGAAATCAAATACCCTAAGCCCCAAAGCGAGCCTAATGACGTTTCGCAGTCGATAGAGATTAGGCGTAGTGATGAAGAGGTAGCCCCCAGGCTTGATCCAGCGTCGGACTCTTTCCAGCACCTGATGAAGAGGTAGGGGTATGTGCTCGACGACTTCGAGGAGAACGACGACGTCGAACGCGTTGTCGAAAGGTAGATCATCGCGAATGAGGTCGCATCGGTGGAACTCGACGCCACGCTCGAGGAGCGTTGCGTTGAACTCTTCGTTGACGTCGCCGACGGTGCAGATATCTCCGTACAGGTAGCGAGAGAGCAGCGCCATCTGTCCTCCGCCGACTTCGAGCACTCGTGCGGGACTCGGCAAGGGTAACGAAGACAAGAGCTCGAAGGTTCGACGGTATCGACTCCAGTTGCCGCGATAGTAGTCGTTGGCCTCGAAGAAGCGCCCAGTCAGAACCAACTCTCGGTAGGCTCTGTCGAAAGCGCCGCGATCGAAGACGCGCGGCTTCACTTCTGCCGACTGAGACGTCGTCTCATGATTGGCGCGCGTTTCGGAGTTCACGACGCTGTCTCCCATGACCAGTATTCGAGTGGCTTTTCGGCGAACTCGAGGAACCGCTCCGCCTCCGGGCGAATCTCGTCGATGAGCCGTGGTAGCTCGGATGAAGCCCACAAGTCAGCGCTCGGGTACTTCCTCATCAGGCCTGGGACCGAGCTCATCCATCGTTTGGTTTGGCGTGGCATCAGTTTCCACCTCAAGCCCAGCGATTTTGCGATTCGACTTGCGCGATACACGGTTGGGCTCAGCGCACGTTTGTCCGACGAGACGTTACGCGCTTCACTCAGAGCACTGGGAACCTTCTCGGGGTCCACGCCGACGAATGAGCAGATCCGCTCCAGCACGCCTCGCAGGTCAGAGGCGACGGACTCGTAGAACTCGATGTGAAATTCCTCTTCGTCGAAGGCCTCGAGCCAGCACGAGAGCTGAGTCCAGTACCGGCTCGGATCGACGACGGCGGGCACAGCTCGAAGGACTCTCTCGAGGCTCCAGCTCGAAGGTGCTGCACCATCCGACCAGGCCTGCATGGCGTGCGAGCGGATGCGGTCGATCGGGTGACGCACGATGTACACGAACTTCGCGTCAGGATAGGATTCCTTCAGCCTCTGAACCGTGTGCGGGTAGACGGCGCAGATCGTGTAACTCATGCTCCCTTCGCCGATTACGCGATGGCCAGGCTCGAGGTGGAAACACGTTTGGTACCACTCGAGGCCGCGCGCGAAGGTCTTGTCGTTGCTGAAGAAGTGAGGTTCCTTCGGTTGCGAGAAGCACACCTCGGGGTGGCGTGCGAGGTGATAGCAGACTGTCGTCGTTGCCGATTTGGGCGCGCCAATCACGAAAAAGCGGGGTAAAGCATCCGAGCTCGCTTGCATGCCGTCTCCGTTCTAGCCCAGACTCAGGCCGCACGCTCCGCTTGGCCGCAGATTCCGCCCCGAGCGTCCCAAACGCCTCGCTGGGCCTCGTTCAGACGCCGAGTGGCCTCCGTCTTGCCTAGCAGAAGGCAGCGCCACTGATAGCTCCTCAAGAACCGCCGGAACTCGTCGTCGCCATAACGTGGGGTGCGCTCGAGCATGCTCTTGACGTAGCCCCACCACATTGCGGCGCCGCCGACGACGAGGGGAGGACGTGTCATCCGGAAGACCGCGCTTGCGGTCATATAGAGGGGCGAGGTGCCCATGAAGTACTGCCCGAAGCCGTGCCGCATGCGACCCGTGATCAGGCCCTTGTGGCTCGAGCCCATCGGGCGAAGGTGGATGAACCGGAGGCCTGGTTCGTCGTAGCTCGCAGCGATCCAACCAAGCATGCGGCAGCGGTGCCCGTCGATTCCATCCCACATCACCTGGCGGACGAAGCCGTCGATCTCTTCGAAGCACTCGACCCGATAGAACTTGGTCATGCCGACCGAGTTTTCGTCTCCGCACTTCTCGCTGACGAGCTCGCTGTCGAGGCGCATGTAGGGCTTCCCGGAGCAGGTCCCGAGGCGTGGGTCGGCTTCCATCTTGTTCATCAAGAGCTCGAAGTATCGATGGGGCAGCTCGAGATCGAGGTCGAGCTTGCAGATGAAGTCGAAGTCGCTCGGCATGATGGTCTCGTAGCCGGCGTAGAACGCGTCGATCACCCCGGGGCCGACTTTGCGTGTTCCGCGGTCGGGGCGTGTCACGATGTGGATGTAGTCGAAGCGCGAGGCCCACTCCTCCAGGATCTCGGGCGTCTCATCGGTCGATCCGTCGTCGACTATCACCCACAGAGCCGGTGCCTCGGACTGCTCAGTCACGGTCCGAAGCGTTTCTTTCATGTCTTCCGCTTCGTCGCGGCATGGGCTGATCAAGCAGTATTTGCGTCCGGAGCTCATCCCCTATCTCAGATTGCCATGAAGCGTGACGACCGAGTAGCCGGGGGCGGGAACGGACGCGCGGCCGCCAGACACGTGGAGGTCCTCCAGTCGTGCAAAGCTTTGGTCATTCGAAGTGAGGTACATCGCCAAGTTACTGACGGCGCCCCCGCGGATCACGAGGTCGAGTTGCTGGGTGCTGGGTCTCATGTTGACAAGCACTATGATCAGGGTGCGATCTTGCTCATGTGCATAGGCGCTCACGTTGAGAGCATGGAGGGTATCGTACGGGCTGTTTCCGCCAGTTGAGCTCTCGCCGTTGCTGAAATGGGCCGTCACACGGATTGCACCCGGTCGGATGTAACGGGAGAAATGCTTGAAAGCACAGTATTTCTTGCTTGCGGTGGGGTCCCCGAGGTGCGCCTTGCCGAGCAGGTTGTGTTCGGTCTCGTGGTCGTGCATGTCCCCCATCTGCCAGTAAACGTAGGCGCTTGCGTTCGCATGCACGAGCGCATTGTGCAGCTTCTGTGCAACGGTAATGGCGCCGTTACCTGGTGTGCCCCCCTCGCCGGTGAGCCACGCGCCCTTCGCGCCGCCAGCCTCGGAAACCCAGATCGGCTTCCCGTCGCCTGCTACCCCTGGAGCGCGGACCCACCGGGCCCAGTCTCCCGGCACCTCTTCTATACCTCGGTAATATGCCGCCCACATCTTCACGGCATCCTCGTCCGTTCCGAGGTACCCGTTGCTGTTGTAGGCGAACAGGAAGTCGACGAGTCGGCGGTCCGGGTGCGCCTTCACCGCGTCGATGAAGCCCATTTGTTGCCAGAGCCCCCAGGGTTTCTCAGGGCGCTTCCCGACGTGCGCCATGTGCGGCCCCATGACTTTCGTGCCTATTCTCTGCCTCGTGAGCTCGTCTTTGACGGCTTTGAGCGCTGAGGCGTACTGCCACCATTGCTCCCGTTCCCCGTTTGGCCCTTTCGAGTAGGTCATGCTGTCGAACGAGTTCTCGAAGCTGAGCTCGTTCTGAATGCTCGCAGCGTAGATGGGAACCCGATAGTGGCGTTCGAAGCCCTTGAGCCAGGCCGCGAAGTACCGGGCGAACTGTTCGAGGTTCTGCGGCGTCTGAAGGAGTCGGCCACCGATGCTATCGCCCATCTTGCCGCCCGACAGCCAGGGTGTGGGCTTCTTCACGGAAGGGTCTTTCGCGTGATGCTGCTCGCTGCCTGTCGGCCCCTTCATCCAGTGCGGCGGCGACCAGATCGCACCGGTGATCCTGACCCGGTCCGGTTCCAAGGCGTTCTTTCGGAGCCACGCCGCCATCTCTCCGCCTATCGCCACTTTCGGATGCGAAAAGTCCATCCTTGCAATATTCGCGTCGATGTCCGGCCCAAGGGGAACCGGCACGGACATGTCTCCGCTAGGATGAACCAGCACGTCCTTCTTCATGTTCATCCGAAGGATGTTCAGGCCAAGGTCGCGGTATGCCTCACGCCATGCAGGCGCCCGGTAGGGTGTTTCCGAAAGCCTGTACGTGATCATGCAGGTTCCCCATCCCTCGATGACCTGGTGGTGGACGGAGAGGTCCACGGTCACCTGCTCGGCTCGTGTCGAGGGCTTGCCGGTGCAGCCCCAGAGGATGCAGGCTATTACGCTGCATAGCGCCGGGAAAGAGCGCCTGCGCTGGCATTTGTGACGAATTTGTTCGAACATTGAGGACGTTACCGTGAAACCCGTCTCGATAGATTACATGCTCCAGGACGTCAATTCGAGGATCGCCATCATCTCCTGGCGCCTAGTTGCACCTCGAGTATCCCGATGCGGGATCTTTCAGTTCGAGGACGTCCTCGCCCAGATTGACGCCGTCGACATCGTCGCGCCGCAAGCCTCGCTTGCGGACCCGCGCTGGGCTCTAAAGCTGACCACAGCCGCGCGTAGGGCCAGGCTTCCTACCAAGTGGCTCGCAGGCCGACGTATCCCACCGCTCCGCAAGGAGTACGACCTGCTCTTCGTCGTCTGCGAAAGCGCGGCAGATCTCAAGCACATGGGACCTCTCGAGCCATGGCTGGAGCGCAGTCGCAAGTCGATCTGCTACCTCGGCGAGATGTGGCGGAACCAAACCCCGAAGAAGGGAAGCGCCGGGGCGCGCTGCCTCGCGCAGTTCGACCACGTGTTGCTGACTTGTTTCGGAACGATCGAAGCGCTCTCGCAGGAGATCGAGCGGCCGGTCAGTTACCTTCCGCCAGCGGTCGATTCGCTCTTCTTTTGCCCTCACCCCCAGCCGCCTCAGCGGTGCATCGATATCTACAACATGGGCCGACGGTCGGAGTCTACGCATCGCGCCACGAAGGCCCTCGCGGCAGAGCGAAATTTGTTCTATCTGCACGACACGCTGCGCGGGAACAACTTTGCGGACCCCGTCGAGCATCGTCGCCTGCTGGCTCAGCTCATCATGCGAACCAAGTACTTCGTGACCTATCCAGGGAAGGTTGACCTCACGAAGTCCACCAAGGGCCAAGAGGAAGTCGGCGGCCGATACTTCGAGGGCGCTGCAGGCGGCGCCGTGATGATTGGGCGGGCCCCCGAGACACCCATGTTTGCTCGTTATTTCGACTACGAGGGTGCGGTCATCGAAATGCCCTACGGTACCGAGGACGTAGCCTCGGTGTACGACGCCCTGGAGTCTCAGCCGGAGGTCGTGGAGCGGATCCGCCTTTCCAACGTGGTTCATTCTCTGACCCGGCAAGACTGGGCCTACCATTGGAAGGAAGTCCTCAGAGAGCTCGGGATGGAGCCCTTGCCGCAGCTCGCTGCCCGGACAGACCGGCTACGAGGTTTGGCCGCCGCGATCGAAAGCAACGAGCTGCCGTCTGTGTCCGCGAAGGCCTGAGCTAGGCAGAAGCGACCATGCTTGCGCTACCCACGCTGATGAGTACGTTGTTGTAACCCTATGATGAAGCCGGTCACCGTCAACCAATACGGCCTAGCTATGGCGAAGCGGCCCACGGACAGTCCCTGCCTATCTTGCGGAGGTGAGCTGTCGAACGTTTTCGTCGATTTAGGGATGTCGCCTCTGTGCGAGAGCTTCCTAGCCAAAGAAGACCTCAACAAGATGGAGCCCTTCTATCCGCTGGTGGTTTACGTATGCGCCAACTGTTGGCTTGTCCAGCTCGAGAAGTACGTTTCGGTGGAGGAGATCTTCACTGAATACGCGTACTTCTCGTCCTACTCGGATTCGTGGGTGGACCACGCACGACGCTACACCGACATGATCACCGAGCGGCTCGGCCTCACCAAGAACAGCTTCGCGGTTGAGGTCGCCAGCAATGATGGCTACCTTCTGCAGCACTTCGTGAAAAAGGGCATCCCAGTTCTTGGGATCGAGCCCGCCGCCAATGTGGCCAAAGCCGCCGAAGAAAAGGACGTCCCATCCCTGGTCGAGTTCTTCGGACGCGAGTGCGCGACGCGACTTACGGCCGAAGGGAAATCGGCCGACCTCATTATCGGAAACAACGTGCTGGCCCAGGTCCACGACATCAAGAATTTCGTCGGCGGAATGAAGATCCTCCTCAAAAAGGGCGGCGTCGTCACCGTGGAGTTCCCGCATCTGCTTAGGCTCGTCGCAGAAAACCAGTTCGACACCATCTATCACGAGCATTTTTCCTACTTCTCGTTCTTGTCCGCCACGACGATCTTCAAGGCCCATGGCTTACGGTTGTTCGACGTCGAAGAGCTGCCAACCCACGGTGGCTCTCTGCGAATCTACGCGTGTCACGACGACGACGCGCGCCCCAACACCGAGCGGGCCATCAATCTGTTGGCGCGCGAGGAGGACGAGGGTTTTCGTGACATCGCGCGCTATGACGCCTTTCAAGAGCGGGTCGACGACACGAAGCACCGCCTCCTCGAGTTCCTGATCGGGGCGCGGCGTGAGGGGAAGTCAGTGGCTGGCTATGGAGCGCCTGGCAAAGGCAACACGCTCCTCAATTACTGCGGCATCCGTACCGACCTCCTCGAGTACACGGTGGATCGCAACCCGTACAAGCACGGTCGGTTTCTTCCGGGGACGCACATTCCCATCTTCACGCCCGACAAGATCGCCGAAACCAAGCCCGACTACCTCTTGATTCTGCCGTGGAATCTCAAGAACGAGATCATCGAGCAGAACGCTTTCATCCGCGAATGGGGCGGGGAGTTCGTCGTGCCTATACCCGAAGTTCGCGTGCTTCCATGATCTTCGACGAAACCGAGATCGCCGGCGCGTTCTTGATCGAGATCGAAAAGCATGTCGACGAGCGAGGCTCGTTCGCTCGTTCGTTCTGTCAGCGCGAGTTCGAGGAGCACGGGCTAAACCCGGTCGTTGCACAGTGCAACGTCTCAACGAATCAAAAGAAGGGGACGCTACGTGGGCTGCATAGTCAGAGGCCACCACACGAGGAGGACAAGCTGGTTCGTTGCACGCGCGGCTCTATCTATGACGTCATGTTGGACCTGCGGCCTGGCTCGAACAGCTACGGCCAATACTTTGGTACCAGGCTGACCGCGGAAAATCACCGCGCGCTCTACATCCCGAAGAGCGTTTATCACGGCTTTCTCACCCTCGAGGACGACAGCGAGGTCTTCTACCAAATGTCGGAGTTCTACAGGCCATCCTGGGGCGTCGGGGTGCGCTGGAACGATCCCGCTTTCGCGATTCGCTTGCCTGGAGAGGTCATCGTCATCTCCGAACGCGATGCCACCTATCCCGATTTCGACCTCGCCGGAGGCGCCCCCCCATGACCACCGAACTCGACCGGCTCATCGAAAGCTTCCATGCGCAGCGCGCCGGGCGCGCGATGCATGCGCTGGCCACTGATTTGTTCCCGATTTGCCGCTCGATCACCGGCGACGGCGTACGCGCGACGTTGCGCCGTCTGCGGGCCGACCTTCCACTCGAGATCCACGAGGTTTCGACCGGCACCCCGGTCTTCGACTGGAAGATCCCGAAGGAATGGAATGTGAGGGACGCGTGGATCAAGGCCCCCGACGGAAGCAAGGTAGTCGACTTCGCAGACTCCAACCTTCACGTCCTCAACTACTCTCGGCCCGTCCATGGGCGGCTGCCCCTGTTCGAGCTCAAAGCCCATCTGTACACGCTTCCCGACCAGCCCGACGTGATCCCCTACAAGACGTCGTATTACGAAGAGACTTGGGGGTTCTGCCTGAGTCACGCACAAATCCAAGCCCTCCCTGAGGGCGAATACGAGTACTTAATCGACTCCTCGCTGGACGACGGGGCGCTGACCTACGGCGAGGTCTATCTGAAAGGACGCGAAACGGATGAGGTGCTCTTTTCCGCCCACATCTGCCATCCGTCGCTCGCCAACGACAACCTATCCGCGGTGGCCGTGCTTCACCACCTGGCGCAGGCGCTACGAGAGGTGGACCGAACCTGGTCCTATCGATTCGTCTTTGCGCCAGGCACGATTGGAGCGATTACCTGGCTGTCGCAGAACGAGGCTCGCCTGAGCGCCATTCGATGTGGCTTGGTAGTCGCCGGTGTCGGGGACCGGGGCGGCTTCACCTACAAACGGTCGCGCCGCGGAGACGCGGAGATTGATCTCTTGGTGGAGCGCGCGTTGCGCGAGTCGAAGCAGCGATACGAGGCTATCGACTTCAGCCCCGACGGTTACGACGAGCGCCAGTACAACTCCCCGGGCATCGGCTTATCTGTGGGCCGCCTATCTAGAACGCCGTATGGGAGCTATCCCGAGTACCACACCTCGGCCGATAACCTCGATTTCATCCACCCCGAGGCGTTAGGAGGCGCGCTCGAGGTTCTCCTGCGCGTTTGCGCCCTGCTGGAGAACTCGCCGCGCTTCGAGAGCCTCGTTCCCAGGGGCGAGCCCCAACTCGGCCGAAGAGGCCTCTACTCGGCCCTCGGGGGTCATCGCGACACCGATCTGCGGGAGCGGGCCATGCTTTGGATCCTGAATTACTCGGACGGAGAACACTGCCTCGCAGACATCGCGGAGCGGTCCGGCTTCCCGCTCGACCTCATCGAGGACGTTGCCTGCGTGCTCGAGCAAAACCAGTTAGTCCGGCGCGCGAAAAGCGCCTAGAGTTGGAGATGAACGTGAGCTTGCCATGCCGACGCTGACCTTCGAGCCGCAGACCGCGAACGGGCAGCCTCTCCGTGTGCTGTGTCTTGGTGCACACGCCGACGACATCGAGATCGGCTGCGGGGGCGCCGTGCTCCATCTGTTGAAGTCTCGACCGGGCACCGAAGTCGACTGGGTCGTCTTCACGTCGGGTTCCACCCGCGAACGAGAAGCGCGGCGCGGCGCGGAGGGGATTCTCGAGAATGCTGGCGCCGCGAGGGTGACCGTCTTCGACTTCGCCGATGGGTTCCTTCCTTACCACGGCGAGGCAGTGAAGCGCGAGTTCGAGAAGCTCAAAGCCGACTGCAATCCCGACTTGATCTTCACGCACTATGAAAAGGATCGACATCAAGACCACCGCCTGGTGAACGAGCTCACGTGGAACACCTTCCGGAATCATCTAGTCCTCGAGTACGAGATTCCGAAATACGACGGCGACCTCGGGAACCCGTCGGTCTTCGTGCCGATCGAGAAGGTCACCCTCGAGCGCAAGATCGAGGTCCTTCTCGACTGTTATCAAACGCAACGTGACAAACACTGGTTCGACGCGGAGACGTTTCGGTCTCTGTGTCGCGTTCGCGGCATGGAGTGTCGCTCCTCGTCGGGTTACGCTGAAGCCTTTTTCTGTCGCAAAATCGTGATCCTGGAAAAATAATTCACATGAAGATACTGCTCACTGGTCATCTTGGGTACATCGGCGTCGAAGCCGTACCGGTCCTCCGCGCCGCGGGTCACGAGGTCGTCGGCTTGGACACCGGTCTCTACAACGAATGTGATTTCGCAGCCCCGCCGGACGAGGTGCCGGCTTTGGACGTTCGAGACTTCCGCGACGTGACGGCGGATCAGCTCCAGGGGTTCGATGCGGTCGTCCACCTAGCGGCGCTCTCCAATGACCCTCTCGGGGACCTCGACCCGACCCTCACCTACGACATCAATCTCGACGGCTCGATCACGCTGGCTCGGGCCGCCAAGGAAGCAGGCGTGCCGCGGTTCCTCTTCTCCTCTTCCTGCAGCCTCTATGGGGCTGGTTCGGACGATCTTCTCGACGAAAGCGCTCCGTTCAATCCGGTGACTCCGTACGGCAAGTCGAAGATTCGGGTCGAACAGGAGCTTTCGCGTCTCGCTGACGACGCGTTCTCGCCGACCTTCTTTCGAAACGCCACCGCGTACGGGGTCTCGCGCCGGTTGCGCGCCGACATCGTGGTCAACAACCTCGTTGGATATGCGGTCACGACCGGCAAAGTCCTCCTCGAGAGCGACGGCACTCCTTGGCGTCCACTCGTGCACATCGGAGACATCATCGGTGCCTTTGCCGCTGCGCTGACTGCGCCGAAAGACGCCATCCACGATCAAGCCTTCAACGTCGGGAAAAACGGCGAAAACTATCGCATCCGAGGTGTCGCCAACATGGTTGCCGAAGTCGTGCCGAACTGCGAAGTCGCCTTTGCAGAAGGGGCGTCGGCTGACATTCGCGACTACCGCGTCGATTTCACCAAGATCGAAACCAAGCTTCCAGGCTTCAGGCCGACATGGACGCTCCGCGCTGGGGTCGAGGAACTTTACGAGGCGTACACCAAAGCTGGCCTGACCGAGGACGAATTCCTCGGACCCCGATACTACCGGCTCAAGACGGTCCAGTCGCTTCTCGACCGCGGAGCAATCGATTCGACGCTGCGCTGGGTCACCTGAGGGGGTCCCTAGCAGTGGTCTTCGAGCACACGCTCGTAGTACTGCTTGGTTTGACGCGCGACGGCGTCCGGTCCGAAACGGCGAGGGATGTCCGTTGCAGCCTGTTCGCCCAACTTCGCGGAGAGCTCTGGCTGGTCCAGCATCGTCGTCAACCAGCGCGCGAGGTCGGCTGCATTGGAGTTTTCAAACAAAACGCCGTTTTCGCCGTGACGCACGATTTCAGGGATTCCGCCGGCGTTCGCTGCGACCAACGGGCATCCCTGGGCCAGTGCCTCTACGACCACTATGCCGAACACCTCGAAGCGCGACGCCACGAGCGTGACGCGCGCCTTCTGTCGCCACTTCGTCACCTCGCGGGCAGGCATCTGTCCGAGATGTTCGATCCTCGAGCGTACGGATAAATCCGGCATGCGTCTTGAAACGTAGTCCTGCAGACCGAAGCTTTCTCCGTGTCCGTCCTCGAGACCGCGATCGGGCCCGATGAACACGAGCTTGAGACGAGGGCGAGCCTTCGCAACGGTCGCAAACGCGTCGATGACGAGGTCACCCCCTTTGTGCCGATCAAATCGTCCCACGAACAAGACCAGGTTTGGGTCACACGAGGACAGCTTCCACCGTGCTTGCTCGTCGACGACTGGAGCGGGGTTTGGAATCACTTCTGCATGCGGAAGGGCCAGCTCGTACTCTTGCCTGACGCGATCGAGCAGATCTTTCGACGGCGACGTGATCGCCCGTGCGTTCCCGATCGCCTTGCCCTCGAACGCAACACGACGGCGAAAAGCGCGATCTTGTGGTGCGCCGAGCGCAGTCCCATTGAGAAACCATGGACCGTGAAGACGGAGCACGAGCGGTATGTCGATGCGCTTGGACACACGATGGGCGATACCAAACGACTCCTCCATCTCGACGAGGTCGGGAGAGAAATCGGGCTCCAAGTCGCGGAGCGCCCGGGTGATTCTTCGCGCGTCATCGAAGGTTGTGAAGTCTTTGCCCAGGCCTCGGACCATGAGGCGCTGCGTCGCCTTTTCCGAAACCGACCTCGGTGATTTGGAGGGTGCAACGCTGATGACGTCTGGATCTTGTTCGCCGCCTTCCACCCGTCCGGTTAGAATACGAACATCGACGCCAAGGTCATTCAGGCTTTCCCGCAAACTCCCCACGTAGGTAACAATTCCGTTCGCGCAGGTCTCAGGAGGCCACGCTGGCGTCGTAAAAACCACGTTCACAAGAAAGTGGCCTCCACCAGCCAGCCGAGCAGCGCGCTTCCGCCCCAGATTGCAAGCGAGCGCAGCTCAAAAACCGGACGAAGCAGCTTTTGCTTGATCATTCCTGACCAGATCACGACGAGTACGGGGAACTCAGAAAGTGCAACGCACCATACCACGCCGGCAAGCCCGGCCAAGTGCCAGCCGACGGGGATACCTATGAGAATCCAGACAGCTTTTGCCAAACTCCGGGCGAAACCGTAAAAGGTCTTGCCCACGGAAAACAGGAGCGTCTCGGCAGGGATCAGCATGATGCTCATGCCGACCTGGATCGCCAGAACCTGCAAAATCCACCCCGCGTCTTGGTAGCGCGCGTCGTACAAGCCATCGATGAGCAAGTGACCCGTCGTGCACAGCAAACCGGAGGCCGTCAAAAAAAGGAGGTCCATCCAAAGCCGGACCTTATAGTAACGCTTGACTAGGTACTGTGGCTCGGATCGAAAGGTCTCACTGAAGACGGGAAAGAACACGGAGCGAGTGAGTCGTCCCTGGAGGGACCCGATCGCTTCGGTGAATCGAGTGGCGACGTGGTACACGCCCAGCAGCGTGAGCCCGATGTAGTAGCCCAGCAGGAGGCGGTCGCCCTGGACGCCGATGAAAGTGAAAGCGGAGCTGAGAAAGATCCAAGATCCAAAGCGATAGACCGCGCGCGCCGAATCGCGGTCCCAATGGAGACGATGTTTGCGCCGCGGAAGATAGAAGTGGCTCAGGGCGCT
>PVMS01049522.1_pt1 | contig 13001 bp, 8 predicted proteins | sample 1853461 | NCBI WGS metagenome assembly PVMS01 (sample SAMN08582032, study PRJNA380276) | Marine sediment metagenome, whole genome shotgun sequencing project. | isolation source: ocean sediment barecode stripped | collected 2017 | reverse complement strand
AGAAATTTCAGTTGGATTGGCAAGGCGGCGAGTAATATCAGGGTGCTTGTTCTTAGTGCCAGGTCACACTTTCAGTCGCTGGCCGAGTTACAGGGATCCGGGGAGCGGGTATTGTTCTCGGCGGCCGGGGTCGGCAGTGCTGCCTACATTGAAGCGCCGTTGATCACGCGATTACTCGAAATAAATAGCCGGATTGTACCCGGGTATTCTGGCAACGATGGTCAGTTGAGCATGATGCGAGGCGACACTGACGCGACAGTGGCTTCGCTGTCCGCGATCCGGGATTTCACCCTGGCTGGCCACGCACGGATGCTGCTGGTTGTGAGCGGTGATGCGACGGCATTGACGGATATCCCGGCTGCTCGAACACATGTTAAAACCCCACAGGCGGGGCACATATTTCAACTCATGGACACGGTTGCCAGTTTGGGCCGGCTCACAGCGGCTCCTCCGGGAGTGCCTGCGGGCAGGCTCGCAGTATTGCGGGATGCATACAAAAGTACGCTGCGTGACCCCGAATTTCTGGCCCAGGCAGAAGCAATGCGTTTACACATAGCTCCTGCCTTTGGTGAAGCGGTTGCCAATGCACTGGACGCGGTGCTGAGCGACCCCGAAGACAAGCGTGCCGCAGTGCTTTGGTTACTTGATAACAAGGCTGTTGCCGGCCAATGATGGAAGCAGCCCTGAATAGTATGCTTGGGTTGATTTTCGACCCCCAGACAATGTTGGTAATCCTGCTGGCAAGTCTGTGTGGCATTTTTTTTGGCATCGTACCCGGCCTTGGTGGTAAGTTGGCCATAGCTTTGTTTATACCTGTGGTCATAGGTATGGAACCTGAACTAGGCCTTCTGTTTCTGGTTGCAATGCACGCGGTGGTACATACCGGTGGCTCGGTTCCAGCCATTCTGCTCGGCATTCCAGGCACTGCACCCAATGCAGCGACCATTGTCGATGGTTATCCGCTCACTCGTCAGGGCCAGGCTGGCCGCGCACTGGGTGCGAGCCTGCTCGCTTCCGGTATTGGTGGCGTGGTGGGAGCAATATTTTTACTGGCAATGTTGCCGCTGTTAAAACCGGTCATGCTCGCCCTCGGTCCAGCGGAGTTCTTTTTGCTTGCCGTTATGGGCATCACCTTTATTTCCGCAGTCAGCGGCGCTAATTTGCGCAAAGGGGTGATTGTTGGTTGCCTTGGTCTCGCTTTGTCCTGCGTTGGCCTAAGCCAGCAAACGGGAGAGCCTCGATTCGTCTTCGGGCAACTGTTTTTGTGGGATGGTATCGATTTCATAACGGCTGTGTTGGCCATGTTCGTCGTTCCGGAAATGCTGACCCTCGGTGTTTCCAATGGCAACACATCAGCGGGTAGGGATTCCGCGACCCGCTATGGCTATCGCGATGTTTTATCTGGAATGGGCGATGTTGTAAGGCATCGCTGGCTGGCGCTACGCACGTCGTTAATCGGCGCTTTTATTGGAATGATACCAGGCCTCGGCGGTGATATTGCGTCCTGGATATGTTACGGACACGCAGTGCAAAGTTCACACAATCGACAGCGTTTTGGCCATGGTGCCATTGAAGGGGTGATAGCACCGGAAACTGCCAATAATTCAAAAGAAGGAGGTGCACTGCTACCGACGCTGTTGTTTGGTGTGCCGGGCAGTTCCGGTATGGCGGTGCTCCTCGGTGCATTTCTGGTGCTGGGGGTCCAGCCTGGCCCACAAATGCTGCTGACGCAGCAAGGTCTGTTATTGCAATTGTTCTCGACACTGGTATTGGCTAATCTTATAGGTGTTATCCTGTTGCTGATTATGTCCCGCTATCTGATCAGGATCGCGTATATTCCCGTTGGCCTGATCATACCTTTAGTGTTGATATTGGCAGTTCTGGGGAGCTCTATCAGTGCACTGAACTGGCAGCACCTGGTTATATTCATGGTGATAGGCGTGTTTGCCTACGGACTCAAGCGCTATCACTGGCCGCGGCCACCTTTTGTGATTGGCCTTGCCCTGGGGCCTATTGCAGAAAACTCGCTGCATCAGTCTCTGGCCATTTGGGGATTGAACTTTCTCCTTCGTCCTATCTCTCTTTTGTTGATCGGCTTGATCGCCGTTAATCTGGCTGTGTATTACTGGCGGCAAAGTATCGAGGGGCAAGATGACAGACAGAGGTGAAATTATTATGAGTGGATCTTTATGCTTGTTTTTCACTGTTTTTGTTGCTGCTGCCACGACTTACGCACCGGAGGCACGGTTGATGCCCCTGGCCGTCGGCATACCCGCATTGCTGCTGTCATTGTTACAGCTAAGGCATGACATTCACACGACATCAGGTAAGGTCATAACCCAACAGGAAGCAGCGGAGTTAGCACCGGTCTTCAAAATGTTGCTCTGGTTTGCCGCAGCAGTGTTGGGTACTCTCGCCCTTGGCATTCTGCCGGCTGGATGGCTGTTCGTGCTACTGTACTTGCGTTTTCAGCAAGGCTCCAGCCTGGTATTTGCCTTGCTTGTCTCATCGGGGTTTGTTGCCGGCCTTTATACACTTGTCACAGTTTTATTGGATATCGAGCTCCTGAACAGTGTAATTCTTGAGTTCATTAGGGGTATATAAGCCGCCTTCACTGAGGTAAAGTAAGCTTGATGAGGTGACGTCGATAAGAAAAAATATGAATCTGCAGTACAGCTTTTTCCGAATTGTAGTACGCACTCTGCTGTTTGTGGCCGTGCCAGCTTCCGCAGCCGTCGCTGAGACAAACCAGCGTGCGGACGTCTTTCCACTCCCTGAAATTCTCGTTACCGCAGAACAGCCCGAGGCGCCAACTACCATCGTGGTACGCAAAGTCGATGTTGGCGATATTCAGGCCTGGAATGCTCACACCGCCGCGGAGGCGCTCACCCAGGTGCCAGGTATTAACGTGCAATACGGCAGCAGTTCCGGTGAGGCACGTGCCTGGATCAGGGGCTTTCGCGACAGGGATACGCTGGTGTTGTTCGACGGTATTCCTATTGCATCAGCTTTTGAGGGAACCATCGACCTCAACGAGATCAGCAGCGATAGCATATCCAGCATAAGAGTGATGAAATCAGCACCCTCGGTTATCTATGGCACCAATGGAATGGCCGGGGTAATAGACGTGATTCCAAAGTCCAGTGCCGACAGTCCTGGTTTCAGTGGTGCGCTTGAGTTGGGAGAAAACGACCGCGAACTTTACCGGGCGCGTTATGGTGGCGGCTCATCCTCTTTGAATTACTTTGTGTCTGCCAACTACGAATCGTCCGATGATTTTGCGCTTTCCGATAGTTTCGATTCCCAACTGAACCAGCCCGCAGGGGACCGGGTAAACAGTGATTTTGAACGGTCCAATGTTTTTTTGCATGTGAACTCCGACCGCTCACCTTTGGGTGAGTCCTCTATTTTTTACAGTTATTCGGATGTTGAACGGGGGATGGCGCCCGAAGCGGGTGTAGAGGATCCAGACTATGAGCGCGTAACTGAATCCCGGCGCCAGACCATCGGATTGTCCAACCACTTTTCAGGCCTCCCCTTAACTTTTAAGCTCTATTACAACCATTACGACGGTGAGATTAAGACGTATACCGATGCCAGCTACACGGAAGTGGATGAGGTAGATGAGGCGGAAGATTACGCCTGGGGTGGCATGCTGTACGCCACGATTAATACGCATGAAAATAATACCCTGATACTGCACGGCTCCGCCGAGACTGATGTCTACAAGGCTGAAGGGGCGCTGGAGGATTCCAACCGTGCTGAACTGAATACCTATAACCTCGCAATAGAAGACCAGTACTGGTATGCAGAATCGTTCTCTATTGCCGTGGGAGGGATCTACACCTGGTTTGAGCAAGAGCAGAGCGGCGATGAGTTGACAGCTTTTAGTCCACAAATCGCCTTCGGATATCAACTGTATGAATCCGTCAAGTTGCATGCCTCAGCGGCACAGAGAACCCGTTTCCCGAAGTTGCGGGAGCTCTACCGCAGGCGCTATGGCAACCCGGACCTGAAGGAACAATCGGCGAATAATTATGAGGTGGGAGTAAGCTATGTGCACTCTGCAAGCTACGTAACCGACATAGCGTTTTTTCGTAGCGACCTGAAGGACTTGATAGAAAGGCCGGACAGGCGCAGTTTGTATCAAAACATGGATGATATAACCATTGAGGGAGTCGAGTTTTCTTCCGGTGGCTGGATTAATGAGCAGCTGTTTGGCAGGGTGAGTTACACCTATGTCGATGCAGCTGAGAGTTTGCCTGGCGGCGGTGAGAGGCAGTTGCGCAGCCGTCCGCAACATACGACGTTGCTTGAAGCCAGGTTGCGCCTCCCCCGGAACACTTTATTGTCGGTTAATGGCATTTACGTTTCGGATCTCTATGACTTGGACGAAGACAACATACATACCAAATTGCCGAGCTACTTTGTAGCCCATACAAAAGTGGCTCACGAATTCAGGGAGGGAGTAACCATCTATCTTTCTGTTTCAAACCTGACCGACAAGAACTATGCACAAAAATTTGGCCACCCCAGAGAGGGACGCGCATTTAGTGCCGGCCTGGAATTCTTAATGTAACGCATGTTTTAATGAGCCTTTGTATTCTGACCAGCTCCTATCCGGGAAACCCGGGTGAAAGTAATAATTCGGGAGTATTTGTCCGAGATTTCGCCTGCGCCTGTGAGACCCTGTTGCCCGGCTGTACTGTATTTACGCACCGCGAAGGCACGCCGGGAGATTACCGCGACAATTTTTCTGTGCTGGAGTATGGCTGGATGGGAAAAGATACCAGCCTGACATCTGTCGACCTCGGATCAGTTGGCGGAGTGATCAAGGCGATCAGTCTGGTGTTAAAGGGCTCGCTGGGGTATCTGCGCTTGTGCAAACGCAGCCAGATTAGCCATTCATTAGCTATGTGGGCTTTTCCCTCCGGGCTCTACGCCTGCCTGGCGAAAAAACTGTACGGTGTGCCCTATTCTGTGTGGGCGCTGGGTTCGGACATCTGGCGTTACGAAAAACATCCGCTTATCGGCCCTGTTCTTCGCAAGGTATTACGCGACGCCGACTACCTGTTTGCCGACGGTGTGGAATTTGCCGAAACAGTCGCTGGTCTCAGTGGACGTCAATGCAGTTTCCTTCCAAGCACACGGGATCTGGGACAGATAGAAGCGCTGCGAGTAGAGGATCAATCCCCTCGGCCCCGTTTTCTCTACGTCGGGCGTTATGAACACAACAAAGGCCCCGATGTTCTACTGGAGGCGGCCCAGGAGTATTTATCGAGAGGCGGCTCCGGATCGTTCCATTTGTTTGGAGAAGGGTCTCTCCGCAAGCAGATGGATTCCTATGTGTCAGACCATGGTCTGGGTACAAAAGTTGTGATTCACGATGTCATCGGTACGGAAGGTCTTGTGGGCAGGCTTCAGTGGTGTGATTACCTGGTCATACCTTCGCGGATTGAAAGCATCCCGGTAATCCTGTCGGATGCATTGCAATTGGGCACACCGATAATAGCAACAGAGGTGGGAGACATGCCCACGATTATCGGTGAACTGAAAAGTGGCATGACCGTGCTGCCGCGGGAGCCGGTTAAGTTGGCTGACACTCTACTGGAATGTCGGGGCAGAGATGGTACAGTCAGAGGCTTGGGCCCAGGTCTGCGTGCACCTCTAACCGCCCCCATCGATACCGCAAGGAGATTTCTCAGGTCTGTGGATCTGTTACAAGTAGGTGACGATCAGGAAGATTCCCACATCAAGATTGCTAATTGATGAAGCAACGCACGCCGGTGCCACCACGAGGGGCTTACATACCTTTTGGCCGGAACGAGATTGAACAATCCATACCCGCTCGATTTCGCACGCAGGTCCAAATTCACGGTGATCGGCTTGCCGTTAAGTTTGGGTCGCAGGCTTGTTCCTATCGAACCCTGGACCGCCTGAGTAGCCAGATCGCGCACGCCATTGTTGGCGAACGCAGCGACGTCGAGGAGCCCGTCCTGCTCCTGCTTGGTCAGGGCGCGGCGTTGGTGAGCGCGATCCTTGGCGCTTTAAAAGCCGGAAAGATATACGTCCCACAAAACTATTCTTCGGGTTCCGATGCTATACGCCACGTGTTGCAAGACTGCGACGCCCCGCTGATCGTTACGGATGGTCACAATCGGAAACTTGCTCTGCAGGTGGCCGGACGCAGCCGAAAAGTGCTCGACATCGACCAGCTTCCCACCGATCTGTCAGCCGCAGATCTGCAACTAGCACTGAGCCCCGAGCGTGCAGCCTATATTTACTATACTTCGGGATCGACCGGGGCGCCTAAGGGCGTCGTAGATTGTCATCGAAATATACTCCACAATATCCTACGATACACCAATAGTCTTGCTATCAGCGCGGAAGATCGTATGAGCCTCGTGCAGTTGCCTGGCTTCAGTGGCGCCGTTTCGAGCATGTTTTGCGCTTTGCTTAATGGCGCGTCCGTATTCCCATTTGATCTGTCCAGATCAGGCAGCCGTAAACTGGCCGATTGGGTCAGCGCGGAAAAGCTCACAATGTTTCACGCCGTCCCAGTAGTGTTCGAACAGTTGATGACGCAGGGCATGCAATTCCCAACGCTTCGCGTGATCAGATTGGAAGGCGATAAAGCTTCACCAAAGCACCTGCATCTGTTCAAGCGAGGTTTCGATACGAACTGCTGGCTCGTCAATGGTCTGGGTGCGACGGAAACCGGCCTCGTGCGACAGTTTTTCTTCAATCCGGCAATGCCGTTTCATGAGGAGAGCGTACCAATTGGATACCCGGTTGAGGACATGGAAGTCGTACTTCTCGACGAAGAAAACAGACCGGTTGGGACGGGGGAGGTGGGGGAAATTACCGTGCGAAGCCGGTACCTGGCCTCGGGTTATTGGCGGCGCGGCAAGCTTACGGACGCGCCAAGTACGGAATTACCGGAAGAACCTCAGTTGACCACGTATCGGACGGGGGACTTAGGTCAGCTGAACGAGAATGGGTGCCTGTACCATCTTGGCCGTAAGGGTTTTCAGATCAGGATCGGGGGGCAGCACATCGATCCATCGGCGATCGAAGGCGCTCTCTCTTCAATCACTGCAATCCGGGATGTGGTGGTTTCGACACACGCAGGAAGACATGGCGGGCAGCGACTTGTAGCATATATCATCGTGGCCGATGGAAAGCCACCCTCGGTGGACACTTTGCGTTTGGAGCTTGCGAAGACTTTACCGGCGATCGCCATTCCATCAAAGTATGTCGTTCTAGATACACTGCCACTTGATGAGAATCGCAAGGTGGATCGTCGAGGCTTGCCGCCGCCCGGGAATAAGCGACCAAAACTCACTACGGCTTTCACAGGTCCAAGGACAGCGCTGGAGAGAACGCTGACCAATGGCTTCAGACAGATACTAGACATTGACGATGTGGGCATCAACGATGATTTTTTCGACCTCGGCGGTGATTCGCTCGCAATGGTCGAACTTGCACTTTTCCTGGAAGAAACGTTCGCGACAACAATTCCGTCCGAACTATTTTTCGACAGCCTGAGTGTTGCGAAGATCATAGATTGGAGGCAGAGCACTAATAATTCGCAAACGCTGGTTGTCCTTCGCACCGAGGGCGCGCTGCCCCCTCTCTTCCTGTTCCATGACTTTGCAGGACACGTTCTCGATTATGTCCATCTGGCTGCGGGTCTGAAGGACGCGCGGCCCGTGTATGGGCTGCAGCGATGCGACACTCCAGGCCTCCATATTGCTTCGCTCTCGTTGCCTGTTCTTGCGGCGCGCTATATTGCGGAAATACGGCGCATTCAACCTCATGGACCCTACCTGCTCGGAGGGCAGTGCTTTGGCGGCTTGCTCGCATTTGAGGCCGCGCAGCAACTACGTAGAACCGGCGGCGATGTACAGTGCGTCATCCTGATGGATACCGCATTCCCGGGGCTCTGGCTGCGACGTCTTCTACAGCGTATGTCACCGCGTCGACACTGGCGCCGAATGAGACTTCTTGGCGCGCCACAAATGGCGCGTTATGTCGTTGTACGGATTAGAAACATTCTCCGTTCGACGATTACTACAATTGCACGTAGAGTACATTTTCTCTTGCGCCAGGAATCCGAAATTCATGGCGACCTGCACGTTTCGCTTCAACGGCCCACCGATGCCCATCGTTTTGCCGAAGCAAGATACCGCGCCCTGAGCTATGACGGCGCAGTGGCCCTCATTTGTTCCGGCCCTCTGCACAATCAGCGAGGCTGGGAGTCAGTTGTTGAGAACGGCCTGGAAACTGTTGAGCTTCCTGTAAAAAAAGAAGGTGATTCCTTCGCACACCCGACAGCGTCCGCGCATATATATTCCCTCCTGCAAGTTATGGATCGGCTGCTCGCGGAACCGTCAGCTCAGCCGAACCAGCCGCCATTAGCATCAGGAGAATCGCAATGAGTGAAAGCCTTATAATCGCTAAACGCGATCCCAGTTTGTACAATGCGGACCTCGCTCCGATCGAGAAAAAGGATAGGAAATGGGGTGCATTCGCAATATTCAATGTTTGGGCAAATGATGTGCAGAGCCTGTTTGGCTACACGCTCGCAGCATCATTGTTCTTGACCTATGGCCTCAACGGCTGGGCAGTATTTGCTGCAATCCTGCTGGCTGGTTTTATTGTCATGTGGCTTGTCAACCTGATGGGTAAACCGAGTGTGGAATATGGCATTCCTTTCCCGGTGATGGCTCGCGCAAGCATGGGCGTTCGGGGCGCAAACTTTCCGGCCATGGTACGTGCTACCGTTGCTATTTTTTGGTACGGTGCGCAGACCTACTTTGCTTCAACTGCAGTTTCATTGTTACTAAATAGTTTGTTGGGGGAGAGCGGCGGAGCTCTATTTCTGGGTATGACGGGGATTGACTGGGTTTCATTCCTTTTCGTTTGGTCCTTCCAGATATGGCTTTTTTGGAATGGGATTGATTGGATTACCAAATTCCTCAACTGGGCTGGCCCTTTCGTTTACCTCGTGATGATCATACTTGCGGTAATCATCTGGTCCAGGGCCGGTAGTAGCCTATTTTCAAATCTTGGAGATATTTTCAAGGGCACCGGAACATATGAAGGCGGCACACTCTCGGCATTCTTCGCCATTGTCGGCACCATGCTTGCCTACTTTGCTGCTGTCGTTATCAACTATGGTGACTTCTCGCGCTTTGTGAAAACCGAAGGCCAAATGAAGAAAGGTAATCTTTGGGGGCTTCCAGGTAATATTGCTTTTTTCTCGTTGATTACCTTGATCGTAACGGCGGGAACCGTGTCTGTTTTTGGCGAGGCACTGACAAATCCAATAGACATTATTTCAAAGGTAAACTCATTGCCTCTGACCATCATTGCCGCAATTATGTTCTTTGCGGCAACGGTCGGCATCAATCTGGTAGCAAACTTTATACCGCCAGCCTATGACCTGGCAAACCTGATGCCGGACAAAATCGGTTTTCGTACAGGTGGCTTGATTACTTCGGCCTTCGCCCTGGTGATTGGCGGACTGTGGGTTTCTACTATCAGCCGAATGGGTATTTTCAACTTCGTAAACACATTGGGAGCAATTCTCGCACCGGTATATGGCATCATGATTGTTGATTATTACATGATCAGGAATGGCAAGTTGGATATCCAGCAGCTGTTCTCCGCTGACCTCTCCGGTATGTACTATTACGACAATGGCTGGAACAAAAAGGCTATGATTGCTTTTGCCCTGGCCGCCATTTTCTCCATTGCAACTGTTTGGATCCCTGACCTTGGCTTTTTGTCAGGCTTTTCATGGGTATTCGGCGCAGTACTTGGAGCAGCCCTCTACTACATGCTCATGAAAAAATGATCAATTACAAAGGCTGATCCCGTTTGAGATTTTCAATAGAATTGGCACAGCAATACGCCCATTCTTATTACACTGATGGCTTACACTTTGAACTTCTACAAATTACTGTGCTAGGCTTGAGATTCTCTTCATCTACAGGTTTTCGCTGTATGAAGAATAGTTTGTCAGTGCCCGCCTTTGCACTTCGCGGCCGGCGTGTGATTATTGATGGTCGAGAGCAGCCCGCCAGCGTGATTGTGGAAGCAGGGAAAGTAGCACGGATCCTGGGCTATGATGAGCCACTGAGTTGTACCGTGGAAGAGATCGGTGAGAAAGTGCTGATGCCTGGTTTGGTCGATACGCATGTTCACATCAACGAGCCGGGCCGCACTGAATGGGAGGGCTTCAATGCCGCCACTCAGGCGGCTGCTGCGGGTGGTATCACAACGGTTGTTGATATGCCGCTTAATTGCACCCCCGTCACCACAACCGCGGCTGCTCTCAGGGAGAAACTCGATTCTCTGGGCAATCAACTGTGGGTGGACTGCGGCTTCTGGGGTGGGGTTGTGCCAGATAATCTGGACGATCTTGATCAATTACTAAGAGCCGGCGTACTAGGAGTGAAATCCTTCACTATCCACTCCGGAATCCATGACTTCCCGCAGGTAAACGCATCCCACATCCGTCGTGCGATTCCCATAATTGCTGCTCACAAAGTGCCTTACCTGATCCACGCAGAGCTGGACCGGGACAATACGCCACCTGCGGATATTGGTACCAGCTACCAGAGATTCCTGGAATCAAGGCCGCGGCGATGGGAAAACGAAGCTGTTGATTTGTTAATTGCACTGGCCGCAGAGGCTGACTATGTCGGTCATGCGGTGCGCATTCACATCGTCCATCTGTCTTCCATGGATGCGATTCCTAAGATCGAGCGGGCCCGAGCCAGGGGCCTGTCGGTTACTGCGGAAACCTGCCCTCACTACTTGACGCTATTTGCCGAGGCCTGCCCTGATGGCAAAACCCTCTACAAGTGCTGCCCACCGATCCGCGAAAACTACAACCGCACAGCTTTATGGCAAGGCCTGGCCAACGGTGCGATCGAGTTCATCGTTTCAGATCATTCTCCCTGCACACCGCAACTAAAGCTGCTGGATAGTGGCGATTTGGAAAATGCCTGGGGCGGGATCTCATCGCTGCAGTTCGGTTTGCCTCTGGTCTGGACGGAAGCCCGGGATCGGGGTTTTGCCCTGGCACAGGTTGTGGACTGGATGGCGACTCGGCCGGCACGATTCGCAGGGCTGGGCGGAACCAAGGGGCGTATCGCTCCGGGCTATGATGCAGACATGGTGGTTTTCGATGACACCTCTGAGTTCATGATCAGCCGCGAGATCATCAAATCTCGGCACAAGATTACGCCCTACGAAGGGCGCAAGGTGACAGGTCGAGTCGAAAAGACACTGCTGCGCGGATCGACGATTTTTGCCGATGGCGAAATGGTGGGCAGTTCCCGCGGGCAACCCATACTCAGGGAAACTGTGTGAGCACTGGGTTAGATACTACGAATCCATCTGCGACCAATAAGCTGGTCTGTGGGTATGTTACAAGTAGGCGACGACCAGGAAGATTCCCAAATCAGGACTGCTAACTGATGAAGCAACGCAAGCACAATTTGCCACTGAATATCCCTTCCCTTGTTGGCAATGAACTGAAGTACCTGTCTGAGGTTGCTGAGGCTGGTTTGTTTTCCTGCCCTGGCCACTATACGCAGAAGTGCGAGCAGTTTATTGAGACGTACCTGGGTTGCCGCCGCGCGCTACTAACGCCTTCTTGCAATTCCGCATTGGAATTGGCTGCCCTGGCCTGTGACATTAGTGAGGGTGACGAAGTCATCCTGCCAGCATTTACGCATCCCGCCACAGCCAACGCATTCTTGATGCAGGGAGCGCGTCCGGTATTTATCGATATTCGCCCAGATACCTGCAACATCGATGATGGTTTGGTTGAAGCCGCAATAACAGAACGTACTAGGGCGATTGTTCCGGTCCATTATGCGGGCGTGGCATGCGCAATGAACGAGATCACTGATATTGCGAGTCGACAGGGTATTCAAGTGATTGAAGACGCCGCTCACGCAATTGGTGCCCGTTATCAAGAGAGGTATCTGGGAACGATCGGGCAATTTGGGGCTTTCAGCTTTCATGGCACCAAGAACCTGTCCTGCGGTGAAGGTGGAGCACTGATAGTGAAAAATCCTGCTCTGATCCAGCAGGTGGAAATGATGCGCGAGCATGGAACCGACCGGCAGCAATACATGCGAGGCGAAGCCCATGCTTACGGCTGGATGATGATCGGAGGATCGTTCTTGATGCCGGAGCTATCGGCCGCCTTTTTATTTGGCCAGTTGGAGCAAGTGGAGAGCATAACCAACTGGCGCGTAAGAGCGTTCAATAAATATCTTTCAGCACTTCAACCGCTGGTTGCTCTTGGAGTAATCAGGTCACCCAACATCCCTTCTGGTTGCACGCCCAATGGGCACATTTTTTATGGCATCTGCCAGGAGTCAGGTATCAGGGATAAACTTATCAATCACCTGCAGAGTCGTGGCATAGGCGCAACTTTTCACTACTTGCCGCTACACCTGTCGACCCAGGGGAGAACCTACGGTTACCAGCAAGGTCAACTCCCCGTAACAGAGACGGTCAGCGCCAACCTCTTTCGCTTGCCCCTCTTCTTTGGTATCACAGATGAGCAAATCGCAGCTGTCGTCGCCGAAGTTTTTGCCTTCTTCGGAGAAAAACATAAAATGTAACATTGAACCTGCCCACTAATGATGGATACTCTGTTAAGCGAATAAATTACGCTACAGAGGCGATTCACGACACGACTTAATACGCGAACAATCAGGCATTGGTTAAAAAATAGTAGATACACAGGTTGTGAACAGTAGCCTGACGGACCGCCAACGCTGTTTTCGAAGAAAGTGCATCATTGGGGAAAGTATAGGATAAATTTATGTGAGTAGAGGGAAATAACCATTTTTTTTGTTGGGTATTAGGCTACCGCAAGCCAGCGTTTTAATACTAAAATGCAGGTGCGGAAGGAACTGATACCGACAACCTGAAATCCGCTACCGGGGGCGGCCATGCCATTGGCTGGT
>PVMS01080239.1_pt1 | contig 13003 bp, 8 predicted proteins | sample 1853461 | NCBI WGS metagenome assembly PVMS01 (sample SAMN08582032, study PRJNA380276) | Marine sediment metagenome, whole genome shotgun sequencing project. | isolation source: ocean sediment barecode stripped | collected 2017 | reverse complement strand
GGTATTTCCGGAGAATCCACTGTATGCTCCTTTTAAATCAACATTGTACAATACCTGGGATGCGAAGAGCGGAGATATAATGGAAACATTGGAACGTATTCCACTTGACCTGGTAGGATATGAAATGGATAATACCCATCGGTTGGATATAGAGTTGGATCCGACTCCCGGTCAGAAAGCTGGAATGGGATGGAGAATGGATAGTTATGCTGTTCCGGTAGATGAACGCGGGCACGTTAGACTGGACAGGGATGGTTTTGCTCTACTCTATAGAGAAGTGAATGGTGGGAGCTCTGAACAAGAGGGTACATTTTTTTTATTGCCCTATTATATGGCATTGTATCATCATTTAATACCATGATCAAATAGATTTTTGTTTTACTTGATTTTTTACAGATATACAGTATATTTGAATTATTAGCTTGTTTTTATCAAGAAATCAGATCGTTTTATGTTGTATTGGCATAAAAGGAAAGATTCTTTTAATTAATATTACAATAGCATTAATATGCAAAATTATCCTACACTAGTCGATAAAATTTATGAATTAAAATCAAGACTGCCTAATGAAGTTTTTTTAAGACAACCTTTCGGCGACAATTGGAAAGAATTCACTTATGACGAAGTGGTTACAGAAGCACTTCGTTTGGTTTCAGCTATGAAGGCTTCCGGACTTAAAAAAGGAGATAAGATTGGAATTTATTCTAAGAACTGTTACCATTGGATTGTATCTGAAATTGCGATTATGCTTGGGGGGTTCGTGATGGTGCCCTATTATTCCAATTTGGTAGGTGATGCGTTAAAGGAGGTTATTGAACTATCGGATATCAAATTTTTATTCGTTGGTAAACTTGAGAATTGGGAACAGGCAAAACGCGCATTTCCCAAAGATTTAACAATTCTTAAATTTCCACATTATGAGGGTAATGCTGTAGTATCAACGGGAATCCCTTGGGATGATTTTATAGAAGGGGTAGAACCTGACGAAGAAAACTTCCGACCGCGTTCTGAAGATATTTGGGCTGTTTTTTATACCTCTGGAACTACAGGTGTTCCAAAAGGAGCAATTATGCCATATTCTGGCCCGGCAAATATGATGGAACAAAGCGAAAAACACAATAATTTTAATTTATTGGATCCCGGGAAAAATAGATTCTTATCTTATTTACCACTCAATCATATCGCGGAACAAGTTCTTATTATCGTAGGAGGATTTTATAATGAAGGGCAAATATCATTTGTTGAATCCCTGGAATCTTTCTCCAAAAACCTGGCAGATGTGCAACCAAGTGTATTTCTCGCCGTTCCCAGAATATGGACCAAATTCAGACAGGGGGTTCTTGCGAAAATCCCTCAAAAAAAATTGGATCTATTATTGAAAATTCCAGTAGTTTCAACATTGATCAAGAAAAAGATCAGAAGATCTCTAGGGCTTTCTAATACAAAATTAGTGGCATCAGGTGCTTCCGCTCTTCCTGAGGATACGATCCAATGGTTTAAAAAATTGGATATAAAAATCCAGGAGGCTTATGGGTTGACAGAAACAATGGGAGTGGTCGTGTTTGATCCAATAAGAGATATGCGATCAGGGAAAACTGGTAGGCGTTTAGAAGAAGGACAAATGAAGATAGACCCAGTCACTGATGAAATATTGGTTAAAAATAACTGGATGTTTACAGGGTACTATAAGGACCCTAAATTGACAAAGGAATGTTTTACTGAAGATGGATTTTATAGAACCGGTGATACCGGACTACTCGATAAAGATGATTATCTCATTGTAAAAGGCAGGGTAAAGGATACTTTTAAAACAACCAAAGGGAAGTTTATTATTCCTATACCTATTGAAGACCTTTTTGCAACTAATTCTTTGATCGAAATGATTTGCCTGGTTGGCCTTGGAATGCCACAACCTATGGCATTAATAAAACTTTCCGAACTTAGTGATAATAAGGAGGAAGATGATATTAGGAGTAGTTTATTGGAGACCCTTGATCAGGTAAATAGCCAGCTCCTTGGTTATCAAATGATTCATAAAATCATTTGTATTGAGGAAGAATGGTCCTTAAATAATGAAAAATTAACACCCACTATGAAAATTAAGCGAAATGTAATTCATGAATCCTATAAAAGCAATTATCAGGAATGGTATGATCATAAAGATAGAATAATGATAGTATGAAGCAATTTTGGTTAGAATTTTACCGGCAGTAGGAATAAATGCATAATACTCTAAATATAAATATTCCATTTATGAAAAAAATGCTATTTCTGATTTTTATAATTCAGTTGATATCATGTTCGGAAAAGGAAAAACGGATCAATTTTACAATTTCGGACTATGACATGCATTTTACCGAATTATCTAAGAGTTGGGATGAGGCAATACCTTTGGGCAATGGAATGCTAGGTGCTCTGGTCTGGCAAAAAGATGATAAATTGCGACTGTCATTAGACCGTGCGGATCTATGGGATTTGCGTCCCATGGAAAATTTAAAAACTCCGGAATGGAAATATTCCTGGGTAAAAGAACAATGGGAAAAGGATACTTATAAAGAAGTACAAAATAGATTTGACCTACCATATGATAAGAGTCCTGCACCGTCTAAAATTCCTGCTGCAGCAATAGAATTTGATATAGCTTCTCTGGGTAAAGTGATTTCTGTTCGGTTACATCATAAAGAGGCAATTTGTGAAGTACGATGGGAAAATGGAGCAATTTTACAAACTTTTGTACACGCAACGAATCCAATAGGGTGGTATAAATTTGAAGGAACAGATAAGGAAATCAAGATTAAAATTATTCCGCCTGCCTATAATTTAGAAGGTGAAAGTGGGGCGGATAATCCTGTGAATGGTCAAGATTTAAGAAGATTAGGTTATCCAAAGGGAAAAGTAATTAATAAAGAAGGAAACTGGACATACGATCAGGAAGGATGGGGAGGTTTTAGTTATCAGGTTCATGTTAAAAACAAACAGATTCCCAATGGATGTCTTGGTTCTTGGAGTATTAGTTCTCAATTATCAGGGGACATAAAGGAAAACCGAACAGCCGTAACAGTTCTTAACGAAACCAAAGAAGGATGGCAGGAAGCCTTGAAAACTCATAGGATATGGTGGAAAGAATTCTGGTCTAGATCGGATATAACAATTCCGGATCAAATAATACAAAAACAATGGTATTTAGAGCAGTATAAGTTTGGGGCTGCAGCCCGAAAAGGAGCTCCACCAATTTCATTGCAAGCGGTATGGACGGCTGATAATGGAAAACTACCACCATGGAAAGGTGATTTTCACCATGATTTAAATACACAATTGAGCTATTGGCCATCTTATAGTGGAAATCATTTAGACGGTGAAGAAGCATTTATAGATTGGTTGTGGAAATATAAAAAAACATTTAAAGAGTATACCAAATCCTACTATGAACACGAAGGATTAAATGTGCCTGGGGTTACTACCCTTACCGGGGATCCTATGGGAGGATGGATTCAGTATTCATTCGGACCCACCGTTAGTGCGTGGTTAGGACATCATTTTTATTTGCATTGGAGATATAGTATGGATACAGTTTTTTTAAAAGAAAGAGCTTATCCGTGGATAAAAGAAGTAGCAATATTTTTGGACCAATTATCGGTAAAAGGTACCGATGGATTGAGGAAATTACCAATAAGTTCTAGTCCTGAAATATATAATAATTCCCGTAAGGCATGGTTTAGTCAAACAACAAATTTTGATTTGGCATTGATCAAATGGACTTATGAAAAAGCGGCAGAATTAGCACATGAACTGGGTTTAAATGAAGAAGCTAAAAAATGGGATGCCATACTTATTGAATGGCCTGAGCTGGCCGTTGATCCGAAATCTGGATTGATGTTTTCACCAAAAGTAACTTATCACGAATCACATAGGCATTTTTCTCATTTAGTTGGGTTTCATCCTTTGGGAATCGTTGATGTTTCCAATGGAACAAGAGATAAAGAGTTGATTGAAAGAACAATTTCGAATTTAGAAGAAATAGGATCTAAAGCATGGGTAGGATATTCTTTCAGTTGGTTAGCGAATTTACAAGCTCGTGCATTTGATGGAGAGGGAGCTGCAGAAACTCTAAGAATTTTTGCAGAAAATTTCTGTTTGCCTAATACGTTTCACGTGAATGGAGAACAATATGATAGAGGTTATAGTAATTTTAAATACAGACCATTTACCTTAGAAGGAAACTTTGCTTTCGCAGCTGGAGTGCAAGAAATGCTGATCCAAAGCCATACCGGGATCGTACATATTTTTCCCGCAATTCCGAAGTCTTGGAGTACAGTGAGTTTTGATCAATTACGTGCTGAAGGTGCATTCCTTATATCAGCCACTAAAGAAAATGGCAGCGTTAAAAATGTTGAAATTGTTTCTGAAAAAGGAGGAGTTCTAAAGTTTAAAAATCCTTTTGGGGATAAAAATTTTATAATTGACACTGCTTATAAATTAGAAAAGGATATATTGATTATACCAACGAATTCTGGTCAGAGAATTTCGCTGGAAATACAGTAATAACATAATAACAAATATAATCGCATAAAAAGAATGTATGAACCACTGGAAATTAGACATCAACGAAATGTTGGCCACGCTTACATTGAGCACCGGAAGAAAGGGTAATAGGCTTACCCCGGATACTTTTGGAGAACTCAATAAAATTTTAATGAGTTTGGATCTGGAAAAAATCAGAGGCTTAATATTAATGGCCGATGGAGATGATTTTTCACAAGGTTTCGATCTGAGTTTTTTATTGACATCTAAAAACCGTGATCTTTTGGCACTACATCAAATTTTTTCAATTTGTAATATTGCATTAGACAGGTTATACAATCTTCCCATTCCTACAATGTCCCTCGTTAATGGATCTTGTATTGGTGGAGGGTTTTTGATGGCACTTGCGACCGATTTTAGAGCGGCACATAGCAATGCAAAATTTGGATTTACCGAGGTAAAACAAAGCCTGGTCGTAAATCTCGGATTGAAGCGGGTGTACCAATTAATTGGTGAATGTCGTACTAAAGAGCTGGTTTTATTAGGTAATCCTGTTACTTCCGAAAAATTAATGGACTGGGGGGTAGTTAATTGGATTTCTAATGCAAACAATTTTATCGAATATATTCAATTATTTAAAAAATATGTTTCGTCTGTCCCTCCATTAGCTATTAAAGCAAATAAAAAACTCATTCAAAAAATTCCAACCTTAACGGCGGAAGAAAGTACTGAATTGGAAAACATGTTGCAAATGAATGTTTTTCAAAGCTCAGATTTTAAAGAGGCAATTAGAAGTTTTTTGGAAAAAAGAGATCCGGTCTATAAAGGTAAATAGCAAGAAGAGCCATTTAAAAAAATAATCTAAATCATTTTTTTATAATATGCATTATCTTTGCAAGTATCTCTTATCTCTAACCTGGCCAATAATGTAAATAAAGACCACAATTTAAATGTGGATGTTTCAATAAAAATTTAAATAATTATGCAGACTTACCCAACTCTTGTTGACAAACTTTATGAATTGCGATCTACCTTGTCCAATGAAATATTTCTAAGACAACCAAATGGAGATACGTGGGAAGAGCTCACCTATGATGAAGTAATTACTGAAGCACTCCAACTGGTGGCCGGGATGAAAAATTTGGGGTTAAAAAAAGGGGATCATATAGGTATTTATTCAAAGAATTGTCACCAATGGATTATTGCTGAAATTGCTATAATGCTCGGGGGATTTGTTACCGTGCCATTCTATGCAAATCTTGTTGGCGATGCATTAAAGGAAGTTATAGACCTTTCAGGGATTAAATTTCTATTTGTTGGAAAAATTGATAATTGGGACAAGGCTAAATCCGGAATACCTGAGAATTTACCTATTGTTAGTTTTTCACATTATCCTGGTAGTGCCAAGGTAAATTCAGGAACCGAATGGGGTGAATTTATAATGGACATGGAACCGGACCGGGAAAATTACAGACCTGCTTTAGATGATATTTGGGCTGTTTTTTATACCTCTGGAACAACAGGTGTACCAAAAGGAGCTGTAATGACATATGCACCACCCGCTAATCTGTGGATCGAACAAGGTGAAAAACATAAGAGTTTTAATTTAAAAACTCCGGGTAAAAACACGTTTATATCTTACCTTCCTCTTAACCATATTGCAGAGCAGGCTCTTGTGGTTACTGGTGCTATTTATCATGAAGGTCAAATTTCCTTTGTGGAATCACTCTATACCTTTGCTAAAAATTTGGCAGATGTAAAACCAAGTGTCTTTTTGGGTGTGCCTAATATATGGATCAAACTCCAACAAGGAGTTATGGCAAAAACACCTCAGTTGGATGCTATGTTGAGGATGCCAAGAGTTGCAGATCAGGTGAAGGAAAAAATCAGGATGGCTTTAGGACTCAATAATACGAAATTAGTAATTTCAGGCGCTTCCGCCATGCCGGCATCTACCATTGAATGGTTTCAAAAAATAGGTATTTATATACAAGAAACTTTTGGTATGACCGAAGCTCTCGGAATAGTAATTCTTCAACCAATGAATGATATCAGGTTGGGAAGAACCGGGAAACGTTTAGAAGAAGGGCAAATAAAAATTGATCCTGAAACAGAAGAGATCTTGATTAAAAATAGCTGGATGTTCAAGGAGTATTACAATGAGCCGGAATTGACAAGGTCTAGTTTTAATGAAGAAGGTTTCTATAAAACCGGTGATACTGGTGATCTTGACGATGACGGTTATTTAAAAGTGAAGGGAAGAGTAAATGACACTTTTAAAACAGCAAAAGGAGAATTTATCATTCCGGCACCTATCGAAAATCGTTTTGCAGACAATGAACTCATAGAACAGATATGTATAGTTGGACTTGATCTGCCGCAACCCATAGGACTTGTTCAACTTTCTGATAAAAGTAAAAATTGGAGTCTTGAGGAGATTAAAGAAAGTTTATTGAACACTTTAAAAAATGTAAATATTGACCTTCATTTACATGAAAGACTCAATAAGATACTTATTATTTCCGAAAAATGGTCTTTAGAAAATGGTATTTTAACACCAACCAACAAAATAAAAAGGAACGTTATTCACGAAACCTACAAACATTTATTCGAGGACTGGTACAACGAAAAAAATAAAATAATTCTTGCTTAATGTTTTGTAACTTGCACTAGTTCAATTTAATGTAAGAAGTTTAACGAACTGAGTTTGTCTGACAATTTTTTTAGATTTCTCAATTGGTATGTGTTTTACTCATTTTTTCACGAAACAAATTAAAACGATTAAACTAACGAGTATAGTGTTGGTCATGAATTATTAGAGGGCATCTACAATTGTAAGGCTAACAAATTCCCGATGTCTCTTGGATGCGATAATATTTCAAGCACCAAATTATCAATGAGTTAATTATGTAGTTAGATGAAATATTTTATTGAATTAAAGTTAATACTGCCTCCATATTTTTAAAGTCATCTGTTTTTATCACATAAAACTCATAAAAAGTACCAGCTTTGTTCAATTAATGTTAAAAAATAACGCATATCGAATAACATTACAGAAATATTTTCCAATATATTTAGATAAATTTAGGCAATAAAAAATCAGTTTATAATGATGAGTAAATTTTTTGGATTTATCAATAAAAAGAATTCAGTACAATTATTTTCCCTAATTATTGCCTTCTTGAGTTTCTGGCAGAGTGTTGCCCAGGAAAAATTAGAGGATTTCCCAAAGCCTAAAAATGGAAACACTTATGTTATTGCCCATCGGGGGGAACATAACGGCATACCGGAAAATACCCTTGCGGCCTATCAAAAAGCAATTGATCTGGGATGTGATTATGTAGAGATCGATATCCGTAAATCAAAGGACGGGAGGTTTGTAAGTGTGCACAATGAAACGGTCGATGCCTACACCCGTGGAGAAGTAACGGGTAAAGTAAGCGATTTTACTCTTGCCGAATTAAAACAATTGAATATAGGTAAACGGGTAGGTCCGGCTTGGGAAAATGAGAGAATTCCCACATTTGAAGAAATACTGCAATTGTGCAAAGGGCAAATTGGTATCTATCTGGATCTTAAAGAACCGGATGTGCAAGCACAAATCGAACTGATCAAAAGTTATGGTATGGAGAGAGATGTCATTTGGTACATTCCTGCTTCTTATATGGATGTCATTATGGAAGTAAAAAAGAACTGCTATGAATGTGTTATAATGCCGGACCCCGGTAAGGAAAAGAATATAATAAAAGTTATTGAACAGTCACGGCCAAAAGTTCTTGCTACCGATATGGGAGAACTTAGCGCAAGTTTTGTAAAAACCGCACATCAAAACGGTGTTAAAGTTTTTACTGATGATAAAAATGCAAGCCTTCATGAATGGGAACAGATACTAAAATGGGGTACAGATGGAATACAAACAGATCAACCTGAAAAATTGATTGAATTATTGAATAAAAAACATTAGAAAAACATGAATGATTTTAATTGGCTAGATATCTTAGTAATAGTTCTTTATTTTGTGATGATCATTGGGTATGGCCTTTGGCTTTCAAGAAAGATAAAAAGCAGTGATAGTTATTTCAGGGGAGACAGGAAATTTAGTTGGTGGATCATGATGGGGCAGGCCTTTGGAACAGGAACGCACGCTGAAAATTTTGTTGCACAGACAGGAGCGAGTTTTCACCTGGGCTTTGCTGCGATCTGGTACCAATGGAAAAATATGATCATTACGCCGTTCTACTGGCTAATTGCTCCCTGGTACAGGAGAAGTGAAAGAACCACTGTCGGCGAAATTATTGAAGACAGATATGGAAATATAATGGGAGTTTTCTACTCAATATTCGCCATTCTATTTTTTGTTTTTGCGCAAGGAGTGATGTTAAAAGGTGGTGGAAAAGTTATTGCTATTGCCACAGGAAATATGATCTCGGTAAATTCTGTGATTCTTGCAATGACAGTGGCTTTCGTTGTATATAGTTTTTTTGGAGGAATGGTTGCCTCAGCCTATGCAAATTTTATTCAGGCACTCATGATCATCGTTCTATCATTTATGTTGATCCCTACCGGCTTGAGTGCTGTGGGTGGATTTGATGGTATGCGTGCTTCCCTGCCTGAAGAATTTTTTACTTTGTTTAGCGATAAGGTTGGCATTGGGGCGTTTACAATATTAATGTTAGCACTTAACGGAGTGGTTGGAATTACCGCTCAACCTCATATGATATCCATGTGTGCAACAGGTGATACTGAACGCGCAGGTCGTGTAGGTCAAACCTATGGTTCTTTTATCAAACGATTTGTTACTATTGGATGGGCGCTGACTGGTTTAATAGTTGCGGCATTATTAGTGCAAAACGGACAAGATCTGGATGATCCTGAAATGGCATTTGGATATGCAACACGTGTACTTCTGCTTCCGGGTTTAACAGGATTGATGGTAGCATCTGTACTGGCAGCCAATATGTCGTCGGCTTCAAATTTCATGGTAAATACCGGTGCTCTTTTTACGCAAAATTTTTATAAAAAATTTATGAAACAGGAAGCAACCGATAAACAATTGCTTCATATGGGTAGGATATCAGGTGTTGTTTTGACAATGCTAGGGGTTTTGTTTGCCCTATATATTGATAATGTTCTACAGGGGTTTTTATTTATTGAAACCATTGCAGCATTTATGGGGATCATGGTCTTTGGGGGTAATCTTTGGAAAAGAGCAAATAGGTATGGGGCCATTTCGAGTGTAATAACATCCTTTTTGGCCTACTACTATTTGAACTATTTAAATATTGGTAGTTGGCAGTTGGTTTATAAATGGGAACCAGACACTTTTGGTTGGGCAATGTTGATTGGATTTATTGCTTTCTTTATAGTTAGTCTTATCACAAAACCTGAGGATCAATCAAAAATAGATAAATATTTTGACAATATGAATAGATTATCCGATGCTGATATATTAGATCAGGACGGAAAAAAACCGCTCGCGAGAGAATATGGAAAAGATCTTATTTTACTGGATTTTACCTCTTGGTTTACAAAAGAGCGATGGCAAAATTTTGGTTTCAGATATAAAGAGGATTGGTTGGGCTTTCTGTTAGCATGGGTATTTGTACTGGTTTTAATATTCGTTGCCTGGCTGGTAATACAGTTCTAATGAAATAGAAAAAATGAAAAGTAAATATTTTGATATTCAGGTTAATGGTTATGGAGGTATAGATTATAATCAAAATGATCTTACCTTAGAAAATTTGCGACTCTCCTGCTCAAAGCTTAGGGCTGATGGTGTAGAAGGAATTTTTGCAACTATTATCACTGCTGATTTTCAGGATATGATATCAAGAATTAAAAAATTGGTCTATCTACGCGAACAAGAACCTTTAATTCATGAAATTATTAAAGGGATTCACATAGAGGGTCCTTTTCTCAGCAAATCAGACGGTTATAGTGGCGCACACCCAAAACAGCATATTTTAAAGCCGAATGTAGATCAGTTAAAAGAATTATTGGATGCCACTGAGGGTCTGTGCCGTGTTTTTACATTAGCTCCCGAAACGGACACCGATAACGTGTTAATCAAATACTTATATTCTCAGAAAATTATTGTGTCTGCGGGTCATTGTGATCCTGACCTGGAGGAATTAAGATCGGCCATTGATTCCGGATTAAGTATGTTTACGCATCTTGGAAATGGATGTCCTCAAATATTAGCCAGACATAATAATATTATCCAGAGGGTGCTATCTCTAAAAGATGATCTGAAGATATGTTTTATTGCAGATGGAATCCATATTCCGTTTTATGCATTAAAAAATTATATAAAAATAGCCGGAATAGAAAATTGCATCATTACTACAGATGCGATGGCGGCGGCCGGTGCGAAAGCGGGACGATACACGATTAGCAATATTGAATTGGAAGTTGGTGAGGATAGAATAGTCAGAGAACCCGGTAAATCTAATTTTGCGGGTTCAGCAATCGATATGAAATCAAGTGCCTTAAATTTAAAGACTGAAATTGGACTAGGAGAAGAAGAAATTAATCAGCTTACCTATAGTAACGCTATTTCATTAATTACAGAGCCAGAATAAAGTGTTAGGGGTCAAATTGAAAAGAACAGGGCAAAAATAATATAATCTTATCAAATTGAGATTTCAAACTTGATCGGGTTTCATTAAAACAAATATTTTATGAGTAGGTGGATTAAAATTGTAATTGTAGTTTTAATATTCTCAGGTTGCGACTCAGATAAAAAAGAGGAAGAACAAAAAAAACCGAATATTGTTTTGATCATAGCCGATGATCTGGGGTATTCCCAGTTGGGATGTTATGGCAGCGATTATTATAAAACACCAAATATTGACAATCTCGCAAAAACCGGGATGAGATTTACAAATGCATATTCAGCTGCAGCTGTTTGCAGTCCTACAAGAGCTTCAATAGTTACAGGAAAGTATCCGGCCAGATTAAATATAACAGATTATATACCAGGGGATAAAAACAGATCTAATTTATTGGAAATACCCAGGTGGCAGAAATTCCTGCCATTGGAAGAAGTGACTATAGGAGAGGTTTTAAAATCAGAGGGTTATAAAACTGCCTGGTTCGGAAAATGGCATCTAAGTAAATCCAAAAAACCTCCGGAAAGTGAAGAGAATAACCCTGAGAAACAAGGGTTTGATGAATCCTTTATCACTTATAAACCAAACCTTGAGGCCCCATTTGAAGTATGGCAAACTCCTGAAAATGATGGTCATAATGTGGAAATATTAACGAATAGGTCGATCGACTTCATTGATCGAAATAAGGAGAATCCATTTTTTCTGGTCATCTCTCACAATACAATTCATGATCCTTTGATGGAAAAAGAAAGTTTAATTGAAAAGTACAGTAAGCTTGAAGCAACGAATAAGCCGGAAAATCATGCAACTATTGCAGCAATGATTGAAACTTTGGACAAAAGTGTTGGCAGGATCATCAAAAAAATAAACCAGAGTAAAATAGAAAATAATACTATTATAATATTTTATTCCGACAATGGAGCACTGGATAAACATTCAAAACAAACACCTTTTAGAAAGGGGAAGGGCTGGTTATATGAAGGAGGGATACATGTACCCTTGATCGTTTCTTACAAAGGTGTTATTGCTCCGAACTTGATAAATGACCAGCTTGTTTCTTCAATAGATTTTTTTCCAACATTTTATGATTTTTCATCGACTGATCCAGATCAAAAATTGTCAATTGACGGACTTAGTTTAAGTCCATTACTTCTGGGCGAAAAGGTTACTTTAAGGAAGAATCTTTACTGGAATTACCCTCATTATCACAGTTCAGGAATGAAACCGGCTGCAGCGATACGTTCAGATGATTTTAAACTTATTGAATGGTACGAACCTAAATTGATGGGAAATCAGAATGCTTATGAATTGTATAACTTGGTGGATGATCCCGGCGAGACAATTGATCTGTCATTGAAATTACCTGAAAAAGTTAATGAACTAAAGTTATTACTTGAAGAATGGAAAATTGATGTAAATGCACAGGAACCCGGTATAAATCAGAATTACACAGACAAAAATTAACTTAGAGGATCATGTATTATTCACGATTCTAATTTTATATTCAAGAATATCCATATCAAAAATTATGACACCCCTGCCTGTGGCTGCGGTCAGATGTGACAGATAAGAAACGAAAAATATAGACACATGCAAATAATTACACGTGGTTTCATCTTATTATTATTGACAGGAGCCTGCTCAAATAAACCGCAGGTCAGCATTGAACACCTAAAATGTGAATTCGTAACAAACCCAATAGGTATTGATGTTCAAGAACCTCGTTTTAATTGGCAATTAATATCAAAACAACATGAGGTTAAGCAAATTACCTATCAAGTTCTCGTTTCATCCAGTCTGGATGAACTCAATAAAGACAATGGAAATATATGGGATAGTAAAAGAGTAATTTCTGACAGATCCATACAAAT
>PVMS01159438.1_pt1 | contig 13004 bp, 10 predicted proteins | sample 1853461 | NCBI WGS metagenome assembly PVMS01 (sample SAMN08582032, study PRJNA380276) | Marine sediment metagenome, whole genome shotgun sequencing project. | isolation source: ocean sediment barecode stripped | collected 2017 | reverse complement strand
TAAGCCTCAGGAGTGATGGAGTATTGGAGTCATGGAGTAATGGAAAAAACTTTCGAATTGAAGGTGTTCATTTCAACCAGAGACTCTACCTGCGATGAATGCGATGAAAATCTTGGTCGTAAAGCCTGGATAACACTAACCAAAACAGGAGGGGCGCTATGCCTGTCCTGCGCGGACCTGGATCATCTTATTTTCCTTCCCTCGGGTGATGCTGCACTCACCAGACGTTCTCGTAAGTACTCAACCCTATCTGCAGTGGTATTAAAGTGGACTCGTGCTCGAAAACGTTATGAACGTAAGGGCTTGCTGGTCGAATCCCGGGCGTTGGAACAAGCGGAACAAGAATGTTTGGCCGACAGTGAAACCAGGGCGTTGCGAAGAGATCGTGAAGCCGTTCGGCGAGAAGAGTTGGACCGCAAGTATGTTAAGCGATTTTCAGCCCGAATCCAGGAACTCTATCCCGGCTGCCCCGCGGGTGCGGAAGTAACAATAGCCGAGCATGCATGTCTTAAATACAGCGATCGCATCGGTCGGTCGGTTTACCGGTATTCAGAATACAGAAAATCCGCCATCGTGAGCAGACGTGTCTGCACCAATTTATTAAACCTGGCGCGCTGATCGGAAGGCAGGCGATCACCCTTGGTGGATTTTATACTGTTGGGGTTCACGGGTTTGCCGTTGATACGGATTTCATAGTGCACATGCGGACCGGTGGCTTGACCGGTCCGGCCCACTCTGGCGATCGTCTGTCCCTGTTCGACATAGGTGCCCTTTTTAACCAGCAGGCGACTGCAGTGGGCATAGTAAGTTTTATAACCGTTTGGATGGCGAATGACCACGATCCTGCCGTAGCCGCCACGCCAGCCGGCAAACTCCACGGTACCGCCGGCAGTGGCAAAGATGGGCGTACCGCTGGCAGCACTGTAGTCAATGCCGGTATGGCGCTTGTATTTTTTCGAAATAGGGTGGAAACGTCGTATTGAGTATGATGAGGTGCGCAGGCCGAATTTGACCGGTACACGCAGGAACATCTTGCGCAAAGGGACGCCGTTTTCATCATAATATCCCGCCTGACGGCCATCGTCGAAATAGAACGCCGAAAATTTTTTACTGCTGCCGATGTATTGGGCTGCTATAATTTTACCGTATTTTATAAATTGCCCATTCAGGGTATATTTTTCAAACAGTATCCGGATGGTGTCCCCCTTGCGGGGATAAAGATAGAAGTCGATATCCCAGGAGAAGATATCAGCAAAGGCGGCCACCAGGTGGCCGTTCTCTCCCTGTCCGGTAACGGCCTGATAAAGGGAGCTTTCAATAGTAAAGGTTCTGGCAACGGTTTCCTGTTCCAGTGAAATCTCCCGGCGATAGGTGTGGAAAGCACCGGTATCCGTTCTGACAGCCACATAGTAATTTGTCAGACCCGTTTTATAGGTCAGTTTCTGCAGCTTTTTTTGGGGAGTCAGGCTGACCTGGAACTCATCTTTGGGCCGGGCGTTGCGAAAATCGAAAATCCCCTTGAACGATCGCGTCAGGGACAGCACCTCTGAAGGGGCAATACCCCAGCCGACCAGTATGTTGTATATGGGTTGCCGGCCGATTCGGCCGTCGATGATCGTCAGCGGCAAAGTAGCGGCCGGGGTTGCCGGGGTTTCGATCGGGGAGTTGGCCGGCACATTCGCGGCACTTTGGTCCGGCAAACGGGCGGCAAAGGCGGATTCAAGCATCGCCAGGCAGAGGATAATCAGGGCGATCAGGACCATCGCCATCGTAACGGAGCGTTTTTTGGATTGGGCCATCGGCTTTAAACGGGTTCGCTTTTCAAGTATCGGAGTTCAGGTTCAGTTATCGATTGGCAATTGGCGCATTTATATATAAACATAGACGGTTTGTCAACTGGCGCTGTGATCCCTTCTATTATCTTAAGTAAAGATCCGGGTCCAGAGGGCCCGGCTTTGGTCCACCCCGGAGGGGTAATGAAGGTAGCAACTTTTACCAGCTGGGTGCAGGTTTCAGGTGTCGGGTGTCAGGTGTCAGGTGTCAGCAACTTAAGTCGACCGCTGGATCGGAGTCGCTCATGAAATGGACTTTCTTTCACCGGTGTTGACCGTCAGCCCCAACCCAATCAGTGTTCAAAACTTAGGATTTGTTTTTCCTGACACCTGACACCTGAAACCATGAATAGATTGGACAGATGGCAGAGCTTATCACCTCTGACCTGGCCCAGAGGACCAGGTTTCCAATGTTAGAATGAAATAGAAAGGAATCATCTACTTTATCGGCAGATTTTCGAATTTCTTGAGGGTTGCAATTGAAAATAAATATGACCAATAACTTTATTTGGCAACGATAAGCTAATGCAGCGAATCAGTTTAAATCTGAGGGAATTTAAAATACTGCATTCTGCTGCCAGAAAACATAACTGCTGCCAAGCAGCGCAATGGCTATAGTGAGGTCCAGCGCAGCAATGCCTATTAAGAAAGGATAATTTCCGTGGGCAAGATTAGATAAAGCGGCACCGGCCAGAATCATTAAAAATAAAAGCACAAAAAAAACAGGTCTGAAAAACTGCCAGATTTTCGGTTGATCCAGAGCGGCAATTCTAGCCAAATTTTTGCGGCAACTTTTGCTGAAAAGAAACCTTGCTTTGATGCCGCCGACCAGCAAGGCGACAATTGCTGCAGTCCACGGCCAGTGTTTATCCGGTAGAATTAATTCTGCCTCCAGCAGCAAGCTGCTGCCTTTAACCAAAAGGACAATGCCGCCGACATACCAGACCAGCGCCACTAAAATTTTCAAAGTGTGATGGGAGACGATCAACAAGTGCATCTAAACATTTTTATTAAATCGACAGAATACCTCAATTTTAGACATTTTGTAACTTTAGGCATTTCCTTGGGTAACTACTTCTTTCAATTGAAAAATATTTTGACATAAAATGCAAAAAATTCACAAGGCCTAGTAACTGACGATCTCTTCTTTAATGATTGTGAAATTGATTTCGTCGGGATGGCTAAAATATAGCGCAATGTGCTTTTTGATGATACCCAGTTGGTTTTCCAGTTCCAATTTGTATTTCTGTGCCAGGCGGGGGCTCTGAAACAGAACATTAAATTGACGCTCAATGTCAGCTTCAGAAAACTCATTACTTTTAGCAATGCTATCCAAATAGGCGTGCACAAAATAATCAACAACTGCATCGCAGGAGCGAATTTCTTCCCTTAAACTGGATACATTCGCATTTATCGACTCCATTTCCGACTCCGGCAACGCCTGTGTTTCCAGCGCCTTGAGATCCTCAAGTTCATTTTTCTGCTGCTTGCATTGAAAGGCAAACTTTTGGACCGATTCGGCGGCAAAAAGGGCTTTCCAAATAACGGCCTGGAAAGCCCCCGCTTTCTGATCCGCAATCACGGCATTTGATTTTCCGATAAAATCCTTGATCAGAAAAAGATTTTTCTGATCAACTTCATCTTTGGTATGGGCGATAAGGCGCTCGATTTCACCAACCATATCACGGCCGGGATCCACTTCTAACGCGGCATCGGGCCGTCGAGCAGGTCTCGAGACATCCAGCCATTGCTGTCGCAGGGTATCATTGCGGTTATGCGGATTGACGATGCCGGACAGCACAACCCGAAAGCCTAAGTCGGTACTGCGAAAGGCACCGTCTTTTAAAAAATAGGGCATCTCTTCGCGCCGCCCGGGCAAAATTTCCGATATACGTTTGCGATAGCTGCCCCCTTTTACAATGAACCCTCCGGCCGCTCCGTGCAGGCGCGAGTCAATCGAGAACCTGAATGGGTCTAGCAACATCTCAGCTGCGTTGCCGGCGGTATCGAAAAGACCCAGCGGGTTGCCACACCTGGAACCGATCCAGGCCAATTTTTCCGTGGGTTTGGCTGCATCCGCCCCGGTGTATACAGCATAATCGGAGTAGGTGCGATTTTTCAAAGGAAAGAAATCTTTCCGGTTAAGTTCAGCTTCGGTAATCAGATGTCCGCCCCGCGCAGCATACTCCCATTCTGCTTCGGTCGGCAGTCGAATATAGCCCGTACGTCCGGCGTCAAATGCAGGCAGCGAATCAGACCTGTTTTTGAGTAGCCATTCCGTGTAGCGTTGGGTAAATTCAACGGCTTCAAACCAGGAAATATTGATTTTCGGTCGGGGGTCGTCGGAGGTGAACCGAATGTCCCATCCCGGGCATTCACCATCCATGATAGCCTTCCACTGAAAGGTCGAAACCTCATATTTACCGATGAAGTAATAAAAGCTTTTTAACTGATTATCATCCGGTTGCGAACACCGGCCGTTTCCCTTGCGGCGGAGATCACGTAACTTGACCCGCCAGGATTCAGGTAAATCTTCGAGCGTGAATGCTCCGGCCAGATTTGCGATACGCTTGCCTTCCATGAAACTCTGATCGGGCCTTCCGCAGTTTTCACAGCCGAGATGAAGTTGCTGGTCTGCCAGGAAGTATTGAGCAGACACACACACCGGCCGCAGGATCAATTTACCACCACAGGGCATCGGCAATTCAAAGTCTCCCGCAAATGGTGTGGGGTTTACCATGTCCCTGATAATGGGAGTTTGCGAAAGGCGTTTGGTATTTAGCGATGGACACTCCTGGGCCGATGCGGTCGAGACGGACAACGCCAGGGTCAAGCCGACAATCAGGGTCGCCATCTGAAAAAAGAAATACTTGAGCCGGATGGCCGTCGGGTCGCATTGCAGTTTGGTGGCCATAATGCCGGCGGGTACGTTATCGGAGGGACATATAAGTTTATCAGTATTAGACATCACGGATGACCTTTGATGGTTCAATTTTCGCCACCCGAAATGCGGCATAGCCCGAGGCGAGAATTGACAGCAATACCGTCAGTATGAACGCCATCATCAAGTGCGCCGGAGACAACCGGCAGACGTACTCACCCTTTGCCAGGAATTTGTCAAACAGGCTGTTGATGGCTATCTGGGAGGCAAAATACAGGCAGGCCGCCAGTAAAGTACCCAAAACAGCCGTGGTAATTGACTGAACAACCGGATACCACATAATGCTGCGTGTCGAAAAACCAATCAGACTCGTAATACCCAGGTGGCGGCTTTTGCGATTGACATTGGCCAGAATGTTGCTTGCCATAGAGGCAAAATAACCGCAAATCGCGACAAAAGAGATCAAACGGAAAATGAGACTAAAGGAGCGATCAAGACTCTGGATGACTTCGATCTCTTCGGCCCGCGTATATATCTCCAATTCCTGTCCGGTCAACCAATCACGCAATGCCGCAACATCATAAATCGAATGCGCGTAAAGTCGAAAACTCGGATATTCTTTCGCCCGGGGCGGGCGTGAGTTTCCGGGCCAGCCGAAAATCGGTGAACTGAAGCCGTCCCGATAGTCTTCGGTGGCCTCCAACAGCGTCAGGCGCACAAAAACAGCGTCTCTAGGATAAGCCTCTAGGGGTAAAATGGAAATAACCTTTAAATCAACCGTAACCTGTTCTTTGCGACCCTGCACGGATCGGCCGATCCGTCCCTCGATTGTTTGCCCGGTGGTGACCTTCAACTTGCGGGCTACCGAGTCAGAGATCACAACGGCATTATCCTCCGCCGGCAGCTTGCCCCATTTTTCAAGCAGCGGGTCGCCCGCGCCTGTGGGGATCAGGTCTACCGCCAGTGTTCGCGGCTTGCCCTCACGATTATGATAGAGAATCATGTTCGCTGCAATCGAGCGAGTCTGGGGGATAATAAAAGCGACTCCCGCGCGTTTGCCTGCCGCAATAAACCAATCTTGGTCATAACGGCCGCTTCCCACCGGCGAAATCTCAAGGTTTCGTGTATCCTGGATCAGGCGATCCACCATGGTATTGACAATCCCGCTCTTGACGCCGAACAGTACCAGCAGCGGCGCCAACACCGCAGCCAGTCCCAGTATCGTACATGCCGACAATAGCCGCTCATGGGCGTAGTCACGCAGTGATAATCGGACGATTGTTTTTAATCCATGCATTTGCATATATATTATAGAGTCAGTTATTGATTGGAATGACTATTGAATAATGACTAATGAATAATGACTAATGAATAATGACTAATGAATAATTAAGGAATTCTGTCTATTTTATGGAAAATTCATAACCATATTATACTAAAACGAACATAAATCATTAGACATTAAGCAGAAAATAAAATCGAAAATCAATCTTCATCTTGCGCCGAAAGCCCTGCGCCGAATGCCTCTTCTTAACTGGCAAAATCCTGGTGTTTAGCTTGGGCGACTTTTATTTCTATTTAATTAGGCCCTTCTCTGTAATTGAAGGAGCGAAGCGACATCATTCATTTGTCATTATTCATTTGTCATTAGTCATTCTTTTCACCCCGACACCCGGGCCCGCACTGAACCTTTGGTCTTGTCCTTTTTCAAATTAAATTTGATGCTCCTGAACCCTAGTTCTTCCACGCGATCCCACTCGTGGGTTGCAACCACGAGGGTTACGCCTTTTTCCTCGGTCAGGCGCGTAAAAAGCCCCATGATTTCCTCGGCGTTGATTGGATCGAGCGAAGCGGTGGGTTCATCGGCAATGACTACGGACGGCTGGTGGGCCATCGCCCTGGCAATTGAAACTCTCTGCCGTTCTCCGACAGAGAGCTGGGCGGGATATTTCTTCAGATGACGTTCGATACCCAGCTTTTCGGCAACCGCTTTAACTTCGTCCTGCGCCTCGAGACCAAGTCCATAGCGGCTTAATGCAATGTTTTCATAAACGGAAATGAACGGCAGCAAGCCACCGGTCTGAAGGACATATCCGATATAGCGCAGGCGATTGCGCGCCAATCTGTCCAATTTTTTACGTTTCCAGGCATCCGCCACGTCCAAACGTTTATCCTTGGCGGCAAAAAATGCAAATTCAGCAGCGCTATCCGGCTGCAAAATCATAGCCAGCAAGTCCAGCAGGGTGCTCTTGCCACAACCGCTGAACCCCACCAGAGCCACCTTTTCTCCCTGGCGAATGATCAATTCCGGCACGGTTAACTCAAAACCGTCTTCGCCGGACCAGTTTTTGGTAACGCTGTTGAGTTGGAAAACGACGCGCGCTTTTTTACCATCTTCACCCTTGGTCGCTGAAGATTTTTTATTCCCGGCTGTATTCGTTTTTTTGTTTTTGCGGCCTGACAATACCCACCCCTCTTGAAGCTTATTTATTTGTTGGTCTTGTGTTTAATGAGCCGTGCGGATTATCTATAAGTTAAGTCTATATGGTGAGTAAATGACAAGCACCAAAAAACAAATCACAAATAATACCCAAATTCCAATCTCCAATGACCCAAACTCGTTTGGAATTTGATTCATTGGGTATTGGGATTTATTTGGAATTTGAGTTTTGTTTTTGGGAATTTACTTGACGTCAGTTATTGATAAGTAGAAATTTAAAACCGCTCCGATCTATAAAAATTATAACTACAATATGGCCAATTCAGGGCATCATGGTCAACGGTACCCGATAAACGCTGTCGCCGGGATCAGGGGATCCGAAACTGAGCCAGCTTGAAACATCGTTGTTGTACTGCTGATATCGCTTGATCTTGGATTTTATATCGTCCACCAGAGCCTGTTGCTCCCCCACACTCATGCGATACCAGTCTTCTTCCGTCAAACGCATAATGCTGCTGCGGTAGGGAAGATCATCAAGGAATTCGCCGAGCAAACCCAGTTGTCCCAGGTTCTGATTGGGCTTCAGGCTGAACTGAGTGGGGTCCCGTGAAATTTGGGCAGCCGCCGACAGGATGCCCTGAAAGAAATCCCGCGCGCCGGTACGTTTGGTCCGTTGGGCCTGATCCAATATCACCCTTAAGCGTTGATACAGGTCGCTGAGCTGATTTTTAGTCAGCAGAACGGCTACTTTAAAAGAAGGCGTGTCCGGCCGTACCAGATCCATATCGGAAACCCAGGAAGTCACCACCTGGGGCGCCTGGATTTTTCCACGTCGACCCAGGTACTCGAGCTGCATGGCATAGCCCAAAATGGCTGCCTTGCGCTCGGCCTCCGCAACAACGCCACCGGTGCCGGATGACGGCTGGCCCGGCATCTGCAAACGTTCACCGCTACTGGCAGCCTTTACGAGTCGGACCATCTGGGCCCCGACGCTTTCTACCACGCGCCCGAAAGTTTGCACGCCGGCCTCCGTATTGCTGGCATCGATGGGCAGATAGAGGTCACCGATAGCCGAATCGGATTGTCCCGTCAACGCCCGGTATTGGGCCTCGGCGTAGTTTATGTTGTTGAGCTTTTCTGCCAGGGGCGTCCTGAGATGAAGCACGAAAGTTCTGACGCCTTTGGCGGCGGCCATATCGGCAATTTCGGCTTCATTCATACCGGTCGTGGAATAGGGGTCATCGTTTCGCAGGGGCCCGGCGTCTGTAATCAGGAGCATGATTCGCGATTGATAAGGTGCCCAATTCAATTTATCGAGCGCCGTTTTAAGGCCCGCAAAAGCGTCTTCGTTAAAGGAATGCGACGAGACCTTGGCTTCTTCAGTGGCCGCCAGGGCGTTCTCGAACTCGGTGCGCTGCCTCCCGTCCTTCAGATCCGACAGGACCTTGCTGACATATTCAAGACCCGGCGTTTTTTCGGTACTGCTGCGAAAAGCGACTAGCCCAAATGCGACTTTATCCGACAGTCCGGCCTGCTGGATGGCGCCATAGATATTGCGCACAGCCTCACGCGTGCGATCGATATAAGGCTTCATCGAGATGGTGGTATCGATAACAAATACGATGCTGGTCCGTAATTCCGTTTCTTCCGGCAGCTGCCAGGTTCCCGGATCAACCGATGCAATCTCAAGAAATTTAACCCCCTCAAAGAGTTCCACGGTCTGAAAAATCGGCATGAGATAAAAGCGCGTCCGGGAAACCGCCTCCTCGGAAGGCTCCATCGCCAGAATCGGAAAATCCTTTGGTGGAGAGGATTTCTCCAGCTGGATAGCCTCGAATTGAGAGGCCAGCTGCATGGCTTCCTCGCTGGGCGATGCCGAGCCGGCGACCTGATCGAGAGCCTCCAGATCTTTGAAAAACAGAACCGGCTGGCGCCCCTGGCGCTCGGTAAAAATCAGGGTCAATGACTGGCGCCACTCAGAGATTTTGTCTTCCTTAACCCAGCCACTTAACTCACAGCTGCTTGACAGTCCGACATTCAGCCAATCCGTATCGTCGGCTGAAGCTCGTTCATATACATAAAAAACGGTGAACGGTTTAATTCTTGCTTCCAACATCGGCGCCGATTTGCTGGCGGATGCATATAGATTTGCACCGGGGTGAGTAATCACCTGTTGAAAAATGGAGCGCTTGCCGGGAATCAGCAAGGGCTTACACTTCTGCGCCGGTACCGCTTTAACCCAGACCAGCATCAGGCAGGTCAACCCAACCATTACTACAAAAAATGCTTTAATTCGGATAAGTTTTCGAATCAGCAATGTCTATCCTTTCAGTTTCAGTGATTTAACGCCAGGTCTTTAATAATTCACGCGCTTCGCGCGAGCCCTGATTCGCCTGCTCCTCAACCCAGCTGCGAAGCTGAGTCAGCCGGGTTTGGGCGTTTTCCTGCCCGCCGGCCTGGGCCTCCGTATACCAACCATAGGCGGTTTCCGGATTCTTACGAATAGTACCGCTGGGCTCTTTATCGGTCGGATCATAATAGCGGGCGACCGCCAGTGCTGCTCCCGCAATCCCTCCGTCAGCTGCATATTCCAGCAAAAGAAATGCCGCATCCGCCCGTTCAGGGCTCTGGGGTAAAGAGTTGGCCAGGGCCAGGGCCTCTTCCGGTGATATGCCATCCCGCAGGGCCTTGCGTACCTGTTCCAGCACCGGTGCATCAGGAGTGTAAGACGGTGGCGGGGGGGGGCGGGATGACTTCCTTTTTGGGAGGCAGGTTGACCATCCGGGGCAACTCAGTTTTTGGGGCCGGCCCCGGCTTTACCTGATCCACCTGGAATGATTGCCAGACTAAATAGCCGGCGACAACGATGACGACCATTCCAACGATTCCTGCAATTACGGCAATCCACAAACGTTCCCGCGACTTTCCGTTAAATTCCACAGCTTTTCCTTAAAGATTTTTGTTACCAGAGAATGTTTATATACGAGTAGATTTGTGGAACTTTCAAACATTAACCATCTAAATGCCAGGTAAATAATTCCCCTCGTCCTAGAATGCAATGGGGCTGAACCTTTATTATTACGTTACAGTATAGAATAATAAGGTGTATGTCAAATAAAATTGGTTCTTTAGGTTCTACCAACCGCCGCCGCCGATACGGTCAATAAATTAACTGAAAAAAGCCTGCTGCTAAAAAGCGAATAACGAATGAAAAATGTCGAATGTCGAATGTCGAATGAATGTATTCTGTCTATTATAAAAAAGACAGAGCGCAGCGATTCCACCCTTCGACATTCGATATTCGAAATTCGATATTCTGCGGTTCGCTTTTCCCTGGTTCTGCGGCCGATAGATCACGTCTTTTGCGTGATTTGCTATTTATAGGTCCTCCTCAGCCATGATTTCAATCCGGTCCGCATTGCGAAAGCCCCTGGGCAGTTTTTTACCGCGACGTCCGCGCTCGCCGACAAACGCCAAAATATTCCCCGGTGTAAAACGCACAGATTGTTTACCGGCATGGATCTTTATGGCCGCACCTTCAGGTATAAGCTCCATTAATTTTACATATTCTTCACGTTTTCTAAGCCTGGCAGGCGGAATTTGAATGATTTTGTTCCCCTTGCCCTTGGCAAGCTCCGGCAAAGCCTTGAGGGGAAGACCAGGATGAATCCTTCCGTTGTAATCGCGGCGAGATAGTCGGTCTCGTAGTTAGTAACATATACCGGCGGCAGCGGTTCGGACTCCCCGGCAACGGAAAGCATTGCTTTGCCCTTGGTGTTTTTCGTCACCAGATTGGAGATATCCGTCACAAAGCCATATCCGGCATCACTGGCAAGCAGCACCTTGCTGTCGGGCGGGCCCATTAAAACTGCCAGAAATCTGGCCCCGTTCGAAGGCGCCAGCCTTCCGGTCAGCGGTTCACCCTGCCCCCTGGCCGACGGCAGGCTGTGGGACGGCAGCGCATACGACCTTCCTCTGGTATCAACAAAGATTGCAGAATAAATGGTTTTCCCGCGCGCGGCGCTTAAAAACTCATCACCTGCTTTATAACTGAGATTGGTGGGATCAATTTCGTGCCCTTTGGCCGCACGCACCCAGCCGCCGGAAGACAGCACGACGGTTACGGGCTCAACCGGTGTGAGCTCGACTTCCCTGATTGCCTGGGCCTCCTTGCGTTCGACGATCAGGCTTTTACGCTCATCGCCGTATTTTTGGGCGTCCTCGCTGAGCTCTTTAATCATCAGCGTTTTCAGGCGCTGCTTCGACTTCAGCGTTTTCTCGATCCATTCTTTTTCTTTTTCAAGTTCATGCTTTTCATTTTTGATTTTGATCTCTTCTAGTTTGGCCAATTGGCGCAGTCGGATCTGCAATATGGACTCAGCCTGGGTATCGGTCAGGTCAAACTTTTTCATCAAGACCGGTTTGGGTTCGTCGCTTTCTCGAATAATCCGTATAACCTCGTCGAGGTTTAGATAGGCGACCAATAATCCGGCGAGAATGTGCAGGCGCTCATTGATTTTATTTAAACGAAATTCAAGCCGCCGGACGATCGTTTGTTTGCGATATTTAAGCCACTGCTGGAGTATCTCCAAAAGCCCCAGTGTTTGCGGCTTGCGGTTCAGCCCGATAACCGTCATATTTACTTTGTGACTTTTCTCAAGATCGGTGGTTGCAAAAAGGTGACTGATCAAGGCTTCTTTATCCACCCGATTGGAGCGCGGAGTGATCATCAGCCGGGTGGGTTCGTCCTGGTCTGACAGGTCGCGGATGTCCGAAATCATGGATAGCTTCTTTTCTCTCATCTGGGAGGCCACCTGCTCGATCACCCGGGCCGATGAAACTTGATAGGGAAGCGATGTGATAATAATATCCCCATTTTCGGTTTCATAGGTCGCCCGCATTCGAATCATGCCCTGGCCGGTTCGATAAATGTTTATAATTTCTTCTCTGGCCGTAATGATTTCCGCTCCCGTCGGGAAATCGGGCCCCTGTATGATTTGGCAAATATCCTCTAGGGAGGATTTGGGATTATCGATCAGGGATATACAGGCATCGACGATCTCATTGAGATTATGGGGCGGGATGTCGGTTGCCATACCGACGGCAATGCCGGTTGCGCCATTTAAAATGACATTGGGCAGCCTGGCAGGAAGCATGCGCGGCTCGCGGAGTGTTCCATCGAAATTGGGCACCCAGTCAGCGGTTCCCATTGAAAGCTCGGTCAGAAAACTGTCGGCATAGGCGGACAGACGTGCCTCGGTGTAGCGCATGGCCGCAAATTCTTTGGGGGCCGCGTTTGATCCCCAGTTGCCCTGTCCGTCGATGAGTGGATAGCGATACGAAAAGTCCTGGGCCATTAGCACCATGGCCTCGTAACAGGCACTGTCGCCATGCGGGTGGAATTTTCCCAGAACATCACCGACGGTGCGCGCCGACTTTTTGTGTTTGGTGGTTGCGCGCAGCCCCAGTTCACTCATGGCATATACAATCCGTCGTTGAACCGGTTTGAAGCCGTCGCCGATAAAGGGCAGAGCCCGGTCCTTGATAACGTACATGGCATAGTTCAAATAAGAAGGTCTTACAAAGGCATCCAGCGAAAGTTGCTCGATCCCCTCATAGGAAATGACTTCGTTTACGGACATATTGTTTTACTCCGGTTGTTGGTTGCAGGTTCTGGGTTTGGGTTCAGGGTTCAGGGTTCAGGGTTCAGGGTTCAAGGTTCAAGGTTCAGGGTTCAGGGTTCAGCCCAGTCGCCGGCCAAAAAAACGGCCGGTCAAATCGAAAAAGAAACTCAAAAAAAGCGAATATCGAATAATGAGAGCGCAGCGATTCCATCCTTCGACATTCGACA
>PVMS01076431.1_pt1 | contig 13005 bp, 12 predicted proteins | sample 1853461 | NCBI WGS metagenome assembly PVMS01 (sample SAMN08582032, study PRJNA380276) | Marine sediment metagenome, whole genome shotgun sequencing project. | isolation source: ocean sediment barecode stripped | collected 2017 | reverse complement strand
GAATCAGCTCCTGAAATCCTTGGAATTCTATCTGTGGCAGATGACCTGGAGGCCCTGGGCATCATCGGAATATACCGCTATACCGAGATTTATCTTGAACGGGACATTCCCCTGGAGGAGCTTGGGATGCGCATCCTGACTAACGTAAGTAGCAGGTTTGAACATATCTCGGATGCTTGCCGGCTATGCAGGAAGGTACTTGAAAAGTACCGGCAGCAATATGATGAATTATGCCTGTTTTTTGAACAATATAACGTACAGCTCAAAGCTGTATCACAAGTGGAGCTTGTAAGTTTCGGTCCTCTGGGTGTAATTAATTATATTCGCAGGCATGGCCTGGAAAAAAGTGCTCTGGACCAGGCCGACAGCGAGGTAAACGATTATTTTGGAAAATTGGAATATGAACTGGATCAAGCACGACTCTAAGAATTTACTATACTTCCTGATTGCAGGGCTCTGTATGCTTACGATCATCATCCTGCCGGTCAGGGCTCAGGTGGAGTTAAGATATGCTGACAACGAGACGGTCACATGGCAGGAAGCCATTGATATGTACCAGTGGCTGGATGAACAATATGAAGATGCCAGGCTACTGGAAATTGGTTTGACCGATGCCGGAAGACCTCTTCACCTATTTGTGATTGACCGGGGGCGCCAGTTCTTACCGGAACAGATTCGTGAATCGGGTAAAACTATCCTGTTTATAAACAACGGGATCCACCCGGGAGAGCCCTGCGGCGTGGATGCAAGCCTGAAACTTGCCAGTGATCTTTTGTCGGGCAAAGACAGTTGTGCCCACTATCTCGACCATACTGCCATAGCCATTGTCCCCCTGTTCAATGTGGGGGGTGCCCTCAACCGTGGATCCTACCATCGTGCGAACCAGAATGGACCAAAAGAACACGGATTCAGGGGGAATGCCCGGAACCTGGATCTGAATCGCGATTTTATCAAACTCGATTCGAAAAACACCCAATCCCTCATACCTGTACTCAGATCCTGGGATCCAGATATTTTCATTGATACCCATACCTCCAACGGTGCCGACTATCCTTATACCATAACCCTGATCAACAGTCATACCCAGCGCCACGAACCCTCCCAGGCCCTCTTCATCGACTCCACCCTGCTGCCTTTTCTGTTTAAGGAGATGGAGCAATCCCCCTATATGATGAGTCCCTATGTCTGGAGCATCAAACGATCGCCCGACCAGGGGATCCGTGCATTTATGGACTACCCCAGGTATACATCGGGATATGTGAGCCTCTACAACTCCATTGCATTTACTGTGGAGACCCATATGTTCAAGCCTTTTGAAGATCGTGTACTTTCCACCTGGCACCTCTTACGTGAAGCCCTGCGTTTCAGCGGGCTCTATGGCAATGAACTGACTGAAGTGAAAAAGCAGGCATGGCAGGAAAAAATGAGCCGGCAGAATTTTACACTTCAATGGACACTGGACACCTCCAGATCTGTTCCCCTTAATTTCAAGGGGTATACAGCCGCGCAGAAAAAAAGTAAGGTAAGCGGGCAGAAACATATGTACTATGACAGGAACGATCCCTGGGAAAAGGAGATCCCCTATTACAAATTCTTTAAACCGGTTTTAAGTGCCACTGCTCCGGACTATTACATCCTGCCTTCAGCATGGGCGGAAGTGGTGGAACGCCTCCAACTTAACGGGGTGAAAATGGAACAGTTGATGACCGACAGCATAGTGGAGGCAGATATCTACTATATTGAGAAATACGAAACTGTGAATCAACCCTACAACGGACATTACAGGCACCATAGTGTAGAGACAAGAGAGCAAAGGGAAAAGGTTCAGCTATACGCCGGCGACTGGATCATCCCGTGCAGGCAGGAGGCAAGAGAATACCTGGTTCAAACCCTTGAGCCAAAGGGCTATGACTCCTTTTTTAGCTGGAATTTTTTCGATGAGATACTTTTCAGAAATGAATATTTTTCTCCTTACATCTTTGAAGAGACCGCTGAGGAGATGCTAAAAAATGATCCGCAATTAAAGAAAGAGTTTAAGGAAAAGCAGCGGGAGGATCCCAGGTTTGCTGCAAATGGCTATCAGCAACTCAGGTTTATTTACGAACGGTCGCCCTGGTCGGAGACCACCTATATGCGCTACCCGGTATACAGGCTGAATCGCACTTTATAAATTTTAACTATTTTTACGTCGATAAAAACGTACTATTTTGCTTGATCTGCATATGAAGAAGTTATTGCTTACGGGGGCCCTGCTGGTCCTTGTTATAATACAAGCCCTTGCGGCTGTAAGTCTGGAGGATTTTTTAAACCGGAAAGAGGTAAAAGTGATCCGGACCCTGCAAAATGAATCTACCTTTGAACGCATCATTGAGGTGATGATAGAGCAGCCCATAGATCATCGCCATCCAGAGGGTGAATCTTTTAAACAGCGTGTTTATATATCCCACGTAGACCCTGGTCAACCGGTGGTTTTGATTACGGCAGGATATGATGCGAAGTACTATTATACCTCTGAAATCACCGCTGAATTACGCTGCAACCAGCTTATGGTGGAGCACCGGTACTTTGGCCTGAGCACCCCCGATAGTCTGAACTGGGATTATCTTGATACCTGGCAGGCTGCATCGGATCACCACCGTATTGTCACCATGTTTAAAGAACTATATCCGGAGCAATGGATCTCAACAGGAATCAGTAAAGGGGGACAAACAGTGATGTACCATAGTTTTTATTTTCCTGAGGATGTTGATGTGAGGATTCCCTATGTTGCTCCTCTTAACTTCGGAATTGAGGATGAGCGGATCTATACCTTTCTCAAGCAGGTTGGAAGTTCGAAAGAACGCAGGAAAGTGAAGAAATTTCAGAAGCTTGCACTGAAGAACCAGGAAAAGTACCTGGATGCCTTTCGTACCTTCTCCGATAAGAAAGCATATACCTACAATTTGGTTGGTGGCCTTGAGAAGGCTTTTGAGTATTGCGTATTGGAGTACTCATTTGCCTACTGGCAATGGGCTTATGTCCCTTCGAAAAAAATCCCGGGAAGGGCTGCTCAGGCAGAAGAAATCATTGAGCATATGAATCGCGTGGCTGGTTTCGACTACTTTTCGGATCATTCTATTCTGGAATACAGGCCCTTTTTCTACCAGGCACTGACGGAAATGGGTTACTATGGATATGATCTGGAAGCCTTTGGCAAATATCTTCAACATGTGGACAATCCCGTCTTCACCTTTACCATTCCGGAAAGCGTGGATCTTCCGTTTAATGATGAACTTTCGGTTGAACTCCAGGAGTATATAAGCGAGGAAGCCGAAAACTATATCTTTATTTACGGGGAGTATGACACCTGGTCGGCTACAGCTGTCACTTCAATTGGCGACAGTAAATCAAAAATATTCTTTAAGGAGGGAGGATCCCACCGGACCAGGATCAACAACATGCCTGAAGAACAACAAGAACAGGTATATAAGACCCTGGAATCTTTCCTGCACTAGTTTAACTGTATCTAAGCAGAGCGGCATCATATTCGGCCAGGAAACTTTCCTTTGAAAAGTGGTTGCCATGAGCCGGATAGAAGGTTTTTACCGGTAGCTCACGGATACGCTTCCAGCTCAATACCAATGCACTCAGGTCCTCTGCAAATGGAGGAAAGTGCTGTTTATTCTCTACCCCGAAAAGGGTATCCCCGGCGATAAGTTCTCCACCCTCCATCAGCACAAGCATCGATCCAAAGGTGTGTCCGGGAGCATGAATCACGCTGCCTGGAAAACCATAATTCTTGAGATCAATTAAATCATCCACCAGTAAATCAGGTTCGGCAGCAGGATACTTCATTAGTCTCCTGGCAAAAATCCGCCCCACTCCCACCAGCAACTTCGCCTTCCATCTCGTTCCCGAAGGTATGGGTGACTTACCTGAGCGAAGGCGTTCTGCCTCGGAGCGATGGATCATCACTTTACAGCCGGTCAGCTCCTTCAGCCTACTGGCCGATCCTGCATGATCGAAGTGCGAATGCGTAAGAACAAGCAACTTGAGCATTGCCGGCTCCAGTCCAAATTTTTCAAAAACCTCCAGGATTTTAACTTCGGAACCACTCTTCCCGCAGTCCACCAGGATCGCCTCACCTGGCCGGTAAATCAGGTAGGAGGACACATCCACCAGTCCTATTCGGTAAAGCTTATAGGCAGCGCCTGACATTATTTTACGGGGAAATCCATCAATTTATCACCCTCCAGATAAGCCTCCAGACGATCGTTAATGACCACCGGGCCCACTCCTGCCGGCGTACCTGTAAAGATCAGATCGCCGGTCTTCAGTGTCATAAAACGGGAGACGTAAGCAATGATCTTCTCAAAACTAAAGATCATAAGGGAAGTATTCCCATCCTGAACGGTCTTTCCGTTCACATCCAGTCTGAAGTTCAGCTTGTGGATATCTCCATACTTTTCCAGGGGGTAGAAATCACTTATGGGTGCAGAGTAATCAAAACCCTTGGCGATTTCCCAGGGCAAGCCTTTCTTCTTCTGTTCCGCCTGCAGGTCTCGGGCTGTGAAATCAACACCCAGAGCGAGCTCGTTATAATAGCGATGCGCATAGCGCTCCTCAATACTCCTGCCCAGCCTGTTGATCCGGATCACCACCTCAATTTCATGATGCACATCATTTGAAAAATCAGGATAGAAAAAGGGACGGTTGGCTATAACCAGTGCAGAATCTGGTTTCATAAAGAAAACAGGCTTGTCGGGGACTTCATTGTTCAACTCCCGGGCATGAGCAACATAATTCCTCCCGATGCAAATGATCTTCATAAGGCTATTTCTTAATGGAACTCAGCTTTATGCTGGTAAGCACTTTCTTGGTATAGAGAGGGAAATCCCCCTTCATCATCCAGCCATAATAGCCCGGGTCTTTTTCAAGTACTTCGCTGACTGGTGTGCCCTTGTATTTCCCGAAGTTGAACACTTCCACATCCTCTTCATTATAAACAATCCTCCCGGCAAAATCCGCATTGCGATTATAAGCCGAGAATTCAGCAAGTTTCCCAATGTCATTCTCCAGGTTGGAATAGTGGTCCAGCTGGGCCTGCAGCACTTCATAGGTGGCCCGGGTGTCCGCCTCGGCCGAATGTGCATTGTCCAACTCCTTATTTACAAAAAACTTGTAGGCAGCTGTTAAGGTACGGGGTTCCATCTTCATAAAGATCACCTGGGCATCAACGAATTTTCTACTTTTCAGATCAATGTCCACACCCGCTCTGAGAAACTCCTCTGCAAGCAGGGGTATATCAAACTTCACCGAGTTATATCCCCCCAGATCACATCCTTCAAAATCCCTGGCCAGACTTTTTGCCACCTCATTAAAGGTGGGTGCATCTTTCACATCCTCATTGGTAATACCATGAATGGCAACTACCTTTTCAGGAATAGGCATTTCGGGATTCAAGCGCAGTGTTTTGGAGCTTTCGTTTCCGTTCAGATCAACTTTTAGATAGGAGATCTCAACAATTCTATCCGCTGCAATATTAATCCCAGTGGTCTCGAGATCGAAAAAAATAATTGGATTCTTCAGATTCAGCCGCATCCTTATGCATTTATCATCATAGGCATTAAGAGCATCAGGGTATCTTCGTTCTCGTTCTCAGTTGTAGAAGGAAGTAGAATTCCGGCTCGCGTAGGATCACTCATCTCCAGGACCACATCGTCGGAGGCAAGGTTTGCCAGGATCTCAATCAGGAAAGTGGATTTAAAACCAATCTCCATATCCTCTCCTTCATACTGACAGCTGAGTCGCTCTGTAGCTGAGATGGAGAAATCAATATCCTGTGCTGAGATATTCAACAAATTGCCCGTTAAGCTTAGCTTTACCAGGTTACTGGCCTGGTTGGAGAAGACCGACACACGTTTCAATGTATTGTGAAAGGCCAGCCTGTCTATACTCATTTTGTAAGGATTATCGCTGGGTATTACGGAGTTATAGCTCGGATAATTACCCTCAACAAGCCTGCACACCAGTTTGTAATTGGTCAGAGTAAAGGAGGCATTCCTGTCATCAAATTCCAGAACCACCTTGTTCTCCTCCCTGGGTAGAATATTCTTTAACAGCGATGCCGGCTTCTTTGGGAGGATAAAGCTGGAGGCACTGCCAGCAGCTGCATCTGTACGCTTGTAACGTACCAGTTTGTGTGCGTCAGATGCCACGAATGTAATATCATCGGGCGACAGCTCCATGTAGATTCCATTCATTACCGGTCGTAATTCATCGTCGGCAGTGGCAAACAGGGATTTGCTGATTCCGGATAAAAGCACCTCCTGCTCCAGCTCCAGGGTCTGCTTCTGATCGTCTTTAATCACCGGCATCTGAGGAAACTCAGCTCCATTCTGACCCGGGATGGAGAACTTCCCATTCTCACTCTGGATCACTACCATCAGATTATCGGGGTTGACTTCAAAGTTCAGTGGGATTTCGGGAAACTCCTTTAGTGTATCGGTCAGCAGGCGTGCCGGGATAGCCACAGCACCCGAACCATCCGTATTATCGAGCTGGATATGTGTAACCAGGGTCGACTCAAGATCGGATGAGGTAATCTCCAGAATTCCATCCTCAAGCGAAAAAAGGAAATTATCTAAAATGGGAAGTGTGTTCTTATTTGAGATCACACGACTGATGGCCTGTAGATGACCCAACAGTTCCATACTGGATACAACAAATTTCATGTGTTAAGGCTTTTATTTAATTAGTCAATTAACCATCAATTATACGAAAAAAAAACGTGAAAGCCTCAGCTACTTTTCCCCAAAATAATGGGATAGACCACGCATCAGAACATCCAGGTAGATGTAGTTAACAAACAGGGCATCCTGCTCATCATTGTAAAGAACCAGGGCCCTGAATAGATCGGTTTTCGAACCCGGAAAAGCATGGTAGGGAAACACTTGCAGGGAATGGTGCTCCCCACTGAAAGATGTTACTCCTACAGTTGCCATCTTTTGGCTAATGGAATCGGCCACATAGAGTGAATCGGCCACCACAAGAGAATCGGCAGGTATGCCCGTACGCCGCTCATACCTGATGGATGTGAAATAAGAAAACAAGAGCTTCATAGCAAGCTCATTGGGTGAGCCTTCAGGCAGAAAGGTGCTGTCATTTACCGGATCACATTCAATATGTCCCTCCTGATCCTGGCTAAACTGGAAAGCCTCACCGGATGAAAGTTCAATTTCTATAGAACTTATATCTGAGGGTCGTAAATCTATGAGCAGATGTTCACGGTAATGGTCAGGAGTAGCCGAAAAGACGCGGTCAAGATCCAGATCGGGGTATCCGGGCAAGGCAACAAAAAAAGCCTTTTCAGATGCTGACGGGTGCAGGAGGTACCTGCCTGACACCGACTTTAATCCATAGGCAAGCTCAGTCTTTTCACCCTTGAAAAAAGTGATTTCTTTAAAGCCCTCCGGTGTTTCACTGTATTCTTCGGCAGTCATAATGGAAGAGACCTCCAGTCTGCTGGCTGCGATCAGGAGATTCTCCACAGATACCGGGCTAACCGGTTCTGAACCAAAAAGATACCACCCTCCGTCGCCCCTGTTGAGCTCAGTAGTGTTATAGGCATCGACCAGTACAATACGGTCTACCTCCTCCATGTTAAGGAGTGCCACACTCCTGCTGTCCCGCTCTCGTAAGTTCCAGGGATCGGCCAACAGGATCAGCAACAATACTGACACAATCACAATGAAGAGGACCAGATTCGGTCGGCGGTTCTGCATATCAACGGGCATATCTCCTTCTCCTGACAAGCTGGATGGCAAGTCCTGCAATTAGCACAAGCAGCAGAGGAAGCAGTGTATTAATAAGTTTCCATTTCAAAAGTTGAGACTTCTGAGCAATCTGTTCTTTATTTAAGAGACGAAGTTTGAACTCCCTGGAGCGCAACTCCATAAGCCCTGTCTCATCGGTCATATAGTTCACAACATTCATGATGAATTCCCGATTTCCAAAAGTCTGTTGGGTGTATTTGTCATATCCCAGGGGCTGGGCTATGAAAGCCCCCTGTTCATATTGTACCTCATTGGCAGCAATATCCCCATCGGTCAGCACAAAAACAGAGCTTGCCTCGCCATGTGGAATCAAGTTCCAATCCGAAGGGACAACTCCTTCGGGTACCGGATAATTAAGGTAGAATGACTCGAAATTCCCTTCCAGAAGCACTCCAATGGGCAAATAAGATTCATTATAAAGGGCGGGATCGGGTTGGACCGTTACCTCTTCCATACTGATGTACAGGGGGACATCCCTTTTCCTGCTGGACTGGGATGTGGCCAGTAATACTGTCTTCTTCACCTGCCCGGAATTACCCGAAAGGGTGTCCATGGAGGATGCGAACTGACTCTTCACATAGTTCAGTCCCCTGGTTATCGGGTGGGTCACCGGTCCGGCAAGCAGGGGATTATATACCCAGGGCATCATGGTAAAACGTGCCTGTTCTCCGACAGGGGCTGTATTCACAGGTACATAGTTGCACTGCAGATCGGCCACCAGATTGTAATTGATCCTGACCCCGTATTTGAATAAAAGATCTTCCAGCCCCACCTGATTCGCCAGTGCTACTGTAGTACCGGCAGAAAGACTGTCTGCAAAAGGATGTACCGGATCAAGGAAAAACAGGACCTTGCCACCCTTCATGATATACTGGTCTATGGCGAATTTATCTGCCTCGCTGAAGGGATGCTGGGGACTGGCAATAATCAAAGCCTGGTAATTCAACAGGGCCTCCACATTGCCGGAGATATAGCCCCGGTCCACCTGGAAAAAGTTCTTCAACTCATCCATCAAACTGTGTGTTTGGAGTGAATCGAGCTCTCCATGTCCTTCAATAAAAGCGATACGGGGGACCTCCTTCATGGTCAGGCTGTGGATGGCCCTGGCAAACTCATACTCCAGGGTCTGAATAGAGTTATTCAGATTTAGTTCATGGGAAAGTGTGGGATTGTTTTTCAAAAGGTTTACAGGTAACTCGAAAGGTCCGTAAGCAATGATGGCTCCAGGGAAAATCATCCTGGTCGAAGATCCCCCTTCGCTGTCACGCACCTGGATATTGGTCACATTCAAACCCCTGTCGTACAACTCCCCTATTATCCTGTTTCTCAAGCTTTCATCAGCTTCATCATAGAGGTTGACAAATTCGTACTGCAGTTTCTCACCACCGTAGGCCCGGAATTCGTCCATTAATTCACGAATCGCCTTACGAAAATTCACAAACTCGGCCGGGAGCTCACCATCCAGATACACCTTCACATAGATCACATCCTCCAGCTCCCCTAACATGCGACGACTGGGTTGGGACAGGGTGTGCTTCTTTTCAGTGGTCAGATCGATACGAAAAAACTTGATCTCTGCAAGCAGACTCACCACCACAACCAGCACCAGGGTAAGTCCCAGTTGAATCAAGTGTTTTCTTCTCAGTGCTTTCCGGTCCATATGCTTTACCATTTACTACTTTGAAGAACCGTCCGGGTACCCACAATAAAAAGCAGGATCACGCCGGCGAAATAGAGCATATCCCTGGAATCGATCACGCCCCTGCTGATGGAGTTATAATGATAAGATATGCCCAGGCGGGAAATCATAAAAACAGTGCTGCCCGATTCGGCGATTCCGCTGAGAGATTCAAAACCCAGATACATCAGGAAGGAAAGGAATACGGCCATAATAAATGCCACAATCTGGTTCCCGGTGAGTGAAGAGGCAAATATGCCTATGGCTGCATAGATTCCGCCCAGGAAGAGCAGACCGATATATGAGCCCCAGGTTCCACCCATATCCATATTTCCAGGGGGACTGCCCAGACGGGAGACCGACCAGAAATAAATAAGGGTGGGAAGCAGTGAAAAGAGCACCAGGGCCCAGGATGCCAGGAACTTGGCTAGAATTATTTGTAATTCTGAAACCGGTCTGGTGTAGAGCAGATCCAGAGTGCCTGTACGCTTCTCCTCGGAAAACATTCGCATGGTAATGGCAGGTACCAGGAAAAGAAAGACCCAGGGAGCTATGGCGAAAAGGGAATCCATGGTGGCGTAGCCATTTTCAATCACATTGAACTGTCCGGGTACGATCCACATAAAGAGTGAGTTCAGCATAAGAAATACCACAATAACCAGATAGCCGGTAAGGCTGCTGAAAAAACCACTGATCTCCTTATTAAAAAGTGCCCACATTCTTGTCAGTAGATTATTGATCCAATACAGTTTTTGGAAGACTGGAATCGGGAAGATCGCGATAATCCATCATCCGCACTTCATGAAAATAGAAATGGAGTATATCCTGATAGGTAAAACCGTCTCTGGCCATTTTCATGGCCCCTTCCTGGCTCATGCCGATACCATGTCCAAATCCTTTCCCCCATACCAGTACGCTGTCTCCTTCTGGAAACATATCGAAAAATGCGGATTTGAATCCCCAGTCCTCTCTGATCTTGGTCATCTTGATAGAATCCTTATCAAGAATGAAAAACTTCTTCCTCCGCATCTGCTCAATATAGATGATCTCTTCGGGAATACGAGTCACAGATTTCATTCCATTCTTCAAGAGGTAGGCTTTCCATTCTTCAAAAGAGATGGTATCCTGCCACTTGGCTTGTGACTGATGCAGGGAGTAGGGATCAACCACCGATTGCAGGTAATCCACATCAGCCAGCCATACATCTGAAGCCCGCTGTGTTTGCCCACCACTATTGGCATGATAGGCAGCAGTAATCAGTTTGAAGTTGAAATCGGCCAGCACCATTCCACTGGTCTCCACGATGGCTTCCAGAATTTCCGGATTCCGGGTACTCTTTCCCAGGTAGGTCTGACAATGTGGTCCGTCGCAAAGTACAAAACCCTCATTGGTATGCCGGTCCATTTGCTTAAGGGCATAGGTACGGCAGAGTACGGACTGGGCTTTGTAAAACTCCTTTTCAGTATTGGGACCCGATTCGGCTTCGACCACTCCAGCCAGATATTTATCCAGATCCACCTGGTTTATCAGGGTAAGGTAACGGTCTTCCGGAATTACCAGGAGGTTATCATCAAACATCCGCGATGCAATTTCAGGAGTAATGGACCTTAAACGAAAAACAGACTCTTCGGAGAGGGATCTTAATTCAAGATGTGAAGCGTAACCAAAATCCCTTTCTGCATCCAGCACCTTTACCTTTCCCTCCTCCAGGGTCAGGTAGAGAATATCTCCCCCCTCAAGTCTGAGCCTCACTTCTCCATCCAGCAAAAGCTGATAGTTCCCATAGGAACAATAGACCACTGCAGCCTTCACCAGGTGGTTCTGGAAAAGCCCCACTTCCACCGGCTGTGCCACCGCTCCGATCCAGGAAACCACAATCAACAATACCGTTACAATCCGCTTCATTCAATTTCCACTTTTAACAATTCAATCATCCGTTCTCCAATTCTCTGAGAAACTCCGCGCTCACCCAGATTATCCTTCAGTACCCTGTATCCGTCCTGCATCTCCTCGCGGTAGCTATCATCAGTCAGGATCCTGTTCAGTTCCTTGCGAGTCCGTTTCGTCATATCCTTCTGGACGACCTCCTCCACCAGTTTCTTCCCGAAAATCAGATTCACCAGACTTATAAATTTAATCTTTATTAATCGTTTTGCAATGCTATAAGCAAGCTTACTGGTCCTGTAAAGCACCACCTGGGGAAGTTCAAACAGAGCTGCCTCCAGAGTGGCCGTTCCGGAGTTGACCAGGCCCGCCTCTGCACAAGCAAGCAGGGCATAAGTTTCATTGTAAATTATCTTAACATCTGTCCCTTTCAAATATTGTTGGTAGATAGAAAATTCGATGGAAGGTGCACCCGCCACCACAAACTGATAGTCCGGATGCTCCCCGGCCAGTGTGAGCATGGAGGGTAGTGTGGTCTCAATCTCCTTGATACGTGAACCAGCAAGAAGCGCCACCATAGGTAAGTCACCAAAGCCGTGTTTCAGGCGCCACTCCTTTTCTCCCTCAAACTGCTCCCTGAAAGTGGCCACCTGGTCCACCAGCGGATTACCAAAATACTCCACTTCCATATTGAATCTTCTAAAAAAGTCCACTTCAAATGGAAGAATGACAAAAAGTCGATTCACATATTTTTTAAGTGACTTCACCCTTCGCTGTTTCCAGGCCCAAACCTTGGGCGAGATATAATAGTATACCCTGATCCCATGTCCGGATGCAAACCTGGTGATCCGTAAATTAAATCCGGGATAGTCCACAGGGATCAGCACATCCGGATTCCATTCCAGGATCTTGCGCTTAATCAGACGCATATTCCGAAATATCTTTCGCAGGTGAAACAGCACATCCAGAAACATATAGCTGGTTTCCCTGTAGTGCATCACCATACCATCGGCCACCCCTTGCATCAGATCACCTCCCATATAACAAAATTCTGCCTGTGGATCAGCCACAAGAAGCTCTTTCATCAGGTTCGATGCATGCAGGTCGCCAGAGGCCTCACCGGCTATTAGAAAATACTTCATGCTTTGTTCAGACAAATTTGAGTATCAGCATAACAAATGCCAGCAAAAGGGTGGAGAAAATAACTCCTCTTGCCGAGAAATTCCGCTTGGTCCATATAAAAACAAAAAATAACAGCAGGTTGGGAATGGCTGTAAGACTCACTACCTTGGACAGCATCTTCATTTCCTGGAAATACACCAGGAAATCCACAAAACCACGATCACTTTTTACGATCCAGAAACCCAGCAGGGTCAGGGCTGGCAGTATGAGCGCAGGAATCAGCCCGGTCAGTAAGGCGTCGAATTTCTTTTCACTCATGCTTACCTGTTTGTGCTAACTCCAGTGATTTCATTTTATCCATAACATTGTAGGCTGTCAGATCGGTGGAAATGGGAACGACCGACACATACCCATTCTTAAGGGCCCATTCATCGGTTCTGTACCCCCGTTTTCGGGCTCCCTGTTGTGGAAAAATCCGGTAAGCCAATAGTATTCAGTCCCATTGGG
>PVMS01148107.1_pt1 | contig 13006 bp, 10 predicted proteins | sample 1853461 | NCBI WGS metagenome assembly PVMS01 (sample SAMN08582032, study PRJNA380276) | Marine sediment metagenome, whole genome shotgun sequencing project. | isolation source: ocean sediment barecode stripped | collected 2017 | reverse complement strand
TATTAACAGCACTATTATTTATAACTTTAACGTCGGTTTCAGCTTATGCAGGACCGCAGGAACGTGGCATGATCACCGGGGCTGCAATCGGCGGCACTGCCGGTGCAGTCATTGGCTCGCAGAGTAATGAAATGGTTCAGGGAGCGATTGTCGGTGCCATGTTTGGCGCTATCGCCGGAGCTATTCTGACTAATCGAACCCAGGCAGTGCCAGTTCGTCACAGGGTGCATCATCGCCAGCACATGTGCAAAAGCGCAATCATTGGCGCAGCCAGCGTTACAACAGGCAGGATCGCCGTGCTCATTATGGGAGCAAGCATTACAGCAGGCAGGATCGACATACTAATCAAAGAGATCATCGTCGTTACAGTAGCCATGATGTGAAGCGTGGGAAGCAAGGTTATCGTAGTCATGCTGAGCAGGTGATTGATAGAAGGCATTACAGGGATGATGGCAAACGTTTGCAGAACCGTGATTTCAGTCGCCGTTCAGGGAATGTTTCTCGCCATCAGCGCAATAACAGGTCTCATTCCTGATCGTTCCAGGACGCGTTGGTGATTTTAAGCAGGCCACCTACGCGTCAAAGGATGATTGAACTGTCAGAATAGATGTGGTCTTTGGAGGAAAGGTTTCGGATCGAAATAGCAGTTAATGCCTTAATGAGTGATACAACATCTACTGCTGTATTACTCATTAAGTTATAAAATTAGATATGCATATGGTTCCGGCCCAGAATTTACTCTGGGCTTTATCAGGATTAGCCGTTACTGCGATCCCGGGCCAAAAATATAACAAACAGTATAATGAGGCTAATGACTGTGATAGCAGCGAAAATCTTTGCAAAACCAACGCCTTGGTCGGGTGTCATGGTCGATAATATTTCCAGTGAAAATGAACCTTTGGCAATGTTCCAGAATCCAATCGATGTACTGGCCGCGAGTGCTCCGAGTACCATAATTACTTTGGCGAATAATGAGTTCATTATATTTCTCCATTAGGGGAATAATTTGTCAGCTTAGAGATGCATGGTGCAAATAGTATCATTAATTAAGTATATTAGCAACAGCTAATATTAGATGCTATTCATCTATGGAAATGGTTTTTGATTATGAATGAAATCGTTAGTAAATGGCTTGCTGGACTAAAGTGGCCTGATTGATCCGCTTATCTGAAAGGATAAGACCTTACGGATATTCTCATGCTGCCTTACAAGCATTGGCAACTGCCTGCAACTCATCCGGGCTCAAATATTTTTGCGCCGTTTCAAGAAACTGACGTTCTTCAAAGCGAATGTGCTGTTCAAGCAGCACGCCAAAGTTATTCAAATCAGCAGGTGTTCGCCCGCTTTCCGCCACAAATATCTGGCGGATGGCCTGATGCTCTTCATCAAGCTGTTTCACAAGTTTGGTTTCACCATGTTTTTCCAGAACCGAAGCAATATATTTTTCCTCGATTTGGAAGTGGGGTTCAAGCTCCGTTTCGTAGGACGTTTCCACATTAACCCACATGTTTCTGATTCTATCCTCATCACCGCTTGCAGCAGCTCTTTTTACCTTGCGGGCGAATACGAGACCCTGATGATGTTCCATTGATATCTGCTGTAATTCGGGAAATCGTTTCATTGCTAAACCTCTTTGAGTGGGGGGGGGGTCAGCTTAAAGTAGCTGCTGCATTGGCAATGCGGTTGACTGCTTCTTCCAGTGTTTTCTGGGCCACTGCATAGGAAATTCTGATATGGCCGGGGGAGCCGAAAGCGGTTCCGGGAACGAGGGCAACGCCGGTTTCCTCCAGCAGCCATTCACAAATCACCACGTCATCGCTTAGTTGGATGCCGCTGGCTGTAGTCTTGCCGATCCAGCCAGAAACGGAGGGGAAGATATAAAATGCACCATCGGGTGTGATACTGTGCATACCTGAAATGGCATTGATGGCATCAACCAGCCATGTGCGGCGGCTTTCATAGGTGCGTACCATTTCTTCCAGTTCATCAGTGGGGCCTGTGAGGGCGGCGAGGGCTGCTTTTTGAGCAATAGAATTCGCGTTGGATGTGCTTTGTCCCTGAATTTTGCTCATTGCTTTGATGAGGTCATTCGGGCCGGCACAGAAGCCGATACGCCATCCGGTCATACAGTAGGCCTTGGAAACGCCGTTAAGGGTTCCCGTTTGATCCTTCAGGTCGGGATTGACCTGAGCGAAGGTGGCGAAGGTTTTGCCGTCGAACAGTATTTTTTCATACATATCGTCGGTAGCGACAATGAGTTCAGGATGTTTACGCACCACATCGCCGAGCGCTTTCAGATCGTCAGCCGAATAGGCCATGCCGGTAGGATTGGACGGAGAATTGAGAAACAGCATTTTGGTTTTGTGGCAAATTGCCTCTTCCAGCTGCCCCGCAGTGAGTTTGAAATCAGCTTCAGCAGTAGTGGGCACAATGACCGGGGTGCCTTCGACCAGCTTCACCATATCCGGATAGGAAACCCAGTAGGGGGCCGGGATGATGACCTGATCGCCAGGGTTTATGGTTGCCATCAGCAGATTGAATATGCACTGCTTGCCGCCGGAGGAAACGAGGATGTCTTGCGGCGCATAGTCCAGATCATTATCCCGCCTGAATTTGTCAGCTATGGTCTGGCGCAGTTCCGGGATGCCGGGCACTGCTGTATAGCGGGTGAAACCATCCTTGATGGCTTCAATGCCTGCTTCACGGGCAGCTTGCGGTGTGTCGAAATCGGGCTCGCCAACAGAAAGTGAAATCACGTTTCTGCCGGCAGCGCGCATTTCGGCGGCTTTGGCTGTAATGGTTAGTGTGGCGGATGGTTTAATCTGTTGAACGCGGGTTGATAATCTTTTCATGTGGCGAATTCTGCCATACCAGCCAGGGCCTGTTAACCTCAAGTGGCTAGCAAGGTTCCATCTTTTGAGAGCCCTCTGCCTTTTTCGGCCAGAGCATCGCTTGAGAATTTAGGTTTCCTTCATCTAGCAGGCTTATTATGCTGCGCCCGGAAGTAAAAAACCCGTAACACATGGAGTGCTGTTTGCCCGAAAACATTCGTGAGATTCCGTATAATTACACTTCGTATTCGGATCGAGAGATTATTATTCGCTTTCTTGGCGAGGACATTTGGGATGATTTGAATGTGTTGCGCTCCCAGCGACGTACGGGACAGTCGGCACGCATGCTGTTTGAAATCCTCGGCGATCTATGGGTGGTAGAGCGTAATATTTACCTGAAGAATGATCTGCTGAATAATCAGAAACGGCGTCAGAAAATGCGGCAGCGCCACCAAAATCGGCTGTCGCGTATTACGGCTGGTGCCAGTGACAATCCGCGTGCGCAGAAGGTGGCTGCCTGTACCGAACGCATGCTGGAAGATTTTTATGCCTGGTTTGAAAAGGAACCGGCCCGCCGCAAAAAGGCCCGTCGTGCTTTTGCCAAACATACCCATCCGAATAATGTCCATTTCGATGCCTATACACTGACCCATCATGCCACAGATGGCACCGACTGGCGGCATCATATCCCATTTTGCGTGATTACCCCCGATTCAGCAGAGGAGTTGCCCGGCCTGATCCGTGCGACCTCCAAACTTGAGCTTGTGGTGATTCCACGCGGTGGGGGAACCGGCCTGTGCGGTGGCTCGGTGCCCTTGTCGAACAATGCTGTGATGATCAATGTTGAGAAGCTGGATCAGATCAGTGCTGTGAAAAAGCAGGATATTGGCCATAAGGGTGAGGTCGAAACCATTACGGTGGGAGCCGGAGCGGTTACAGGCAAGGTGATGGAGGCCAGTCTGCCGCATGTATTTGCAACCGATCCGACCAGCCTGTGGGCCTGTACGATTGGCGGCAATGTAGCCTCCAATGCCGGTGGCAGGCATGCGGTTATCTGGGGCACCTGCCTCGATAATCTACTGAGCTGGAAAATGGTAACGCCGGATGGCAACTGGCTGAATGTACAGCGCATCAATCACAATATGGGCAAGGTACATGATGAGTCAGAGGTGTTGTACCGCTTGACTCGTTCAGATGCTGAATCCGGCAAAATCATTTCTGAAGAGCTGTTAACGCTGCCCGGTTCGACATTTCGCAAGCAGGGCCTGGGCAAGGATGTTACACGCAAGGCTATGGGTGGCTTGCCAGGCATACAGAAAGAGGGGACGGATGGTTTTATCGCTGAAGCGACCTTTATTCTGCACAGGCCCTATGATTATACCCGTACGATATGCTGTGAATTTTTCGGCCAGGAGTTGAGCGAGGCAACGAAATCACTGGTTGAGATCAAAACTCATGTCGATGCATTGCCGGGCGCGCATCTGGAAGGTCTGGAGCATTTCGACGAGAAATACGTCAAGGCAATTGAGTATATTTCCAAGTCCACGCGCCGTGAAGCGCCGCGCGTGGTACTGCTAATTGATGTTTCAGGCGATGATGAGCAGACGGTTGCCAGAGCATGTTCGGATATTTGCAGAATCACATCTTGCGGCAATGGCGAGGGCTTTGTTGCTATCTCGAGCGAGGATCGCAAACGCTTCTGGGGTGATCGCGGGCGCATGGCTGCGATTGCCAAGCATACCAGCGCCTTTAAGTTGAATGAAGATGTGGTGATTCCATTGCATCGCCTGTCCGAATATAATGATTATATCGAGCATTTGAATATCGAAAACTCGATTGCCAACAAAAAGGATATACTGGAAGCCATAGCGGCCTATTTAAGGGATGCCAGTGAGCGCATCAGCGGCAATCGCCTTGATCAGATTGATCTGGGCGTGGAAGATGATGCCTATCTGAAAGAGAAACTCGATGAATGTCTGCAGGTGATAAGCCAGGTGCGGGATAACTGGTGCCACTTACTCAAGGGATTGGATGAACCTGCTTCAGCCGCACAGCATCTGCTTAAAGGCGTGAAATATAAGCGATCTGAATCGCTGTTCAGGGTGATTCAGCGTGGTGCCAGGCGCATTTCCTACCGCGCCGAAGCGGAGGGGCCGATTCTTGATCGCCTGCGTGGCCATGATTCGCTGATTGAAGGGGTGAAAAAAGCTCATCAGCGCACCTTATCCAGCCGCATTGTTGTGGCCACGCATATGCATGCCGGTGACGGCAATGTGCATACCAATATCCCGGTCAATTCCAATGATTATGCCATGATGAAAAAAGCAGGATGTGTTGTGGATAAGGTGATGGCCAAGGCTGTGGAGCTCGGCGGCGTGATTTCCGGTGAGCATGGTATCGGCATCACCAAACTGGCCTATATGGACAAGACGCTGCTGGCTGAAAGTGCACAATATCTGAATAAGGTGGATCCGGAACATTTGTTCAATCGTGGCAAGCTGATGCCGGACACCGATCTTCAACTCAGTTACACACCCAGTTTTAATCTGCTGGAAATGGAATCGATGATTCTGGAGGCCGCCGACCTGACCGAGTTGGCCGAGGCGATTTCTCCCTGCCTGCGTTGCGGCAAATGCAAACCCGTATGTAACACCCATTTTCCACGCGCCAAAATGCTGTATAGCCCGCGCAACAAAATTCAGGCCACCGGCGCCATGATTGAGGCGTTTCTATATGAGTCTCAGACCGGCTCCGGTATTTCTTATGAACAGTTTGCCGGTCTGCAGGATGTCGCCGACCATTGTACCATCTGCCACAAATGTGAAAGCCCGTGTCCGGTGAATATTGATTTCGGCCTTGTCACTGAAAGCATGCGTGCGCTGCTCAAAGATAAAGGGCAGGCAAAGTTCAATCTTGTCTCCAAAATATCGCTATTCTTCCTGCTGCTGCAAAATCCGAATGCAGTCAGGTTCATGCGCGAAGTGATTATTCGCTGGGGTTATGGCGGACATCGTGTGTTGCACAAGCTTGCAAAGGGCTTTGGGCTGGTGAAACAGGAGCCTGCTGCCAAGCGAAATCTGGAAGGGGTGAAGGCACAGGTGATCAACTTTGTTGAGCGGCCGTTGCCGAGCCTGTCTTTCGGCACCGCGCGCCAGAAGCTTGGTATTGAATCCAATGATAAGAATATGATTCCGGTGTTACGCGACCCGGCCAAAGCCAACGGGCGTGCGGTATTTTATTTCCCTGGCTGTGGCTCTGAGCGCCTGTTCTCAGAGGTGGGCCTGGCAACACAGGCAATGTTATTTGACCTGGGTGTGAATGTGGTACTGCCGCCGTCTTACATCTGTTGCGGTTATCCTTCGACAGCCAATGGTGATCATCAAATAGGTAATCAGGTCAGTTATGACAACCGTGTGCTGTTCCACCGCATCAAACACGCGCTATCCTATCTGGATTTTGAAGCTGTGATTATCTCCTGCGGTACATGTTACGATCAACTGGAGCGCTATGAACTGGAACAGGTGTTCCCGGATGCGCCATTGATTGATATTCACGAATATCTGGTATCGCAGGGTGTGCAGGCTGCGGACATGCAGGGGGTCGAATACCTGTATCATGATCCCTGCCATATGCCACTCAAGCGCCAGGGCTCAAAAGCTGTGATTAAATCGCTACTCGGTGAAGATGCCGTGAAAGCCGAAGAATGCTGTGGCGAGGCCGGAACTCTGGCTGTTGCTCACCCGGCCATCGCTGGAAAAATTCGTGCTCGTAAAGAAGAAGTGGTGGCTAAAGCTATAGAGAAACTGCCTGGAGAGGGGGTTCAGAAAATTCTGACTTCCTGTCCGTCCTGCCTGCAGGGACTGTCCAGATTCGAAGGGGAAATGGATATCAAGGCGGAATACATTGTTATTGAGCTTGTGCGCCAGCTGCATGGTGAGGATTGGCAAAAGACGTTTGCAGATAAAATTAAAAATGGTGGCATTGAACGGGTGTTGATGTAGACATGGCGGTCTATATGCAATTGACCCGTTTTATCCTTCTGGCTGCGATGTTTTCGCTGGTGGCATGCGCCAGCTCTCCGCCACGCAATCTCAATGATGGTTGTTCCATTTTCAGGGAAAAAGATGACTGGTATGAAGATGCCAACGATTCATTCAAGAAATGGGGTGTGCCGGTGCATGTGCAACTGGCTATTATGCATCAGGAATCACGCTTTGTGTCTGATGCGGAAGCCCCCGATGATACGCTGCTAGGTTTTATTCCGTGGGGGCAGGTGTCCTCTGCCTACGGTTTTGCACAGGTACTGGATGCCACCTGGGACTGGTATGTTGATTCAACAGGAAACTGGGGTGCGGATCGCAATGACTTTGATGATGCGACTGATTTCATTGGTTGGTATGGCAACATCTCGTATAACAAACTCGGTATCTCTAAATGGGATGCCTACAACCAGTATCTTGCCTACCATGAAGGCCATGGCGGCTGGAAACGTAAGACCTACAACAGGAAAAAGTGGCTGCCCAAAGTAGCCCGCAAAGTAGAACGGCGCGCAGCGATGTACCGCAAACAGCTTGCCTGCTGCAAGGATGACCTCGACGACGGCAGCTGGTTCTGGTGATTAAAGTCTCAAGGCTAAGAGTGGTCCGAATTACAAAGGATTAGAAGGTATAGACTCGATTGATCTGAACGGCTGCTTCCGGCCAACTTCGGACATTCACGAGCATGCTAGATGAGTTATGAGTCTAGCTGATCCCTGATAGCTCTACTAAAGACGCTTATGTCATAAGGCTTAGAGAGAACAATTGACTCATCTGCAGGCATTTCACTCTTCAATGTTTCGTCTTTGTCATAGCCGGTAGCAAAAATCACTTTGGCCTCAGGAGAGATTGCTCTAATACGTTCAGTAGCTTGCACACCACCAAGTATAGGCATGACAACATCCATAATGATAAGTGAAATGTCCTGTTGCCCTTTAATAAACATATCAACAGCCTTTAAGCCATTAGAAGCTTCCAGCACACGGTAACCGAGATTCTCAAGCACATCTTTTACTGTACTGCGTACTTCAGCATTATCATCAACAAGAAGTATTAACTCACCGTTGCCTGATACGGCCTCACTGACTTGATCAGAGGTAACATCAATATTTTTTTCTTCTACTAATGGCAAATAGATATGAAAAGCAGTGCCTTCGCCTAGCCTACTGTCTACCTCGATTACCCCACCATGACTTTGAATTGCACCATAGACCATGGAAAGCCCCAAACCTGTTCCAAGGCCAACTTCCTTGGTGGTGTAAAAAGGTTCGAAGATATGTTCCCTGTCCTTATCATTAATTCCGGTTCCATTATCTTTGATAATAAGGTGAGCAAATAGATTACCCCCAACCTTAGGATGGGCAATCATGAAGTTTTTATCTGCTTCAAACTCATTAAAAGTTAACGATATTTCTGGCTGTGAAACTCCTGAAACTGCATCGCGTGCATTGTTTATTAGATTCAACAAGACCTGCTGTAACTGAGTTGCATCCCCTGCAACAACAAGTTCCTCACGGCAAAGCTGTTGATTATATTTAATATTATCAGGGATACTTGATTCACATAATTTCGATATTTCCTTCATAAAGGAGTTCAAACCAAATGTTTTTATTTCAACTATACCTTTACGAGCAAAGGTAAGCAGTTGCTTGATCATATTTGCGGCTTCAAAGCTTAGCTTTTCCGCTTGCTCCAGCTTTTTCATTACATCGGGATTATTTGAGGATTTTTTCTTTGCCAGATAGAGATTACCCGTCAGACCGGCCAGCATATTGTTAAAATTATGGGCTATACCACCCACTAAAGTGCCCGTTGCCTCCATCTTCTGAGACTGGCGGAACTGATTCTCTACATCAAATAGTTCTTGGGCACGGGCTTTCGCACGAGTGAAGAAATAAATCAGTGCAAGTAGGCCGACCAGCCATAGGAGTCCGTGTGAAAAATACAGTGCTCTCAACCATGACTGTTCAGATTCCAAATATGGCTGCATGGAAACGGAAACACCAACAGCACCCCTGAGATCCCCTACTTTATAACCCTGGAAGCCATGGCATTTTAAACAGCCCTGCTTAATAAACAGGGGGCGCATCAGTCGCATATGAGGCATACCATTGATTTCGGTAATTTCTTTAACCTCTTTACTGCCCTGTTGGAACCTTTGCAAAGCAGCCAGCTCCCATGCATCTGGCATGTTTCCCTGATAAAACAGCTTGTCCGGGAAAGTAGTGATCTTCCCCTTCACCCCATACAGATCCTCAAAATCCTGCATCATCTGGCGGAGCATGTATGCCGGGTTCATCAGGGTCAGTTTCTTTCCGGATGGCGTTGTTATATCTCGTTCCGGAATATGTGACAGACGGGGATTGGGTGGAGTGTGTTCATCTATGGGCACATATACACCGCCATGAGATGCAGCCCAAAACCTGGATGCTGTGTCTTTATTAAAGTGTGTGCGCGCTTCAATTGACACTAGATTGATGCTCTGTTGTCGGGCATTGGAATAATTCCAGTACAGTGAAGCAGCAATCAGCACACTCCAGACGATTCCACCTGCCACAAACCATCTGGACAGGTGTTTAGTTTCAGAACTTAAATCATGCATTATTCATATGAGTCATCTTAAATCGGATTCGCATAGCTGGCTCCATTACATATCTGTAATAATTGGCAGCAAGTCTTCTGCCAAAGTTCACTACTTCCTTATGCATCATACGAATGACCGGCAGCCGAAGTCGGTCATTCACTTAACCAGCACCATCGGCTACTTTGCGCCATTCTAGGTGGCCGGTTTAAACCATAATCGGTGGCTAGGTTGGCACACAATACGCACTGCAAGGAGTTCCTCTGATTTCATGGGCTGATTTGGCTAAGTATCCGACATTATTGTGCAGACGATGGAACGGGAGGAGCGGGGGCCGTCGAATTCGCAGAAGAAGATGTTCTGCCATTGTGAGAGGCCTAATCTGCCTTCAATCAGGGGGATGGTTTCGGAGGGGCCGACGAGGCCTGCTTTGAGGTGAGAATCGCCGTTACCGTCCTGGGCATCGTGTAGCCAGACGCCTTTTGGAATCAGTTTCTGCAGCAGGTGAACGACATCGGTCTGCACGCTTTCATCCCAGTTTTCCTGAATCATGATGGCGGCTGTGGCCCCCTGAGCATAAACAGTGATTATGCCGTCCCTGATGCCGCTGTCATGCACCGCCTGCTGTACTTGCCGGGTGATGTCGATCAACTCTTCCCGTTTGTCTGAGCGAATGTGAATGGTAGAACGCATTTTCTCGCCTAACTGACAATCATCAGTGCGAAGTAGGGCACGATATTAAACATGAAAATGCAGATTTTGTAGAAGGCCATGCCGCTATAATGAATGGTATCGAATTTTTCTTCGGAGAGTTTGAACCAGCGGCTGTGCATGCGGTAGATAAAACCGCGTCCAAATATAAAAAACAGTGCCCACCAGAGCAGCAGCCCCATATTGATCAGGGTGGACCAGAGTAAAGCTTCAGACAACATTTCAATCGTCATGGCAACCTCCTGCAAATGGAATCTATGCTATACCTTTTTTACTAAATAACTAACTGGTTGGTTGCCGTTATTCAATGTGAGAAGCAGGTTTAAATCAGCGATGCCTCTTCAATATCATAGACCCAAGTCGCTGTTATCAGCCACCAGGCGGACAGGGCGTTTGACCAGCGGGTTTTTCTCTGGCTCTGCCCGGTTGAGCAGTTTTACCGGAATACGCAGTGTCCCGCTCTTGGCAAGCTGCACCAGATTTTCTGGGTTTACCTTGTAGAGTTCACGGAGAGTAGTTTTATACCTTTTTTTGATGTCCCTCAGGCTTTCACCCTTACGCAGTGAAATCGTCATATACTCTGCCGGTTTCGCAGGGATGTGTTTTTTCACAGCAGGCACTCTCCAGCTGGTGACTCTGAGAGAGATTGTGGATGATTTTTTTCCATAATAATGCTTCAGATTCAATTCAGGGTTGAAACGGAAGAGCTGATCTTTGGGCAGCTCTGCTTTTTTCATGCAGTACATCGAGGTTAATCGGTGTCTGTACATGGATAGTTTTTGTCGGGAATGGCTTGGGAAACTGGAGTTCTCCAACCCGATGCAGGGCAATCAGGCCAAGAATATTGCGCACGTAGGTCTTGGTAATCGGCGGGAGAGGAATTTTTTTCAGTCCATCTTCAGGCTGCCACGGACGGCGATTAATCCGTCTTTGCACGCCACTGGGGCCAAGATGATAGGCTGCAAATGCCAGCGGCCAGTTGCCGAAGCGTTTGCGCTGCTTCAGCAGGAAACGGGCAGCGCCTTTGGTGCTGGCTGTGATTTCCCGTCTGCCATCAACGAAACGATCACTTTTGATGCGCAGATCTTTTGCTGTCAAAGGCATCAACTGCCACAAGCCGGTTGCACCCATTTCTGATTGTGCGTAGGGGTCATAGCTGGACTCAACAACGGGGATCATTTGCAATTCTTTGGGGGCACCCATTTTTTCCAGTGCCTCCAACATTGGCTGGCGAACATACTGGGATCGCGTGGCAATGGTTTTCCAATGCCTGCCATAAGTATTCCATGCTTCCATTCTAACCTTTTCAATTTCTACGGGTGCTAGGCCTGAGAAAAAATCCTTACCACCGATGTTAGGTTTTTTCTGCTCAACAGCCGTTGTCACTACGGTCTCCGGCAGCTGTACTGGTTTGGGATCAGCCAGCACTGGCTTTCCCTGTTGCCAGAAATCAAACAGGGGGCCTCGGGCTGCATCGCTATTTTGAGTCTTAGCGCAGGAAATCAGGCTCAGCGACAGCAATATCAGCAGAAGAGTTGAGTTTATGCGGGAAAGAATTGGATAAGTCATGGGGTGAAACTAGGGGGAGGATAAAATGTGAAAAATGACCGGCATCACTATTTATTGTGGCGACTGTGTGGTTTAAATAAAGTCATACAGCTGCATAAAACAGCTTTTCAGGCTACTTAACCCGGGCTATTCATAAATGCTGCCGCGCCCTTGCTTGTTCCTTTGCCCGCAACGAATCCTTGCTCAATCGCCCGTAGACATGGATACGCTCTCCCTTGCAAAAAGCCATTGCGAACAAATGTCCAGCGCGACCATCGCGGTGATTTATGAATAGTCCGGGTTAGGCCCGCAGATATTTCCGGTTGAGCTGTCTGGACCGTGTCCAGCAGCTGGCACTGGGCTCGGGGATCTTCTGCATGCGCCATGACCAGTTGTTTTCCAGTGTGCCCGGCGTATTGAATCTGGCTTCCGAGCTGAGCTCCAGCAGATCCTGCATGGGGATCACAGCCAGTCTGGCGTGTGAAGTCAGAGCGCACTCAATCAATGCCCATGGCATATCTTCGGCTTTGGCATCAGGAAGCAGGTTCAGTACATTTTTCTGTGTGTTTTCATCTATCGAATTAAACCATCCCATTATGGTGTCATTATCATGGGTGCCGGTATAAACAACACAGTTTTCGATATGATTGGCTGGCAGATATGGATTATTTTCATCACCACTAAATGCAAATTGCAGTATTTTCATGCCGGGGAGCCCAAATGTTTCCCTGAGTTCTGTGACCTCATCAGTAATGGTGCCGAGATCTTCTGCAATCAGGGGTAAATTGCCAAGTTCATTTTTCAGCCTTTGCAGCAATGCATAACCGGGAGCATCGACCCATTTGCCGATGATGCCATCCTCGCTTTCTCCCGGGATAGACCAGAAAGCTTCCAGCCCGCGAAAATGATCGATGCGCATCATATGCATACGATCCAGCTGATACTTCACCCGCGCAAGCCACCAATCAAATCCACGCTGCTCAATGATGTCCCAACGATACTGTGGATTTCCCCAGCGCTGACCCGTTTCAGAAAAATAATCAGGTGGTACACCGGCAACCTGTGTACACAGGCCAAGTTCGTTTACGGTGAAATACTGGCGGTTGGTCCACACATCTGAAGAATCATGGGCAACATAAATGGGCAGGTCACCAAACAGTTGAACCTGGCGGGACTCAGCATAGATTTTAAGCACCTGCCACTGATGTTGAAACAGGAACTGTTCAAAAACAACCTGTTTTATTAAAGAAGCGTGCTGCTGGCGGGCCGCTGCTATCGCAGCTTCATCGCGGTCGCGT
>PVMS01152070.1_pt1 | contig 13007 bp, 13 predicted proteins | sample 1853461 | NCBI WGS metagenome assembly PVMS01 (sample SAMN08582032, study PRJNA380276) | Marine sediment metagenome, whole genome shotgun sequencing project. | isolation source: ocean sediment barecode stripped | collected 2017 | reverse complement strand
CCGTCAGACGAGTACTCGGCAGTTGCGATCTCAGGAACCGCTGGTATGGCGATCGAACTGATCCGATTGTTCCAAACCGAGCTGGAACACTACGAGAAGATCGAAGGTGCTCGCCTGAGCCTCGAGGGGAAGTCGAACTACCTCGCTCGGATGGTTCGTGGCAACCTCGCACTCGCATTCCAGGGCCTCGTTGTGGTCCCCCTGTTCTGCGGTTTCGACGAGATAGCACAAACGGGTCGACTCTTCTCCTTCGACATCGTCGGTGGTAGATACGACGAACTCAACTATGCGACCACAGGGTCAGGAGGTGCCGAAGCGAAATCGTTCCTGAAATCGGAGTGGCAAGCTGATCTCTCCAGAGATGAAGCACTCGCGCTTGCGGTCGAGGCCCTCATTGCCGCCTCTGAGGAGGACGCTGCAACCGGAGGTCCCGACATCAGGCGCGGTATCTATCCCAACATCGTGACCGTAACCAAGGACGGGATCGAAGAAGTCAACGACGAGAAACTCAAGGAAACCACGGCAGCGATCGTTGAGACACGACCATGACCACACCCTTCTATGTACCGCCGGAGCAACTCGTCAAGGATCGAGCAGACTTTGCACGGAAGGGAGTTAGCCGCGGTAGACCGATCGTCGTGCTCCAACTCGAGGTTGGAGTCCTCCTCATTGGAGAGAATCCGTCGCCGTCGCTCCGCAAGATCGGCGAGATCTACGATCGGATTGCTTTCGCTGGTGTCGGTCGATTCAACGAGTTCGAAACGCTTCGGGTCGCAGGAATCCGCTACGCCGATCTGAAGGGTTACTCATATGCCCGAACTGACGTGACCGGCAAGAGTCTCGCCAACGCGTACAGCCAGACCCTTGGGCAGATCTTCAGCCACGAGGTCAAGCCGTACGAGGTCGACATCGTCGTCGCCGAAGTCGGCGGAGAACCTTCGGATGACAAACTCTTCCGTGTCCAATTCGACGGCACACTGCGGGACGCGAATCGTTTTGCTGTACTCGGCGCAGGTGAGGAAGCGATCGCTGAACTGATTTCGGCATCCCTGAACGCGGACATGTCGCTCGACGACGCTGTCGCCCTCGCTGCCGATTCCATAATGCACGTTGAGGAGAAGGAGATCGACACCTCGGAGTGGGAGACGGGGTTTCTTGAGAGATCGGCCGAACGCAGGGCGTTTCGACGATTGAAACCCACGGAACTGGAATCGGCTCTCGACAGTTAACGAATCTCGTTTCGTGTTGTACGCTGCCACCATGCAACGTCGCATCTTTGGCATTGAGAACGAGTACGGGGTCACCTGCGTCCTGCGCGGACAGCGCCGGCTGTCACCCGACGAAGTGGCCCGCTATCTCTTTCGCAGAGTGGTGTCGTGGGGACGCTCATCCAACGTGTTCCTCGAGAACGGATCTCGACTCTATCTCGATGTGGGAAGCCACCCAGAATATGCAACACCTGAGTGCGACAGTCTCTATGACGTCGTCGCACACGACAAGGCGGGCGAACGAATCCTCGAGGGTCTCGTCGAATCGGCTGAGGCAAGGCTTACCGAGGAGGGCATCCGAGGTGACATATACCTGTACCGCAACAACACGGACTCCGCCGGCAACTCCTATGGCTGTCACGAGAACTACCTGATCCGCAGACAGGCCGACTTCCAACGAACGATCGACACCTTGATTCCGTTTCTTGTGACTCGGCAGGTGTGGTCGGGCGCAGGAAAGCTGCTCAACACCGCCAGAGGCACCGTCTACTCGCTCGCCCAGCGGGCCGAGCATATCTGGGAGGGCAGTTCGTCAGCAACGACACGGTCGAGACCGATCATCAACACCAGAGATGAACCTCACGCCGACGCTGAGTTGTACCGACGACTCCATGTGATCGCTGGCGATTCGAACATGTCCGAATACGTCACGTACGTCAAGATGGGGTCCACCATTGCACTGCTCCAGATGCTCGAGGATGAGGTGGTCTTCCGCGACCTGACTCTTGAGAATCCGATCAGAGCAATACGAGAGATAAGCCATGACATCACGTGTCGACGTCGAATTCGCCTGGCGAATGGCAGGGAGCTTTCGGCTCTCGACATCCAGTGGGAGTACCTCGAACGCGTCATGCGCTACGCACGGACATCAGGCGTCTCGCCCGAGATCGAACGTGCCATCTCCATGTGGGAACATCTGCTGACGGGACTCGAGAAGGACCCGATGACGCTGCACAGAGAAGTCGATTGGGTGGCAAAACATCATCTGATGGACCGCTACCGCCTCAAGCACGACCTGCCATTGTCGTCACCGCGAGTCGCCCTCATCGATCTGAACTATCACGACGTCAACCAGCAACGCGGCCTGTTCTACAAGATGCAGAATGCCGGTCTGATAGATCGGATAGTCACCGACGACGCGATTTCCGATGCAATGGTGAGACCACCGGGAACGACGAGAGCCAGACTCCGAGGCGAATTCATCAAGGCGGCCAAAGCAAAACGAAGAGACTTCACGGTGGATTGGGTACATCTCAAGCTCAACGACCAGGCGCAGCGCACCGTGCTGTGCAAGGATCCGTTCAAGGCCTATGACGAACGTGTTGATCGGTTGATCGAGAGCCTGTAGAACCTAGTGCCGTGCCCCTTCCACACGGACACCGGGACCTATACGCTGAAGTGATGCAGAAGGTCATTGAGCGAATCCTGAATCTCCTTGCGTACCTATTGACCGTGGGAAGGCCCGTCACAGCAGAAGAGATCCGCTACACCGTCAAGGGATACGACCAGCCGTCAGACGAGGCATTTCGAAGGACCTTTGAACGGGACAAGGATCTCCTGCGAACACTTGGTGTTCCGATCTCGCTCACTCACACGGACGTGTGGGAAGTCGAACTCGGTTACGTCATTCCCGCTGACGACTACCAAATCACCGATCCGGGACTCACCGATGAGGAACGTTCTGCCCTCATGATCGCGGCACAAGCAGTCAGATTCGGAGGCCAATCCACGGAGGCGGCGGCGATATTCAAGCTCGGTGGTGGCACCACGAACTCCGGAGCCGCCGTCGCTGCGGACCTTGGCCACGACCTTGAGGTCCTCGGCGAATTGTTCGAGGCCATCACCGATCGGCGACGTGTACTGTTCACCTACAAGGAGCGGCCGAGAACCGTGGAGCCGTATGGGCTCGGGCATCGATTCGGCCACTGGTATCTCTTGGCGCCCGAGGTTGGACAGGCGGACACCGTCAAGGCGTTCCGGTTGGATCGGATGAGCCAGCTCAAGATCGATGAGTCCGGTTCCATGTTCGTGCGACCGAGCGACTTCGACCCCGCAACGTCGCTACCTGACATCAGCAGACTTACCGGCGATGACGCGATCACCGCACGGATCCGTTTCCACAAGGACGTGGCGAAAATCGCTGTTGAACAAGCATCGGACGCCGTCGAGGTTGATCGTGATCCTGAGTCCGTCACAGTTGAACTGTCGGTTACCTCAGTGGCGCACTTCAACGGTTGGATGCTCGGGTTCGACGACAGAGCTCTCATTGAAGGTCCACGTTTCCTGGTGGATGCCTACCTGACATACATCGGCGGCAGCGAATGAGTTCAGATCGCACCGCTGCACGTCTCTCCCGAATACTCGCCATGCTCCCATGGATCATCGAGCACGACGGTGCAGAGATCGAGGACCTTGTTGAACGTTTCGGCTACAAGGACAAAGCCGACCTTGTGAAGGACCTCCATCTCGTGTTCATGACCGGTCTGCCTGGTTACGGTCCCGGCGACCTCATCGATGTTGACGTCTTTGATGACGAAGTCTTCGTCGATGCTGCTGATTACTTCGCGAAACCGCTCAGGTTGACAGCTCCCCAGGCATTGGGCCTACTCGCCGCGGGAATGACGTTCATCGGATCTGACCAGGCACCACCTGCTCTCACACGCGCCGTAGAGAAGCTCACCGCCGCCGTACTCCCCGATGCTGCCTCACTGGTGTACTTCGACGTCCCCGCCCCCGATTCGCTCTCAACGCTGAGAGACGCAATCGAGAATCGGCGCGTCCTTCAGATCACCTACGTCGCGATTGCGACCAATGAGAGAACGGTCCGTGATGTCGAGGGGTCATCCGTGTTCTTCAATCTCGGAAACTGGTATCTCACCGGCTTCTGTCGCCTGGCCGACGCAGAGAGAGTGTTCCGTGTCGATCGAATCGCGTCTGTGGTCGCACTCGATGCCACATATGAACTCGACACGCCGATTCGCGACGGCATTGTGCAATACCGTGCCACCGACTCTGATGTCCATGTCTCGTTCACCGTCGAGCCCGACTCCCGATGGGTCTCTGAGTACTACCCGGTTGACGCAGTGGAGCGTGACGATGGGAGTCAACGGATAACGATGTCGGTCTCGGATCCGCTCGTTGCGGGACGACTTCTCATCCAGCTGGGTACGGCGGTGTCTGACATCGACGGTGACGAGGTTCTCCATTCGATGAGCGGTCTTCGAAGTCGGATTCGCGCGCAATATACGCACACAACATGACTACCTGATGAATAGTCCTTTACTCCCAACGCTCTGTGCCGATGTCTTAGGTGACGCTGGTAATGGGAGTAGCGATGACAACGATCAGGACAACATGTCACAGATGTGGAGACGTAGAACTCTCGACATCTGACATCGCTCTCGAACTCACCGGAGCAGGAGATGCCGGCTCATACAGGTTCTCATGCCCCGAGTGTCTCTCGACCCAGGTTCGCCCAGCGACCCGCAGAGTCGTGAGCATCCTCCTGGCCACCGGAGTCAACTACGAGATCATCCTCGCTGCTTCGCCGATCACAGAGGACGAGATCAGTGGCTTCGCCAAACTGCTCGACGATGACGACTGGTTCTCACGCTTGACAGCCATCAACTGACAGCCATTAGCTCTCAGCTATCGGCAATCTCACTGCGTTCTCGGGCTGACGCCTGACAGCTGGCAGCTGAATGCTTCTACCCGACAGCTGCCTCGCGGCTGATACCATTGGTCAATGGGTTCCGTAGGATTTGGTGAGATCGCGCTGATAGCGATAGTCGCGCTTCTCGTGTTCGGACCTGATCGACTTCCCGAACTATCGCGAAAAGCAGGGGAGCTCCTCACCAAGGCTCGCGAGATGACGCGATCATTTACCGACAGTCTTGACAGCGAATTCGACGAAGCTACCTCGCCGATTCGCACGCTGCAATCAGAATTTCACGCCACCAAGGACGAACTGACCAGTGCAGCTGGCACGATACTCAATTTCGATGGTCCGACAGACCTTGGAGGCGCCACAAGCGAGACACCCCAAGCTGAGTCCAGCGACACCGGGGAGAGCGCACCGACCACCCAGGCCGCTCCGGAAGCGCTGGCTGAAGAAGAGCTTCCCGACGCACAGGACAGGGACACGGAGTGACATCTGAGCGCATGGACATGCGGTCTCACCTCCACGAGCTGCGCTCACGACTGTTCAAGGCACTGATCGCTCTCACTCTTGGCACAACGGTCGCGTTCCTTTTCAGCGATCAACTGCTCGATCTGATTGTCGAGCCGTACAAGATCGCCGTTGGTGATGAAGCGCTTCCCTTCTTCAAGGTCACCGATGCCTTTTCGGCGGTGATGAGGGTCAGCCTCTTCGGTGGATTGATCTTGGCATCACCGGTGATCCTCTACCAGATTTGGCGTTTTGTCGCCCCGGCACTTTCAAGGAACGAGAAGCGGTGGGCATATCCACTGGCGGGAGTATTCGCTCTGCTCTTTGTCTTCGGCGTTGCAGTTGGCTATCTGGCCCTCGAGCGGGGGTTGGTGTTTCTTCTCGATTTCGGCGGCGACTCGCTGCGACCCCTGATAGGTGTTGACGCCTATCTGCGATTCGCGACCCGGTTCATTTTCGCGTTCGGCATCGCGTTCGAGTTCCCTGTGTTCCTATTCGCCGCCGCGGCGATTGGAGTCGTAACCAGCAAGATGCTCAGCTCCAATCGGAGGTGGGCGGTCGTGATCATTCTCGTCGCAGCAGCCGTCATCACCCCATCGGGCGACCCGTTGACGCTTCTGATGCTCGCCATACCGCTGTACGTCCTCTACGAGCTCTCTATTCTCGCCATTCGATTCATTCTCAGAAAGTAACCACGTGACAGTTTCGGTGTTGACGCACTTCCTCGATGATCTTCCGTTTCGACCAGATCCATTCCAAGTGGACGCTCTCCAAGCAATCGAATGCGGGAACTCTGTCGTTGTGACTGCCCCCACGGGAGCGGGAAAGACGCTTGTGGCGGATGGAGCCATCGCGATGACGATCGCGAAGGATGAACGCGTCTTCTACACCACTCCGATAAAGGCTCTCTCCAATCAGAAATTCAATGACCTCGTCGAGGTATATGGCGAGGCAGGTGTTGGTCTCCTCACTGGGGACAATGTGATAAACCCTGATGCAGCGGTGATCGTCATGACGACCGAGGTCCTGAGAAATATGATCTACGAGGGGTCCGCGGCTCTTGATGACCTCGGTCTTGTCGTGCTCGACGAGGTGCATTATCTCGCTGATCGTGCACGGGGATCTGTGTGGGAGGAGGTGATCATCCACCTGCCGAAACGCATCCTTCTCGTCAGTCTCTCCGCAACGGTCGCCAATCCAGAGGAGTTCACTGACTGGATACGACAGCGACGGGGCGAGTGTGAACTGATTGTCGAGACCGATCGTCCCGTGCCACTCACATCGATGTACATGTGGAGAGATCGCAACCACGACCGCAGAGTCGATATGGCACCGGTCTTTGGGCGGAACGGTCGACCGAACAGCGCAATACGAAAGATGTTGACTGCTTCCAAGAGCAGGCAAAGACGCTATTCCACTCCGCGTCGAGTAGCGGTCGTGAGAGAACTTGGGCACCTCAACCTGCTTCCCTGCATCTACTTCGTATTCTCCAGAAAGGGCTGTGACCAGACGGCGCAGGACGTTGCGAACGCGGGATTCGATTTCACAACCGAAGCACAGCAGAGAGAGATTCGGGCGATCGCAGAGAGACATCTTGCGCACCTGAGCACTGATGACCTCTCTGTGCTCGGCTACGACCGCTGGCTCAGCATTCTCGAACAAGGGGCTGCAGCGCATCACGCCGGTCTCATCCCTGCGTTCAAGGAGACCGTTGAGGAACTCTTTCTCGCGGGCCTGGTGAAGGTCGTTGCAGCCACAGAGACACTGGCTCTCGGCATCAACATGCCTGCGCGCACTGTCGTCATCGAGTCGTTGAGCAAATACAACGGTGAGTCCCACGAACTGCTCAAGCCGAGTGACTACACACAGTTGACGGGCCGCGCAGGAAGGCGTGGCATCGACACGGAGGGAACGGCTGTTGTCCTCTTCACCCCCTATGTTCCCTTCGACCAGGTAGCTGCGATCGCTGAGAAGGGCTCCAACCCACTTCGATCCTCGTTCTCACCCACCTACAATATGGCGGTCAACCTGATCTCTCGATACGACGAGGCAGTCGCACATGAACTGCTTGAAGCCTCGTTCGCCAGCTTCTCGATAGAACAGAGAACTGAGCAGCTCCGCGCAAATCTGAAGGATCGTCGCGGCGATCTCAAGACCTTCCGAGCTGCAGCAACCTGTGACCTCGGTGATATCTGGGCCATCGAGAATCCGAAAGCGGCGCACTCCACCAAGCAGGTGGACACTGAGCTGCTTCAGCCCGGAACCGTACTCGATATCGCGGATGAGACACTGGTACTCCTGGGACGATCGTGGGGCGGTGGGCAACCAAAGCTAAGCCTCACCGACACCCAAGGCACACGACGAATGATCCGCACTCGCGACCTCCCGAGGAGCGCCACGATGCTTGGGAGCATCTCTCTTCCTGTCCCCGTTCGTGCGCAGAATCTCGACTATCGGCGCGAAGCGGGAATGATGCTTGAGACGTTCCTTCCGGATGACGAACCGCTCACTCTTTTCCCGAACATCAAAGGCGGAGGCGTCATGAGCTGCCAGGATCTCGAGACACATCTCAAATGGGCAGAGAGGGCCACACGCGCAGAACGCGACGTTCGGAGATTGGAGCGAAGGCTCGAACGCCCCACCGTCAGTGACGTTGGCGTGGAATTCGACAGCCTGATGAAGGTGCTCGAGGCCACGCGCTACACCTCTGGATGGTCTCTCACACCGAGAGGAGAATCCCTCAGGCGCCTCTACAACGAACTCGCTCTTCTTCTGCCTGAGCCTCTCAGAACCGGCGTCTTCGCGAATCTGTCGGCAGCAGAGTTCGCTGCGCTGGCGTCGATCTTCACGTTCGAGGCACGGGGCAGTACCGTGTCCACAATGCCTCATGCCGAGTTCGCCGGTGAAGCGATTGCTGCCGTGTCGGAACTAGCCGAGGAGATCGCCGTTCGTGAACGCGCTGCAGGCCTCGTTGAGAACCGCTTTCCAGATGTGGGACTCGTTGACTCGATACACGCATGGGCCTCAGGACTCGAGCTCGTCGACATCTTCGACACAGACGATCTCCGGGCGGGCGACTTCGTCCGCGCGACACGTCAGCTCCTCGATCTTCTACGCCAGATCCGCGACGGTTTCGCCACCTACCGATCAGTGGCCTCTGAAGCGATCAGATTGATCGACAGAGGAATCGTCGAGGCGGGAGTTGTCAGGTGAAATGGTTCGGTGTTGTCAATCCTCGCGCTGGGAGGAGAGCCTCCCCATACGATGAAGTCACATCGATGGCAGACCAACTTGGCTTCGAATGCACCTTCATGGAGTCCGAATCCGGTGATCACCTGGGTTCGCTTGTCCGGAATGCGATCGATGGGGGGGCGACGGGAATAGTCTCCGTCGGGGGCGACGGCACTGCAAATCTCGTGCTCGACGCACTCATGAACGCCAACTCGGAGAACCGAATCACCCTGGCAATCGTGTCAAGCGGATCTGGAAGCGACTTCGTTCGGACGTTCGGTCACAAGAGCACCATTGCAGATGGCCTCTCGCGTCTCGCGGGAACGAACATCGATCGCTACCCGGTCGATGTCGGACTCGCGAGCGGGGGGTTCGGCCAGCGATACTTTCTCAACGCACTCACGATCGGAGTCACTGCTGCATCGGTTGCCAGAGCAGACACTCTTCCGCGATGGGTTGGATCGACGCGCTACACCGCTGCGTTCTGGATTGCTCTTTGGAGCTTTCCCAATGCTGAGGTCTCGGTGCGTGTCGATCGGCACCGTTTCCAGGACGACGCCATCACTGTCGTGGTTGCGAATGGCCAGTTCTTCGGAGGTGGCCTCAATATTGCTCCCCGGTCCGTGCTCGGGGATGGAAAGATGGACGTCCAGGTGTTCAGAGGTCCCCGTCGCCAAGCGTTCTCCGTAATGCCGAGAGTCAAGATGGGTACCCATCTGACGCACAGGGGAGTGCAGCGGTTCTCCGGGTCCGACATTCATATCGATGCTCCCATGAGTTGGCCCGTCGAAGTCGACGGTGAGATACTCGGCTGGGGCAGCGTCAAAGTCCAAGTAGTGCCCGATGCGATCGATTTTGTGATCTAGGAGACTGCTGAATAATGCATGTCAGCCAGCCCGACGACCATTCATCACCACTCGCTGTGGTCTCGTTTTCGCAATTCCCCACAAGGAGTAGCGAAAAGGAGCCCTTTGCGAGTGATGCGTCTGATCGCTGATCTGACCAACCACATCAATCAACAGCCTTTCGGGAGACTGCTGAATAAACGGACGGAACGCCGTAACTGATCCCGCACTCAAGAAAGCGATTGAACTGTTCGCTGAATTCTGTATGCTCCGCGCCGACAAACAGAACCGAGAGGACTATGAGTAGCGATACCTCTGAAGAAGTCAGGGAAGTCGAGAACCTTGACGATGGAGCTCCGGCCGAAGTCGAAGCCGAAGCTGGCGACGCAAAGTCCGATGATGAGCCCGAAGCCCTTGACGAACTTGAGGCCGAGGAACTCGAAATGCTCACCGAGGATGAGAGCAACGAGGCGATCGTCGTCGACGAGGCAGCAGAGATGCGTGCGATCCGCCGCGCCGAGATTGCCATGGAGGTCGGAGAGGTTGACGAGGCGGCCTCGGATGAGTTCGTATGCACGAAATGCTTCCTCGTGAAGAGCCACCTCCAGTTGGCCGCCAAACGGAAGAAGATCTGTCTGGACTGCGCGTCGTAACAGCTGTCAGCAATCAGCTGTCAGGCGTCAGGTTTCACTGAGGGCTCACATATCAGTGGGTCGGGGCAAGGTCTCAAGGTGCCGCGCTGCAGCGCCGATACGCTCTTTATGGAAGACTTCGGTATGCGTGTTGTTGTCATCGTTCCTACGTACAACGAATCTGAGAATATTCGACGTATCGTCGAAAAGGTTCGTGCGTTCGAATACGACGTCCTCGTCGTCGATGACGGATCCCCGGACGGAACCGGCCAGATTGTCGATGACCTCACGAAGACCGACTCAGGCATCATGGTTCTGCACCGAGCCCAGAAGTCAGGATTGGGACCTGCCTACGCGGCTGGGTTCGAACACGCGCTCGAACTTGGCTACGAGATTCTCTGCGAAATGGATGCCGATTTCTCTCACGACCCTGGTGATCTTCCAAGATTGGTTGGCACCGTTGAAGCGGGAGCCGATCTCGCTATAGGTTCGAGATATGTGCCAGGTGGCGGCACAACGGGTTGGCCGTGGTACCGCAAGGCCCTGTCGAGGGGTGGAAACATCTATGCGTCCATTCTCCTTGGTATCTCGGTTCGCGACGCCACTGCTGGCTTCAGAGCATTCAGGGATACAACCATCCGTAAGGTTGATCCGAAGACCTGCAAGTCCTCCGGTTACGGCTTCCAAGTGGAGATGGCCTGGAGAACTGAACAAGCAGGACTGGAGATCGTTGAGGTGCCCATAACTTTCAGGGACCGCGTTGCGGGTGAGTCGAAGATGAATACCATGATCGCATTCGAGGCGATCCTGCTCATAACCAGGTGGGGGATGGCTGACCGCCTCTCGCGGCGTTCACGGCACCGCTCGTAAGAGAGCCCGCCAGCTACGCTCGTGTGCGTGAATGTCTCAGCCAGATCGGCAGTCAACGCCGATGTGATTCGCCTCGTGTCTCTCTATCGCGAGATGGAACAGGAGCAAACAGCTCGAAAACCCATCTGGGCGCTTACTGACGGTCTCGATCAAAGATTCGACATGTCACTCTTCCGAGCGATCGACGGAGAGGATTCCTTCGTCCTGGCTGGCGAGATCGACGGAGCAACCGTCGGTTTCATCTGGGCAACGATCGAGCCGATGCTCGACCGAGCCAACGGTGCCATGATCGGTCGAATGCGACTCATCTATACCGAGCCGGACGCGAGGGGTGTCGGTGTAGGCCACACAATGCTGACCGAGATGATGGAGCTTCTTCGCTCCCGAGGGATACAGCACTTCGATGCGCCCGTTGGACCCGGCCAACGTGCCGCCAAGAACTTCTTCGAGTCGCATCGATTCGCAGCGCGTTCCATCATCATGTATTCCACAGACAAGGTCGCCGAAGATGACACCTGAGCTGCCTGTCGGTGACGAGGCTGTGGACCTGATGGTCGAACTGATCGCCAACGCGTGTGTCAACACCGGCGATCCCGCGTCGGGACATGAAATTCGCTCAGTTCGCACGGTTCAGGCCTATCTCGACGAGCCAGGCACGGTCATCGAGCCGATCGATGGCAGAGCGTCAGTCGTGTACCGGGTCAAGGGCACGAACCGGGCTGCCCCAACACTTCTCCTGATACCGCACCTCGATGTTGTTCCTGCCAACGCGAAGGATTGGACCTTCGATCCCTTTTCAGGTGAGAGATTCGACGGATTCGTGTGGGGGAGAGGATGTGTTGACATGTTGAATGTCACAGCCTCGATGGTCGTCGTGTACCGCTGGCTCAGAGACGGCATCCTGCCGCCGCCCGAGGGCGACGTGATCCTTGCATGTGTGGCCGACGAGGAGGCTGGGGGCGTCCACGGGGCGCGCCATCTTGTCGAGAAACACTGGGATCTCGTTTCGTGCGATTATGTCCTCACAGAGGTGGCAGGGCCGACGATCGGCACGAAGACCGATCCTTCCCTCCCAGTCACGGTTGCTGAGAAAGGTCCGTCCTGGCGAGCAGTTTCTGCGGTCGGCATCGCCGGTCACGGCAGCCAACCCTACGGACGTTCAAACGCCGTGTTGACTCTGGCGGATTCCTTCTCTCGAATTGGGTCAGCGGACCAGCCGATACGCATTACAGAGGAGTGGATCGAATTCGTCCCCCATCTTGATCTCGAGCCAGAGCTCACCCAGATGTTGGTCGATCCCGACACGGTCGATGCTGCGATCGAGACGATCGCTGAGAGCGATCAAACGCTCGCTCGTTGGATACACGCCTGCACGCACATGACGTTCTCTCCGAATGTGATTGGTGGAGGTACCAAGGCGAACATGATTCCGGATTCGGCCGTGGGCGACATTGACATCCGGATGCTCCCCGGACAGGATGCCACAGATGTGGAGGATCACCTGAGAAAGGTGCTCGGACCTGGCCTCTTCGAAGCTGTAGAATTCACTCCCAGGCTCAACATGGAGGCGAACAGCTCGCCAGCGCACGGACCGCTCTGGGATGCCATTGCCGACGCGGCGGAACAACACCTCGGCACACGCCGACTCGCACCGACCCTTACACCGGTCACAACAGACGCACGATTCTTCCGAGAGCGAGGCATACCCTCCTACGGCGTCGGCTTGTTCGACGGGTCGGTCACATTCCCCGAGATGCTTGCGATGTTCCACGGTGTCGACGAGAGGGTTTCAGAGGAATCCGTACGCGCGACAACGCGTTTCCTCGCGTCGGTCGTGACCGCATTCTCGTCGCGTGTGGCTGATCTTTGACCACGGACCGCCAGACGGGGCTCGCCGACCACCAATTCTCGGAACTGCACCACCACCACCTCCGAGGCGCGGTCGTGTTCGATCTCGATCGCGTGGTGACTCTGGGCACCACACCGATTGCTG
>PVMS01151223.1_pt1 | contig 13007 bp, 11 predicted proteins | sample 1853461 | NCBI WGS metagenome assembly PVMS01 (sample SAMN08582032, study PRJNA380276) | Marine sediment metagenome, whole genome shotgun sequencing project. | isolation source: ocean sediment barecode stripped | collected 2017 | reverse complement strand
TGACTTTGTCTATAGAAGGCAATGCTACACTGCAATTCTTTCGCCGTGAAACATTTCTTTTAGCAGTTTTGCATCCACAGAAAGTGAGTCCTAAAACCCGCCGTTTTTGGTACACCCAAATTAGGCCGTTTGTTTTGGGACACGTTTTTGGGACTAATTAGGTGTAGAAGTCTTCAGAAAGTGTATCCACAATGTGGATATATTTGATACCTTGCTGGAGGCCAAAGTACTCATTGAAAGGTGGCGACAACATTACAATCATGTTCGTCCTCACAGCAGTTTGGGATACAAGCCACCGGCACCGGAGGCCGTTATCCCATCAACACCCAAAACAATCTTATATGCAAATTAAATCAATTAACCCTAACTTTAATAGTGGTCCAAACATTAGGGGCTGGTCACAACATCTTTTCGATCCTACTTTCATTATTAATCTATTTCAAGTAAATCTACTACTTCTGAATCATTGCTGATGAAATATATTTGCCAAAGATCTCTATTACTTAATCTAATAACAGGAGATAAAGCAAGCTGCCCTGTTTTTCCAATACTCTTCTGAAGAAATTTCATCTCTATGATCTTTGATTTTAATTCTTTATCATATCCTTGCTTAAATCCTGCCTCCAGTAATAATAATCTGCCTTTTGCATTGATTGCAAGTTCTAGATAAATCCTCAAATAACAGATAATGTCCACCATAACCTTTCCCGGAATTATGTCCTTCATTGTTTGTAAATATATTCCAATCTTCGATTCCGATATTGACCCTAAATTGACATATTCAAGGAGAGTCATTTCAGTATCCATATTCAAATTAAGCCATTTTTTCAAACCTATTTCACTGCGATAAAATATGCTAATAAACATAACGGGCATAAACAGGATTTGACCGATAGTCATAATTAATGGCGAGATAATGAAATGATTGAATCCTGAGTGAAGAATGATCGCAACTACTAGGCCTGGTACGAAAAGTAAAATTGAATGATTATAACTGCGATTTCGAAGATTCATTGAGATTGTCGCAAAGATAGCAATAGTCCCTCCATGCATAAATGCCGTACCAAATCCTCTTAACCCGGCAATCAATAAACTGTAATTATCTATGAAAATGAGATAGGAAATGTTCTCAATGAATGCAAATCCAGAGCCAATGGCAAATCCATAAATCGCAGCATCGACCATAAATCCTACTCGTCGCAGATTGATCAACACCATTATGGCAGTACACTTTAAAGTCTCCTCCACGATTGGACTTATATATCTTGTGTATAATAATTGATCCTTAAAATAATTATTCAATAAATATGAATTTATTATGTATGCTACTATAGCAATAACAATACCTACAAATATTATTGAAAGTATTTTTTTAGGTCTTACCAGTTTATAGCTGTCAAGATACGTCATTACCCATAGGAACAAAAACACTGGTAGTAAACTAATTATTACCTGGCTAAAATAGATCATAAAATTCTTAATGAGATCATGAATTCATCCAAAGTTTCAGTTCCCTGTTCAAATGCTCGCGAATATCCTGTTGAAAGGGTCAATTTCAAATGTGATAACAGAATTAGCCTTAAATCAATTTGTCCACCAAGGTTTATTAGGGTCCTGGAATTATCATTACTATTGATGTTAGTAGTAATATAACTCGAAAATAATGCCGGTCTGGCCCAGGTGATATAAAAAGCTTGCGTTCCCAACTTACGAAATCTGATGGGCGGCAACTCCCACTCGAAGATACTTTTACCGAAATTATGACCACCTAACGAATTCAACTCGATCCCCGGGAAACTATACCATTCGCGATAACGTTTTTCCTTCAAATGATCTACCCAGTTATTCCCAAATCCACCAAAATAGAAATTAACAAAGGGTTGGTTACGATCCCCGAATGAATACCCTAACGCATTTCGAATCCATATTGATGAATGATTAATTGGAAGAGGAAGCCCGATATCAAATTCTGTGGTGACTTGAGAATAGAATTCGTCATTTACATAGGTTGAGTTATTGTATATTCCCCACCTGTACCCTTTTTCATAATTTACTGCTCCAAGAGATGCGATCTGGTATTTAGATTCCAATCGTCCTGAAAACACCAGAAATTCATCGAAAGTAGTCTCTACATTCTGATAATCCGGCAATCTTTCCAGGTTTCCGAACCAGGCCAAATTTATTTGACCTTCTAATGTTTTAGGCTTATCCAGAATGAGAAAATGCTTATAACCTAACTTAACTGAACTGCCCTTCCGGCTTATCTGAGTCGGACCAAACAGATCATAGAAACTCGCTTTATTATAATTATATGTGAGGCTCCATCCCAAATGACTGTATTTGAATCCAATATGCCAATTCTCATTCTTCGTAAGTGCTTTATGCGGAGTATAGGAAGCCGTGATATCGAAATTATTTAACCCGATAGGATCTGAAAAATTCAGATGCCAGCCGAGTGCCACAAAATCTTTATATCCTTCAATAACAGGATAAGCCGATATCAGGTTTAAATGATCAAACCCCGAATAGCTGCCTTTATAAGTAATTATATTATCTAGATCTATTAGACCTGGCGGATCGACCTTAAGAGCACTTAATTCAGGATGTTTATAAATGATATTTGATCCTAACAGACTCACGGCATTTATTACATCAATTGTATCATTTGGTATGATCGTCGGTAAGAATCCCTTATCAGTATATTGAAAGACTATTAGCGAATCGGAGGAGATCGGCAGCGGTCTGAAAAATCCCGTCTCGCAGTTACTCACCAGATCCATATCCATTTCATCAAGATCGTATCTATAAATATTTGATACACCGTTGTAGTAGGACGATCCAAACAGAGATCGACCGTCCTGAGAAAAGACAAAATTCGCCGGAATACTGTTTTGAAAATCAAATAGAAATTGAAACTCAGATTTGCCTTGTAGTAAACTGTCGATTGAAGCAATTCGCAGGTTTTGTTCACCGTTTATTGCTGCAACACCGGCAGATAAAAATTTCCCGTCAGGTGATATATCTATGCTGTGAATATCAGTACCATAGTGTGGCGAATATATTTGATTCCATTCTGTATAGGGGTGCGGAATCCTTACAAGGGTGGTAATACCATTATAATGACGAATACCCCAGATCGATTTATCTGTCTCATTAAATACTATGTCCCCAATTCTCACATCTTTTAACAGTTTCTTTGTTTTACCTGTCTCAATATCCACCATCCACAGATCTCTCCAGTCGTTGTTATCACTCGTATAGAACAGCTGGCCCGAATTAGGATCAAAGGCCATAGACGTAACGAAATACAGAGCCGGATTTCTAATATTACACATCCGGGTTTTTTCACCCGTAACAATGTTAATTCCAGCAATATGCGCTAATTGACCTGGATAACTAACAGCTACATAAATTGTCTTTGTTTTATCATCAAAATAAGCTCTTGATACAGATCCCAGCGGATCTAAGGGAATATTGCGACCAATTGTTGTTTTGTATTCATTAATAGACTTAATATTTTCCTTTTGAAATTCATTTTCCCATTCAATCCAGTCTGTCCATAAATCATGAATTGGTTGGCCATATATGTATTCAAATTGATCAGCGAAATAGCGCTTACTGTCATTCGATCTTTTTGTCCACAACAGGAGTTTATCTGGACCAAAATGGTAAGCGAGATAATTCATGAATCTGGTCCCGTAAAGATATGAATTAGCTCCAACTTGAAAATTGATCTGAGTACCAGCTGACTCTAACTCAACTAAATCAAATAAGGGGATGTTTTCCAGTATCTTTGTTCTAAATACCATTTCATCATAAGGTCCCTGGGCACGTCCAATTCCTCCAGCCATCCAGGTATCAAGAAATACTGCGATTCCCTCGCGGTACCAGCGCGGTGTCGAGCGCAATGGCGTAGCATAATAGCTGTACAGCATTGTAAGAGGATCTTCTTTACTCTCCCGGATTTTTCCTCGAAAAATGCTTCGAAAAATCCGATCGACTCGATTGGCATTGTCCAATTGTATAATATGGACCATTTCATGATTCATCGATGAATTTATTCGTTCGTTTGAAGGTGTCGTTTCGTATTCGTAACTGGGTGGGGCTATTGCAATGGATATATGATTACGTGGAATTGTTCCGGCACCAGCATTCCCAAAATCATTAAAATCATGAAGCAGAACTGTTGTTTTCTCTTTTGGTATATAATTAAAGATCTCCGTGTGATGATTAAAAGCATTTTCGTAACAACGAGCTACATGATCAACCAAATACTCATTTGCTTTCCCAAAATAGATTAATCTTAAATTTTCTGTTTCTATAGAGTTGAATTGAGCTGGGAGAGATCCATAACATACTAGAAATAATATAATTGTTGTCCTGAAGAAAATGATTTGCACAGTCGATACCTCTTTAAGGTTTAACGAAGATCACACCCTGGAATAATTGTAAGAACACGTAGGATAGATAAGGGAATACCTATCAAGCCCTCGATAGGTATTCCCTTATCACTGGAGCCAATCTATACACGGTTGATCCGGTATTTTTTCAGCTCTTATCCTTCTGGTAATGCTTTTTGGTATTCTTCTGAATAGACTGCATTTCGAAAAGCATCGGAATCAAGTGCTTTGCGGAATTCTTCGTTGGCAGCAGCACGTTGGAAATCATCACTTAGTAATGCGGCTCTGAATTCTTCCTGGGACAGAGCAGCGCGCAGCTCATCCAACGCAACCACTTTGTGAAATTCATCGCTCGCAATGATTTTCCTTAAATCTTCCTTTTCTAAAGCTTTTCTGAATGATTCATTATACAGTGCATTTCTTAATTCAGAATCACCAAGTATTTTTTGGTATTCTTCCGTTGCCATCAATTTTTGATATTCCTCAATAGCCATTATTTTTCGATATTCTTCAGTTGCTACCGCCCGATGAAATTCTTCTGTAGCTGCAATTTTACGAAAATCTTCATTTGCTAAAATTTTCTGAAAATCTTCCATAGCCACAGCCTTCCTGAAGTCATCACTTGCCAGGGCTTTATGAAAATCATCATCCGCAATCGCCTTTTGAAAATCCTCGTCAGCTGTGATTTTGCGTAATTCCTCACTTGCCAGCGCATTACGGTAGTTTTCATCAGCTGTCGCTTTTCTTAATTCCTCGTTGGCTATTATTTTCGCCATTTCTTCGGAGTAAAGAGCTTTTCTCAGATCTTCATTAGCAATTGCTTTTTGGAAGTCAGCGTTGGCCAGTATCTTCTGCATATTTTCGGCAGCAAGGATCTTGCAAAATTCCTCTTTAGCCATTGCCGCTCTGAAATCAGCATTAGCCATAGCCTTTTGAAAAGATTCCTTTGCGCTAATCGCCCTGTATTCTTCAATCGCCATTGCCGCTCTGAAATCAGCATTAGCCATAGCCTTTTGAAAATCAGCATTAGCAATTATCTTATGCATGGATTCATTTGCCACGGCCTTGTGAAAATCTCTATCACTTAAGGCCTTCCGGAAGTCTTCATCGGCGATCGCTTTCCTAAAATCACCGGTCGCAAGCGCTTTCTGGAAGTTTTCATCTGTTAACAGTCTCTGGATCTGATCGCTCTGAAGGAATGATTGAATCTCCGGATTTCGTAGAATCACATCAGCATCTGTTATTTGTTCGGTACGATAAGTCTCGGCCTTTTTTACGCCTTTGATCGTACCCATGGCTTCCCGGTCTGCTACAGGAGGATAGAAGAAGGCAAAAAAGGCAATTAGTAGAATGGCAATGATCGCACCGCCGTAAATCACCAGGACCTTGCTTTTACCCTTCTGATTATTGTGTTGTATCATGGTTCCCTCCTATTTTTTCTCATTAGGAATTATTTTACTACATTCAATAGAAATACAATGAAACTTTCATTTTGTTTGAAAAATGTTGCTCCAAAACCTTTTAGTGATCTTGATCAATAATAAATGTTTTGTGTATTAATGGTTTGTTATATGAAGATAACTCAATCCCTAACGATGTTCTTTCCTTTGAAAATTTTTTAAAAACCAAGAAGTAATCAGCCGTACTAGAAGAGGATACTGTTATTATACTATCAATTTTTGTAACTCTATTTGTACTGGGGTCTAGGGGATAATACCCAACAAACTCCAGATGTAAAGGATCATAATGAAATTGCACGGCAGTATTTTGTATCCGGTCAACACTTGCATGAAATATATTAATGCTTTTTCCAACATTCTGGTTTACTGTTATTGAGCCCAGATCTGTTTCATAGATTAAGCTGTCAATAAATTCATAAGTATCTAACTGCTCTATTCCAATTGTACCTATGAGCAGCTGAGAATCCGCTGATTGGGTCCTAAACGGATCTTTAAACAGAATCGTTATCAGTAAAAAACAAAAGAGAAATCCAAAAGAAAACGTAACAACTTGCCTCACTCTTGGATTAGCAAATATACCAGGCAAGAATACATTTCTATCGAATTTTTCCGATTCTTCGTATGAGTCCTTCCACTCAATTGACTCCATTATTCGATTCTTTAAATCGACACCAGGTTCAATATCATCCAATTCCTCAACGGTATTAACCGTTTTATATAATTGCTTATAGTGTAAAACAGTCTCGGGATTGTCCCTTAGATAGGCCTGAAGTTCATCTTTCTCTGATGAAGTAATATGACCATCAATTTCTTTGTGAATCAATTCAAGTATTTTTTCGCTAATCATTTAACAAAATCCTTTTCCTTAGTAAAATCTTACGCAAGAGTTGACGGCCGGTAAAAAGACGTGATTTAACTTTATTTTTGGGTATTCCAAGGATGTTCGCAATGTCAAAATACTGACAGTTTTGAAGGTGTTTTAAGATGATCAGAATTCGATATTTGGGTGCTAATTCCATGATTGCATTCTGAACCTGAAAAGAAATATTTAATTTTTCATTTTCCATCTCAATCGATTTTGATGTAGAGGGAATATTTTCCGAGATATCAGAATAGATTGGCTGTTTTTTTATAGAATTTAATGATTCATTTATTGCTATTTTATAAATCCAGCTAAAGAATCGGTAATTTGGTTGATAACTTTCGAGTTTTTTATATGCTTTCATAAATACCACCTGGGTAATATCCTCTGAATCTTCCTTATTACTAGTCATTCTAAAAGCTGCGTTATAAATTGGTTTATGGTATTTTTCCACCAGTATCTCAAATGATCTTTTATCTCCTTTGAGCGTTTTTTGTACTAGAGTCTTATCGCTATGCTCTACCATAAATACACTTTCGCATAAAAAAAGTTGATTCTTTATTCATCAATATGAATGATCTGATCAAATCCGGCATACCGAAATATTTCTCTGATATGTTGGTTCATATTCTGAATAGAAATCTCCTGATCATTGTCTTTTAATCTTTTCTGAGTAACGAGTAGAATACTTAGTCCTGCGCTGGAAATATACTCAAGATCACTGAAATCTAAAATTGTCGATTGATTGATCTCTTCAAATACAGGTTTTGCCTTATCAGATTGTGAAGCATCAAACCTTCCAGATAGTGCAATTACTTGATTTTCCTTTTGAATAATTTCAAACATCTTAATCCTCCAATTTCTTAATTAATGTGATCTTTAGATTTCCGTTCTCTTGTGAAGATGCAACAAAGTCCATTACTTTCTTTGTAAGGTAGATACCCAGGTTCCCTGGGTATCTTTTTTCGATGGGAAGGCTAGGATCATAGTTGGTTACATTTTCCATCGAAAAATATCCTGCATTAAAATCGGTTAGCGAAATGGATAGATCCATTTTATCTATATCCAGATCTAGTGCTAGTTCAATTTGGTTATCACCGTTATCATTGTATTCCACCATATTTGTGAAAATTTCTTCTACAGCAAAGTGAATGTGATGTTGTACGGTTTTATTAACTTTATATTTATTCATGAATACGTTCAAAAAATCATAGACTGTAATTAGAGAGTTCAATTCCTTTTGAAATATTTTTTTCAATTATATAACCTTCAACACTATCATAGCTAAATCATCTTCAAAAGTATCAGATGAAGAAAAATCTTTAATCCGATAAACCACCTGGTCTTTAATGTCTTCTGCAGATTTTTCACAATGTTTTTGAACTGTATGTAATAATCTTTCAATACCAAACAGTTCTTCTGCATCATTAGTTGATTCAATTATCCCATCAGTATATACTACAAAAATACTATCAGTACTAAAGGATATTTCCATTTGAGAGTATTTTGGTTTACTCATCACATTAATGGCACAACCCGATAATTCCACTACTTCGCAAATATCCATTCGCTTATTTACATGTATGATGGGTGGATGGCCTGCATTTGTGTACATTATCTTTCTACCTTTCATATCGATCTTTAACAATGCCATTGTAATAAAAATTTCTGGCGGAATAATCATGCTCAATGTTGAATTAATTTCTAATGCTATTCTTTGGATAGATTCATACCGAGGAGCTAATGAATAAAGCACACCCTTTAACATCGTCATAATCATGCCAGCTGATGGTCCCTTCCCGCATACATCTGCAAGAATGACTCCAGTTTGATATTTATTAATATTAAAAAAATCGTAGTAATCACCCGCGACGTGTGATGCTGGTTGATAATATCGTGCGAACTCCACTCCTTCTAGCTTGGGTAACGTCTGTGGAAGCAAATCGTACTGTATAGACCGGGCTACTTCTAATTCTTTTTCCATTGACCGCTTAATTAACGCTTCATCATAAAGTCTTGCATTTTCTACCACTTGAGCCGATTGTGTTGCAATTATGGACAAAATTCTTTGATCATCTAGCGTAAATCCATCTTCACTAATCTTATTAAATACATTTAGTACACCAATAAGTCTACCTTTAGTTTTTAATGGAGCGCTTAGAATGGATTTAATAGGAAATTCATCATCTGAAAGATTGGTAAATCGATCATCACTAGGTACATCATTTATCAATAACGGTTTCTGATTTTTAATCATCCAACCTGATACTAGTTCGCCAAAATGATATGGTACTATATCCGTTTCAGTTTCGACTTCTCGAATAATTGTATGAAATTTATCATCCGTTTCATTTTGATCAAGTAGCATAATTGCCCCTTGTTCAACATTAAGATGTTTTACACACTCATGTACAATTAATTCAATTACTTGATCTAAATCATGTGTGGTGCTTACGGCAGTAGATATATCTTTCAGTACTGAAAGTTCTTTTACTGCTAACTTCAGTTTTTGGATTTCAGTAATGTCATTCACTGCAATTTAATGAGAATTAAGACAAGTGAATTATAGATCGTTTTCATATTAACCTCCTAAATACAAATGAAATATTGAAAGGGAAGCGTTGTGTAATGAATGCAGAAATAGGAAAGTATTTAACTCCCCCTCTATTATGAAAATGTATCTGCATTAGTCTCCTACAGCAGATAGTTACAGATTTCGTTGGATTACCGTAACTAAATAATACCTATGAATCTTATTGTCTTTCAATGATTATTAGGTATTACGTCAGTATTACTCAATCGTGCCTCAAAGTGTCATATTTTGTCATATTTTGGCATTTTGGGAAAATGAAAAAGGAGAGCTTTTACACTCTCCTTCTACTCTCTACCTGTAAAATTAACAATAAGTTACGGTAGTACCCGGAGCCGGACTTGAACCGGCACGGACTCATCATCCGAGGGATTTTAAGTCCTTTGTGTTGGTCAGTTAACTGCTATTATTGTTAGACTTAGGGGAATTGACAAAAAAGGGTATTACGCAGGTATTACACAAGTGTTTCATGTTTTAGCGATCGATATTATAATTATTAATCAATACTTTATATTTAATTATTAAAATATTCCTAAATATCCGAAACCTAAAAATAATCGTCTATAACTGAACATATTGCCTGCTTGGTTTACAATTTATTTTCATTCACGTTTATTAACCTCTACTCTAATATAGGCATCGGCACCACAATTATAGCTTATAAGATTATCAATCGATTCGTCATTAGTTCCACCCCAATTAGTTTCAGACCAAGTAAAATACCCGTTTTGAACTGCACTACCAGTTACAGAATACACATGATTTACACCTTCTAATCCTGTATATGGTATACCATTATAATCAACTGTGTATTTAAATGTAACTTCACCAAATCCAAAAAGGCTTTGATATGTATATTGACCATTAAGATGAAAATTTATACTCTCAGAATTATCAATGAAAGTAATACCAACAGTACCAGAATATGTTCGCCCCAAATTCTCGTAATAATAACTTCCATTATAGCCACCAAAAGAAAGAGCCTCTTCAATAGCCCTTGAACTACTTTTATCAGTTACAACGTTATCAAGCTTAAATCTAAGGCTGCCATTATAATCATTACCTATTTCCATCTTTACATTAATATCTTTACTTGATTTAGTATATTCAGGAATTTTAATTAAATTGCCGTTGGTTACAATAACGATCAAATTCTTATTTTGAGCCTTTAAACCTTTAAGATCCGACACAGTACAACTTTTACCTCCTTCTGCAAGTACATTAAAAGGATTAGGTGGTTCAGGGTATTTAAAAACTGTTATATGGCACAATTCCTGATCAATACTAATCTCTAAAGAAGTATCATCTTTGAAATTCGGATTATCTAATTTAACCAAGTAAATTTTTCCAGATAGTTCTCTATATTTTTCGCTAAAAGTTTTAAGTTTATCAGTATCGGATTTAATTTCAAATGTACCATCAAGGTTATCTACTTCTGCGAAAACAGGTAAACCAACGTCAGGGTATAGTTGTCCATGGGCATATTGTTGTAAGAATAGATTATAATCTATAAAAAGCATGTCATTCGTATTTTGGTTGATTGCATCTACTACATGTTTCCCTGCATATAGTTTGTCATAAATATTTACTAATACATTCTGGCTATATTTTTTAACAATATATTTTACAAAAGCTGACATACCATAGCCATGATCTGATGCATTTACTTCAGACCCTGCTTGTAAACCATTAAAAGGGAATTTTACAGTATCTGGACCTTTTGCTTCTGAAATATATTGAGAGTTTGTAACCAATTCCTCAGACCAGACAGCGCATGCTTCATTAAACCAATGATGAGGTGCGGTAAATGTTGCCCGAGTTATAAAAAATCTATCGTCGTACAAATATTGAACAAAATGAAAAAATTCATGAATAGAAGTAGTTTTCATTGGGGTTTGTTTACTTAGATGTTTTCTGTTGATTTCTAGAAAAGAACTGTTTAGACCCCAACGTGAAGGACAATGATATCCATCTATATTATCTGCTAAATCGGCGATATAAACGTCTATAGGCCATTTAGTTCTCCTAGCATAACTAAAACCAAGACCACTAATTTTTGTATATGCGTCTTCAAGATATTGTCCCAAAGCTATAACATCTGTTTCTTCATCATTATGAGAGGCATAAACGCTTGAGGTATAAATAATATTAAAATGGTTACCGCTTGTGGTATGATTTTTTTTCTTATCAACTGCATAAATTTTCCATACACTATCATCACGTATATCATCTATTGAAGCCACCTTAGCTAGACTTGCAGTCATCGCAGGTATTTGACTTTTGATTGAATCTCCAATTACCGTAGCATCGAAAAAAATATTGTTGGCGTTAATACTATTTAAACTTGGAATATAAGACTCTTCTTGAACAATGAGATAACTTTGTTCACTAATATTACCATTGTGTTTGATACTTACGTCTATTGGTTTGGAATATTCGTCTGGTATTCCATCTATTTTATATACTTTTGTTGCAATATTATCAATACTGTCATCAGTAACAGAAGATAAATATATATCTATATTAACTGCTTGTGAAAATGCGCCGGCTGGTATTGTAAAAGTTAGACCATCTGCATTTATCACCCCTCCATCAGTATCTATAGTAGTACTATTGATTGTTGTATCATCATCCTCATCACCACTTTCAATTATTAAATTAATTATATCACAATTTGAGAGTATCAAGAGTAGGATTGTTATAGTAAAAATTCTTATTATTAATCGGAAGGACAAATTTTTTAAAGTCATGTATTTCTCCATGGTTGTAATTGGAAAGTTTGATAATAAATAACTATCTCGCCAAGATATTAATAATTATAATTGTTTATAAAAAATTATATCTTTTTTCAAAAACTTATTACAGATGTAAATTAATTAGCCGCTCACAAGGAGAAAATAATGAATAAACTAATGATTAATGTGTTAATTATGTCCTTTGTCTTAACCGGTACATTGTCATCACAAGGGATCGGTATTAAAGGTGGATCAAATTTAGGGAAGTTGAATGGTGAAGATGTAAAAGAAATTTCAGGTGAAAGAACTGAAAAACTCTTATAGGGTATTCCGGTGGTGCATTTGTATCATTACCAATTGGAAATATATTCTCCTTAAGACCAGAAATATTATATACAAATAATGGGGCTAATTTTGAAGGTTCAGTAAATGGATTGAGCGGTAAAATGGCAATAAACTTAAACTGGTTGAATGTACCGATACTAATGGTACTAAACTTAACTCCAAACATTAGAGTATTTGGGGGGCCTTACTTTGATATATTCTTAAATGGTACAAAGAAATTTGAAATTTCATATGGAGGAGAGTTGGTTGATGAGGAAGAAGATATTGGGAAGGATGAAATTACCTCTCTTGCCTATGGAGCTATAGCCGGCGCTGCTGTTGGATTAGGTAAAAGGATGGATATAGAAATAAGGTACTCAAAAGGAATAAATACATTGGATACAAAACCAGATGATTGGGACGATTCAAATGACGAATATGATAAAGCTGATTTCAAACCAAGTATGATTCAAGTTATGCTCAATTTGTATTTATTTAAAAAAAAATAATAAATACTGATTAAAACTCCAATTATGATATTACTGGAGGGATTTTATATTAATTGATATTAAGTTTTGAGTTGAAGACTTCTTTCAAGTATTCTATTGGAAATTTTGTGTACATCTCTGTAACTGT
>PVMS01008557.1_pt1 | contig 13010 bp, 10 predicted proteins | sample 1853461 | NCBI WGS metagenome assembly PVMS01 (sample SAMN08582032, study PRJNA380276) | Marine sediment metagenome, whole genome shotgun sequencing project. | isolation source: ocean sediment barecode stripped | collected 2017 | reverse complement strand
TTTTTCCCAAGAAGGCGAAAGCTTCGACACGCTCACCGGGGGCCGCATTTGCGACCGCTTCGAACGGCGCGACGCCGAGTGGAAAATCGCGCACCGGAAGATGGCCTTTGACTGGAACCGCGACATGCCCAGCCAGGAAGGCTGGTGCCTGGGCATGTTCGATCCGGCCGACCCCAAAATGGTCATGGGCACAAAGGGTAGAGACGACCTATCCTATCAAAAATTCTAGAGCAACAATTCTAGGGTGCCATCAGCGTTTCCAGCCACTCGGGGAATGGCTGGCCCGACTTGGCGTGTGCGATAAGACCGGTGTCAACATAGTCACGCCAGCGGCAAATCTTGCCGTCCCGGAACTCGAAAATCCCCATGTAGGGCGTGCGGATTCTGACTCCGTCGGCGTCCACGTAATCATCGACACCCTCGACCATCATTTTGTCGCCGTTACTGGCATGGTTGACGATTCTCCAGCGGATGCCGGTCTGGCCGGCGCCGAATTTCTCCAGGAATCTCCGTACCCAGTCTTTGCCAATCAAGGGGCGCTCTCCCACCAGGTAGTGATACTCGATATCATCGGAAAGCCGGGATAGAACACCATCAATATCCGCCTTTTTCCAGGAGTCGATCAAGCTGTTAACGATTTCAATATGTTTTGCCATGTACTTCAATCCTTTGCCGTTCAGCCGTTTTCGGCTGATTACTGTTCTTTCTGGTACATCCAGGCTGCTTTGTCCAAACAAATCGACTTGCCAAGCCTGATGTGTACTGGTAGCTTTCACAAATAGACTTACATATTCAATTTATGGAAGTCAATGAAATAACGGTCTTTGTCAGCATTGATGGAGGCCACCGTGGAACAGACAATATGCCCGCATGAGCAGCACTTCAGACAATTCAGCTTTGCCCCGAACACCTTGCCGGGAAGTACAGTTGCCGCCGGTGCGGATGGACACCATCGAGCAGGCCGATGGCAGCATCATTTTGCGCTCCAGCGAACCTTTACAGCAGTTTGATCCGAATATTCCGCGCAATTTCCTTGCCATGGCTGATAAACAGCCCGGGAAAACCCTCTATGCTCAACGCCGGCGCGAACCCGACGGCAGCCTGGGCGATTGGAACCACTTGAGTTTTGGCCAGGGAAAAAGAATCGTCGAATCCATTGGGCAGTGGCTGCTTGACCAGGGTTTTGAAAATCGCGACACGGTGCTGATCATTTCGGGAAACTCAATCGCCCACGCGATGATGCGTCTGGGTACCCTGGCCGCGGGCGTGACCTGTTGCCCGATCAGTGCAAATTACGCCCTGATGGGTGGTGCTTATGAACGCCTCCGGTATGTCACTGAACTGGTCAAACCCAAAGCCATATTTGCCGAAACAGGCGGTCCCTTCGACGATGCGTTGAAAGCATGCGACTTGTCAGGCCGGACCGTTATTTGCTGTGAACCAGATCAGCTGAGTGTCGATGCAGTGGCATATGACAGCTTACTGTCTACGCCGCCCGGTGATGCCATCAGAAGCTGCATCGAAAACACGGATCCGGATGCCCATGCCGCCTATATGCTGACCTCCGGCTCGACCGGAATGCCCAAGGCCGTGATCCAGACCCAACGCATGATAAGCACCAATTTGCACCAGGCGTTCCAGACCCTGGGCAATGCATCCGGTTGGGATGACATCATGCTCGACTGGCTGCCCTGGAGCCATGTTTCCGGGTCTTTCAACCTGTTTGCTGCTGCCGTGTTCGGCGGCTCTCTTTACATCGACGATGGTAAACCGGCGCCGGGCCTGTTTCAGGAAACGATCCGCAATCTGCGCGAAATCGCCGTACCCTATTTTTGCAATATGCCGGTCGGCTTCGCTGTCCTGGTCGAAGCGCTGGAAACAGACGAGGTACTACGCAAACGGTTTTTCAGCAAATTGAGAATGCTGCTCTACGGGGGTGCCGGCCTGCCCCAGCCCGTACTTGACCGCCTGCAAAACATAGCAGTACAGGAAACGGGATATCGGATTTTCATCACCACCGGTTACGGTGCAACGGAAACGGCATCGGGTTGCATGGCGATCTACTGGGATACCGACAAGGTGGGTATCGGACTCCCCATGCCCGGTCTTGAGGTAAAACTCGTTCCCCAGGGGGATCGTTTCGAGGTTCGCTTGCGGGGCGATAACGTGATGCCGGGATACCTGGACAATCCGGCCGGCAGCGCGGCCTCGTTTGACGAAGAAGGCTTCTACAAAACCGGGGATGCGGCGAGATTTCACGACGACGACGACGTCGCACAGGGCCTCTGTTTTGCCGGCAGACTGGCGGCGGAATTCAAACTGGGTACCGGCACCTGGGTGTATGGCGGCCAGTTGCGCGCCGGCTTGATCGAAGCGTTGACACCCGCGATCAGCGACCTGCTGCTGTGCGGTATCGGCCGCGACTACCTGGCGGTACTGGGTGTCCCTAGCCCGGCGGGACTGCGCACCATTGATGGCCGGCCGGACGCAGATATATCCGACCTGACTCAGAGCCCTAAAGTACGGGCTTTCCTGGATCAGGCTTTACGGAACCATAACACCGCCAACCCGGCCAGCAGCAAACGTATCAGGCGATTCGCGTTCATGAAAGAAGCACCCAGCGCCGCCCGTCACGAGTTGTCGGACAAAGGCACACTGAATCAGCAGATCACCGCGGAAAACCGGGCCAGTGAAATCGGCCAACTGTATGCCCCCTTGCCCGGCCAGCATGTGCTGGTCCCTTGAAATTTATGGAGAGTCTGAATGAACACGTTTGAAGCGATGAAGGTGGCCGGTAGTACAGCCATCGTCACGGGTGGAAACCGCGGTATTGGAGAGGCCTTTGTCCGTTGCCTGATCGATGCGGGTGCGGAAAAGGTCTATGTCGGCACACGCCGTCTCGAGGCAGCATCCGGCCTGATCAAGCAGTATCCGGGCAAGGCCATTGCTGTTGAACTGGATGTAACTGACGAATCACAGGTTCAGGCGGCTGCCGAACAGTGCAGCGACACCAGCATTGTCATCAACAATGCCGGTGCTTATGAAAATCAAACGCTGTTCGGCGCCCCGGATATGCAGGCCGCCCGGCAGGAGATGGAGGTCAACTATTTTGGCGTGCTGTCCATGTGCCGGAATTTTGCACCTGTACTCGCCAACAACGGCGGCGGCGCCATCGTCAATGTATCGTCCGCCGGTGGAATCCTGGCCATACCCAACATGGGTGGCTATAGCCCCTCGAAATTCGCTGCCAGGGCGCTCACCACCAACTTTCGCGCAGAACTGGCCGACCAGGGCACACAACTCAGTTGCCTGATTGTCGGCTCGGTGGACACCCGCATGGCATCCCATGTCCAGGGCAGAAAGGAACCGCCGGAGACCGTCGCCAAAGCCGGCATCAAGGCCATCGAGAATAATATTCCCGAAATGGACACGGACCCATTTGCGATCAACATCCGGGCCGCGATAGCGCGTGACCCCGCCAACGTGGAGCGGCAAATGGCCGCACTGCTGAAGCTGGATACCCTTTCGACCGGCCGTTAATGTGAACAGGATTTCTTACGATGAATGAAGTGACCCAGATACTCATTACTAATTTCGCCATACTCATGGCCTGCATGATCGCCCTGTGGCTGATCAGCATCCCCCTGCGCGACGTGTCTTTCGTCGACAGCTTCTGGGCCGCGGGTTTCATCGTTGTGGCCGGTTCCACCTATGCCATGACTGGCGGCGGCACTGACCGGCGGCAGCTGCTGCTCGTTATCACGGCGATCTGGGGCGCCAGGCTGGCTGCATACCTGTTACTCCGCTGGCGGCGTGAAGGCCCGGACGGCCGCTATGTGGCGCTGCTAAAAAAGGCGCCCGGCAATGTTCACCTGTTCAGTCTGCGCAAGGTCTTTCTCCTGCAGGGCCCCCTTTTATGGGTGGTCTCACTGCCGGTGCAATTGGGCCAGATTGAGGCAGAACCGCTGAGGCTCGGTTTACTGGCCTGGATCGGCGTGGTTTTGGCGATCGTGGGGATAATTTTCGAAACGGTCGGCGATCACCAGATGGCGGCCTTCAAATCAAACCCGGACAGCGAGGGTAAGGTCATGGACCGCGGACTGTGGCGATACACCCGCCATCCCAATTACTTTGGTGATTGCTGTGTCTGGTGGGGTCTGTACCTGATCGCGGCTGAGACCAGTCTGGGAGTATGGAGTATTTTCGGTCCGGTCTTAATATCCTGGTTACTGGTCAGGTGGAGCGGCGTCCCACTGCTCGAGAGACGGCTACAACGTAGCCGACCAGGCTATGCCGAGTACCTGGAACGCACAAGTTCATTCATTCCCTGGCCGCCCGCCAGGCAAAAGGAATCACGAAACTGAGCAGGGCGTTGGCCCTGCAAAACCATTACATAGAAGCCATTCATTAGAAGAGAGTAGGGAAAATGTCTATCCGGCTTGTCAACCGCATCACACCAACGATTCAACCCAATGACCACCCCTATATGAATGGCGGCTGGTCACCGAACTACGATGAGTACAACGCGACGAAGATGGAAGTCATTGGTGAAATTCCCTCGGACGTAGACGGCGTTTACTTCCGCAATACCGAGAATCCGGTGCATGAACCCATCGGCCGCTACCATCCCTTCGAGGGTGACGGCATGATCCATATGATGCACCTGGAAGATGGCAGGGCCGAATATCGCAACCGCTTTGTCCGGACCAAGGCTTTCGCCGCGGAACGGGAGGCCGGCCACTCCCTGTGGGCGGGGCTGATGGAACATCCCAGTCGCTCCCTGCGGCCCGGCTGGGGCGCTCACGAGCATTTGAAGGATGCATCCTCCACCGACGTGATCGTCCACGCAGGCCAGCTGCTTTCCACTTTTTACCAGTGTGGCGAGGGTTATCGGCTTGATCCATACACCCTGGATCAGTTCGGCACGGAAAGCTGGGTGCCGCTGGACGGCATTTCAGCCCACACCAGCCTGGTCGAAAGCACCGGCGAGCTGATCTTTTTCAATTATTCCAAGCACGCTCCGTATTTCCACTACGGCGTGGTCGGACCGGATAACCAGCTCAAGCACTACACGCCGATTGAATTTCCCGGACCCCGCCTGCCCCACGATATCGCTTTCACGGAAAATTACACCATCGTGAACGATTTTCCTCTGTTCTGGGATCCGGAACTGCTGAAACAGGACATTCATGCGGCACGGTTTTTCAGGGACATTCCGTCACGGTTCGGAATTCTGCCACGCTTTGGTGGAGCCGATTCGATCAAGTGGTTCGAGGCCGACCCGACTTTCGTTTTGCATTTCATTAATGCCTGGGAAGACGGTGATGAAATCGTGTTGTATGGCTATTTTCAGGAATCACCCGAACCCGGCCGCTACCCGGGTGCGCCGGCTGAGTACGAGCGGATGATGGCCTATCTGGACATGTACCTTCTGAAACCAAAAATGCATCGCTGGCGCTTCAACATGAAAACCGGTCAGACCACCGAGGAGCATCTCGATGATTCATGCCTGGAGTTTGGCACTATCAACCATCGTTACGGTGGCATAAAGAACCGTTACAGCTATAGCGCGATCCCTGCTCAGGGGAAATTCCTGTTCACCGGCGTGACCATGCACGACCACGACGCTGACCGCAGCTGGGCTATGGGCTTCGGGCCACAGCGTTTCGGCAGCGAGCCGGCTTTCGCCCCGCGCATCGATGCAAAGAGTGAACACGACGGTTACGTCGTGACTTTCATCTCCGATCTGAACCTGGATCGCTCTGAATTCGTGATGGTCGACGCCAGAGATTTCGAGGCGGGGCCGATCTGTCAGATCATTCTGCCTCACAGAATTTCCAGCGGCACCCATTCCACCTGGGCGCACGGCGAGGATATCCGCGCGGCAAAGGCATTGCGGGTCGCCTGAAAAGCATCCACCGCGCGACCCAACAGGCCAAGTCCCCGGACCAGGGCTTGAGTGCGGAGAACCTTGGGGAAATAACCAGCCACATACCTGCACTACCCTTTGCAACGACCGCCCAGCTGATCACCAGCCTGGGGCTGGCACATCGGGTTGACCCCATATGCAATTGTACTATCACGAACGTTCCAGGACCGCGCAGCACGATTTATCTCGGCCCGGCAAAAATGGTTCACACCTTCGGCAGCGGGCCGATTATCGATGGAATGGGATTGATCATCTCCATATTTACCTACAACGACGAAATCACATTTTCGTTTACATCCTGTCCCGAGATGCTACCGGATCCTGGCGAATTGTCGCGCTGCACCAGAGAATCTTTTCAATTACTGCAGAAGGAAGCGGCAAACGTTAGGTAGGAAGCTGCTCGATCTTTCGCTGATACCTTATACGGCAATCACCTACGGTATGGGCTCCAGGCTTAGCCTGAATGTGAAATTTCTTCGATGACACCAAGTGCCTTCGCGGTTGATTCCAGTTCATCCAGAAATACTTGTCTCTTGCCGGCGGCATCAGGATCATCTTCGCGCAGCTTGCGGTTGTCCGCAGCGCGCAATCCATTGCCCAGCAAGGCCCGTGACACACCAGGAACCGAACGGACTCCGCTTTGGCCGACTCTTTCATGAGAAGTCTCGAGACACTTCGCAATGAACACTCCATCGGCCAGGTCCCGGCTTGTGCTGTCCCGCACGATCATCTCCCCGACAAGATGGTATGCGGCAACGAAAGGAGACAGTACACCGGCTGCAACCAAAATCGGGTTTTGCTTCAGTAGCCGGATGACGCTTTCGTCGCCTTGTTCCAGGGCCAAGCGCCAATCCGGGTCAATGGAATCCAATTCAAGGCGGAGTTGCTCCCGGAACACATCCTTTCGGGAGTAAAAGAACTCGAACTTGAACAGGTTCCGCAATCGTTGGCATTCCGTCCAGAAAGCGCCCATCGAAACGGTCGATGTTGTTCCCAGGCAGCCAACCAGAGCCAATTCTGTAAATGCCCGGATAACAAAGTGATGCACAGCCATATTGCTGTAGTAAATGGCCACCGACACCCGCTCAGGCACTATTTCCAGAACCCGTTCCGGGTCGGACTCCTTTGTGCGTAATACACCGGTAGCGATCAGGGAATCGATACTCTCCGCCGGATCAGAATCCAGCACCTGGCTTGGCTTCTGAGAAACCACGCTGCCTGCACGTTTCCTGATGTATTCATCCAGAGATGCTACGTCGCGGCGAATTCGGTCATCACCACAGGGCCCCCGGCAGAGCAACACCATCATAACCAAAGAAGTCATGGTCGCAGGTGTGATCTCGTTTATCCGGTAACAGACTTCGAAGGCCAGCTTCTGAATCTCGAGAAACCGTGCACTCAAGAGATCCGCGGCAGAACCCATATCCGGCGCATCCGGCGTTTCAGTCTGCGCCATCGCATCGCCAAAACGGATATGAATGTAACCGAAGGGGCCACCGAGCCCACGCACGTACTCCATGAACCAAGGCAGATTCTCCGGTTTTTTCTCAGCACCGGCTTCCTGTGCCGCCATATCGACGACATCCGGAATCTGGTCATAAACAACAGATACCGGAATAAAGCTGATCGCATCTTCAGGAAGATTCCTGCTTGCGTTTCCCACGTAACTCAGCAGGCCAAAGCGGGGTGTAACCAGTTTGCCCGTTCTCGAACGTGTTCCCTCGATGGCCCACATGAAACAGGAGCCCTGCCCGATCAGATACTCGATGTAACGTCTCAGAACCGCCTTGTAAACCGAGTTGTCCCGAAACGAGCGGCGGATGAAGATGCCGCCGGCCCGCCTGGCCAGGGCGCCGAATCCAGCGAAATTCATATTCAGGCCGCCAAAAATATAGGGCGTCGAAATACCCTGCCGGTACAGGAAATCGAACAGAACGAAAAAGTCGAGGTAGGTTTTATGCGTCACCAGAAATACAATGGACCGCCGCCGGTTTTCCAGCCTCACTCGCTCTACTTCATCGAGGTCAAAAACCGGCTGCTTGTGATAGCCGCGCCGGTAGATGAATCGGCCCAGCGCCGCAAACAAGCGGATAGCCAGCGGATGACGTGTGCTTTGCATTTCCGCCAGATCGCGCTCTGCCTGCCGGCGCAGCTGTTCGATATCCCGGCCGCTTTCCGCTGCAATCACTTCCAGTTCGGAACTGAATGCAGGCTGGTCGAGAATTTCATTCATGAGTACTGGCCGGGAGCAGCGCGATCACCGCCTGGTCAATCGAAAGGATTTCGCCGGGTGTAAAGGGCAAGTGTGTCTTTTACGGTCGTCATTGAAATTCTGCTCAGGTCACCGCTGCAGCCCAGCATGCTCTTGCCCAGAAAAGCGGCGTACTTCACCGGCAGGGTGAATGCGGAGACTAGGCCTTCAGGCTTCAGCGATCTGGCCACCGCCGCTGTGGTCTCTTCGGAAAGGTTATCGCCCAGATCCTTCAGCCTTGCACACCAGTATTCCTTGCCCTTCTCCAGCACATCCGCCGTCATGATCAGGCGTTCCAGTGAAAACAGGCGGGAAACACTGAATCGTTCTTTTGCCTTGCCGGCCGGATGCACGAGATATTCATAAAGCAGGCGGTGACTGTTGCCTACCACCCGACCAAACAAAGGATCATCCACGGCGGCAAAATGAGCCTCTATCTGCTTCCAGTCGTCCTGCGACAGTGCTTCGATGGCTGCGGGAAACAGCTTCTGGTTCTCAAATTGCATGTGATTGCGTTGATGTTGAGCAAAATCCAAGCAGCTTTGCCGCACAGAGCGCTCCACTTCCCTGCCGGGTTCATCGATGGCCTGGTCCAGCAAATCGAGCAGGCCCTGGGTTTCGGCTGCTACAGACTGGTGATCACGGCGCAGGCCCGCCACCGCTTGTCTCCGATCCGGCTCACGCCGTAGCAGCATCTCAAACAACAGGTTTTCAGTGGGGTGATGCACACTGTCCGGATAGTCATGCAGATAGCCGGCGATGTCGCGCAGAAGATAATAGTCGCCTGCTTTGAGCTTGTCTTTCTGCCGGGCCTTGCGCTCCATCGCCCGCATCAGGGCATTCAAATGTCGGTGCTCGTCAAACAGGCAGCGCAGCACTCGTGGCAGTTCCGGTTTTTCACTACCTGTGTCCAGGCGAGATATGTTTGACTGCTCTATGGCCTCGCCCGGGTTGTCTGTACTGCGGTCGACGTCGAAGGTCATTGATTCATTTCCACAAATGCCGCTGCACCTTGATCTTTCCACAATTCGGAAGCCGACGGGTACATCACCCGAATCGCTTGAGAGAGATATGGGGGGAAGTAAGCCTGGGGGTCAAATGCTTCCCAATGCGTGCGGTCCGCGGTCAATCTGTCCGCTACCGCCAGCAAGACCCAGGGACTGACACACATGCCGATGTGCGAAGACAGCACCCTGATATTTTCCCGCGGAGACTTTATCCCACTCTGCCTGACGATATAGCCGGGGATATGGCATGCGGTCTCATCGACCACGCCATCGATCGGGCTGTGTATCGCCACACAGGGCAAGGCAGGACGGTCTGAGTCCCAGTGCAGAAGCCCTTCACGGCCGGCAAACTCCGAGGAGCTTTGCCGGTTGAACCAATAGCCGAATGTACCGACCACACGATTGTGTCGTTCCGCTCGGTAGGGATGAAAAGTCGGTGAACCCAGCATGATGACGCGATCGACTTCACCCTCGAGCCTGGACGCCAGCTCGCGCGCGTAAACACCCCCCAGACTCTGGCCAATCAGCGACACAGGGGCTGATGTTTCATCGGCCATGGCCCTGACCTTGTCCATCAGCCGGCATTCCACTTCATCCAGGTGCTGATCCCACTCCTGCCCTTGCGAACCTAGATTGCGACCAAGCCCCCAGGACCGGGCGCTGAAGCCTTGTTGACCCAGAAAGCGGTTCAAGCGCATCAAAGACGCTTCAGAAGCGAGAAAACCGGGAATGGTCAGGACCGGTCGTTTCCGATCACTACGGGGCGCCAGCCTGGAAAGCAGGCGGCCACCCAGCAGGGTGGCCGCTAATTCAGTGCGGGCGCACAGCAAATCCAGTTGCAATTTCAGCAAATCGGTCAGCATCCAGCCTCCTTGAGCCACCCGAAGACAGTCCGGTTGTACTTACTTGCACAACTGAACTAAAGTACCATGAGCATGATGCATATCGCAATGCAATCTTGCCGGAAGACAGGAGGACGGAACGCTGAAAACCATCACTGAAAACCTCAACCCGGTTCATTCCTGCTGGGCGCCCGGTGATCTGCTGGCCTGAAGCGTGCCGCACGGATTTGACAACAAGGTAGTCGCCATTACCGGCGCCGGCAAAGGCCTGGGTAGAGCCTATGCGCTCTGCCTGGCAAAGCTGGGCTCCAGTGTCACAGTAAATAATCGTCGCCACGCCGGTGAGACTGATTCTTCAGCTGACCTCGTAGTGGATGAAATCCGGCAATTCGGTGGTGAAGCTGTGGCGGAATACAGTAGTGTTGAGGACCCGCAAGCCGGCCAACGCCTGCTGAGCGCCTCGCTCGATGCCTTTGGCCGACTGGATGCTGTCGTCGCCAATGCCGGGGTATCGGAGGGCTGCAGTTTCCATAAGCAGGAAATGGCCGATTTCCGTCAGGTCTTCGAAATTAACCTGATGGGTACGGCAAACGTCCTGCAACCCGCTTTTCGGCATATGTATGAGCAGGGGCACGGTACAATCGTGGTCAGTTCATCAGTGGCCGGCCTGTACGGCGAACACGGTCTTCCGGCCTACTCCGCATCTAAAGCCGCTCTGCTCGGGCTGATGTACTCTCTGAGCAAAGAGGGCGCGCCCCACGGCGTCCGCGTCAACGCCATCGCGCCGTTTGCCAGCACGCAGATGACCGAAAAAGATCTGCCGCCGGCCCTGAACAGGAAAATGCAAGCCGATCAGGTTGCACCGGTAGTGGCCTGGCTGATCAGTGAGCAATGCAGTCTGAACGGCGAGACCATCATCACCGGCGGCGGCAAAATGTCCCGGGCCCGCAATATGGAATCATCCGCCCTGGATCTGCCTCCAGGTGCGGAGTACCGGCCTGAAGCGATTCAGGCAGCATGGAAAAAACTGCAATCCCGGCCGCTCGACCGCGCCTACACAGGCGCCCTGGAGCAATTTGGGCAGTTTATTGCCGATTGAATATCCAACTACTTCTTATCGCGTTCGGCAAATCGCGAATGGACGAGAAATGACAATCCCATTCCAGCAACCAGAATCGCCACGGATATTTTTCCTCGATGAGCGGTTTCCGTGGTCCAGACTTGCCCATACTCAAGCCAGAAAAGTATGTACATAGAGATCACCCATGGGGTAAAGGCTATGGCGACTCTGAGCGCATGACGCGCGTGCATTTTCAGGGAATTTGGCACGTCCCGATACTACCATGTATTGCAGACATCAGATCCGATGAGGGGGGTTCGAGACAGTGAGCAGCGTGGCCAGCAGTAAAAGCCTGGTCTTGATCTGTCGTGGAGGTCGACCGTGTGCGCGCAGAATGAGAAGATGGTTGGGATGCGCCCCGCATTCCAGTGCAAGTGATCTGATGATATGAGTGTTGACCTGAAGTCGGTGCTGAAAAACAAAGCCATTAATCAGTGGAGATTGTTCTGGCTGATCTCTATTCCGATGTCCGTCGTCATGGTGATTGCCATGATGAGAGTCGATATGTCCACCGGCGCCGGAGTGTCGACGATGATTGGGTTTTCCGTGCGTTGGGCCGTACCTTTTATATACCTGGTCGTCGCCGCATCGTCGGTTCAGATACTGTTTCCCGGGCCGTTTCCGATGTGGTGGCAGCGCAACCGGAAATATATCGGACTGTGTTTTGCCGTTGCAATGGCGTGGCAAGGCGTATTCATTTTCATCATGTCGGTCTTTTCCCGCGAATACTACTACGAAGACATCTATTTGCTTCGAGACGAACTCGAAGGGACTGTCGGCTATATTTTTCTTACCGCCATGGTCGTTACCTCCTTCCATTTTGGCCGCAAATACCTGACTCAGAAGCAGTGGAAGTTGTTACACAAGAGCGCTATATATTTCCTTTGGGCCTATCCCTTCAGCGTCTATTGGTGGAACCTTTCCTACTATGAAAACCCGGAGCCGATTGACTATGTATTCTACTGGATCGGTTTCCTCGCTTTCGCGCTGAGAATTGCGGCCTGGGGCAGGAGTCGTCTGCAAACGGCGAAGAGAAATGCGCCGGAGAGCAGCACACCTCTGGCGTTCAGGCTATTGGGGGGGCCTGATGATCGCCTTCGGCCTTTTAGTAGCCGCTACCGGTCTGCATTGGCAAGAGCCAGTTACTGCTTTCTTGACCGGGCCGAAGTGGTCTGCGGATCTTGTGCTGTGGCTGCCTTTTTGGCCTTTCGAACCTTACCTGTCCCTCTTCATTATTGGGCTGGGCGCCGCGCTGGTCACCAAGGCGCCCATCTTGACGCGCTGATGAGTTTTGCTATGAAAGCTGTCTGGAGGGCTTTGCTGTCATCCCCGCACGCAATCCCAGGTCGGACAATTCCTGAAGCAAGGACTCGTACGTATTAGGAAGCGCCATCTTGAAGGCCATCAGGTAACCAAAAGCATCAACAAGAGAATTTCCTTTTGGCCTAATCTGAAGAAAATTTATGCAACAACTGTTAGTGCCGTTGTGGGTCTGGAGAGTAGTGGCACGGAAAGATAAGAAATCAAACCATTGCTATGACGCAAAATCGCAAATGACCACATGTACGCTCAAAGCAGTGAATTTGGCTGTTTGGGCAAGTGACGCAGGCCCATCCAGGCCAGTGCTGCAATATGGCTGGCAACAGTTTCGATGGAAGGCGGGTTGCTACCGTCCGTCCACCACTGACCAACGAAGGCCACCATGCCGACAAGAGCATGAGCGTAAATGGGTGCCGATTTGGGGTCGTAGCCAGCCTGGTGGAATTGATCCGTGAAAACATCACCGACACGGTCCGCCAGGTCAGACATCAAGGCAGGCATCTCACCACTGCGCTGCTGCTGGGGCGCGATGCGCCCCAGC
>PVMS01119779.1_pt1 | contig 13011 bp, 7 predicted proteins | sample 1853461 | NCBI WGS metagenome assembly PVMS01 (sample SAMN08582032, study PRJNA380276) | Marine sediment metagenome, whole genome shotgun sequencing project. | isolation source: ocean sediment barecode stripped | collected 2017 | reverse complement strand
TAGCAGCCGTCTGCTGGAGACCTCGTCAGCGTAATATTCCAGGCCCCAAACCAGCTCCCGGTTTGAGGGAAAATCTGTGCCCCAGCTGGAGCGAAACTGCAGAGTCAAACCATCCAGGGTGCTTTCGTTCCATTCCCGCCTCACTTCCGCTTGGCCAAAATCCTGTGTCAGGCGGTCATCCGTGATCACCTGGCGAGCCAGATGTGCCTCGAAACTGCTGAACCATCGTGCGTCGCTGTCCAGGCGGTACCTGGCATGTAAAAAATCACGCTGATTAGGCTGGAATTCGTACTGGTCGGAACTGGGGTGATTTTGGCCGTAACCGGTTACCAGTTCATCCACCCGCGGTGTCGAAGGCTGTTGCAGGTACTGGACGGAGACCATCAGCTCAGAATTGGCGGCGAATTCCTGACGCCATTTGAAATCGGCAGCCTGTACCCGGTAAGCGCTGGGACCGACTTTGATGCCGCCACCGGTCTCGCGATCGGAATGATCCTGGTAAGTGATGCCGCCAGAGACGGCCACGCCGTCCATTCCGGCCGCCGCCTGAAGACGGGTGACTACGCCGGAATCGGCACTGTCAAAAGAACCGTAAAGCCGTCCTTCAGCACGCCACTCGCTGCCGCTCAGAACAGGTTCTGCTGTCAGCACTTGTAAGACACCACCCATTGCGTCTGCGCCGTACAGGGATGGGGCTGATCCGCGCACCACTGCCAGCCTTTCGGTCGCATAGGCATCCACCAGACCAAGATATTGATTGGGCGCATTGCGGAAAAAGGCGTTGTTGAGTCGCATGCCGTCCACCAGGTGCAGGACCTGCGAGCCTTTCAGGCCGCGAATGATGGGAATCCCCTGGCCGGGCGTGGTTTGTTGAAAGAACGCGCCCGGAACGCCGCGCAGCATTTCCGCCAGCAGCGCGGGCGCCTGGCGATCAATTTTCTCCGCGCTGACGACTGAAACGGCCTCGGAAACATCGTGTGTCGACCGTTCACTGCGGGTAGCGGTGACCTGAACGGTTTCCAGTGGCGGGGCTGAATCCATGTCCGCGTCTTCCCTTGCATACAGGGGCGCTGCAGTAAATAAGAACAATGAAAGACAAGAGAGGAGAAAACTCCTCCCCCGGAACAACTGCATGGTGATCAGTCTCCTGCAGGCACGCCACGGCCAGGCGTCCACGGGACACCGGCCTCATCCAGCTGTTTGCGCAATGCGGGCAGTTCCTGCTCATTGATCTGGCGTAGCCGCGATTTCACCTCATCAAATTCCGACGCCGCAATTTCCAGCGCCCTCGAGTGAGTAGGCGTCGGGCCATAAGTTGAGCGGAATGTACCCAGCGTGGCTACCTGCAGCCGTCGTTCGATGGAAACCGGCCCCGGGTCGTTATGCAGGACGCGCACGGTGTTGCCCTTGATCTGATCCTGTATGTCCATCAGCTCCAGTTCGAGGGTCCTGGTACGGCCGCGCAATGCTTCCGGCGCATCTGAACGCACCAGCGTTTGCTTGATGGCGCCGGTTTCAGCCAACATGGAATCAACCGCTGAATTTGCGCCTTTTACCTGCCTGGAAAGGTCATCCAGGCGGCGTGAAAACGCCACAACCTGCTCAGGAGAGACGCCTTTGAGCCCGCGTTCTCTCATTGCTGTGACTTCGAATGATTGTTCCATGCCCAGATCCGTCAACTGGCCATTCTCGCGTCTGGCGATGCTGACGCGGTAGCTCCCCGGCGCCGCCAGCGGGCCGAGAATCCGAATATACTCCTGGCCGGCGTCTTCGGGAGTCCACGGCGAGGACAATGGATAGCGCAAGTCCCAGGCAACGCGATGAAAGCCGGCCTTCACCGGACCTTCGATTCGCCTGACGATCTTACCGTCGTTATCGGTGACGGTGAGCACCATGGCCGGGGACTCTTCTTTTTCCTCGGCACGGATGGCGTCCCAGCCCGGATAAGGCGTGTTGTCACCTGAATCCTCGAGTTTCTTTTCACTCTCGCGACGCTGTTCCTTCGAAGTTTTGAGATCCTCTTTCAGATAATAGGTGAACACGGCGCCGAAGGGCGGATTGGGCGCGACGAAGAAAGCGTCCCCCTGGCTGGATTTGCCATTTTCTTCAAAATCGCCTAGCGGCACTCTGGGGATATACCAGTTCACGTCTTTTACCGGGAACAGGGTCGCGGCTTGCTGCAGTTGTTCCTCACTCACCGTACGCAGGGGTGTGTAATCATCGAGAATCCAGAACCCGCGGCCAAAAGTTGCGCCCACGAGGTCATTCTCCCGGGTCTGGATGACCAGATCACGGAAAGAGATAGTCGGCGCGCCGCCGGATAATTTGGTCCATTTGCTGCCGCCGTCAATAGTGAAAAACACCCCGAATTCGGTGCCCAGGAACAGCAGCTTCGGGTTCACATGATCCTGCACAATTCTCCAGGCGATGTGCCGTTCCGGCAGATCTTCGGCAATGCTGACCCAGGAACGGCCACGATTGGTGCTTTTCAGGACATAAGGTGAATAATCCCCCGACTTGTGATCGTCCACCACGACATACACCGAGTCCGGGTCATGCAGATCCGCCTTGATGTCATTGACGAAATAATCATCCACAATATCCGGCAGGCGCTCCACCGTCCTCCAGTTGCCGCCGGCATCTTCGCTGATGTGAATCCGGCCGTCATCGGTTCCTGCGTAAAGCAGGCCCTGGACCAGCGGGGATTCGGACAATGAGGTCACTGTTCCGAAATCTGACATGGCCATCAGATCCCAGTGGGCGTCAAAACTCCACACGCGGCCCATCATAGGTTCCTGCAGGCGGTCGACACCATGTGAAAGATCGCCACTGATGGGCTTCCAGCTGTCGCCGCGGTCATCCGAACGCCAGACGCGATTTCCGGCGAAGTACAGGGTGGCGGGATTATGTGGACTGATCAGGATGGGAGAATCCCAGTTGAATCGATCCTGTTCCTCGCCAGCCTCCGGCTGAGGCTGGATATAAACAATTTCGCCGGTCTTACGATCAAAACGGACCAGGTTTCCCCGCTGCCACTCGGAGTACACGATGTCCGGATTGGTGGGATCGACAGCCGGTTGGTGACCATCGGCAAACAGGGTGATAAACCAGTCGCTGTTGCGGATGCCGTTCACATGGTCGGTACGGGAGGGGCCGCCCTGGGTGTTGTTATCCTGTGTGCCGCCGTAAACGTTGTAGAAAGGCTCGTCATAGTCGACGGCGACCTTGTAGAACTGCGTTACCGGGAGATTGGCCAGAAAGCGGTAGGTTTCACCCTGGTCGAATGACTCGTAGACACCGCCGTCCGTGCCGAACATCAGGTATTCGGGATCGTTTGGATCAAAAACCATGGCATGGTGATCACCATGCTTGTTTCCATGTGGCTGGGGCAGGAAAGTCTTGCCGCCGTCTTCGCTGACGTGCAGGGTGGCGTCCATTTGATAGATGTGATCGAAGCGGTGCGGGCTGGCGAATATTTCCTGGTAGTAATGCGGACCCGTTCCGCCGGACAGGTAATCACTGCGCTTTTCCCAGGTCTCACCACCGTCAGTCGAGCGCCAGAATCCGCCCTTGCGCTGACCGAGTTCGATGGTGGCATATACCACATCAGGATCGATGGGTGAAATGGCGAGGCCGATTTTCCCCATGTCTTCCTCGGGCAGACCGCTACTGAGTTCACGCCAGCTTCTCCCGCCGTCGCTGGACTTGAATATGCCGGACTCGGGGCCGCCATTCATCAGTGCGGCCACGTTGCGCAAGCGCTGGTGTTTCGCGGCGTACAGGACATCCGGATTGCGCGGGTCCATATGGACCTCGTTCACACCCGTGTATTCTCCGCCGGACAGGATCAGCTCCCAGCTTTCGCCGCCGTCGGCGAATTGGCACCGACCGCGATCTCCACCACCGGACCACAATGGCCCCTGTGAGGCAACGTAAACCACATTGGAGTCGCGGGGATCAACCACGATCATTCCAATATGCTGTGAATCCTTCAGGCCCTTGTTTTCCCAATTGGCGCCACCGTCGAGGCTCTTGTACACGCCATCGCCATATCCGACATGACGCCCGCCGACGTTTTCCCCGGTGCCAACCCAAACCGTGTTGTGATTGTTCGGGTCAATGGTGATGGCGCCGATGGAGTAGGAACCCTGACCATCGAATATCGGTGTCAGGGTGGTGCCGCGATTGCTTGTCTTCCACACGCCACCGCTACCCACGCCTATGTACCAGGTGCTGCGATCAATGGGATCGACCGCGATATCTGAGATCCGGCCGGACATCAGGGCGGGGCCGATGCCGCGCCACTGCAGACCGCTCAGGGTAGTCTCGTTCAGGCCGGGAATTGTTGTTTTGCTGTCCTGCGCCAGGGCCGCTTCAGCAAGAATGAGCAGGCTGGCGGCTGCCATAATGGCGCATGTAAACTTTCTCATGATGGTCTCCGGTAATCTCTGTTTCCTGCCGGAAACAAAGCGGCTGAAAACGGTGCGAATTGTGTTGAAAAACAGCCCACTATTATGCCACACAGTCCCTATCCGCAGGAGCTTGCCACGTGGCTGCGAATGCTGTCTCGAAACAAGCTGCTGATATAAAAGCGGTCGGCTGCGCGGTGGCCTTTTACAGCAGATTTTTCAGTTTGGCAAAGGTGGAGATGATGTGTTCGACCTGCTGCTCGGTATGCGCGGCGCTGACACTGCAGCGGATGTAGCTGTGCCGGTCCGGTGATGCTGGTGGAATCATCAGATTCGTGTACACGCCTTTTTCCAGCAGCTGGTTCCAGAACGGCAGGGCAACTTCTTTCTCCCCCAGGCGAACGGCAACCACCGGGCTGACTTCCGGGCCTACCTGAAACCCGAGGGCCTTGAATCCTTGGTACAGGCGATTGGCATTACGCCACAGGATTTCGCGCAGTTCCGGCCTGCTGCTGATCTGCCGCAGTGCTTCGTGCGTGCTGGCGATGATGGAAGGGCTGGAGGAAGCCGTGAATATGAATGGCCGGGACACATAGCGAATCAGATCGAGCTGTGCATGCGGGCTGGCGCAAAAGCCGCCCATAGCACCCAGGCTCTTACTGAATGTGCCCACGATAAAGTCTACCTGGTCCATCACTCCCTGGGCTTCGGCAACGCCGCAGCCATGCTCCCCATATACACCCAGCGAGTGGGCTTCATCGACCAGCAAATACGCACCATGGCGATTCTTCAACTCGACAATTTCTACCAGGGGTGCACAGTCTCCGAGAACACTGTATAGCCCTTCGGTAATAATCAGGCAGTCCCGGGCACGGTCCCCCAGGCGCTGGAGGCGTTTCTCCAGGCTGACTACATCGTTGTGCCTGAAGCGAAAAATGTCGGCGCCGCTCATCTGGCAGCCGTCATACAGACTGGCGTGAGCGTCGGCATCCAGCAGCACGGTATCGCCGGGTTTGAGCAGCGCGGTCAAGGTGCCGAGGTTGGCGGCATAGCCAGTTGAAAAGATCATGCCATGGGGCATCTGGAAAAAGTCGGCCAGTGCACGTTCCAGCGCGGCATGAGCGGCAAAGCTGCCGTTGGCCATGCGCGAGCCGGTGGTGCCGGTTCCCTGTTCTTCGATGGCCTTTTTTCCCGCCGCAACACAGGCTGGATCAAATGTCATTCCGAGGTAATTGTTGGTGCCTGCCAGTATGGTGTGACGGCCATCTACCATGCCCTCGGTCGGTGAGATTATCCGGTCGATAACGACTTGTGTCGGATCGTGCCCGCCGGCGCTCAGTTGGTCACGGATTGCGGCGGCAGACTCGAATTTGTCCAGTAGTGCCATGCTCAGCGCCTACCCGTCCAGCAGTTCGGTTACGACTTTCGCCAGATCATTAACGGTATGGGCGTTGGACAGGCTGTTCATGTCGATCATGATGTCGAATGATTCCTCCAGCTCCATCAGGAATTCCATCACCTGGAATGAATCCATCGTGAAGTCCGAGACCAGATTGGTAGCCCCGGTGATTTCACCGTGTACTTCCAGTTCAGGGTGGCCGCTGGTTTTCAGGTAGCTGTCGAGCAACACTCCAATCTTTTTTTCGATATCGTCAAAGCTGGTGTTCAAGAATTATCTCCGATTTCACTGTGTTTACTGCCCTCAGGAAAATCCAGGCAGGGATAGCAAGCCTTTTTCGAGTGTGATCGACGGCCGCCATCCGCATGCTTCGCTCAGGGCCTTATTGTTGCATACCCAGTCGGGCTGGGTCAGCTCTCTTGCCTTGCCCGGCGTCAACATGGGAGAGTAACCGAGCAGGCGTGACAAAGACAGATTGATTCCCGCCGCCCCGAACAGAAGCCAGGCCGGAATTTTCATCAGGCGGTAGTTGCCACCACTGGCGGTTTCGGCGATTTCCCGCCAGTCGTAACCGCCTTCGTGGCCGTCATGCAGTGTGAAAACCTGATTCTGGCATTGACGCCATGAGCTGAGCCAGGAGAGTGCAGCGGATGCAAGGTCATCGACATGAATCAATGACAATCTTTGCCCGGCCGGCCCGGTTGGAGTGACCAGGCCTTTCCTGGCCAGCTTCAGAATGGGCAGCATTTCCTTGTCGCCCGGGCCGTATACCGCGGGTGGGCGGAATACAGTCCAGGGGAATCGTGCGTGGCGCCTGACTTCCTGTTCACCCAAGTGCTTGCTGTTGGCGTAATCCGATATCTGCGGCCGGCTGGCTGCAAGGGACGATATCAGCAACAGGGGCACTTCAGTTCCAAGCTGATTCATCACCTCAACCACCGAACGGATTCCATCGATGTTCGCGGCCCTGAAATCTTCCGGTTTTCTGCCGCGCACGGAACCGGCGCAATAGATAACGGCGCTCGCATCTGAGATGGCTGGCTGGAGTGACTGCGTGTCAGAAAGATCGACCAGCAGGGGTTCGACGCCTGCTAGCAGGCGGTCTTTGTGGATTGATTGTGGCCGGATAAGAGCGAGGGCGTTCCGCCCGTCGTCAAGCAATGCTTTTTGCAAGCGCTGTCCGATAAAACCCGTAGCGCCGGTTAGCAGTACGGGCTTCATCAGTTCAGGCGGTAATCCGCGGCAGTGTTCAGGTTTGGCAAGTCAGGCTATTTTGCGTTCGCCGTCAATGACGCCCGGCAAGTGCAGGGCAGGTGTTGACTGGCGATCCAGGTAGGCTTCCCTGGACTTGAAGCGGGACAGCTTGCCCGAAGAGGTGCGGGGCAGGGTGCCGGGCCGGACCAGGTCAATAATGACGTTGATGCCAAAGTGTTCGTGCATCAACAATGTGATCCGGTGAGCCAGTTGGTTGCGCATGTCCTGGTCTCTTTCCTTGGTTTCAACCACCAGCACGGCCAGCTCTTCTTCTGCAAAACCGGTGACCGAGAACGCAGCAACCCCACCCAGTCTGACGCCGTCCAGGCGTTGTGCAACCACTTCCATGTCGTGCGGCCAGATGTTGCGGCCCTTCACAATGATGACGTCCTTGCTTCTCGCAGTGATGAAGATTCGATCACCGACGCGGTAGCCAATATCGCCGGTATCCAGCCAGCCATCTTCGTTCAATACGGCCAGCGTGGATTCCTTGTCCTGGAAATAGCCGCTCATGACACTGGCGCCTTTTAGCAGGATTTCTCCACATTGACGCTCTGGGACCTCGTTTCCATGGTCATCCTGGACTGAAATTTCAAAGCCGGGCAGCAGAATGCCACAATCGGCATAGGTGGCCACGTTGTGAGCATCCGGGCCGACCGGCCGGGCTTCGCCGGTAGTCGACATGATTTCCTGGTCTACATGGTCGACCATCAATCCGAGATCAAGCGGCGCAAAGCTGACCGCCAGCACACATTCCGCCATGCCATAGCAGGCCACGAAGGCTTTGGAGTCGAATCCACAAGGCGCCAGCGCTTCGGCAAATGCCTGCAGGGGTACAGGGTTAACCTGTTCCGCACCGACACATGCAGCCCGCCAGGATCTCAAGTCATAACGCTCGTAGTCAGAAGGACGCAGGCGCTTGGCGCAAAGTGCATAACCAAAAGTCGGGCTGGATGAAATCGTGCCACGATTATCTGAAATGATCTTCAACCACAACCTCGGCCGCATGGCAAAAGTTCTGGTCGGCAGATAATCCACGGACAACTGGCAAATCAGCGGCACCAGGATGAAACCGATCAGACCCATGTCGTGGTAATACGGCAGCCACGAGACAAAGCGATCATCGCTGTCAAGCTTCAGGCCGTGCTGTGCAATCTCGCGCAGGTTGTCCAGCACAGTTTCCTGGTCGATCTCAACACCGCGAGGGAAACGCGTACTGCCGGAGGTGTATTGCAGATACGCCGTATCATTTGCGCCCAGCGGGACGAAATCGACCTCGGCTTCCGCCAATGCGTCAAAATCAGCAGGCGTACCGGCCATGACCAGGCCGAGATCCTGCTCAATCTCGCCGGCAAATTCAGCATGTGAATCCGGCACGATCGCGATGGCTGCACCACAGCTTTCCAGCATCCGGCGAATCTGATTGACGTAGGCCTTGTGCGCACCGAGTTGAACGCCGGCTGGCAGTGCCACCGGAATCAGCCCGGCATACTGGCATGCGAAAAAGAAGCGGTGGAACATGGGGTCGGTTTCGGCGATGATGCCGACACGATCGCCGCGTTTGAGACCCAGGCCAAGCAGGCGTCTCGCCAGCGCTTTTGCCGCATCACGGAGCTCGCGATAGCTGAGAATGGAATCCAGTTCACCGCGGTGATCGTAGAAATTGAAGCCCGATACACCTTCGGCTGCATATTCCAGCGCATCTGCGAGGTTGGCGAAACCGCTGCTCCTCACAGGAAGCTTTTTATTTACAGGCGTCGGCTGCAATGAGCTGTTTTCCGACAATTCCGGTGTTGTTTCTTGCCCGAAAGTATTTTTTGAATCCATCGTCCAGGGCCTTTGTAGGTCATAGTATCCGGATAAATACAGTTGTCTCCAAGCCAGAAGACACCCGCGACGCCACTTCTCAGTAGCAATCTGCAGTCAGCAATGAATTTCAAAGTGACTGCAGCAGTGGGTGTTTCCAACACAATCAACACCTGTTTTCATCCAACGAATTTTCCTTCAGGCAGAATTTAGTTGATTGCTTGTTAACTTACTTGTCTCTACAGGACAATTATTTGACCTCGGTTTCGCACGGGCATGATCCAATCGGCCGGCACAACTGGCGCAATGATAACTGTTTATACGTAATAAAAACGTTAATTAGTGAGGAATTTTGGGATTTAAAGCACCTTTGGCGCAAGAGTTTCCAAAAATGCTGGCCGGTCTGCCCCTGGCAAACCCTATGTTGATCAGAGATTTGACAGGAAAATCGCCGCAATTGACACCGGAACCACCCAGCGTAACAGCCAGAACCAAGTGTTGAAAAACCAGGTGTTTTTGATCGCCAATTCTTCCTTTATAGCCGCAGGGGCGACTCTCCATCCAACGAAAATGGCCAGCAACAGACCGCCCAGGGGCATCATGATATTGGCAGTGATATAGTCGAGCAGCTAAAAATAACCCGTGTCAGCGAAGCGTTCGATAAAGCCCAGCGGGCGCCATTCAGACCACAGGTTGAATGAAAAAACAGTGGCAATTCCGAACACGAAAACGGAGACGCAGACCAGGGTGGCAGCCTTCCAGCGCACCATGGTAAATCGCTCTTCCCACCAGGCGATCATGGGTTCCAGAGTGCCAATCACAGATGTCAGAGCGGCGAAAAACAGCAAAATGAAGAACAGGGCGCCAAAAATCAGGCCGCCGGTCACGTTGCCGAAGGCTATCGGCAGACTGACAAATATCAGGCCGGGACCTTCCGCCGGGTCGAGGCCGTTGGCGAATACAATGGGAAAAATGGCGATGCCGGCGAGCAGGGCAACCGCAGTATCCATGGCCGAGATGATGATGGCTGATCGCGCTATGGAGATCTCTTTACCCAGGTAAGCACCGTAGCCCATCATGAGGCCCATGGCGACGCCGATGGAGAAAAATGCATGGCCCACGGCGATGAGAATGACCTTACCATTGATTGCCGAGAGATCGAAGTCAAACATGAAGTGCAGGGCTCTTGGCATATCCCCTTCAACTGCCCCGTAGACCACCATGGCCAGCAACAGCGCGAACAGCAGTGGCATCAGGACTTTGACGGTGCTCTCGATGCCTTTCTGCACCCCGCGGACCAGGATGATGGTGGCGATGAGCATGAAAATTCCGTGCCACAGGGTCAGCTGTGCCGGGCTGGCAAGTAGCGCGTCGAATTCCGCGCCTACCGCAGCAGCGCTCTGTCCGTCGAAATTCCCGGCCCCATTCTTGAAAATATACACGATGGACCAGCCTGCAATCACGCTGTAGTAGGTGGCAATAAGGTAGGCTGCCAGCATGCCGAGCCAGCCGACAATGGACCATGATTTGGAGCGGCCCTGGCTTTTGGCCTCGATGCTCATTGCGTTCGGCGGGCTCTGCTTGCCCCAACGGCCCAGCATGATTTCGGCGATCAGAATAGGCAAGGCTACAAACAGGATGCTGAGCAGGTATACCAGAACGAAGGCGCTGCCGCCATTCTGGCCGGTGATGTAGGGGAATTTCCAGATGTTACCCAGTCCGACCGCCGCACCGACGGCGGCCATCAGGAAAGTCATGCGGGACGACCAGTTTTCGTGTTTTTTGAAGTTTGCCATGATATTTCCTGTTCTATCAAGACCGCCCGCGTGGCAAGCATTGACGTTCGCGAGCAGGGCTCGTACCTACATTATCAATGGCGCAATACCACCGTGCGGATGCCGCTTCGGACCGCTGTGCAATACGTCGAGTGCGACGTGGTGAGCCGGTTCCGGGCGCAGCAGACGCTCCTATCTGTGTGTGAAAACCATGCCAGAGATTGGATTGGGATTGATTTGCAGGTAAATTGGATCCTGTCCCGCTGACAGAAAAAGGCCATGGAAGTGCAATTTACTACAGTTTTGAATTCCATAGTATTAGACAGGGCGTTCCGGGCATGTCGCTGAACCCTTTTGGCGGGCACCCACCCGGGCTCGTCGTCTGTTTCACCACGGAGTTATGGGAACGTTTCAGTTATTACGGTATGCGTGCTTTGCTGGTGTTCTATCTTACCCAGCATTTCCTGTATTCGGATGATGAAGCGTTTCTGATTTACGGTGCATACACTGCGATGGTGTACCTGATGCCGGTATTCGGCGGCATTTTTGCAGACCAGTTCCTGGGCTCCCGTAAGGCAGTTACCTTGGGCGCTATCCTGATGGTGTGTGGGCAGTTGGGGCTGATGATCACCGGTCCACAGGCCCTTGAATCAGTGGTAGATGGTACTCGGCAAGTCGAACGTAATCCGGACTTTCTGAATGGTTTCTTTCTCTCGCTGGCTCTGATCGTAACCGGCGTGGGATTCCTGAAAACCAATATCTCCACCGTGGTAGGTTTATTGTATGACAAGAACGATCCCAGGCGCGACGGTGGTTTCACAATTTTCTACATGGGCATCAATATAGGTGCGGCTGCCGCCCCTCTGCTGACGGGTTGGCTGGCTTTCGAATTCGGCTGGTCCTGGGGATTTGGCGTGGCTGGTGTTGGCATGATGGCCGGCCTGCTGGGCTTCCTCAAGGGTCAAAAGCATTTGTTGGGACATGCCGAACCACCCGATCCGGAACGGCTTAGAAAAAAGCTATTCGCAGGGATTAACGTGGAGTGGACAATCTACTGTTCTTCTTTGCTGCTGGTGATGTTTGCCTGGTTTCTTTTGCAGCACCAACAACTGGTCGGGGTTTTGCTGTCCCTGGTCGGCGTCGGCGTTTCCAGCTTGATCATCTGGTACGCCTTCTTCCGCTGCACCCCGGTGGAGCGTGACCGGCTGATCGTAGTCAGCATTTTGATCCTGTTTACGGTAAGTTTTTGGGCCTTCTACGAGCAGATGGGAAGTTCACTGGTTCTGTTTGCAGACCGCCTGGTCGATCGGGTTGTCTTCGGCTACGAGATCCCTGCGGCATCCCTGGTGTCGTTACCGGCCATCTTCGTGATCATCTTTGCGCCGCTGTACAGCATGCTGTGGTTTGCACTGGGACGACGCGGTATCGAACCACAAGCGCCCATGAAATTTGTGATTGCGATCGCCCTGCTGGCGCTCGCTTTTATTTCACTGGCATTCGGAATTGGCGCCACTGCCGCCGGAGAACAGGTTGCACTGTTCTGGATTGTTCTCAACTTCCTGCTGCTGGTCCTGGGTGAGTTGTGCCTGGCGCCGGTCGGCATGTCGATGCTGACGAAGTTGTCGCCGCACCGCATCGTTGCGATGATGATGGGGGTTTTCCTGTTGGCCATTTCTGCCTCCAGTTTCATTTCGGGATTGCTGGCCCAGTTAACCAGTGTCGAACGGGTCGGTGATGAACTCACCGATCCCGCCGCCGCCCTGTCCAATTATCAGGACGTGTTTCAGTCGATGGGACTGATTGCGATCCTGGTGGCTGTGGTTCTGTTGATATTGTCGCCGTTCCTGAAGAAGCTGATGCACCTGGGCAAATTGATTGAGCAGAAGGCGTTCCTCGCCGATGTCGTGGAGCCCGAATGACATGAATAGCAAAGGATATGCCCAGGGGATCCCTTAAAAAAAGGACCGGCCGCCGTAACCCTCTCAGCCGCGCCGACTGGATTGCCGCTGCACGCGGCCTGCTGATTGCAGGTGGCATAGAGCATGTGCGCATTGGACGCTTAGCGGAAACTCTGAACGTGACCCGCGGTGGTTTCTACTGGCTGTTCAAGAGCAGTGAGGACCTGTTCAACGAATTGTTGAAGGACTGGGAACGTACTAACACAAGGCCGTTCGAACGAATACTGATGCCGGAACACAAGGGTCTGGACGAACTCAATGCCCTGCTCGATATGTGGCTGAATGAGAAGGACTACAGTCCTGCCTATGACTCAGCGATACGGGACTGGGCCCGGATGTCCAGGCGAGCGGCGACTGTTGTTAAAAGAGTGGATGCCCGGCGCATCAAATTGATGAAGACTATTTTTCGG
>PVMS01027091.1_pt1 | contig 13013 bp, 8 predicted proteins | sample 1853461 | NCBI WGS metagenome assembly PVMS01 (sample SAMN08582032, study PRJNA380276) | Marine sediment metagenome, whole genome shotgun sequencing project. | isolation source: ocean sediment barecode stripped | collected 2017 | reverse complement strand
CAAGATTCATTACCATTTTGATGATCTCAAAAGTGATGATCTCGCGTCTCGTAAATGGTATGAAAATGCCTCCGGCGGATCTACCGGTAAGCCTGTTCGGTTAATTCAGGACGATGAATACGTTACATGGAGATCTGCTGTAAAAATTTTATTTAATCGATGGACAGGCTGCGAATCTGGAGACAGAAAGCTTTTGCTATGGGGTTCTGAACGGGATTTATTTTTTGAAAAAGAAACGCTGAAGGTTCGATTCGGCAGATGGGTTAGAAATGAGGTATGGTTTAATGCTTTTCGAATGACTCCTGCGAACATGGACGAATGTGTGAACACAATCAATACTTTTAAACCTGTTCAAATTTTAGCATATGTCGAGGCTATCTATGAATTATCCCGCGTTATACTAAGAAATAAGATCAAAGTACACTCTCCTGGCGTCATCTTGAGCACTGCCGGCACACTTTATCCACAATTTCGCGAAACTATTGAAAAAGCGTTAAACGCGCCCGTTTTTAATCGTTATGGGTCGCGAGAGGTTGGAGATATTGCCTGTGAATGTGATAAACACAGGGGATTGCATGTTTCAATACCAACACATTATGTCGAAATCGTAAAAAGAGACGGCAGCACTGCTAAACAAGGTGAAATTGGAGAAATAGTTATCACCTTGTTAACTAATTTTGCTATGCCTCTAATAAGATATCGTATAGGTGATATGGGAGTTTGGTCCGAAGAAGCATGCTCATGTGGACGTAATTGGCCATTAATTAAAGAAATTAAAGGTCGTGTGACCGATATTTTTCGGACAAATAATGGTGATTTGATTGATGGGGAGTTCTTCACACACTTGCTTTATTTCCAAGACTGGGTTCAGAAATTTCAAGTGATTCAAGAAGATTACAACTATATAAAATTTATCATAGCACCATATAAAAGAGACTGTAATAATTATTTAAAACAGTTAAATGAATTAGCTGAAATTAAAAATAAAGTAAGGCAAGTAATGGGCGAAGACTGCAAAATAGAATTTGAATTTGTAAATGATATAGAAAAGTCTGAATCGGGCAAATATAGATATACAATTTCCAAAGTTCAAGCTCCATCGCACTAAATCATAATTTGAAATTGTTAAGACAGAAATGGCTTATTACCCGGGAAAGATAATTTTTGGATATTAAATTAGGATCTTTTGAGAGGCGAGTTTGTATGAAAATAAGCTTTGTTGCTCCCAATATTTATCCAATTATTTCAAATCAAAAAAAAATTGAAATTATTGGCGGTGCTGAATTGCAACAATATTTTATTGGAAAAGGGCTGAAAGATAAAGGATTTAGCGTTTCCTATGTGACAGAAGATCACGGACAAATGGACGGTGAAAATATCGATGGGTTAATTATTTTAAAATCATATAAACCGACCGAAGGAATATTTGGCTTGCGATTTTTTTTCCCACGTCTTTATAAAATATGGTATGCACTTAAAAAAGCTGATGCGGATATATATTATGTTAGAGCGGAAACCTTTCTTTTAGGTATTGTGGCAGCCTTTTGTAAAATACACAAAAAGAAACTCATTTTTTCGGGGGCACATGACTCAAATTTTATTCCAGATCAATTTAAGATGACCACAAAATATCATATTATCACGATTCGTGATAAATATTTATATCAATATGGCTTGAAACGTGCTGATTTTATAATTGTGCAGTCTGAATTTCAAAAAAGAACCCTGTGGGAAAATTATCGATTAAACAGTAAAATAGTACCCACCTTTCATCCATCCAATACTACAAACATATCCCCTTCACAGCAGAAGTATATACTCTGGGTGGCAACCATTAGGAGTTGGAAAAGACCGGATCAATTTATCTCCTTAGCAAAGGCTTTTCCCAATGAACAATTTATCATGATTGGAGGAAGGGATCGTAAAGATGAGCATTTGTATGATGAGGTAAGACAGCGAGCAGAAAAAATAGAAAATTTACAGTTTCTCGGCTTTCAGCCATTAGAAGTAACTGAAACCTATTTCGATCAGTGCAAAGTATTTATAAACACATCAAAATATGAGGGATTTCCGAATACATTTTTGCAGGCCTGGCGCCGAGGTATACCCGTGATCTCTTATGTTGACCCGGATAATGTTATTGATAGGAAAAGTTTAGGCATTGCCGTAAGTTCAGAAAAAGAACTACATCATGCTTTAACAACTTTTCTCTCCAAGCCTCAATGGGATAAAAATATTATTTTTAATTACTTTCAACAAAACCACTCATTCAAAGTTATCGATCAATATGCTTCCCTGTTTGATGATGTTTTCTATGAAGATATAAAAATTCGAATTTAGATTTTGCTGCAATTCTGCAACTAAACATAATGGATCAAACAAGACTATTCCCCCATTCAATTCCACGAAAAGCCATTATAGAATATGTGTTTTAATTAAAATCGAAGATGGCATGAAATCTGCACCAATACATGCCCTAAAAATTATGGTCACCTGGATTATTACCATTTGTAGAAAAAAATCGGTCATGTGGTTTTTTCAGTATCTTAATATGCACTCATGTGTTTAATTTTGTGCACACGGCGATAAAAACATAACAACTTGTCAGATTGATGAAAATGAGGCATCATATCTACTAGTTTTCTAATCATTATTTTTCGTAAATTTTGCCGTGTTTCTTCAACAGCTAAAAAAAAGAGTCTTAAGGTAAAATTAATCAACTTGTTAGAAAAGAGGTAACAATGAGGCTTGAAATTACTTTTAAGAATACATTAACTTATCTTTTCTGTATTCTGACGATTTTTTTTTCTCTAAATGATGTAGAAGCAAAACCTGTTTTTCCAGGAGCTGAAGGTTTTGGATCAGATACAAAGGCTATGTATGGCAATAATCGAAATCCTACAATTTGTATTGTTACGAATAGGACTAATAACAATGGTACACCCAAGACTGAATTTCGAAATGGAATCACTGTTAAAACCGGTTCTTTTAGAGAAATGCTAAATTTTAATGTCGATAATAAACTCATTATTTTTGAGGTATCGGGAAATATTAATATTGACCGTCGGCTTTATGTTCGAAACAATTATGTCACGATAGCTGGGCAGACAGCTCCATCCCCAGGTGTGACCTTAAAGGGTGTTACATTGGTTGTGCGTGGTCATGACATTCTTATTCAGCACTTGAGAATTCGTGTCGGTGATGAAGGGGGTGTTGAACCTTATGTCAGAGACGGACTAAATATTAATATTGGCGATGGTCAAGCACCATACAATGTTGTAATCGATCATTGTTCTATTAGTTGGGCAATGGATGAAAATATAGGTATCAATGGTAAAGGCGTTCACGATATTACTGTGAGCAATTCTATTATTTCAGAGCCTCTAGATAAATATAAACCTGATCACTCTTCAAAGAATATGATAATCGGTACCGGAAAAAATATTTCGATAATAAAAAATTTATTTGCCCATAGTACTGATCGAAATCCTTATATCGTTTATGGAAATGGATCCTCAGTATTTGTGGCAAACAATCTCATATACAATCCAAAAGATTTTAATGTGATTATTCAAGTAGAAAAAGGGCCAGCTGACATATGTCTAATTGGAAATGTTGTAAAAGGTGGTCCAAATTCAGGGAATTCTGCCAAGAATAAATTACCTGTTTTTTGGAAGGACCCTTATCCAGGAATGAAAGTATATCTTGAGAACAATAGGACTGAATTAGGAGTTCAAGCTGATAAAAACGATTGGTCTATGGTGCGTAATGCCAGTCAAAGCTATACTTTAGAGGAGCTTGAACTTATTTTTAAACACGAGACCCCTCCAATATGGCCGTTAGGATATATTCAGCACGCTTCAGCGGAAGTTGAAGATTATATTATTTCTAACGCAGGGGCTAGACCTGAAGATCGAGATGCAGTAGATAAAAGAATGATAAACGATGTTAAATATAGAGGAGGTAAGATTATTAGCAGTCAAAATGAAGTTGGTGGCTGGCCAACTGTTGACCAGAATAAAATTGTGCATTCATTACCTAAAAATCCCCACGTTGATGATGACGGCGATGGTTATACTAAACTGGAAGAGTGGATACAATTAAAAACTAAAATAATCGCAATAAACCGTGATGTAAATATTCTTCCGCCTTCAAATCTAAAATTAAAATGACAAGAATTGGCTTCCACATTTAAGGGAAATAAATTCATAATGAATTCAATTATACTCATGATAATTGTCGTATGATATGAATATGGATAAGTTTTCTTAACGGGCAAACTATTATTTCAATGATCAGCGATCATAGTGTTCTTTACATAGCAGAAACTGCAAGGGGAGGATCAGCCTTTAGCTTATTAATGTTGATTCAAGGTATCCAGAATAGTCGTTATAAACCTGTTGTTTTGTTTATTCGGGAAGATCATCCGTATATTGGAGAGAAGTTAAGAAAAATGGGTATCGAAGTTCTTGTTTTAAAAAACCATAAATTGTTTGATGCAAAAGAAGATATAAAAAAAATACCTAAAAATAACAATAAAAAAATAGTAATAGGGAAGACAATTCAAAAATATTTTGGAATGAAAATTTTTGAAGGATATCTTGCTTTAAAATCTTGCTATGAATTTCTACGTTATAGAGCAGTATCGATTTTACCTTTGATTAAAATACTAAAAAAAAATCGGATCGATCTTATTCATTTGAACAGTGGTCTACGTAATGGTGAAGGAGCTATACTTGCTGGTTGCTTAGCTGGAGTGCCGGTTGTCTGCCATGGTCGGTGGTTTTCTAAATGGACTGCTTTTGAGAAGATATTCATAAGATTTGTCAAGTTTTTTATTTTTATTTCAAAAGCTGTAAGTGAACATTTTGCCAAACTTGGAGTAACTGCAACGAAAGGTATGGTAATTCATAATGCCATAGATTTATCAAATTATAACAACGGCTATGACATCGCTGATGTCCGACGGGAATTTGGCTGGGGTACAGAAGAAAAGATCATCTGCATGGTTGGCAGAATTGTGAAATGGAAAGGGCACGAGTATTTTTTAAAAACCATAGCTGAATTTTGCAAAAAAAACCCTTTAGTCCGAGGAATTATAATTGGAGAACCTCCTATATCTCAAAGCGGCCAAAGATATTTTCAAAAATTAAAATTTCTTACACAGGAGTTGGGTATAGCACAAAAGGTTGTATTCACAGGATTCCGTGATGATGTTCCTCGTCTCATGTCAGCCATGGATATTGTTGTACATTTCTCAACAAAACCTGAACCTTTTGGGCGTGTGGTAATCGAAGGAATGGCCAGTGAAAAACCTGTTATTGCCACTGCTGCAGGCGGCGTTATGGATATTATTGAAGATGGCGTTACGGGCATTCTTGTACCTTGTGGGGATTCAAGAGCACTTGCTCATGCAATAGAACAAATTTTATCCAATCCGTTTAAAGCAAGACAGATTGGCATAGCTGCTAGGAAAAGTGTCGAGGCTAAATTCACGATACAAAAGCATGCTTCCGAAGTTAAAGAAATTTATGATTTGATTCTCAATTAACTATTTACGAAAGGTTTAATATTAAATTGGGTACTATTATGAGAGGTTTCGAAAAACTGGACAGTTATGCAAAGGTTTCATTATAAACACCTAACATAAAGGATCGTAATAGTTGGCTAAGATAATTTATATATGTCACCGATATTCTAAACAACCAAGTATAACTGAAAAAGAATTGAACAACATAAGTATAAATCTGATTCCTGACAATATTTCAGCAAAGGTGCATACAGAGTCCGATCAAAATGGTATTATATTCTCCATAGCACCTTACAACGAATCAATACATATACGTGGAACAAGCGTAGCATTAGGATATCTCAAGGATGATTCATGTTTATGGTGGCAGCCAAATGCTAAAAAACCAGATGGCTCATATGCCTTATTTCGTGGAAGTAAAAATAAAATAGAATTGGTAAGCGATATTGTTGCCTCTAGATCGATATGGTACGTTAAAACGAATGAATTATTTATCGCTGCTACCTCTCAACGTGCCATTGTCATATGTCTTGGATCATTTGAACCAAATATTAGTCTCATTCCGTGGTTCTTGTCTAATGGTTATTTAGGACCTGATATGTCCTGGGATAAGCGAATTAAAAAGGCGAAGGCAGATTGCCGGGTAGTTTTGGACCGTAAATCTTGGGAGTTAAAAGAAATTGTTGAGCCTGTCATTTTTAAAACAGAAAAGTTCAGTGAAGCGGAGCACGAAAAAAGGTTAGAAAAAGCTATTCGCGAATCTTTTAATGGAATCTCTATTGATTGGAATCGTTGGGTTTTGGCGCTATCAGGTGGTTATGATAGCCGCTGTTCACTAATTATGTTGAAAAATTATTTGAATTTGAAATGTATTACCTGGGGTGATCAAATAACTGCGAATGAGCCAGAGACCGATACTTATATAGCACGTAAGTTGGCGAAAAAATATGATCATCAACACGAATACTATTTCACGGATATCTGTAGCGAACCAATCCAAACAATATTTGACAGAGCATTGCTTATAGGCGAAGGTCGGGTTGATCATTTAAATACTGCATTGGACGGATTTAGGCGTTACAAACAGATGCATGACAACGGAATTCATGGCTTAATTCGAAGTGATGTTGGTTTCGGATGGGTTCCCGTCGCTTTAAAGAAAGATGTTCCATCTATTTATGGCTTAACCAGTCTTTTGAATTTTACGGACCTTAGCGATATAGGAGGTGAGGAATTCAAACCTAAAATTATTCCTGAATATCTAGAGCGGCGCCAAGGGGAAACATTAGCAACTTGGAGAGATCGTGTTTATCATGAATACCGAGTTTCTTGTTTTTTATCGGCACTGGCTGAACCGCGTTTGAGCTACATAGAACAAACAAATCCTTTGTTGACAAGATGTATTATTGATGTAGTCAGATCTATCCCCGACCACTTGCGAACAGGAAAAAAACTGTTTAAACGAATTGTTAAACGATTGGAATCAGAAATACCTATTGCATCTATGAAAGGAATACCTACAATCGGAGCTATGATGGAGAAAAAAGAAATTAGAGATTTATTTCTTGATGTGATAAATTCAGAGGATACTAAAGGTTTATTTCCACCAAAATTTATAAGGTATCTAAATGATGGGCTTACTAATAAAGTCCCATCTAGTTATAAAAAAAGATATGCATCAGTGTATAAGAACATCTCTTCTATTCCACCAAGTATAAAAAAAATATTGGGAGCCGCTGTAAGGAAACTACAAAAACCCAAATTCAACTCAGATCGTCTCGCAATTAGGGGCTTCATTATTTCTCGAATGCATCAGATTTTAAAGGAAGATGCCCTATTCTTGAGATAGGTTTTGTGAAAAATGCTATCATGAAGTTTAACAAAAAATTGATTGAATTGAAGTAGAAGCCCTAATCCTGCCTAAACAAGTTAGTATAATATGCTAAAAGAATTGGCATAATCAACAAACAGGAATAATATATTCCACATCCTCATAGTTTGAAGCGTCTTTTATCATGGATCATGATATAGAAATAAACGTTCTTTTTGTAGTAAATTGGTTAAAAAGACGCGGTGCAGAGCAACAGTTATTTAGTTTTGTTAAAATGCTGCCGCATAATATAAATATTAGTATTTTTAGATTTTCATATGATGGCGATGAATTTCCTGAATTTTTTGGGTATGACAGAGTTAAAATCCATTCGAACAAATATAAAGGCACCTACAATATATTTAAGTTTAAATCACTTTATAATTGTCTTTCACAAGAGAAATTTGACATCGTTATCACCATAGGTTTAGGTGCGGCTCTTTTTTTTGGTCGGGCAAATGCCTTTCTGTCTGGAATCGATATTGTCTACAGCATCTTAAATACATTTGAGAACTTTCATAAACTTCCCCGGTTACCGGGTGACTATTTCGATTTTTTTAACAGAGCCATTAATTATTTTGTTCTTAATTTCGGCAGAAAAAGAATATTTCGGTTTTTGCCAAATTCCGATCAACTATCAAATCAAATAAGAATGAAATTAGAAAAATACCCTGTTCAAACGTTGTACAATGGCCTGCCAACAGAGGACTTTGAAAAACTCTCCTCGTACAAGCCCAAAAATAATACTTGTATGATACATAATCGTTTTGCGGGGTATCCCACTATTGTTCAGGTCGGTGCTTTGGACGATAATAAAAACTATTCGTTTACGCTTAAGTCTTTTGTTCAGATAAAAAAAATGATTCCTAACGCTCGTTTTTTAATAATCGGGGATGGGCCTAAGAAAGCTGAGCTAATTGAAAAGACAACGTCAATTGGTTCTATCCAGCATGTAATATTCGCAGGTCACATGAATAGAATGGAATGTTTGTATCTTATGAGCAAATCGAGTTTGCTCGTCTTAACATCAAAAAGCGAGTCCTTTCCTAACGCATTGGTTGAAGGCCAGGCACTTTCTCTTCCCGCTGTCTCTTTTGATGTAGGAGCTGCTTCCGATATTATTGAACATGGTGTTAGCGGCTATGTAACACGAAAAGGTGATCTGGAGGCTTTCACAGAATATATAATTACCCTTCTTTCAGATAAAGAACTTGCAAACCGAATGGGCAAAAGAGGAGAAATGAGAGTATTCGATCTCTTTAGCATGAAGAAAAAAGTTGATAATTTTCTGGCAATGATCGCGAAAGACAGTTCAATAACGAAATATTCAGCATAGACGCTCATCGGTCAAAATATATAGCCATGTTAGTTTTTTTTTGGTCCGCTGTTGGTGATATTAATGGAGATACTGTTTCTAAACCACAATATTAAAAATACAGGTACTTATATAAGATGCTTTAATTTCGCAAAACATCTTGTTCGGTTTGGACATTCGGTTGTGATTTTAACATCTACTCCTCGCTATATTGTAAATTGGAGAAAAGAATTCATAGACGGTGTTGAAGTAATTTGTATGCCGGATTTATTAGGAAAACGGTTCAGAAATGGAGGACTCGGCCCAATCGATACTCTATTGAGATGTTTTTATCTTTTCAAAAGAAAATTTGACATCGTAGAGAATTTTGATCATCGACCGGCAGTGCTTTATCCGGCCATCGTCAGCAAATATATCCAAAAAACGCCTTTGATCTCAGAATGGACCGATCTTCACGGAACGGGCGGGTCAATGAACAACAGACGTCCGGTTATTCAGAAGTTGATAAGGCTGTATGAGGATTTTACGGAGAAAAAGAGTAAAAAACTGGCCGAAAAACTGGTGGTGATTTCTCAGGGACTCAAAGAGAGAGCCCTAAATCTTGGGATTCCTGAATCAAAAATTCTATACATACCCGGCGGATCAGATATTGAGAATATTGTCCCCCGGCAGAAAAAAGAAATCAGAAAAAGTTTTGGATTACCTTTAGAAAAGAAAATTATTGCTTACACTGCGGGCACCCATTACGATAGCGATCTGTTTCTGAATGCGATTTATCGCATCCAGGAACAAAGGCAAGATGTATTGCTGATTACAACAGGTTCAGTTTTTGGTGATCAAATAAAAAAACGGTTGTATGATCCCCAGAGAGTAATCGAGTTTGGATTTCTTGCTTATGAAAAATATGCGGCGCTATTGCCCGCAGTTGATGCGTTCATTTTTCCATTTGCAAACAGCAGCCTCAACAGGGGAAGATGGCCCAACAAAATAGGTGATTACATGGCAGCCGGGCGGCCGACAATCTCAAATCGCACAGGAGACATGATTGCGCTTTTCGAAAAATATCACATCGGATTATTGGCATCCGATTCACCGCAAGATCTTGCCCAAAAAACCCTCAAACTTTTGACCAATGAGCAATTAATGTTTGAGTTGGGACACAATGCCAGAGCCACCGCAGAAACTCAATTCGATTGGAAAATATTATCGAGAAAACTTGAAACGTGCTTTATCGAAACGGCCATACTGCCCAGGTCAATATCGAATAAACATCGTAAATAGATCATGATGTTAAGCCCTATCATTTGTTATTATTAATTTAGAGTTATGAATGCAAAATCGACAACAGTTGCTGAGCCGATTCATATTCTTAATGTACCTTTTACGTGCTGCTCATTTGGCGACATTTTGAAGTACATGGATGACGCCATAATAAAAAATTATCGGCACGCTGAATATATTTCAATTACGAATACGGAATCTTTATACCATGCACTTCGAATACCTTCCCATCATCGATTTATTGAGAACGCAACATTTTCGTGTTGTGATGGTATCGGAATTGTGTTGGCCGGTAAAATGCTCGGCCACAAAATCCCACGTCTCCATGGTCCCGATCTTATGCTTAAATGTTGCGAATATGGTGTAGCTAAAGGCTGGCGGCATTATTTCTATGGCGGCAAAGATGGAGTGCCTCAAAAATTAAGTAAAAAATTGACAAAAAAATTTCCTGGAATGATCACTGCAGGAATGTATTCGCCTCCTTTTCGCCCCCTGACACCAGCCGAAAATGAAGCTGTAACTGAGAAAATTAATTCAGTTAATCCTGATATTTTATGGGTGGGTTTGGGACTAATCAAGCAGGAACAGTGGATCAAAGAGCATTTAGATAAAGTTAAGGTTTCGTGGTTGATCGGTGTCGGCGCTGCATTTGATTTTCATGCAGGTACGATTAGAAGAGCACCAAAGCTTTTAAGAAATATTGGGCTTGAATGGCTGTATCGTCTGGCGTTTGAGCCCAGGATGTTTATCAGAAATATTTACAGTTTTTCACTTATCTTGTCTTTAACGAAACACGTTTTGCGTCGCCGACGGAACTCTTTGCCCAATCACTGAATATACCCTGCTATGCCCACAAACCCTTTACCATCCGAATTCGCTGCTCTAAAATTACGAAAAAGTTTAATTTTGAATGACGCTGTTCCAAACCTGTACCTGCCAAGGCCCCAGCGCATTTACCCTTGGTTAAAATCTTACTTACGGCGCTTGTCAATTGAGGTTGGCGACATAGGTGAAGTAATCTCATTGTACGGTCTTGATCTTATTAAACGCCCCAAACCTGCCTCTGGAGGGGTACGGAACAATAATTTCATCCTCAATACATCACGCGGCAAAAAGTTTCTTAAGATGTATAAGGAAAGCCTTGGTCAATCAACCATCGTTCAGGAACATTCTATACTAAAATACCTAGCCAAAATCAGATTTCCAGCAGCAAGGCTTGAAGTAACCCGAGCAGGCGAAACCCTGGTGCAAAGAGATAAAGATCGCTATGCGTTATTCGACTTCGTGGGCAACGGTTTTTGTTCCTATGACTATATCACCACCCCCAACCAAGCCCGCCAATACATCGCAGTTGCTGGAAAGATGTTGGCATTTTTGCATGACAAACTTAAGGATTTCGTTCCGGAAGGTTATAATCCTGACGGATTCAAGGCAAAAACCGGTAAGCGGTGGAGAGACAACGAATGGTTTGTGAGCAAACTAAAAATTTGCATGGATAAAGCCATTCTGCGAGGTGAGAAAAAGAACAATCACAAGTCCCTCTGGTTGCTCCAACGAGCTCGAGATCTTGAAAATGAGCTGAAACAAACCAATGCCTTGATTGATGATGCGAATCTGCCGCGTCAGATTATTCATAAAGACTATGGGCCGTCCAACCTTCTTTTTCGAAAAAATGAATTACCGATAGTGATCGATTTTGAAATTGCGCGTTTGGACTGGCGGGTTGTTGATATAATTGATGGATGGCAGGGTTTTTGCGTTGATCGGACAGGTTACAATGTTGAAAAAATGAAGTGCTTCTTAGATGCTTACCAGTTTCACATGCCGTTGACTGCGGATGAATTCAAAATGATTCCGGAGGTGTGGAAGCTCCTCCAAATCAGGTCGTGCATTCGTTATTGGTACGCGTACTGCATGACCGGTAATAGGGTTTCTCTCGTCAAGGCTTGTAAATGTATAAACGAGTGTGATTGGCTCACCACCAATCAGACAGTTTTGTGGTGAATTTAAACAGCTTTGTTCCGTCAATCGATCAGATTGCTCAAAATTTAATCCAACAAATTCAGGAAAGTAACAAATTGAAGTGGGGAAAGCTAAATTGAGAATTAGAGGGGGCATTATTGGATTCGGCAGAATGGGCATAACACATTTTTCAATTCTCAACACCCATCCTGCTGTTAAAATTGCTGCTATTTGTGAACAGTCCAACACCATGAAGCGCATATTAAATAGATATTTAGATGTGGATATTTTTTCTGATTACCAGCGCATGATCAATGATTCTGAGCTGGATTTTGTGGTGATATCCACGCCGGCTGATTCTCATGCTGAGATCATAAATGCTGCAATCAACAGAGATTTGCACGTCTTTACTGAGAAGCCTTTTGCACTGACCGCTGCTCAAAGTCGGGATATCATATCTTCCCTTAACGGTAAAACCCTCGTCGACCAAGTCGGCTATGTCAATCGATTTAATGAGATCTTTATGCAAGTTAAGGAAATAGTAGATCAGGGTCTAATTGGCGACATTAAACTTTTCAGTTCAGAAATGTATGGGGCAACGGTATTGAAGGATTCAAAGGCAACCTGGCGCAACAAGCGAAAAACAGGTGGCGGCTGCATGTATGAATTTGCGTCGCACTGCATTGACCTGGTGATATATTTTTTCGGAAAGCCGGATTCGGTAGCGGGAAGTTTTATGCAGAGTATCTACTCTTCTGAAGTCGAAGATTTAGTCGCTTCTACCTTCATTTACCATAATGGCCCCAACGGCACGATTATGGTCAACTGGAGCGATGAAACTTTTCGCAAACCGACCAACATCATCACCATTTTTGGTACCGGGGGGAAAATAGTGGCGGATAAGCATGCCTATAAAATCTTTTTGAAGGAACCGGATCATGATAACAGGTTTCATAAGGGCTGGAATACCCGCTATATCACCGATTTTGGAAATAGTGTCAGATTTTATGTGAGAGGTAATGAATTTACGCGGCAGCTTGATTATTTTGTCGATT
>PVMS01098824.1_pt1 | contig 13014 bp, 11 predicted proteins | sample 1853461 | NCBI WGS metagenome assembly PVMS01 (sample SAMN08582032, study PRJNA380276) | Marine sediment metagenome, whole genome shotgun sequencing project. | isolation source: ocean sediment barecode stripped | collected 2017 | reverse complement strand
TGACATGCTGCATCGTGACCGTCAAACAACGAGGTAGCAGTAATAAACCTCAATGGTGAGGACTGCTGGTTCTGCGACTTTGGCTGGACCTGGTCTGCCGCTGTACTCATATGTCAAAGCTGCCTGTCTGGGGTGCAAACGATTTATTATACCGGCATTGCTGGTGTTCACCGATTGTGGCAACGCAACAAACTTAGATTTGATGCAGGATTCGAGCGGGCCGACTATAATGGCCGCCGCTGTTTTCGGGCCACCGGCACAATACAAACGCAATCTGGTGCAACGGTAGGAATCGACCGCAGTGTCCGGCACCACGAGCGTACAGAATTCTCGCAGGAATCAGCGGGTCTGCCGCGCTGATTCGGCTTGCGTGCGACCGGATTGCCGCGGCACCATTTTTCAACAGGAGGTTATATGGAATTGTTCGACACCCTTGCGGAGATGGGTCATGAAGAAGTTGTGTTTTTTCACAGCAAGTGCGGCCTGAGGGCAATCGTTGCCATTCACAATACCGTACTCGGTCCCGCCCTGGGGGGGTTGCGCATGTGGCCATATGCCACCGAAGAAGAAGCGCTTACCGATGTCCTGCGTTTGTCAAAAGGAATGACATATAAAGCAGCGGTTGCCGGTCTCAACCTGGGTGGTGGCAAGGCCGTGCTGATCGGCGATCCCGCAAAGGATAAGAGCGAAGCATTGTTTCGTAACCTCGGTCGGTTTGTAGGTTCACTGGGCGGTCGCTATATCACGGCGGAAGATGTTGGCACCAACGTCGAGGACATGGATTACATCTACCAGGAGACGGATCGGGTGGTTGGCGTACATTCCGTGCATGGTGGCAGCGGTGATCCCTCCTCGTTCACAGCCTTTGGGACGCTGATGGGCATCAAAGCCTGCCTGAACAAGACGTATGGCCATACTGATCCCGGCAAACTCAGTTTTGCGGTACAGGGGGTCGGTCATGTCGGTGGCCACCTTGTTAAGAAACTTAGCGAAGAAGGTGCCAAAATATTTGTCACAGACATGGACAATGAGCGTGTGCAGCGGATGGTCGATGATCACGGGGCTGAAGCCGTAGCCATGGACGACATATATAATGTCGATGCAGATGTATTTTCCCCATGTGCATTGGGTGGCGTAATCAACGAAAAGACGTTGCCAAAACTGAAATTCAAGATTGTCGCAGGTGCGGCAAACAACCAGCTCGATACTGAGGAATGTGGTACGGAGCTGGAGAAAAAAGGCATTGTTTATGCGCCGGATTATGCGATCAATGCTGGCGGGCTGATGAATGTCGCCATTGAGTTGCAAGGTTACAATCGCGAACGTGCCGAAATGATGGTCAAAACTATCTACAGCATTATCGGGAACATTTTCCGGATCGCGGAGCGCGATGGAATACCCAGCTGGCAAGCAGCCGATCGCCTTGCTGAAGAGCGTATCCGATCGATAGCGAAAACCAAGATGCCGTATACCAAGGCTTTCAAGGACCGTTTGTCGGGCCGCAAGGCACATTCGACAGCAATTGTATGATAGCTGGCCTCATACGGGGCTACACAAGGATTTGAAATAATTTCGTTTTTGGCTGTGGTAGCCACTGTGGCTGTCGCAGCTTGTATGATTCTGGAAATGGTGCGACGTGATCGAACTGAATACCCACATTAATGAAGAACTCGACATGCTGCGGGATGCGGTACGCAAATTTGCACAAAGCGAAATCGCACCGCGCGCCGCAGATATCGACAAGACAAATGAGTTCCCACAGGACCTGTGGCCACAACTTGGTGAAATGGGTCTGCTTGGAGTCACGATACCGGAAGAATATGGTGGCTCCGGGATGAGTTACCTGGCACATGTGGTTGCGATGGAAGAAATCTCGCGCGCATCTGCCTCGGTGGGGCTGTCGTATGCAGCACACTCCAATCTTTGTCTCAACAACCTCTATCTCAACGCCAATGAGGAGCAACGCCGGAAGTACCTGCCAAAACTGTGCTCCGGTGAATGGGTAGGCGCGCTGGCAATGTCCGAAGCAGGCGCGGGCTCCGATGTCGTCGGTTCGATGAATTGCAGAGCCGAGGGTCAAAACGGTACGTGGCTGGCGAATGGCTCAAAAATGTGGATCACGAACGGCCCCGAGGCCAGTGTCGCGCTTGTGTATATGCGCACTGACAATGCGGATAAGGGTTCAAACAGCATTACCGCGTTCATTGTCGAGAAAGGTATGAACGGGTTCAGCACTGCGCAGAAACTGGACAAACTTGGTATGCGCGGATCAAACACCTGTGAACTTGTTTTTGAGGACTGCGAAATCCCCGACAGCAACGTGCTCGGCGAGGTCAACAAAGGTGTTTACATTTTGATGAAGGGCCTGGACTCGGAGCGCCTGGTACTGTCAGGGGGCCCGATAGGCATCATGGCCTCTTGCATGGATGAAGTGATGCCATATGTCCATGATCGCAAGCAGTTTGGCGCACCGATCGGCAGCTTTGGGCTGATGCAGGGCAAGATCGCAGATATGTACACCGCGTTACAGTCCAGCCGTGCATTTGCTTATCGCACGGCAGAGCAATTTGACCGCAATATGCCCACACGCCAGGACGCGGCCGCCTGTTTGCTGTACTGCTCGCGATCCGCTGTAAGTTGTGCCCTGGAAGCTATTCAATCATTGGGTGGCAACGGGTATATCAACGAATATCCTACCGGTCGCCTGTTGCGCGACGCAAAGCTATACGAGATCGGAGCTGGCACAACGGAAATCAGACGATTGCTGATCGGTCGCGAATTATTCAAGGCAACGGCAAGCGAGTGAGGTTTGGAGACATTCAAAAATGAGCGGTGACAAGATTGTAATTGTGGCGGCAAGACGTACTCCTATAGGTGCTTTCCAGGGCGCCCTTTCGCCGGTCAGTGCTCCTGATCTGGCGGCAACCGCGATCAGGGCTGTGATTTCGGATACCGGCATCGATGCTGCGGATATCAGCGAAGTGATTTTTGGTTGTGTCTTGCCTGCCGGTATCGGGCAGGCACCGGCGCGCCAGGCGTCGCTTGCTGCGGGAATACCGGAAACTGTCGGTTGTACGACAATCAACAAGGTTTGCGGGTCGGGAATGAAAGCGGCGATGCTCGCGCACGACCTGATTACCGCCGGATCCGGGAATATCGTACTCGCGGGTGGCATGGAGTCGATGAGCAACGCCCCGTACATGCTGCCAAAGGCGCGCAGCGGTTATCGTATGGGCCACCAGCAGGTCCTGGATCACATGTTTTTTGATGGCCTGCAAAATCCTTATGACGGAAACATGATGGGCCACTTTGCCGAACAGTGCGTGGACAAGTACGGCTTTACCCGTGAGGAACAGGATGATTTCTCAATTGAGTCGGTAAAACGCGCGATAGCCGCGAATGACGGCGGTGCATTTGCCGATGAAATAGCTGCGGTTACGGTCAAGACGCGCAAGGGTGAAACCGTCGTCGGCAAAGATGAGGAACCGTACAAATGCGATCTGGAAAAAATTCCGACTATGCGTCCCGCGTTCAAACGCGACGGCGGCACCGTCACCGCTGCCAGCTCTTCATCCATCTCGGATGGCGCAGCAGCACTGATATTGATGCGGGCATCAGAAGCTGAATCGCGTGGTATCAAGCCGCTGGCCAGCATTGTGGGTCACAGCAGTTTTGCACAGGCACCCGAGTGGTTCACGACTTCGCCGGTAAGCGCAGTCAAGAATCTGCAGGAACAACTGGGTTGGAGCAACGACGACGTTGATCTTTATGAAATCAACGAAGCGTTCGCCTGTGTTGCGATGGCACCGATGCGCGAGCTCGGCATCCCGCATGAAAAACTCAATGTCAATGGTGGTGCCTGCGCGCTGGGTCACCCTATCGGTGCGACCGGTGCACGTATCATTGCGACGCTGATACACGCGCTGAGAAATCGAGATCTCAATCGGGGTATTGCATCCCTGTGCATCGGTGGTGGTGAAGCGACAGCCATCGCTATCGAAACTGAATAAATTCTGTCGCCCGAATGCCCGTCCTCGATACACATATTGATACTGCCAGCGAGGCATACGAGGAAAACTGCGCAGCGATGCAGACCCTGGTTGATGATCTCAGGCGCGTATCTGATGAGGTTGCACAAGGTGGCGGCGAACGCGCGCGGGACAAACACCTTGCGCGCGGAAAATTGCTACCGCGCCAACGCATAGAGGCTTTGCTGGACGATGGCAGCCCGTTCCTCGAGTTGTCACAGCTCGCAGCTCACGGCATGTACGACAACCAGGCCCCCTGTGCAGGTCTGATTACCGGCATCGGTCGCGTAGCGAATCAGGAAGTCATGATCGTTGCAAATGACGCCACGGTAAAAGGCGGTACATATTTTCCGATCACGGTAAAAAAACATTTGCGGGCCCAGGAGATTGCTGGCGAGAACAACCTGCCTTGTATTTATCTAGTCGATTCCGGTGGTGCGTTCCTGCCGATGCAGGATGAAGTGTTTCCGGACCGCGAACACTTTGGTCGAATTTTTTACAACCAGGCTCGCTTGTCTGCCTGCGGTATTCCGCAAATAGCGGTCGTTTTGGGCTCCTGCACGGCGGGTGGCGCATATGTTCCGGCGATGTGCGATGAGGCCATTATTGTTCGCAACCAGGGTACGATTTTCCTGGGCGGTCCACCATTGGTCAAAGCAGCCACGGGCGAAGAAGTCGACGCCGAATCGCTGGGCGGCGGAGATGTACATTGCCGGATATCGGGGGTCGCCGATTATCTGGCCGACAACGATGCGCATGCACTGGGCATTGCGCGTGACATCGTGGCTGGTCTCAACCGTGTCAAGCATGTTGCGCTCGCGACGCGCCCGGTATCGGAACCGATGTGCGAACCCGGGGAAATTTATGGCGTCGTACCGACCGACACGCGGTACCCGTACGATGTCAGGGAAATCATCTCTCGCATAGTCGATGGCAGTGAATTCCAGGAGTTCAAATCGCTGTATGGCAAAACCCTGGTATGCGGTTTTGCGCATTTGCACGGATACCCGATCGGCATTGTTGCAAACAATGGCATTCTTTTCTCCGAATCGGCATTGAAGGGCACTCATTTTATTCAGCTTTGCAACCGAAGACGAATACCGCTGCTATTTTTGCAAAACATTACCGGTTTTATGGTGGGCAAAAAATACGAAAACGCCGGTATTGCGAAAGATGGCGCCAAAATGGTCAATGCGGTTGCCTGTTCAACAGTACCGAAATTTACGGTCATCATCGGCGGCAGCTTCGGCGCCGGCAACTATGCGATGTGCGGTCGCGCATATGCAGGGCGCATGTTGTGGATGTGGCCAAACGCAAGAATCTCTGTAATGGGTGGCGAGCAGGCAGCCAATGTCCTTGCCACGGTACGCCGCGATGGCATGGAAGCTCGCGATGAACAGTGGCCCGAAGCCGAGCAGCAGGAATTTATGGACAAGATCCGCAGTACATACGAATTGCAGGGCCATCCGTACTACGCGACTGCACGATTATGGGATGATGGTGTCATTGATCCGCTCGATACGCGCCGCGTGCTTGGTCTTGCGTTATCAGCAGCGCTGAATACACCGATTGACAGCGATCATCGCTATGCAATTTTCAGAATGTAACCATGACAGACACCATTCATAGTCAATACGATGAACGCGGCGTGGCCACGCTGACACTCAATCGACCCGAAAAGCACAATGCATTCGACGACACGCTGATCGCGCATCTGACTGCCGAACTCAAACGCATCAACGATGATGAATCGGTTCGGGTAGTCATACTTACCGGTGCGGGAAAATCTTTTTCCAGTGGCGCCGATGTGAACTGGATGCGATCGATGACCGGTTTCAGCGAAGAAGAAAATTTTGAAGATGCTGCACGCCTGGCTGAACTGCTATCTGTTATCAAACACCTGAACAAACCGGTCGTCGCCAGGGTAAACGGGCATGCCTTTGGCGGGGGAGTTGGTCTTATCGCCTGCTGCGATATTGCGATAGGGGTGGACAGCGCAAAATTCGCGTTTACAGAGGTTCGCCTGGGTCTGGTCCCTGCTGTGATATCGCCCTATGTCATTGCTGCAATCGGCGAGCGACAGGCACGTCGATATTTTCTCAGCGCAGAAACCATCGATGCAACGAGCGCCGCCGAAATCGGTTTGCTCCATGAAGCTACAACAACAGACCAACTCGACGAGACAATCGAGAATGTGATCGATGCTTTGCTGAGTGGCGGACCAAAAGCATTGGCGGCAGCCAAGCACCTGGTTACCACTGTGACCGGTGCGCATGAAGAAGGGGATCAGAATCTGCGCAACAGGACCACGGAAATCATTGCTCAGTTACGTGTGTCCGATGAAGGTCAGGAAGGCCTTTCCTCGTTTCTCGAAAAACGCACGCCGCGCTGGCATCGCTGACCGCCACCATGTTTGGCAAGATCCTGATCGCCAATCGCGGTGAAATTGCATGCCGCATCATGGCAACCTGCCGCAGGCTGGGGATTGCAACAGTTGCAGTGTATTCCGATGCCGATCGCCGCAGCCGACACCTGCGCCATGCAGATGAGGCAGTGCGAATAGGACCAGCACCCGCTAATCGTTCCTATCTGGACATCGATCGGATCGTTGATGCAGCACAGACCACGGGCGCAGATGCGATTCACCCGGGTTACGGGTTCTTGTCGGAGAACGCAAAATTTGTTGCTGCCTGCGAAGCATCCGGTATCACATTTATCGGACCGCGCGCCGACACAATGATAAGCATGGGTGCCAAAGACCAGTCAAAAAAGCTGATGCAACGAGCGGGTATCCCGGTAGTACCCGGTTACCACGGCGATGATCAAGACGATCACAACTTGAAAACTGAAGCCGATCGCATCGAATACCCCCTTATGATCAAGGCCTGCGCCGGCGGTGGCGGCAAGGGTATGCGGATCGTGAATTCGGCCGGCGAGTTCCAGGAAGCCCTGGCAGGTGCCCGGCGAGAAGCGCAAAACTCCTTTGCAGATGACAGCGTACTGCTCGAAAAATACATCACACGACCCCGGCATATCGAATACCAGGTGTTCGGCGACAAGCATGGCAACATCGTGCATCTCAACGAACGCGAATGCTCCATCCAAAGGCGATACCAAAAAATCATCGAGGAAACACCATCACCCTATCTCGACGATCAACAACGCGTAAGAATGGGGGAAACGGCTGTTGCAGCTGCCCATGCGGTGAATTATTTGAATGCCGGTACAGTGGAATTTATCGTCGATGAAAATCACGATTTCTACTTCATGGAAATGAATACACGGCTGCAGGTCGAACACCCGGTAACCGAGCTGACGTCGGGTCTGGACCTCGTCGAGTGGCAAATAAAAGTAGCGGCCGGTGAGGCATTGCCATTGAGTCAGGATCAGATTACCTCACAGGGGTCAGCGATCGAAGTACGTATCTACGCCGAGAACCCGCGTAACGAATTTTTGCCCTCTACGGGAAACATCGATGCATTTTTCTATCCCGAAAGCCCCGATGTCCGGCTGGATAGCGGTGTCGAATCTGGTGACAGCGTCAGCGTCCACTATGATCCAATGATTGCAAAGCTGTGCGTACATGCCGCTGATCGTGATACAGCACTGCAGACGCTTGGCCACGCGCTTGCGCGTACCGATGTATTTGGTCCGGTGACCAACATCGATCTGCTGCGCAGGATTGCAGCCAGCACAAGTTTCGCCAATGGCAACATCGATACCGGCTACATCGACACCCATCTCGAAGAACTTTTGCCAGAACCTGCGTTTGATCGAAGCGCTTTGATCGCAGCCGCTGTACGTTGGCTACGACAAAAACAACTGGATCGCGCTGTTAATTGTGCAGTTCAAGATAAGGATGGTATTTCACCCTGGGCCACGGATGACGGCTGGCGTTTGAATGCCACCGGGTGGATCAATCTTTCATTCTCTGTTGGCAACGAAAATCATATTATTTCTATTTCTGATCAGGGCGACAGGAGTGACGCGGGCGATCGGTATCGTTGCCTGATCGAGGGTACGGAATATGCAGTTATCGTGGAACATGACGCCACGGTAGTTCTGAAAATAAAAATCGATGAACAAACATATTCATTTGAGACGCGCGTCGATGACCCATGCTATTTATTTAGCGTTGATAACACTGCGTTTGCCCTGCGCCGGGTTGCGAGATATCCGGTCAGCACACATGTCAGCGACGAAGAAGCGCACCCGGGTTCACCATTGCCCGGCCGAATTGTTTCAATCGAGGTAGCCGAAGGCGACCATGTGGATGAGGGCCAGGCCCTGCTGGTGCTTGAAGGCATGAAAATGGAGTTCACGCTGCGCGCAAAATGCGCCGGTGTAGTCGAAAAACTGCTGTACGATAAAGGCGACATCGTCGAGGCAGAGACACCGCTGGTTGATATCCGCTCCGACGAAGCAGAGGAATAATAATTTCGTGAGTGATTACCCCGATTTCGTCAAAGTTGTTGAAGTCAGCCCTCGCGATGGTCTGCAAAACGAAAAGCAACCCGTGTCGACCAAAACCAAAATCGAGCTCATCAACAGGCTGAGCGGCACCGGTCTCAAAACGATAGAGTCCACCAGCTTTGTCAGCCCAAAATGGATCCCGCAGCTTGCGGATGCCGATGAGGTGTTTCGCCGAATAAACAAGAAAGATGGTGTGCACTACCCGGTGCTGGTTCCCAACATGAAAGGCATGGATCGCGCACTCGATGCCGGCGTCAGCGAAATTGCTGTATTCACTGCGGCATCTGAAACGTTTAACCAGAAAAACATCAATGCATCGATAAAGGAATCCATAGACCGGATTGCACCGGTAATGGAATCCGCAAGTGACAAGGGAATAAAAGTTCGTGGATACATATCCTGCGTGCTGGGATGCCCTTACGAAGGTGATGTAGATGTTGAGATTGTCGCGGCCGTAGCCGGGGATCTCAGGAATCTTGGCTGTTACGAGATATCGCTTGGCGATACCATTGGCGTCGGCAACCCAAAAAGCGCACGGGCGATGCTGGCGCGGGTAGCCGATGACATCGAGATGCGCCACCTTGCCATACATTTCCACGACACTCGCGGTCTCGCGTTGATCAATATCCAGTCCTGCCTGGAGTTGGGTGTTGCAGTCGTCGACGGTTCGGTCGCCGGGCTTGGCGGCTGTCCATATGCACATGGTGCCAGTGGAAACGTGGCCAGCGATGATCTCGTATATATGTTGCATCGAATGAGTATCGACACCGGCATCGATCTGGATGCGCTGGTAGACACCGGATTATTTATCAGCCAGGCGCTGGGCAAAGCGCCCTCGAGCAAGCTGGGCCAGGTTGCCTGGTACAAACAACAGGATCAGGGAGATTCGAATGGAGCTAAATAACGCCAGGGCGATTGTCAGCGGCGGTGCATCGGGTTTGGGTCATGCGGTAGCGCAAAAAATAGTTGCAGCCGGCGGCACGGTAACAATGCTGGACGTTAATAATGAGGCGGGAACGGCCGCTGCTGATGCCCTCGGCGAACGCGCGTGGTTTGTCAAGACTGATGTCAGCGACGATTCACAGGTCATCGATGCTGCTGCAAAATCTGCCGATGCAATGGGTGGCATCAATTTGTGCGTCAGTTGCGCCGGCGTTATCGGCGCAAGCCGCGTGTTGGGTCGCGAGGGTCCAATGCCAGGAGATTTTTTCGCAAACGTCATCTCCATCAATTTGAACGGAACGTTTTTTCTCAGTAAGGCGGCAGCCTCGCATATGCAAAATAACGAACCAAACGAACACGGCGAACGCGGTGTCATCATCGGCACCGCTTCTGTTGCTGCATATGAAGGCCAGATCGGCCAGTGTGCGTATTCCGCATCCAAATCGGGCGTGATCGGAATGATGCTCCCCATGGCACGCGAATTTTCGCGCATTGGTGTACGGGTTATGACAATCGCACCCGGAATATTCATGACACCGATGATGTCGGGCATGCCGGAAGAGGTTCAGGAATCTCTTGGGGCGCAGGTTCCCTTCCCCCCAAGACTTGGCCGGCCCGAAGAGTTTGCGGATCTGGTCGAGAGTATCTGCACCAATACAATGCTGAACGGCGAAACCATACGGCTCGACGGCGCAATCCGCATGCAAGCAAAATAGACCGTTATGAACGAGTCTGATATCGAACGCGACGAAATGGAATACGACGTTGTGATCGTCGGCGCCGGCCCTGCAGGTCTCGGCTGCGCGATGCAACTCAAATCCATGGATGAGTCACTGTCCGTATGCGTGCTGGAAAAGGCATCCGGCGTCGGGGCGCACACCCTGTCCGGCGCCATTTTGCAAACAGATGCTATGGATGAGCTATGGCCGGAATGGCGTGATAACAAACCGGATATCTGCGTGCCGGCGACAAAAGACGAGTTTCATTACCTGACAAAAAAGCGCGCCATACGCTTTTTGACGCCGCCACAGATGAACAATCACGGCAATTTCATCGTGTCGCTGGGTTCGCTGTGCAAAAAGCTCGCTGAGCGTGCCGAAGCGCTTGGTGTCGATGTATTCACAGGTTTTGCAGGTGCTGACCTGTTGATCGATGGCGACAAGGTTACCGGCGTTCGTTGTGGCGACATGGGTGTTCAAAAGGATGGCAGTCCCGGACCAAACTATGCAGCCGGTGTCGATATCACGGCAAAGCTGACGGTGCTTGCCGAGGGTTGCCGCGGCAGTCTTGCAAAACAGTTGATAGCCAGATTCGATCTCGACGCGGGTAAATCGCCGCAAACATACGGGCTTGGTTTCAAGGAGCTGTGGCGACTGCCGGATGGCAGAGTAAAGCCGGGGCTGATACAGCACAGCATTGGCTGGCCACTGGACAAGTCTATCTATGGCGGCAGTTTTGTCTATCACCTGGTCAACAACCGTGTTTCTGTCGGGTTTGTTTTGGGTCTTGATTACGAAGACCCCGGGTTCAGCCCGTTCGAATCGTTTCAACAGTTCAAACACCACCCGAGCATGCGAAAACTGCTGACCGGTGGAGAAATCCTTTCATCCGGCGCGCGCACCCTGGTCGAGGGCGGGTATCAGTCCTTGCCAAGGCTCGATACACCGGGCGCGATCTTGATAGGTGATGCAGGCGGTCTGCTAAATGTCCCGAAAATCAAAGGCATACACATGGCTTTGCGATCCGGAAAACTGGCGGCCGAGCACTATGCGGAGACCCGGACCGCTGATGGTTTTGATACACGCTGGCACGCTTCTGCGTCCGCCAATGAACTCAAAAGCGTACGCAACATACGGCCCGGCTTTAGAAAAGGACTGTGGGCAGGCCTGGCCAATGCCGCTTTGGAAACAGTTACTTTTGGCAAGCTGCCATGGACTCTTTCCAATCACGCAGACCACACAACATTGGAAAAAGTGGCAGACTATAAAATACCCAATCGAGGCTGGACAGACCGGGATCTTCCACCGCGCGACCGTCTTGCATCGGTTTATTTTGCAGCGACCGAGCACGATGAAGAGCAACCCGGGCATTTGCACGTTGCCGACACATCGATTTGCGTCACGCGGTGTGCGGAAGAGTATGGCAACCCATGCACAAAGTTTTGTCCTGCACAGGTTTACGAAATCGTCGAGGAAGATGGCGCGAAAAGATTGCAGATCAATGCAGCAAATTGCGTGCATTGCAAAGCATGCGATATCAAGGATCCATACGAAATCATAAACTGGGTCACGCCGGAGGGCGGTGCGGGACCCAATTACCAGGACCTTTGAGCCGCCTGTGTTCAAGGTTGGCGAACGGGAGATAACATGTCGGGTTTTAACAAGGTCATAAACTCATATGACGCTGCGCTAGCAGGATTCAGCGACGGCATGACCGTCATGGTTGGCGGCTTTGGTCTGTGCGGCATTCCGGAAGGCTTGATCAGGCAGGTTTGTGATATGGGTACGACAAACCTGACCTGCATTTCAAACAACGCCGGTATCGATGGCTATGGCCTTGGTTTGTGGCTGGAAAAGCGACAAATCAAAACGATGGTCGCATCGTATGTCGGTGAGAATGCGTTGTTCGAGCAACTGTTCCTATCCGGCGAGATGGAAGTCATATTGACGCCGCAAGGTACATTGGCTGAAAAAATCCGTGCCGGTGGTGCCGGTATTCCGGCATTTTTTACGGCTACCGGGTATGGCACGTTGATTGCCGAGGGCAAGGAAACGCGCGAGATTAATGGGCAACACTATATTCTTGAAGATTCCCTGCGGCAGACTTTTCACTGATCAAGGCATGGAAGGCGGATACCACCGGTAATCTCGTATTCCGGAAAACAGCGCGCAACTTCAATCCGATGATGGCAACGGCCGGAAAAATCACCGTAGCGGAAGTGGAAGAAATAGTTGAACCTGGCGAGCTTGACCCGGACAGCATTCATACCCCTGGCATTTTCATCAACCGATTGATCCAGGGCACATTTGAAAAACGAATTGAACAACGCACGACACGTAGCGCCTGACGTCGTTTGCAGATCGAGGATAGATTATGGCAATGGACAGAAACCAAATGGCACAGCGCGTAGCCAGGGAGTTGCGCGATGGCTACTACGTCAATCTCGGTATCGGTATACCGACGCTGGTTGCCAACTTCATACCCGATGAGGTCGAGGTCATGTTGCAATCGGAAAATGGTCTGCTCGGCATCGGCCCCTTCCCCACCGACGATGAAGTGGATGCAGATCTGATAAACGCTGGAAAGCAAACCGTTACTGCAATCACGGGTTCCTCCTATTTTTCATCGGCCGACAGCTTTGCAATGATCCGCGGTGCGCATGTGGATCTGACCGTGCTGGGAGCCTTTGAGGTTGACCAGCATGGCAATATCGCCTCATACATGATCCCCGGTAAGCTTGTGAAAGGTATGGGTGGCGCCATGGACCTGGTCGCTGGCACCGACAACATCATCGTTACGATGATGCACGCGAGGCCGCCGCAACGGGTGAGGAGCTCGGCGAGTTCGTCGT
>PVMS01108311.1_pt1 | contig 13015 bp, 13 predicted proteins | sample 1853461 | NCBI WGS metagenome assembly PVMS01 (sample SAMN08582032, study PRJNA380276) | Marine sediment metagenome, whole genome shotgun sequencing project. | isolation source: ocean sediment barecode stripped | collected 2017 | reverse complement strand
ATAGCTGTCCGACCTTTCTGCGACAAACCTTTGTTGAGTGGGCGGGACAAACAGTTCGATACTCCTTCTGGGCTCGCGCCTACTATCAACAACAGGAAGCGAAAGGAAAGCCTCACAATACCATCATCCGATCACTCGCCTTCAAGTGGATCAGAATCATTTTCAGGTGTTGGCAAGATCATAAACCTTATGATGAATCGAAGTATCTTGAGGCCTTGAGAAGGCGCGGTTCGCCGCTACTAAAATTTGCCGTTAAATCTTGAAATAGGGGTGGTGGTCCACCTCAGGGCGTGTTTTTGTTATGCGACTTATTCATTGACTATCTTAATCCTCTTTACATCAATGCAACTCGGAAGCGACTCGAAATCTAGTTTATTTTTCGAATAGACGTTTTCATAAACCAGAACAGCGGGCGATTCAACAGTTGTATATAAATGTCCCACACCACTAAATGAAGTATTCTTATCATGCCTTAGCGATTGATTTCTACCGTGGTATGAATCGGTAATAGCGTGTGTTTTTGGATGAAGAGAAACTGTCATTTCACCATACATTGCTGTTATGAAGTCGTGCTCTTCAGTGCCAAATTTCTGCAAGGAGTCTAAATTGTTATAGATTAATAGAATGGCAGGTAGATGATTTTTTGAAGAGCCCTTAAAATTGTTTTCGTGCATCATCAATTTTTTCCCTTACCCGCTTTCCTAAAGTTCTTGAATGCGTATTTTCTAAAAAGCCATCGTCGCTATCGATTTGTTTGATTTCGAAAATCACATCCTTTGAATTTATAGTTACTTTGTAGTCTGGGGTTCTACTATCGCATTCTGGTATTTTCAAACATTGTAAGCCGTTCATCTCACAGAATTCTTCGAATGTTTCCTCCGATATGGTTTTAGGATTCACTAAAAACCTTTGTACGTTCTAAAGCGCATAACATCTTAGCGTTTATACGCCATGCTCCGCACAGCGTATAAACGCTAAGATGTTATATGGTTCCGGGTTGCGTCGCATGGAAGCTGTCAGATTGCGTGTCAAGGAAGTCGACTTTGACCATCATCAGCTTCAGGTCTGGAATGGCAAGGGACGTTATCATCGTCTGACCACCCTGGCGCCCGAGCTGGTGCCGCAGCTACAGCATCAAATTGAGAAAGTGCGTATGCAACTTAAAGAAGATAGCCAGCACGAGCATTATGCCGGGGTATGGATGCCGGACGCATTGGAGCGCAAATATACGCAGGCTGGTAAATCTGTTGGGTGGCAATACCTGTTTCCCTCGTCAAGGTTATCTGTTGATCCGCAAAGTGGTTTACTGCGACGCCATCATATCGATGAATCCAATATCAATCGTGCGATCCAGCAGGCGGCCGGGCAGGCCCGGATCGAGAAGCACGTGACCTGTCACGCACTGCAACATTCCTTTGCCACTCACCTGCTCGAAGCAGGTGCCGACATTCGCACTGTGCAGGAACAGCTCGGTCACCAGGATGTCAAAACTACTGAAATTTATACTCATGTCTTAAAACGCGGCGCCCGTGGCGTGCGCAGTCCGCTCAGTGATTTGAATAATGCGTGATGGATTGGCTGTGCACCGCTATAATGCCGGCTTTTGTATTGTGCGAGACGCGTAATGGCTGACGATTCCCTGGTAATTGAGACCGGTGTGCATGCTCCCGATGCCGCTGTAATCTGGCTGCATGGTCTTGGGGCCGATGGCCATGACTTTGAACCCATCATCCCCGAGTTACGCCTCGATCCGGGAATCAACATCCGCTTTGTGTTCCCGCATGCACCGATGATGCCGGTGACCATCAACCAGGGCTTCGTCATGCGCGCCTGGTTTGATATCCGCACTGCCGATATCGGCGCCGAAGTCGATGAAAAAGGGATCCTTGCTTCGGCGAAGCTGGTGAATGACTTGATCGAAACGGAAATCGACAATGGCATCGCGCCGGAGCGGATCATGCTCGCCGGGTTTTCACAGGGTGGGGCGATCGTGTTGCAGGCGGGCCTGCGTTACCCAAAGCGGCTCGGCGGTATTATTGCCTTATCGGCCTTCCTGCCGCTGGCGGATTCACTTCAAAGTGAAAAATCCGACGCCAATGCCGCACTGCCGATTTTTCTGGCACACGGTTCGGAGGACCCGGTGGTGCCGGTAGACCTGGGCTACCGCGCGCAAAAAGTGCTCGAACGCGAGGGCTACGAAGTCGAATGGCACGAGTACAGGGGCATGGCGCACAGCGTTTCGGAGCAGGAGATCTTTCACCTCGCCGAATGGCTGGAACAGCTTCTGGTCTGACCTCCTTCTCGCTGTCACGAGGATGGCGCTTAACCACGGCAATACCGCGTTTAATCCCTGATCATTTCACGCCCGGCGGTGACCTGGAACAGTACCTGTTCGGGCGCGGTACCACCGGTAATATTACGTGCGTTGAGTGAGCCTTCCAGAGTCAGCACTGCGAACACGTCGTCTTCGATGCTCGCATCGAATCCCTGCAGTTCCTTGAGCGTGCAGGCACTCAAATCCTTGCCCTGTTTGATTGCAAACGCAACCGTGTTACCGACCACTTCGTGGGCGTCACGAAATGCCGCGCCCTTCTTCACCAGGTAATCGGCGAGATCGGTGGCGGTAGCGTAGCCTTGCTGTGCGGCCTGGTACATTTTTTCCTTGTTGACGGCAATTGCCGGCACCATGTCGGCGAAGGCGCGTAACGAACCGATCAGCGTGTCGAGGGTGTCGAACAACGGTTCCTTGTCTTCCTGGTTGTCCTTGTTATACGACAGCGGTTGCGCTTTCATCAGCACCAGCAGATTCATCAGATGCCCGGTCACCCGTCCTGTCTTGCCCCGCACCAGTTCGGGCACATCGGGGTTTTTCTTTTGTGGCATGATCGATGAGCCGGTGCAGTAGCGGTCCGGCAAGCGGATGAAATCGAATTGCGCACTCGACCACAGCACCAGTTCTTCCGCCATGCGTGACAGATGGGTCATGCAAATCGCCGCCGCAGCGCAGAACTCGATGGCGAAATCGCGATCGCTGACCGCATCGATCGAATTACGACAGGGTATGTCGAAACCGAGTATCTCGGCGGTATACTCACGGTCGAGTGCATAAGACGTGCCGGCTAGCGCGGCGGCGCCTAACGGCATCTGGTTCATGCGTGCGGCACAATCCTGCAGTCTTCCGTAATCGCGTTCGAGCATCTCGAACCAGGCCAGCATGTGATGACCGAAACTGACTGGTTGCGCCACCTGTAGATGGGTGAAGCCGGGCAGGATGGTTGATGCTTCGCGTTCGGCTAAATCGAGCAGGCCGTTTTGAAAAGCGCGTATGCCGCTTTTGCATAGTGCGATCTGGTCACGCAGATAAAGCCGAATATCGGTCGCGATCTGGTCATTGCGCGAACGCCCGGTATGCAATTTCTTGCCGGCCTCGCCAATCAGTTCAGTCAGCCGCGCCTCGATGTTCATGTGCACGTCTTCTAACGCCACCGACCACGCGAATCCGCCGGCGTCGATCTCAACACGAATCTGTTGCAGGCCGTACTTGATGGCGGTGAGTTCGTCGGCATCGAGCACCCCGATGCGCTGCAGCATCATCGCGTGCGCGCACGATCCCTCGATGTCCGCATGCGCGAGGCGACGGTCGAAACCGACCGAGGCGGTAAACGCCTGCACAAACTCGTCGGTGGGTTCGTTGAATCGACCGCCCCACATGCGGGAATCGTCTTTGCTCATTGGTTTCTGATCTGTCGGATGTGCCTGGATATGCCGACAATACAGAGGACACATTGCGGCTGATATTGTTGTATGCTTGCAGCGCAGGACGAACAAATCAACTCTTTATGCCAGATAATACGGAAAAAAGTATAACCGGCCCCGAAAACACGACTTACCTACCCGATTTCTGCAATTGGGATGCCTTTCTGCGGCTGTTGCTGGTGGTCGAACTGATGGCGATAGCATTCGCCCTGATCGGCTATGACGGTAAAGGTGACCTGTTCGTGCATATCGCGCTGATTTCGCTGGTGATGCTGTGGGTCGGTCTCGCCACGGCCGCGATACTGTGCCTGGTTGCACGCCAGAACTGGCTTGGCGACCACCTGCGTACCACCATCATTGCGATTTCAGTCACCCTGCTGATGACGTTGTTGGCCAGCTTCCTGAGTCTGGGTTTCGGCGGCATACTGAACTTTAGCTCCACGGCGCAAAATGTCGGCTTTACGTTGACGCGCAATCTCGTCATTGCCCTGATTTTGATCGGCCTGGCGCTGCGTTATTTTTACCTGCACTACGAATCCGAGCTCCGTCTACAGGTACAGGCGCAGGCGCGGTTGCAGGCGTTGCAGGCCCGTATCCGGCCGCATTTTCTGTTCAACAGCATGAATACCATCGCCAGCCTCACTCACGACCAGCCCGATCTCGCCGAACACGCGATTGAGAACCTGGCAGATTTGTTTCGCGCCAGCCTTGCGGCTGAGGCGAGTATATCCTTGCAGCAGGAACTGGAATTGACGCGTAGTTACATCGACCTTGAAGCCCTGCGTCTCGGTGAGCGGCTCGAAGTCAACTGGCAGCTGCCCGCGGATAAACCATTGGTGAACTTGCCGGCACTGACCTTGCAGCCGTTGGTGGAGAACGCGATTTACCACGGTATCGAACCTTTGCCCGCTGGTGGCGTCATCGACATTGTGATTAGCGTGGCGGATGCTAATATTGAAGTATCGATTTCTAACCCGTTGATAGCGGGCCAGAACGACAGCCAGCGTAAAGGTAACCAGATGGCGGTTGAAAATATTCGGGAACGCCTGGCGCTGGCATTCGATGGTGCGGCCTCGATGGATTTATCCGAGACCGAGACGCGTTATACAGTGAAACTAACCATCCCGACGACGGAGGCTGGGTGAAGATACTGATAGTCGATGATGAAAAACCGGCACGCGATCGTCTGGCGCGCATGGTGCGCCAACTCGATACCCATGAGCTGGTGGGTGAAGCGGTCAACGGGCTGGAGGCACTTGGCCTCGCGCAAGGCCTGGAACCGGATATCGTGTTGATGGATATTCGTATGCCGGGCATGGATGGCATTGAGGCGGCGCGCCATATCGCCAAGCTGGATGAACCCCCGGCGGTTATTTTTACCACCGCGTTCTCCGACCACGCGCTCGAAGCCTTTGAAACACACGCCGTTGATTACCTGCTCAAGCCGGTCAAGCAGGAACGCCTGCAGGTAGCGCTGGACGCGGCAACTCGCCCGACACGCGCCCAGGCCATCCATAGCGATGATGTTTTATCCGAGCTCGAGCCGCGAAAGCATATCTGTGCGCGGGTGCGCGGTAGCCTGGTGCTGGTGCCGATCGAAGACATCTACTATTTCCACGCTGAGCAAAAGTACGTCACCGTGCGCCACGTCGGCGGCGAGGTGCTGATCGAAGACGCGCTCAAGGCGATCGAAACTGAATTTCGTGATCGCTTTTATCGCATCCACCGCAACGCCCTGGTCAGTCTGTCGTGCCTGGCCGGTATGCACTCTGAGAACGACGGTCACCAGGTCTCCTTTCGCGATATCGATGAAAGACTCGAAGTCAGCCGCCGGCACTTGCCCAGAGTCCGCAAGATAATCAAGAATCTGTAACTCGATATGAACCAAGCTCGCCCTGAATTGAAAATCGCCACCCGTGGCAGCCCGCTGGCGCTGTGGCAGGCCGAGCATGTTGCCGCTCGACTCGAGGCTTTGCACCCGCAGTTGAAAGTATCCCTGTTGACGATGAAAACCCGTGGCGACAAGCTGCTCGATGCACCGCTAGCCAAGCTTGGTGGTAAGGGTCTGTTTGTCAAGGAGCTCGAAGAGGGCCTGCTCGATGGTCGCGCCGATCTCGCAGTGCATTCGCTTAAAGACGTGCCGGTGCATTTGCCCGCCGGGCTAGAGCTGGCGCTGGTCATGGAGCGCGAAGACCCGCGCGACGCCTTCGTGTCCAACCGTTACGACAGCCTGGAGACGATGCCCGCCGGTGCGCTGGTCGGCACTTCCAGCCTGCGTCGCCAGACCCAGATCCGCGAAGCTTACCCCGCGCTGCGCGTCGACTGGCTGCGCGGCAACGTCAACACTCGCCTGGCCAAACTCGACGCCGGTGAATTCGACGCTATCATTCTCGCCGCGTCGGGCCTGCAGCGCCTCGGTTTTGCCGAGCGCATCAGGGCTGCGCTTACACCAGAGCAATGTCTGCCGGCGATCGGGCAAGGCGTGCTCGGCATCGAAATTCGCAGTGACGATGAAGTCTTACGCGCGCTGATCGCACCGCTGGCGCATGCCGAAACCACACTCAGGATTACCGCCGAGCGAGCGCTTAATCAAACCCTGAACGGCGGTTGCCAGGTGCCGATCGCGGGTTACGCGGTACTCGAACAGGATCAACTCTACCTGCGCGGCCTTGTCGGGGAACCCGACGGCAGCCAAATTATACGTGCAGAAATCCGCGGCAGCAGTTCCCGGGCGCATGAACTTGGCGTACAACTGGCGCAGCAACTGCTCGCACAGGGCGCCGATCGTATCCTCGCCGGGCTGCAGGAGTAGCTGTGCCGGGCCGGCTGCGGGGTCAGGTAATTCTGAATACCCGGCCCGCTCATCAGCAGGCCGAGCTCACCAGCTTACTCGAACAGGATGGCGCCGAGATCCTGTCATTTCCGGTAATCGATATCGTCCCGCTCGAATCCGATCTCACCCGGCAACGCCTGGCGCGGCAAATATCCAGCTACGATATATTGTTGTTTGTCAGTCGTAACGCGGTCGATGGCGCTTTCCGCTATATCGATAGTTCGCGGTTTAAGCCCGGGCTTTGCTTTGGTGTCATCGGCACGGCGACCAGGCTTGCGCTCGCGCAGCAGGTTGCCAATCTGGGCTCCTGCCTGCTTGCCGGCGCGCCCTATAATAGCGAAACCCTGCTTGAAACTCATGCCTTGCAACAGGTCGCGGGCAAACGTGTGTTGATTTTACGCGGCCAGGAAGGGCGCAGTCTGCTCGGTGATGAACTCGAGGCGCGCGGTGCGGAGGTTGATTATTGCGAGGTTTATCGACGTGAGCTACCGGTCCGCGATGCGACCGATTTTGGCCGTCTGGTAACAAAAGCCTTTCCCACGCTCGTAATTCTGACCAGCAATGTGGGTATGCATAACCTGATCGAACTGGTCGATCCGGTAGCGGCGGGACGCCTGCGCCAGATTCCCTGGCTTTTGATCAGCGAAAGAATGCGTGAATCGGCAGTGAATCTGGGACATAATGCTCCCATTATTATCGCACACAGCGCGAGCGACAAAGGCATACAGCAGGCGATTTGCGCCTGGGTCGATCAGCTGTAAACCATGACCAACTTATGAGCAAAGACGATTCATCCAGCGACACAACAGCCGCTACCGAGGTTTTGAGCACCGATCCGGATTCGGCACAAAATGCCGATACTGATGCTGAGCCGGAGACCACCGCATCCGGTGAAGCCACATCCAGTGAAACCGAAGCGGATACTGAATCGGCATCCGAATCAGTATCTGAACCAGAACCAGAACCAGAACCAGAACCGAAACCGCTGTCGAAACCGCGCCGTTCCTGGTTTAGCCTGTTTAATTTTCTGCTGATCCTCGCACTCGCCGCTGGCGCGGGTTACTACTGGTGGCAACAGCAACAGGTTACGCGCGACTACGCAGCGACTATCACCGAACTGAAACAGCAGCTCGCGAGCAAGGCCGGCAATACCAGGCTAGACGAGATCGCCGCGAGTCTGTCCCCGCTCAAAGGGAATATCGGCAGTCTGGGCAGCAAAATCGATGAGCTCGGTCTTGAGCAGCAAGAGCTCGAACTCGAGCAACAGGGGTTGCGCGACTCGAGTGAAAAACTCTATGAACTGTTTGGACGCGACAAGAACGACTGGCAGCTTGCTGAAGTCGAATACCTGATGCGCATTGCACAGCACAAGTTGATCCTGCAGAATGACTTCGAGGGCGCCGCGATTACCCTGCAGGCAGCGAGTGACAAGATCGGGCTTACCGGCGATCCCGGGTTGTTGCCGGTGCGGGTGATGATCAGCGAGGAAATCGCCGAGTTGAAAACCCGCAAACGCCCCGACCTGGTCGGCATGACACTAATCCTGGCGCAACTGGGCCGGCAGGTGCGAGTGCTGCAGCCCGGTTTTGCTATACGGATTGATGAAACTCCTTCTACGCCTGTGGAGGTCGAGGTATCGCAGGACTGGTTCGACCGTTTCAGCGCGTTTATCGACTCCCTGGTCGTAGTGCGTAACGAGGCCACCGAACCCAGCGAGATAGAAGCCAATATCATCGATGTCGGCGAAACTCTGCAGGACAATCTCAAGCTGGCGCGCTGGGCCGTGCTCGAGCGCGATGCCAGGCAGTACCAACTGCTGCTCGAACAGAGCCTGCGCCTGTTCCGCGAATTCTACGATCTCGATAACGCCGCTAATAGTGATTTCATGAGCCAGTTGCAGGATCTGCAGAAAATGGTACTCAAGCCCGAAAAGCCGGATATCAGCGGCTCGCTGTATGAATTGCAACGTATTCTCAGCCAACGCGAGAATGCGCCACCCGAACCAGTTGCAACGGAAACCATGAAGCCCGAACCAGCCGTAGTGGAAACCATGGAGCCTGAACCAGCCGCAACGGAAACCATGGAGCCTGAACCGGCCGTTACGGAAACCATGGAGCCTGAACCAGCGACAACGGAAACCACGGAGCCCGGCAATGGTTAAGTTCATCGTTAAACTGTTGATCCTGGTGATGATCCTGGCGATCGTCGGGCTGGGTGCTGTTTTGCTGGTACGCGACGATCCCGGCCTCCTGTTATTGCGCTACCACGATTACGAGGTCGAAACCACGCTGGCATTTGCACTGGTGGCCCTGATCGTGGTGGTGATCGCAATTTATTACTGCATCAGATTATTGCGTGGCATATGGCGTTTACCGCGCAGCATGCAACACCAGTCGCAAAATCGTCGTTATAGCAAGGCGCGTCGCCAGCTCAACCAGGGATTGATCGACCTTGCCGAGGGCCGGTTCGAGCAGGCTGAAAACCACTTGATGCGCCTCGTTGATTTCAGCGAAAGCCCGTTGGTGCACTACCTCGCCGCCGCGCGCGCGGCGCAGCTACAGGGCAAATACGATGCACGGGACAGTTACCTGAAAGCGGCGCACGAAGCGAGGCCCGATGCGGAGCTTGCCATCGGGGTCACGCAGGCGGAATTGCAGCTTGCGCACCAGCAGACCGAGCAGGCACTGGCAACTTTGACGCGCCTGCACAGCGTCGCGCCGCGCCATGACTATGTCACCATGCTGTTGGCGCGTGCCTACTATGAACTCGAAGACTGGCAGGCCCTGGTTGAGATTTTGCCCGACGTACGGCGCAAAAAACTCGTCAAGGAGGCGAAACTCGTGGAAATGGAAGTGGCCGGTTATTGTGGCATCCTCGAGCTCGCCACCAGCAGCCAGCAAAGCTTCGACAAAGCCTGGGGTAAAATCCCGAAGACACTGCAGGCCGATGCCAGGATGATACTTTTGTATCTCGACCTGATGGCCGATCAACGCTGGCAAAACCATAGCGCTGAGCAACTCGTGCTCAAATCGCTGGATAAGCAATGGGACGATGGTCTGATCGAAGTTTACGGACGTTTTGAAGCCAGGGATGCAAACGTGCAACTGGCTCGCGTCGAAAAATGGCTCGATGATTTCGGCCACAATGAAAACCTGTTGCTGGCGCTGGGGCGAATCGCGATGCGCGCGCGTTTATGGGGTAAGGCCCAGGGTTACTTTGAAGCCAGCATCGGCGCCAAAGCGACTCCGGCCGCCTGTCTTGCACTCGCCGAGTTGTTTGAACAACAATTACAGCAACCCGACAAGGCGGCCAGGTATTATCAGCAGGGACTCAAACTCAGTCTTGTAACCGACGACTAAAGTAGTTTCCGACCGCTATGGAAGCCTACGATAAAAAAACCGCCGAGCTTATCGAGCGTAGTTACCAGACCCCTGAAATCGTCAATCAGCGCCAGTGTACGCTGGCGGCACTCGCGCTTGCCCGTGGTGAATCTGTGCTTGATGCCGGCTGCGGCACCGGGTTGTTACTCGAGCAGGAGGCGCTGATGGTGGGTGGTGAAGGCCGCGCCGAGGGTGTCGATTTTAGCGATGCCATGCTAGCCCATGCGCGTGGTCGCTGCGCCGAGCTTGAACAGGTCAAGCTGCAACAGGGCAGCATCGAGACCCTGCCGTTCGAGGATGCAAGCTTCGATGCCGTTAGCTGCACCCAGGCATTACTCTATGTAGAAGATATGGAGCAGGCATTGCGCGAGATTCATCGCGTGCTGAAGCCGCGCGGACGAATCGCTATCGTCGAAACCGACTGGAGTGGTGCGATCATCAACAATCTTGACCAGGCGATGACAGACAAGATTTTTGATGCCTGGGATCTGGCAGTAGTTAATCCGAATTTGCCGCGTCGGCTTGGGGCCATTCTCCGGCGAATCGGTTTTGGCGCGCAACGCGTAGAGGCGATTCCGGTATTGAACGCCAGTTATTCGGAGCACAGCTTTTCAGCCAATATGTTGCAGAACTTTGCCGACGCCGCTGTTAAGCAGAACGTAATTTCGGCGGCCGAGTCCAAAACCTGGCGGGAAGGTGTCGATAGTCTCATTCAACGGCGCGAGTATTTCTTTTGTATTAACCGTTTTTTGTTTTCAGCAGTAAAATAGGGTCATAGTTATTTCACCCGGAGGTATCATGTCACATCATTACGCAGGCAGCTGTCATTGCGGCGCCATCAAATTTTCTTACGACGGTGAAGAAATCACCCAGGGCTTACGTTGCACCTGTTCCATTTGCCGCCGCAAGGGCGCGATGATGAGTACCGAGGCAATCCCGGCCGAGGTTTTGAAAATTGAGGCCGATGCAGACGCTATCGGCCTGTATGAGTTTGACAGCAAGGTGGCCAAACATTACTTTTGTAAGCGCTGCGGCATATATACCCATAATGAAATGCTGCGCATACCGGGGCATTGCAGAGTCAATCTCGGCTGCATCGATGGTCTCGATACCAGTGGCTTTGAAGTCACCGTGTTTGATGGCAAGAACCTGCTGTGAATAACACCTGACCCGGGTTCGAACATGCAAAATATCCTCATTGTAATGGCGGATCAACTCAGTGCCCTGGCGCTCGGCTGTTACCACAACGACACGGTGAAAAGCCCGCACATAGACCGGCTCGCGGATGAAGGCGTGCTCTTCGACGCGGCTTACAGTTCCAGCCCGCTGTGTACCCCGGCGCGTTACGCATTCATGACCGGGCAGAACATTTCGGTTTGCGGCGGCTATGACAACGCTTCCTACATGCCTGCGACGATGCCGACTTTCGCCCATTATCTACGGCTAATGGGCTACCGCACCTGTCTATCGGGCAAGATGCATTTTGTCGGGCCTGATCAGTTGCATGGTTTCGAGGATCGCGTAACTACCGATATTTATCCGGCCGATTTCGGCTGGATCCCCGACTGGAAAAACGCCGACCAGCGTATCGACCTGTGGTACCACAATATGTCGAGCGTGAAGCAGGCCGGGGTCGCGGCTATTACCAATCAACTTGCCTATGACGATGAAGTCGGCACGCAGGCGATGCGCGTGCTTTACGATCATGCACGCAGCGAAGACGAGCGCCCACTATGCCTGGTGGCAAGCTTTATCCACCCGCATGACCCCTATGCAACCCGGCAGAAATACTGGGATTTATATGACGGTGTCGATATCCCGCCACCCACCGTGCCACGCCCGACCACGCAGGATGCGCATAATGCGCGGCTGGAGAAAGTGATCGCGCTCGATGCAGTCGATGTCAGCGAACAGGACATCATCAATGCACGCCGGGCATATTACGGCAATGTCAGTTATATAGATGAATGGCTAGGTCGGCTGCGTACAACCCTCGACGAATGCGGTATGGATAACAATACGACGATTATTTTTACCGCCGACCATGGAGACATGCTCGGTGAATTCGGGCTCTGGTACAAAATGAGCTTCCGTGAATGGTCGAATCGCATTCCGCTGATCGTGCATCAACCAGGGCGTTTCAAACCGCGGCGGGTGGCGGCGCCAGTGGCGCAGGTCGATGTATTGCCGACGCTGGTCGATATCGCGGCAGCCGCAACGGGTGCTGCACGGCCGCCGCCGATCGACCCGCTGCATGGGCGTTCGTTGATTCCGCTATGCGCTGGCGACGCCAGTAACGACCCCAACGCCTGCGTCAGCGAATTCCTCGCCGAAGGCACTGCGGCGCCGATGCTGATGATCCGGCGCGGGCAATACAAGTACATTTCCTGCAGTACCGACCCGGAATTACTCTTCGATCTCGATAATGATCCCGCCGAACTTGAAAATTTGCTGGAGCACGAACTGCTGGCGGACTTCCGTCGCGAAGCTGCCGACTACTGGGACGCCGAGGTTTTACGCCAAACCGTTATTCGCGACCAGGAACGTCGTCGTGCGGTGCACGCCGCCTTGCGGGTGGGACGCTACCAGGGTTGGGATTTCAACCCGCTGCGTGAGGCGTCCGCGGAATACACGCGCAGCCACATGGATCTGACCCGATTCGATATCACCTCACGTTACCCGCGGCCGCAAACATTCAATCCGCGGGGGAAGTGAACCTGGCACAGTTTTAACTGCGCCAGGAATTGCTGCTGATGATACCCGTGTAAATATCGGGCAGGCAACGCCGATACCCTCGGTCACCGAGGTTGGGCGCGCCGATGAGGCGCAAGGCGATGGACAGGGCTGCTGCTTTTGTTTTACGCTACCCGCGCAAAGAGGAGCCTCATTCGTGAATGCAGATGCAGTTGATGAACCGCTGAGATTGTTACTGGTTGAGGACAATGATGCGCATGCTGAAATGGTTATGCGCAGCTTCGAGCAGCACAAGGTCGCGAACGTGATTTTCCATGTCGACGATGGGCAGAAGGCACTCGATTATATTTTT
>PVMS01070285.1_pt1 | contig 13015 bp, 10 predicted proteins | sample 1853461 | NCBI WGS metagenome assembly PVMS01 (sample SAMN08582032, study PRJNA380276) | Marine sediment metagenome, whole genome shotgun sequencing project. | isolation source: ocean sediment barecode stripped | collected 2017 | reverse complement strand
GAGTCTTTTACGAACAGCCGGTCTCCGGGCTGCAAAATCACCGACGGTAACTTGGCGAGAAATAGCGATTCACTGCGTTGTATTCTGTCGACCCGCATGTGTCCGTCGGTTTTTGCAAGGACCTCCGACAGGCTCTTGCCGTCTGCGAAACTGCCTTCCTTTATGTAGAGCTGGCTCGAAAACACGCGTGGCGATGTGTCCGCCATTGGCGGGTCGCGGTCGGGTAAAAGTCGCGGTGCGATCAACCACAGAAATGCCAGTCCGACGCCGCCGACGAGCACAACCGGCAGCATGAAGTCGAACATCCCGAATCGTTCCATGCCGAGATCGTGGGAGATGCCGACAACCAGTAGATTTGTCGATGTGCCGATTGTCGTAGACATGCCGCCGATGATCGTTGCCAGACCCATCGGCAACATCACGCTGGATACCGGGAACTTAACCCTTAGCGAGACACCGACCAGTATCGGCATCAGCAATATAACAATGGGCGTGTTGTTCATAAACGCGCTCAATATCGCGCCGGCTGCCAGGGTGACCAGCAGCGCAAGCACCGGTCGCGTCGACCACGCCCGCCCGACGATCGTCGCCAGTGGCTGTAATGCGCCAGTTGTCTCCAGCGCCTTGCCGACAATCATGAGCGCGCAAATCGTTACCAGTGCTTCGTTGCCGAAACCAGCGAAAAACTCGACCGGCCCGACGACAACGCCATCGGATACATACGGAAAGAATTGAAATCCTGCGACCAGGATGATGAGTATCCCGAGGGCCGAGGACTCCAACGGGATGCGGTCACGCGTGAAAAGAATGAGCGCTACTACGGTGAGTAGCAGAACGGCAATCCCATGCGAATCTGGTGTAATCGTCTGCAACAGGTCCTCGCTGTTCCGATGGATTCCGGGGACAGTTTACTTAATTCCCGGTGAGCTGCGCACGATTTGATTGTCGCCGATTCAAGTCAAGTAAACTGTCCCCCGAATCATACCCCGGCCGCAATGAGCGAGCGTGCGTTTTGCTGTTGCATGACAGCCCATGCCCGCGTGTGAAATTTGCGGAATTGACCGATATTCCAGCCATGCAGGGCTGGCTGACCGTCAAAAGCGAAGACATCTGCGTGGGTCAGCACCGGCAGCAGATCGGCATACCCGCTCGTGTCATCACCCCCTTCCGGCAGCACCGAGTAGGGTGACATGGCCAGCAGATTGCGATGCCGCACTGCGGAACTCGCCACCGCCAGATGCCATCGGCGCTGCCAGTTCTGTCTGTGTGAGTGATCGCAAAGACCACCGGACGGATCCGAGCGTGCCAGCGCCGGTAATAGGCCCGTTTGACCGGCGATCACATGAGAGCGATCCCAGAGGATTTTCCGCACTCGCCTCATGATCGCATCGACCCACTGCAGGCACTTCAGACAGCCCGGATCGTTGCCGTGCAGCTGAACGAGGTCGCCGATTCCGGAAACAATGATGGCAAGCCTCCGGTTCAGCATCGCATCGCTGCGCTGACAGGCCGTCGTCCAGCTAAGCACATCCAACAGTTGATCACCGAAATCAATGCAGGATTCGAGTGCCGATTGCAGAAGCGGCCAGCTGACCTGGCCTTTATCATCAGCGAACCGCGGCAGATGCAGACGGATAGGCAACCATGCGGATCCCGCCGGTACCTGCAATCCGTACGCGGGCAGTACGGCCTCCGCAGCTTCATCGCCGAGCAACGGGCAGCCCGTTCTCACTGCTGCCCCATAGGCGGGTAACAAAGGGCGCTCGATTTCTCGCTGGCGCCAGAGAAACGACCAATTTTTTTCGGTTTCCTCCCGCACCCTGCTGTTCTCGTGGTGCTTCATCTGCAAGCTGTCCAGAACCACATAGCGCGGGCCGGACCCTAGCAGGGTGCGGGAAATCAGCAGGTACGCCTGCAACGGTATCTGATGGGAGCGCAGGCTCAGGCCAATCCTGGACAGCAAGGTCTTGTCGCCACCAAAGAATTGCCGAATGACAGAGCAAAGGCTCTCCAGAGCCTCGATTGCGGATTCGTCAGGGCCGAGGTCTTTAAGCGATAGTGTGACCGGCACGCCATCTTGAACCGGCTCGGCAACTCGCCGAAGAAAGTGCTCGGTCGCCGTCTCACACAGTCTGATCTCTTGCGGCCACGCCTGTATATCGGCACCGCCTGCAGTTATTCCAGCCGCACTCCTCAAAAGGCCCACCGCCAGCCCCAAATCCTGCAGGGTGTCCACCAGGCCCGTGGCGATATCCGTCGCCGAACCCGGTATGCAGCCATCGACCGGCTGCCGGGGCGAAAGTGCGTCAAATACTATGGTCTCTTGCAACATGTCGGTCCATCCGTGGACTAGTGCGTATTGTCGTCCGACGGGAGCTCCAACGCCGCCCGACTATCTGGGCAGCATGAGGAGTTTTTGCGACTGCGCTACACTTGGACGCCCTGCGGGACACACGCAATGAGGATCTCGCGAATGCGATTTGATCGAGACAGGACTGCAGTCATCGCGCTTATAGCGCTAGCCCTGGCAGGCGCCTGCAGTCAGGAAGTTCCGGTTGTCGGCGCTCCGGGGCTTGAGACTGGCTACTGGCAGGCGCGCATCACCCTGCCCGGTGGTGACATCGATACGGCGTTCGAAATCGGTCGCAGCGGAGACAGTTACCGCGCGACACTTATCAATGGACAGGAGCGGGTTAAAATCCGCGAGGTCAGTTTTTCTGACGGCAATCTGAAGCTGCGATTTCCGGCGTTCAACAATGAAATCAATGCCCGGCTCGAAGGTGACAAACTCATCGGAACACTGACGCTTGTAAAGCGCTATGGCGAAGAGCAGATCATGCCCTTCATCGCGATCCCGGGCGGCGAACGGATTGGCACGGAAGACCGCGAGCCGGCTGCAGTCGATCTGTCGGGCAGATGGAACGCCGAGTTTCACAAGCAAGATGGCAGCAATGACCCATCCATTGGCGAGTTCGCGCAGCGTGGATCGCGATTGTTCGGCACCTTCCTGAATCCCACGGCTGACTATCGGTATCTCGCCGGCTATGTGCGAGGCAACACATTTCAGTTGTCGACATTCGATGGCGCACACGCCTACGTTTTCGCGGGCCGGGTCGAAGATGGCGTAATCAGTGATGCCGGCTTCTGGTCCGGAACCGGTTTTCACCAGAACTGGTCAGCGAAACGCGATCCGAACGCAACGCTGCCCGATGCATACTCGTTGACGTACCTGAATCCCGACTATGAGCGCTTCGATTTCGAATTCCCGAATCTTGCAGGCGAAAGAGTGTCTCTGGGCGACGAGCGGTTCCGCGGCAAAGTGGTCGTCGTGAATATTGCCGGTACCTGGTGTCCCAATTGTCACGACGAAGCCGTCCTTCTGGCGGCCTTGTACAAGGAGTATCGTAACCTCGGCCTCGAAGTGGTAGCGCTGATGTACGAACACTTTGAAGATCAGGAAATCGCGATAGAGCAGATCAAGCGGTATCGGCAAAAATTCGACATTCAATTTGAAACCCTGATTGCGGGAATCTCGGATACAACTGAAGTATCGAAGACGCTACCTTCCCTCAACGCGGTACTCGCATTTCCGACAACAATCTTTATCGATCGTAGCGGCTCGGTACGAGTAATTCACACAGGCTTTTCCGGGCCCGGCACCGGCAAACATTACCAGCAACTCAAAAATGAAATTACCGGGCTGATCGACGAGCTCATTGAGGAACCATTCGACCTTGCCGAATCATAGAATTCCAACAAGCAAGTTACATGAGAGGAAATCGAAAAAATGCCATCGTTTGATGTAGTGAGTGATTTTGATCAGCATGAGGTCGTCAATGCAGTTGATCAGGCAAATCGGGAGGTCAACACACGCTTTGACTTCAAGGGCACTGGTTCGAAGTACGAACTCGAGGGGCAGCTGATTACATTAAGCTCGCAGTCCGACTTTCAGCTAAATCAGATGCTGGACATTCTGCGGCAGAAACTTACCAGACGCGGCATAGATATTGGCTGCATGAAAGAGGACGAACCCGAGATTACGCTGAATCAGGCGAAACAAAATGTCTTGTTACGCAAGGGAATCGAAATGGTGCTGGCAAAAAGCCTCGTTAAAACCATAAAAGGCAGTAAGCTAAAGGTGCAGGCGGCAATACAGGGTGACAAGCTCCGGGTAAGTGGAAAGAAGCGGGATGATCTGCAGTCCGCGATCAGCTTACTCAAAGACACGGACGTCGATTTGCCATTGCAATACGAAAACTTTCGCGACTAATAAAAAATCGGCCAAGACCATGCGAAGAGCATTGCGCAGACAGGACATCACGTTTGAGGATAAGGATCAGGCGCTGCGGGCCGATGTGCACATGCTCGCCTCCCTCGTCGGTGACCTGATCAGGGAGCAGGGTGGCGATACGCTGTTCGAGCTTGTCGAAAGCGCGCGGCTTCGTTCCATTCGCCGCCGCGAGGAAAACGAGAAACCGGGCGAGGAGCTCGCGGACCTGGTCCGAGGCCTTGAGCCATCGCTTGCGATGGAGGTCATTCGCTCGTTCTCGACCTACTTTCAGATGGTCAACACGGCGGAGAAGGTGCATCGCATCAGGCGGCGGCGCGAGTATCTTCAGGAAGTTGGTCAGTATCAACCAGGCGGACTGGAAGAAACCCTCGTAAAGCTGAAAGCCGCCGGCCTTGACCTGGACGCGCTTCAGGCGCTGCTCGACAAAATTCACATTGAGCCGGTATTTACTGCGCATCCCACGGAACCGACCCGACGCACGATTCTCAGAAAGGAACAACGAATTGTGCGGCGATTGATCGATATGTTGAATCCGACGATGACGGCGCAGGAAACGGAAGCCTGTCTGCAAAACATCAAGCTTGAGGTAACAACCGGATGGCAAACGGACGAACACCCGTCCGAACAGATGACTGTGGCCGATGAGCTCGAACACGTGCTCTTTTTCATAACAGACGTTCTCTATCCCTCCATGCCACCGTTTTACGAAGATATAGAAAACGCCGCCATACGAGTTTACGGCGACGAAGCCAGGCGACTCCGAGTGCCCAACCTCTTAAGTTTCGCATCCTGGGTCGGCGGCGACATGGACGGCAACCCGAACGTCAACGCGAAAACGATTCGCGCCACAATGGCCAGGCAACGGTCTCTTATTCTCGATCTCTATTACAACGAGTGCGGGAGCCTGTCGGCGAAACTGAGTCAGACGAGTGAGCGCATCAATATCAATCCACTTATTCAGGAAAAGATCGACGAATACCGCCACGTATATCCGAACGCGTATCACGCCGTTCCATCCCGGCACCGGGATATGCCGTACCGGGTCTTCCTGAGGCTCATACAGCAACGCCTGCAGGCGACTTACGACGACGATGTCTATCCCTATGAAAACGCTTTCCACCTGGAGGCCGATATTCAGCTAATCGCGGACAGCCTCGAGGCCAATAAGGGCGGGCATGCCGGTCTATTCGCCGTCCGCCGCTTGCTCCGGAGAATAAAAACCTTTGGCTTTCATATGGTTACACTGGATGTGCGCCAGGATGCGCTTGTCCACCGACGGGTAGTCGGCGAATGCCTCGGTGAGGAAAACTGGCTCGACTGGACCCCCGAGGAGCGGCTGAGTCGCGTAGAGGATGCATTGAACAGTAATGAATCCCCCGTCAGTACCGCGGGCGTGACGACACGCAAGACGCTTGCCGTTTTTCAGGCGATTGCTTTCTGTCGCAGAAAGTACGGCAAACAAGCCATCGGCCCGTTCATCGTCAGCATGACGCAAGGCGCGGATGACATTCTTTCGGTGCTGCTGCTGGCTAACTGGGGACAGTTGCACAACCGCCAGGAAGAAATACCCCTCGACATTACGCCACTCCTGGAGACGGTTGACGATCTGCACAAGGGACCGGAAATACTCGAGTCCCTTCTGGCGAATGACGTTTACCGGGAGCACCTGCGGTATCGCAATGATCGTCAGATGATCATGATCGGTTACTCCGACAGCAACAAGGATGGCGGGCTGGCATCCGCACGATGGGCCCTGCAAAACGCGCAGGTTGCGTTGGCCGCCTCCGTGGAAGAAAGGAACATCGAGCTGACCTTGTTTCATGGCCGCGGCGGCTCGATCAGCCGTGGCGGTAGCAAGACGCACGCAGCAGTCCTTGGCGCCCCGCCTGGAACCGTAAACGGCCGCCTCCGCGTAACCGAACAAGGCGAGATCATCAACGAGAAATATGGTCTGCGCGGCATTGCCTTGCGTACGCTGGAACAGGTCGCTGGCTCGGTGGCACTGGCAACAGCCATGCCACAACACCGCGGCAATGACATGCCCGAGTGGCACGCGATGATGGACGTCATCGCAGACGAGAGTCGCCGCGCTTATCGCAAGCTTATCTACGAGAACCCAAAGTTTTATGACTACTTCCGGAACGCAACGCCGATCGACCTGATAGAGCGCATGAAAATCGGCTCGCGACCATCGTCACGCAGGGAAGGGTCCGGTATCGAGGACTTGCGGGCAATTCCGTGGGTGTTTGCGTGGACACAAAGTCGATACGTCTTGCCGGGCTGGTACGGTCTCGGCACGGGCCTGCAGGCCGCAGCGAAACAATTCGACTCGAAAGCATTCACGGACATGTTTCGTGAGTGGTATTTCATGCGCGCATTAACCGCAGATGCGGAAATGGTGCTCGCCAAGGCCGACCTGGGGATAGCCAAGCTCTACTCGGAACTAGCCGATGAATTGCACGGAGAATTTTTTCCCGGCATAGAAAAAGAATACAACCTGACTCGCGACCTTATTCTTGAGCTCAACGGTCATGAAGCCTTGCTCGACGGTGACATCACCTTGCAGCGCGCGATCATGCTCAGGAACCCTTACGTCGACCCAATGAGCCTCATGCAAGTCGACCTGCTATCACGATGGCGGGCATCGAATCGCGAGGATAAAGAGTTATTTGACGCATTGCTCGCCAGCGTGAACGGTATTGCACAGGGCCTGCAGAATACCGGCTAGCACGACTCTTTTCTCATTCGTCTTTGAAGCTCACGAATTCATCGAGCGCTTTGCGGCTGATATCGGGCACCATCGCGTCATCCGCCGGATAGCCGGTGACCAGCAACAGAAAGGGCCTCTCACTCTTTGGGCGATCCAGGACTTCGTTTAGAAAGGCCATTGGTGCCGGCGTGTGTGTCAGACAGACGAGCCCGGCCCGGTGTAGCGCGGTAATCAGAATCCCTGCAGCAAGGCCTGTCGATTCGACCGGATAATAATGCTTCACTTTGCGGCCATCAGGCAGGTGGCCGAACTTCTGCAGGAACACGGCAATGAGGTACGGCGCTGTTTCCAGAAATGGCTTGTTCGTGTCAGTGCCAAGCGGCTCGAGCGCTGCAAGCCATTCCGCAGACGCACGATGTTCGTAAAATTCCTTCTCCTCGACTTCCGCGGCATCCCGAATGCGCCTTTTCGTCTCCGCCCCGCTGACGACAACGAAATGCCAGGGCTGCAGATTTGCACCGCTCGGTGCTGTACCAGCTGCACGAAGTGCGTCCTCGATGATGTCCCTGGGCACCGGCCGGTCCGAGAATTCTCTGACAGTGCGGCGCCGGTTCATGTCGCCGTAGAAATCACCGAGGCGTTTTCTCATCTCCTCGATCGGATATTCCTCGTAGCCCGGCAACGCAATAAACGGATACTTACTCATGCTTCACTCACTCAGTCGCCATAAGACCGACCACTCCTCGGTCTCAGTCTCGGGGGTAACCTTTCCGCGGACGGATATGCCTGCTTTGTGGACGGACTCCGGGTCGCCCGTCTTTAAGGGATGCCATTCCGGAAGATCATGACCTTCGGCCAGGCGCCGATACGCACAACTCGCCGGTAGCCAGCGGTAGCGCTCGGGCTTATCGGCTGCGAGCACAAGGCAGTTAGCAACCTTTTTTGCCCGTGCCGCGTAGTCGGTGCAACGACACTTTTTGGTATCCAACAAGCGACACGCGACATCCGTGAAAAAAACTTCTCCCGTATCTTCGTCCTCGATTTTCTGAACGCAGCACAAGGCGCAACCGTCACAGAGCGACTCCCACTCCTCTGATGACATTTCGCTGAGTGATTTGCGTTTCCAGAATTCATCGTTCATCGTCAGGCCTTCCGAAACCGAGAATAACCGAAAACGACATGAAAGCCGTGTTTCTCGACTATGCGACGGTGGGGCCCGACCTCGACATGTCGCCCGTGACCGATCTTGTACCGGATCTCGAAATATTCGATATGACGCCGGATGAGTTGACGGCAGAGCGGGTCAGAGATGCCGAGATAGTCTTCACGAACAAGATCAGGTTTAACGACGTGACACTCGCTAGCGCGAAATCGCTGCGTTTTATCGGTCTGACGGCTACGGGTACTGACAATGTCGATCTGATCGCTGCAGAGAAGCACGGCATTGCAGTCTGTAACATTCGCGGATATTGCACTCAGTCAGTCGCCGAACACGTCTTCGCTCTGCTGCTCAATTTCACTCACAGCATCAGTCGCTACGCTCAATCCGTACGAGACGGCGACTGGGAGAGATCAGCAGACTTTTGCATGCTCAAATTTCCGCTGCGGGAATTATCCGGCATGACGCTGGGCATCGTCGGCTACGGAGAACTTGGCCACGGCGTGGAAAGACTTGCGCGCGAGTTCAATATGAGCATTTGCGTCTCGCGCCGCCCGGGAAATTCCGAAGCCGACGACGACAGGGTCGACTTCCACGAGATGCTGGGTCGTGCCGATGTCGTCACTCTGCATTGCCCGCTCAACGATCAAACGAGAAACCTGTTTGGCGAAGAGGAGTTTCGGCTGATGAAACCAGACGCCATTCTTATTAATACGGCCCGTGGTGGATTGATCGACTCTGCGGCCCTTGCGGCGGCCCTCAGGAATGGCGAAATCGGTGCGGCCGCCGTCGACGTCTTGCCCGAAGAACCACCGATCGATGGCGACCCACTTCTCGACTACGATGGATCGAACCTGGTGATCACGCCGCATGTTGCCTGGGGAACAATTGAATCCCGGCAAGGTGCCATAGACGAACTCGCAGCGAACCTCGCAGCATTTCTGAAAGGCGAACAAAGAAACCGCGTCGTCTGAATGGGGAGGTAGCCCTTTTTAGGTGCCGATGATCTGGCGGGCCCATTGGACGACGACTCGCACACGGGGTGCCGACAGATCGTAGGCATCGTCGAAGCTCATCCATCGGTATTCGTGGTGTTCGGGGCGGCCGAGCTCAGGTGCGATGCCCATTTCGACTGATTCCTGACTGGTTTTGGCCAGGTAATAACGCGCCGTCTTGCCGCGATTGTATGGGCCGGTATCAGTGCTTCGATCCCCCCACGCGAAGTCGAGATCCGTAAGGCCGGTCTCCTCGCCAATTTCCCTGATCGCCGCATCCATCGGCGACTCACCCTCCTCGCAAATGCCTTTCGGGAAATCCCAGTTGTGATAGGCGCGAAGCATCAAGGTGACCCATCCATCGCCTGTCTCGCGAGCGATGACTGCTCCGCACGATAACCTGTCACCTTCATCGATCATGCTGCACGCAGAACATCGACAGGTGGTGCATTGATTGCACCGCGTGCCGCAACAAAACCGCTGGTGCAGACAAGGATGACGCCCGCAGCGAGCCCGCTCACCCACAGCATGGGGCTGAATTCATAGGGCAAATCGAAAAGCCGGTCCGCAATGACTGCCGCCAGTATGGATGCGCCGGCGGATGCCAGAATCCCCGCTGCGAATCCTAAGGCCGCAAACTCCGTCAGCACACCCGAAAGAACCGTACGTCGCCTTACGCCGAGCGCGCGAAGCATGGCGCTTTCGAATCGCCGCTCGTCGATCGTGGACTGAACTGCTGCGAAAAGCACCGCAATGCCCGCCGCGATCGTAAACGTGAATACCGCTTGTACCGCAAGGCTCGCCTTATCGATGATTCCCTTTACCTGCTGGAGTATGACGTCCAGATCAATGACAGAGACGGTGGGATGCGCGCGAACCAGGCGCAGCAAGACATTGCTCTGTACTTCCTCGATTTTCAGGCTGGCTACGAAGGTCGCCGGATAGTCATCCAAAGCGCCGGGTGACAGAACCATGAAAAAGTTCGGCTGAAAGGAATCCCAGTTTATTTTTCTAATACTCGAAATCGTCAAGTCGATTTCCTGGCCAGCGACCATGAAGTTAAGGTGGTCACCAAGACCGACGCCTAATTCCATGGCAGCCTCTTCCTCCAAGGAAACCAGTGGCTCGCCATCGTAGTCCGGTGGCCACCATTCGCCCTTGATGAGTTCGTTACTCGAGCTCAAGGTCTCGGCCCAGGTCAGGTTCTGCTCGCGATTGGCCATCCACTTGCCATCCTCGACAGGATACTCCCGGGTTTTCACTGACTCCCCGTTTATGGTTGCCATGCGCGCCCTGACGAGAGGCACGAAGCGTGGCGCAGCAATGCCGTCGCTCTGAAATATTTCGGCAATTGAGCCGCGTTCGTGTGCCTGAATGTTGATCAGAAAGTGATTCGGTGCGTTCTCATCAAGCGTCTGTTTCCACCCCTGCAGCAAGTCCGTTCGAACCAGAGTGAGCAGCAACAGGACTGTCAGGCCCAGACCGAAGGCGACGACTTGCACTGCGCTGTCCCGTCCGCGCCTGGATACATTGGCGAGACCATAGCGCCATGCAATGCCCACACCACCGCGCGATCGGCCCATTACCCATACGAGAGCCCGCCCCGCCCCATAGAGTGCAGTCGATACGGCAAGCATGCCGCCGAGCACGATTACCAGCATCGACGCATCACCAATCGTGTAATAAAGCAATAACGTTACGGCGATCAATGAGGTGCCGGCGACGAATATTCGCGATGGTGGCGGCGGCATCGCATCGTGACGCAATACTCGCAGAGGCGGCGTATTGCGCAATTGAATCAGCGACGGTACGCAAATCCTGCCAACAGTATCAACGCACTGCCGCTGGCCAATCCCACGGGTGCGAGACTCGGATCCGGCAGGTCGCTTGCAAACAAGTCTCCAAGCATCATCGTCACGGCGCTCTCGACGACGAATCCGACTGCGCTTCCGATAAGCACGCCGAGAAACCCCAGTATCATGAGCTGAACAGATGCTGCGGAAATAACGAATCGCTGGCTCGCGCCCAGACTTTTCATCAAGGCAACGGTATCCATACGACGATGCGCGAATCGTCTTGCCGACATTGCAATCGCGACCGCACTAAGCAGTAGGGTTATCACGGCCGTCAACGACAAAAATCTTTGCGCACGGTCGGACGCATTGTTCGCTCGTTCGCCACTGTCTTCCTGGTTACGAACACGCACCGATTCGGGAAGGTCGTCTTCCACCGCATCGTAAAACTCGTCCACGTCCGATTCATCGCCCGCGACCAGCAGCGCATGACCAACACGACTGCCTTCATTGATCAGGCCCGTGGCTGGGACATCCAGAATATTGACCAGCAGTGACGGCGCCAGCGAGGCAAAACCCATTGACTGGTCAGGCCGATACGTCAGTATGGCGCCGATCCTCAGTTCGGATTCACCAACAGAAATATTGTCGCCAACGCTCAGTTCGAGCCTGGCCAGGATTGCGCTATCTGCCCAGACGGTGCCCGGTGCAGGAATGTTATCGACCACGCGCTGCTCCTCGAACAGGCGGTCGGAAATACGTACGTTGCCGCGTAGCGGGTAATTGTCACTCACCGCTTTTATCGTCACGAGTACGCTCAGGTCGCCTCCAAATACGACGCTTGGAAAAGTCTGTGTATCGGCCGTTTCCAGTCCGTGTTCCAGCGCGGCCTCACGCCATTCATTCGGCACGGGGTCTGGAGAGCGCAGTCGGAGATCCGCGGCAAGCACTTCGTTGGCCTGCCGTGCGACCGCCCGGCCGATGCGATCCGTCAGGAAACCAACCGCAGTGAGCGCAGCTACGGCAAGCGCGACTGCGGCAAGCAAAACGATCACTTCGCCGGAACGTAACTCCCGTCCGAAGCTTCGCAGCGCATAGATCACCGCTTTCATGTATTCGCCTTGCTATCGGAAACGAGTCGACCGGCATCGAGCCCGATGATGCGATCGCACCTTTCTGCAAGCGCCCGATCGTGTGTAACAAGAACAAGCGTTGTCGACGAGCTCTTGTTCAGCTCGAACATGAGGTCCATCACATGGTCACCGGTTTGGCTATCGAGATTGCCCGTCGGTTCATCCGCAAAAAGTACAGCCGGTTCGGTCGCAAACGACCGGGCGATTGCCACCCGTTGTTTTTCACCGCCAGAGAGCTGGGCCGGGTAATGGCTCCAGCGATCTGCGAGCCCGACCTGCTTGAGAATCTCCAGGGCTGCCTGCCTCGGTGACTCTCTGCTGGCAAGTTCCAGCGGCAACATGACGTTCTCGAGCGCATTCAGAGACGGCACCAGATGAAAGGACTGAAACACGAAACCGACGCTGGCCGCCCGGACATCGGCCCGGCCATCCTCATCCAGCTCGGTGAGATTGATGCCATTCAACCAGATTTGGCCCTCTGTCGGCAGATCCAGCCCCGCGAGCAGGGCCAGAAGCGTTGATTTTCCGGCCCCGGAGGCGCCGACAACCGCGACTGAATCGCCTTTGTCCACACTGAAACTCACGTCTGAAAGAATGGTCAGACTCCCTTCCGGGCTGATAACCTGCTTGGTAACACTCTCTGCCACCAACACTGTTTCGGTATTTATTGATTCATTCGACATGCGAGAATTTCTGACCTTTTTTCTGTTTCTGATTGCATTCCCTGCGGCAAGCGCGGAAGCGCCGACTGTTCTGGTGTTTGGCGACAGCTTGAGCGCCGGCTACGGCATAGACGTTGACCAGTCCTGGACCACTTTGTTGCAGGCCAGGCTGCGAGGACAAGGGTACGAACATCGGGTCGTGAACGCCAGCATTAGCGGGGAGACCACTGAGGGTGGCGCCAGCCGCATTCACGGCACCATGGAGCGCTTCG
>PVMS01099637.1_pt1 | contig 13017 bp, 11 predicted proteins | sample 1853461 | NCBI WGS metagenome assembly PVMS01 (sample SAMN08582032, study PRJNA380276) | Marine sediment metagenome, whole genome shotgun sequencing project. | isolation source: ocean sediment barecode stripped | collected 2017 | reverse complement strand
TGCTGCTTTTATTGAAACACTAGTAGTATCGGAAAGTGTTAAAGAAGAAATGAGAAAAATAACACCTTTTAATTATACAGGTATATAATTTATGTCATTCAGAAGGAGTCTCGAGAATCAGGGCGACTGAAGAATCTCAGAAACAAAAAAAAGGTTCCACATAGTGAAACCTTTTTTAATTACTATAATAATTTTCTTTTTACATATCGAATAGACTCCCAATTGAACTTAACTTAGAAGCATCTATATCTCCATTTTCAATTGAGATCATTAATTTTATCATTTGATCTGGCCGCATTTTCTCACCCAAAAGTCTGAATAATGCAAAACCCCTTTCATCATCACTTGCGAACACAATAATTTCATCAATGGCATCTTCCTCTCCTAAATATTTAAGCGTTGCTCCTTTTCTATTAGAACCAAATGTCATCAAAGTTTTATATTGATCTTGATTTATGATATCCTTGAGTTCTTGTCTCTTAGTTTTATATTCTGTTTCGTTTTCAGTATCTATTGGATATGCAACTACGTTTATCTTTTTAACAGTAGCAAGGATGTCTTTTTCTTCTTGTGTTAATGAATTACTGTCTGCCTGTAATAAACTAGCAGCAATATCAATTTTTAAGAAGGTGTCATCATCTTGTCTATCTACCAAATAACGTTGCAATGATTTTTCGTTGCTACAACTAAATAAAGTGAGTGCAGCTAAACCAATTCCTATAATATATTTTATAAGTACCATATCGTTTAGTGTTTATTTTCTATATTCTTTAACTCTTCACTACCTGGCATATTCAAATCACTGGTAAGTTTTGATATCTTTTTCAGATCTATATTTCCAGTGATGCTCATAATAACTGTTCTTTCTTCTCCTTCTATATTTCCTGAAAGATGCATCAATAGTTCTTTTACGTGATTTTCATCACTTCCTTCTTTAGAGTAAAATTTAATATTTTTACCCTCATCTTTAATACGCATTAACTCAGACAAACCTTTAGAGTTTTTTACATATTTGAGTACTGCAGCATCCATTCTTTTTGCTACTTCGATATTATTTGTAGTGTAGATCTTGATATTATCAAGATTATTTACCAATGCCAAATATTCTTGAGCTTCGGGATCATCAGATTGAAGGTCCATAGAACTTAAGAGTTTGAACATGTTCTTTGTAACCACTACTGAGGTTACATCATCTTCATTTTCAAATGAGTCGAATGCATTTTGTGCACTCACTAATACCGGTGCTACTATAAATGCGATTAAAATTGCTAACTTTTTCATACTGTCTAATTTATTGTTAATGATTATTTTAAAATGTAATTTTTGGCTTTTGTAAATTGACCTAAGACTGCCAACTCTTTGGTTCCTTTGTTAAAACTTTTTGAAAATAATAACAGCGTCTCTTTAGTATCGTTTAATGCTGTTAATGCTTCTTGTTCTTCTTGTGTTATTTGATTTCCTGGCATTAATAAACTTGCCACTCCTATTACTATTACTATTGAAGCTGCTATACTATACCACCATCTTTTTGTTGAGTTAGTAGTTATTGGCAAAGTAATTTCACGTTCAGAAACTTCTTCCTGTGCAGCTTTTAAACCCACAAATAACGTTTTATAAGCCACTAAATGTGGTGCTACTTCATTTCCAGTAAAATATTCTCGAAGAGTTGCCTCCTGTTCAAGGGTGGTTTCTCCCTCAAAATAAGCTTCTAATATTTTTTCTATTTTAGCTAACTCCATAGTTATATTGTTTAATTAATTGTTCTCTTACAACTTTACGTGCTCTTGATAAACCCACTCTAATCGCAGTTTCATTAATCTCGAGCATTTGAGCAATTTCATAAAATTCAAATTGTTCTATATCACGTAGCTGCATAATAATTTTTTGCTTTTCAGGGAGTGTTTCCATAATCTTAAAAACTAGCTCCACTCCTTCATTTGCTTCTACTTTTTTTTCAAGGTTTTCAGAATTTTCATAATTGCTATGTACAATTTTTAAATTTGAAGCCTGTCTAGACTTTAATCTATCTAAGCAATAATTCTTTATCATTGTAATGGCAAAAGCTTCTGGGCTTTTATAATTTTTAACTTTTTCTCGCCCGTTCCATAATTTCAAAAACACTTCTTGAACAGCGTCTTCAGCTTCATCCTTAGATACTAGTAGCCTCTTTGCAAGCCTAAATAACTTATCTTTGCAGGGAAGTATAATTTCTAAAAATTCTTTCTGTTCCAATTTGATTAGTGTTTTTTGGCTGTTCTATAATTATGACGAGGTATCCTAAATTTTGTTACAAATTAAAAAAACTAATTTTCATATTAACAATAATGTACTTAATTTAGGAGTTTACAAAACACATTACTTTGATTATAACTATGAAAAAGAAATTACTATTACTACTTATTATTGTTTCATCTCTATTTATCTCTTGTTTTGAGGATAATGATGACAACATTCAGATCGCATCAGAATTAGATATCAAAAATTTTATTTACAGAGGTCTTAACTTCTTTTACCTATATAAAGCAGACACTCCAGAACTTGCAAATGATGCATTTGCAAGTTCTGGAGATTTAGATGATTTTTTAAATTCATTTGCATCACCAGAAAATCTATTTGATTATTTACAATCTCCTCAAGATCGATTTAGCATTTTAGTTGATGATTATATTGAACTTGAAAATGCTTTAAGTGGAATTACCTTAAACCATGGTATGGAGTTTGGTCTTGTATTTTATCCCGACGGAAGCAATAATGTTTTTGGGTATGCTAGGTATATATTGCCAGAAACCGATGCTGAAGCAAAAGGATTAGAACGGGGAATTATTTTTACAACTATCGATGGACAACAAATAAATGCCGATAATTTTAGAAGCCTGCTTGAGCCAGATACTTATACCATAGGTCTTGCAATATTGGATGGAGAAACTATTACTCCTACAGGGGAAAGTGTGGAATTAGTTAAACAAGAATATACAGAAAATCCAATATTCATATCAAAGACTTTTACAATCAATGGTCAAAAAGTGGGATACTTGATGTATAATGCGTTTACTAGCAATTTTGACCCTCAATTAAATGCTGTATTCGGACAATTTTTTGCGGATAATATTACTGATCTTATATTAGATCTGCGATATAATGGAGGTGGTACTGTAGAAACAGCCATTGACCTATCCAGTATGATCACAGGGCAATTTAATGAACAAATATTTGTAACTGAAGAATGGAATGCTGATCGACAAGGTGAATATGCTGAACCCAAACTTTTTAATAACAAAATTCATACAGGTGAAGTGATTAATAGTATTCTTCAAAATCATGTTTATGTTATTACAACTAGCCGTACTGCATCAGCAAGCGAATTGGTTATTAATGGCTTAGACCCCTATATCAATGTAATTCAGGTAGGTGAAACTACTACAGGGAAATTCCAAGCTTCTTTCCTTCTTTATGATGCACCAGCACCAAATTTTAGTAGAAGCCAAGCAAATACAGGGCATAGGTATGCAATGTTACCACTGGTTTTTAAAACTGTGAACGCAGCAGGATTTACCGACTTTGTAAACGGACTTGATCCCGAAGTGGCGATAAATGAAGATTTCTCTAATCTTGGTGTTTTAGGAGAAGTTGATGAACCGTTACTTGCAGCTGCTTTAAATGAGATATTCCCTGGCCCATTTCAACAGCCTAGAAGTCTTATTAAATTTGAAGAAATATCAGAAAGTAAAGCACATTTACCAACTTATCAAATAATGGTTTCGGAGAAATAGTGTACAGATAATTTTAAATTTTATCTGAAATCTTATCCATCGCTCTTTCAGCAATTGCAGTTATGGTAAGTGAAGGATTCACACCTGGATTTGCAGAAATCATGGAGCCATCTATTACATACATATTCTTATAACCAAATACCTCATTATTCTTATTTATAACTCCTTTTGCGGCATCACTTCCCATCACAGCACCTCCTAATACATGAGCTGTAGAAGGTATTCCCGCCAATGTTTCTAAAGCAAAAGATGTTTCAATACCTTTTGTAATCTGACTATACTTATTGGTAAGTTTAATTGATTCTGGGATAAACGGGCTTGGTTTTTTATCTGATTTTACTGATGACACCATAGATCCAAAAATATTCATCTTAAATTTTAATGTATTATCTAAAGTCTGCATAAACAGTAAAACAACGGTGCTTTTAGACCAGTTATTGACAAAGTATATTTTAAAATAATCAATCGGTGACTTAATGAAAGTAGCCATCATTTTTAAAATCCGAACAAACACATTTTTTCCAGTAGCATAAGGAAGATGAAACAATTTCCAAAAATTAGATCCTTCGGAATATCTAACAATTTCTAGGTGACTATTCTCATCTGTATGCAAGATGCTTCCAATTGCAAGTCCTTTTGAAACATCTTTACTTTTATCCAGTTTTGAAACGCTTACCAATGTCTCATTATTGGATCGAATATCATTTCCTAAAGTATCCGAGAGTAAGGGTAATGACTTCTTTTTTAATTTTAATAGAAGTTTAATTGTTCCCAATACTCCTCCTGAAAAAACAATTCCTTTAGCCGTTAATTTTTTCTTCCTTTTAAAAATATTTGTGCTGGATTTCACAAATACTTCATATTCTTGTTCTTCGGATTCTTTACTAAGGGGGACTACATTATACACTTCATTTTCAGCTAAAATTTCAGCTCCATTATTTTGAGCCAAATACAAATAATTCTTATCTAAGGTATTCTTTGCATTATTTCTACAACCTGTCATACAGCCACCACAAAAATTGCATCCTACTCTATCAGGGCCATCACCATTAAAATAAGGGTCATTCACATTTACCCCTTCCTTTCCAAAGTATACAGCTACTTGTGGGCGTTCAAAATCATCTTCTTTTCCTAACTCCTTAGCTAATTGTTCCAATTCAAAATCGCCATTAAAAAGTTTTGGATTTTTAGTAGCCCCTAACATTCTTAAAGCTGTATCATAGTATGGTTTTAGTTCAGATTCCCAATCTTCTAAAGTGCTCCAACTCCCAGTTTGGTAGAAGTTTGATTTTGGAATGGGTAATGTATTAGCATAAACCAAAGATCCGCCACCTACACCAACTCCTGATAATATTGCTAGATGTTTGAAAATAGTAAGTTTCATAATGCCAAATAATCTAAAAAAGGGAAACCACAACCATTTTTTTAAATTCCAATTTGTTTTTGCAAAATCTTTAGATCGGTACCATTTTCCTTTTTCAACAACTAATACTTTATATCCTTTTTCCGAAAGACGTAAAGCACTAACAGCTCCACCAAATCCGCTTCCTATTATAATATAATCGTATTGTTGTTTCATAGATTAATCTATTCTAAATATAATAAAAATAAATAACCCTGACAGAGTTTAAACCCTATCAGTGTAAAATCTATTAATCATTAAAATATATTCCCCCAGGGATAATGCCCACTTCAAAACTTTGTGTTTCAACATTGGAAGAAAGATCAAATATCTTCAAGGTTCCATTACTTGCAAAATCCCCCGCGTCAGTTGCGTATAACAATCCATTTTTTGCTTTCATAGTATAGTAGAAGCCATCTATTATACTGATTGTTGGCAAGGAAACACTTGAGGTTTCTTTACTATAAACAGCTCCATTTAAATTATAGAGAAGGTCTGTAACATTTATTGTCAAATTACTTGGATGTTCGGTTAACTCAAAATCAAATACTTGTATAACCCCATTATTATTAGTATTTATTTTAATCAATTTTCCATTGGTTTCATTTCCGGTATAATCGGGATTGCCCCCACACAGTACCCACAGATCGTCTCTTGACAGCACCATAGAATTAGGCACATCACCCACTTCTATAGTCATTGTCAAGGCATTAAGATCAACATCAATAACTGAAACTATATTGTTTTGTCCAAATCCACCTTGATGTGCTACATAAACAGTTCCTCCATTAACAATTATTTTTTCCGGGCCAAATCCAACTGGTATTGTAGTTGTAATTGTATTGGATTCTAAATTTATCACAGCAATATAATCATCAGTTTCATCAAAAGGATCACCCCAATTTGACACATAACCAGTATTTCCTTCAGCTACAAAATATCTTGGATTGTTAAACCCTGAATCTATCGTAGCAACCGATTCAAAATTATATCTATTTACAACTTCAATTTTATGAGTATTATTCACAATAATATAAGCTTGATCCCCACTAAAACCCAAAGATTGAACAATATTCCCCAAATCGGTTCCATTTACATCATTAAAAATAGTTCCATCTATCGTTAAATAGTCTTCAGAAATATACGTGACTGTTCCTGTTCCTGTACCGAAAGGGCCTTCATTGGTGATTAATATACCGTTTTCATAATCCCCTAAAGGTTCAACAGGTATGATACCAGAATCATCATCTGAACTACAGGATGTTATAATTAATAGTGCAAAAAATAAGTAAGACAATCTTTTTAATAATTTCATTTTTGTTTAAAATTTAAAGTTTAAAAATAATTGATAAAATCTGTTAGGCATTGGCCTAAATGCAACATTTTCGTAATAAATATCGAAAATGTTATTAATTTTAATTCCTAAATTAATAGGATGTGATTTGTTTATTATTTCATATTCCAGTCCAATATTTGAAACTGAATGCGCCTCTACTGTCCCTACATTATCGGTTGTCGTAAAAACCTCACCATTGTATAGTAATTGATAATAAAATGAAAATTGTTTGAAATTATAGTTTACTAAACCTGTGATCTTATGAAAAGGAACATATAATAATTGTTTGTTTTTTTCTTTATCTGTTGCTGAAGTATAAACATAGTTTACAAGAACACTAAAGTGATGTTCTTTAATTTGTTTATTGAAAGCACCTGAAAATTCAATACCATAATTTTCTGTTTCCTGGATATTTACTGGAGAAAATTGACCATTCTCATTGGGTTGCCATTTAATAAGGTCTACTGAAGAAATATAAAACCCATTTATTTTCATTTGAAAATTACCCCAAGAAAAATCATTCCCTATTTCTGTCTGATACGATGTTTCTGGATTAAGATCTATATTTCCACCCTGTTCCCAATATAAATCATTGAATGTTGGTACCCGATAGTTTTTGGAAGTGTTAAATTTTATAATATACCAAGAGTTCAATATGTATTTTCCATCTAAAGAAACAAGAAAAGGATTGTCAAAGTCATTTAAAAACTCCTGTCTTAATTGAATTCCATAACTAAATTTATCGGTTAGCTGCTGATTTAATAATATCACAGTTGCTAAGGTATTTCGGGTGTTTTTTCCAATACTAGAACCTTCAGCATCAATAAAAGTATAATTAATAACTGAACTGATTTTAACGTTTTTTGAGAAATGGTATTCCAACATATAATCACCAATAAATGTGTTGGTTTTCCCTTCAAAAAAGAGGGATTTATTTTTATCTGGATAGTAATGATAACGTTCAAATAAATGTGCTCCCTTTAGTGTTGAAAACAGTTTAGAAGCATTTGTTTTCCAGCTAATGAGGTTTCGGGTACTAGCATCTTTATAGTTATCCATTGAAGGGGCTGTTAATGTACCTGAGAAATTTCGGTCTCCTAAAAAATAATTTGAATTCCAGATAAGGGTGCTTTTCTTAAATTTTATTCCCGTATTTAGACTCACATTAAAACGTATAAATTCTCCATTTTCATTTTTACGATTCTTGCCTATATATTGATAATCATTCTTGGAGGAAATGAAATCAACTCCCAAATCAAAATAACTTTCTTTATTAGATTGAATTGTTTTAAAATTTCCTTCCCAGGTTGAAAAGCTACCATAAAGTACTTTTAATTTATTCTGTTTTTGATCTGAAAATGACACATTATTATTTAAATGAATACTTCCCCCTACAGCCCCACTACCATATTGCGTACTTCCTCCCCCACTTTTAATTATAATTGAACTAAATGAATTTGGAGCAATTGTATTGAAATCGGTTTGACCTGTAAGACTTGAATTGATAGCGATACCATTCCAAATCACAGCTGTTTGCGTGGCATTGGTACCCCTAAAGGAAGGTGAAGAAACCATTCCGAAACCATTTTCCTTAAAATATATAGTAGAATTATAACGCAATAGATTGGTTAGAGAAGCCGAATTTCTTTCGATTAAAGTATCTGTAATTGTAATTAATTTATAGCCATCTGAATATTCATTCAACTTACTATCAATAATAATCACCTCATCCAAATACTGAACAGAGTCCAATTGTGCGTACGATTGTGTAGCACAAAAAAGAATTAATGACGATATAATTAAATATAACTGTTTCATATACAAACTCTTATCCCGAAAGTTCGAAATTTAATTTTGAATATGGCAGGTCTCCTGGCTTGTCGTTTGTGTGACCTTCCCGCCTTAGCAGTGGTTTTGAAGTTAACACTAACCCGACTTGATAATCGGGATGACTTACAGTTGCGGGAACAGCTTCGGAATTTAACCGAATTCCCTTTTTAAGAGTTTGCCTGTCCGAGTGCAGTCGAGAACTAAATATTCCCTACTTTTCATCAACAAACATCACTCACCAAAATTCCTATCAAAAATAACACTTTATTTAATTGTCTAAACAAATCAAATACCATTATTTTTGAATATGCAAAAATTACTTTTGTTTTTCAGTTTTATTACACTATTAATTTCTTGCAAAGAAATTAAAGAGTCCCCTTCAATTGCTCAAGGTTTTGACCATACTCTTGAAGTTGAATTTGCCAAAGGATTTGAAATATCGTATTTCGAAGGATATAAAGTAATCACTTTAAAAAATGCCTGGCCGGGATCCGACAAAGTGTTTAAATATGCATTAATTGAAAGAAATACCATTTTAATTAATCCAGATTTATTTGACGCTATTGTGACAATTCCAATAAAAAAAATAGTAGTTACCTCCACTACACACATCCCATCATTGGAAATGTTGGGGGTCGAAGAATCCTTAATTGGATTTCCAAATTTGAATTATATTTCTTCAGTAAAAACCAGGAAAAGAATAGATGGTGGTTTTATTAAAGAGCTTGGTAAAAATGAAGACATCAACACCGAAGTATTGATAGACCTTGCTCCAAACCTCGTAGTTGCATTTGCTGTTGATGGAAATAACAAAACCTTAAATACTATTGAAAAGACTGGTATTCCTGTTGTTTATAATGGAGATTGGACGGAAGCATCTCCCTTAGGCAAGGCAGAATGGATTAAATTTTTTGCAACATTTTTTAATAAAGAAAAAGAAGCTGATCGAATCTTTTCAAAAATAAAAACTCAATATCAGGAAGCTAAGGCACTTGCACAACAGGTAGAAATAGCACCTTCTGTTTTGAGTGGAGCTATGTACAAAGACGTTTGGTACTTACCCCAAGGAAAAAGTTGGGCAGCACAGTTTATTGCAGATGCAAATGGAGATTATATTTGGAAAGATACTGATGGAACAGGAAGTTTATCACTAAATTTAGAAAGTGTTTTAGAAAAAGGAGAACATGCTGCCATTTGGATTGGACCCAGTTATTATACCAATCTCCAGCAATTAAAAGAAGCGCATTCTGTATATCAGGAATTTGATGCTTTTAAAAATGATAATGTATACAGTTTTACTAATAAAACAGGGGAAACTGGAGGCCTTTTGTATTTTGAACTAGCTCCTAACCGGCCTGATATTGTATTAAAAGACATTATTAAAATTTTACATCCTGATTTATTACCAAATCACGAATTTTATTTTTTTGATAAACTTAAATAATGGAAACCTCGAAGACCTATAAAAAATATTTTATCATTTTACTGCTTCTTTTACTAGCAGCATTTCTGATGAATATAAGTTTAGGATCTGTATCCATTCCCTTTAAAGAAGTCATTTCAGGACTTTTTGGAGGGGGTAATTCAAAGTCGTCCTGGCATTTTATTATTCTTGAATATCGATTACCAAAAGCTATTACAGCCATAATAGTTGGTGGCGGATTAGCCGTTTCGGGATTGTTAATGCAAACTTTATTTAGAAATCCCTTAGCAGGCCCTTTTGTATTGGGACTAAGTAGTGGTGCCAGTCTGGGTGTCGCAATCCTAATCCTTGGTGCAAGTGCTTTTGGAGGGTTTTTTGGAGGATTATTACTCAGTTCCTGGAGTTTGGTGATAGCTTCTGCTTTGGGTAGCTTTTTAGTATTGCTAGCAGTGTTATCGATTACTTTAAAAATAAAGGATACGATGGCTATACTTATTATCGGATTAATGTTTGGAAGTGTAACAGCAGCTGTGGTATCTGTACTCTCTTATTTTAGTGATGCTGAACAATTGCAACAATTTATATTTTGGTCTTTTGGTACACTTGGAAATGTATCTTGGAAAGGAGTTTTTATTTTAAGCCTTTGTTTTCTAGTGGGAATTGCACTAAGCTTTATCTCTGTAAAACCACTAAATGCTTTACTCTTGGGAGAAAATTATGCGAAAAGTATGGGGCTTGATCTAAAGAAAACAACACTCCTAATTATTTTTGCAACCAGTATTTTAGCTGGCGGGATAACCGCTTTTGCTGGACCTATTGCATTCGTGGGTTTAGCAGTACCACATTTAACGCGTCAGTATTTTACAACTTCCAATCATTTAATATTATTACCAGCTGTAATAATTAGTGGCGCTATTTTAATGTTGATTTGCGATACAGTGGCACAACTTCCATTTAGTGAATATACCTTACCCATTAATGCTATTACTTCATTATTAGGTGCTCCGGTTGTTATTTGGTTATTGGTTAGAAAAAGAAAATTGTTATTCTAATGGCTTCAGAAAAAAAAACATAGCATGCTTGAAGTTAACGGTTTAACGATTGGTTATATATCAAAAAAGAAAATAACTATCGTTTCTAAAGAAATCAATTTTTCAATCAATAAGGGAGAATTGGTTGGTCTTGTTGGCACCAACGGAATTGGAAAATCCACTTTATTAAGAACCCTGGCAAGAATGCAACCTTCAATTGAAGGGTCTATAGTTATTAATACTCTTTTATTAGAGAACTATTCCTCACTCCAATTAGCAAATAAATTGAGTATTGTTTTGACAGAATCACCTGCTTCCAAAAATTTAACCGTTTTAGAATTGGTTTCCTTAGGTAGACAACCCTACACCAATTGGGTTGGAAAGCTTTCAGAAACTGATAAAGAAATTATCCAAAATGCAATACAGGCAACCGAAATAGAATCTTTAGTCCATCAGAAATGTTTTGAGTTAAGTGATGGGCAATTACAACGTGTGATGATTGCTAGAGCTTTAGCACAGGACACTCCTCTTATTTTATTGGATGAACCTACTACGCATTTAGACATGTATCACAGAGCCTATATATTAAAACTACTAAAGAAATTAGCTAAGAAAACCGGTAAAACAATTTTGTTTTCAAGCCATGAAATTGATTTAGTAATTCAGTTAACTGATAAAATGGTTGTGATGACACCTGAAAAAGTACATTATAATGCTCCTGAAACATTAATTAAGGAAGGTTGTTTTGAAGAGTTATTTCCAAAGGAAACCATCCACTTTGATCATGAAACAAAACGGTTTGAATTGAAAAATTAATAAAACAATTAGTAACTTTATGGCTTCTAGTAGCTAATGCCTAATCTTATTTTATATGAATGAAACCTATATTTTTCTACTAATTGCATTCTTTTTTTTAATATTTGGAGCTCTTGTTGGCTACTTTGTTGCACGTTTAAAGCAAAAATCTGAAACTGGTAAATTAGAAGCGGAGCTTTCCAACACAGCAAGTCAGATTAATAAATTAGAAGAACGTGTTGAAGAAACCAAGAATGAACGAGAAAGCATAAGAAATGATAAGGATTCCTTTAAAAACGAACTAACTAGAAGAACTTCAGAACTTCAGAACTTAGAAGAAAAACTTCAGGAGCAAAAACAAGATGTTAAAAAACTTCAAGAAAAATTTACTAAAGAATTTGAAAACTTAGCCAACAAAATTTTAGATGAAAAATCTGAAAAATTCACCAAACAAAACAAAGATAATTTAGATTTACTATTAAATCCACTACAGAAAAAAATAGAATCCTTCGAAAAGAAAGTAGGTGAATCCCAAACCGATAGTGTTAAAATGCACTCTGCGCTTAAACAGCAACTAGAAGGACTAAAGGACCTTAACCAGCAAATGAGTAAAGAAGCCATTAATCTTACCAAGGCTCTTAAAGGTGATAGTAAAACACAAGGGAATTGGGGAGAGCTAGTATTAGAACATGTCCTTGAAAAATCAAATTTATTAAAAGGTAGAGAGTATTTTGTCCAACAAAGCTTTACGAGAGAAGATGGTACACGAGCTATGCCAGATGTAATTATACATTTGCCTGATAATAAAAGGATGATTATTGACTCAAAAGTTTCCCTTACAGCTTATGAAAGGTATATAAATGAAAATGATAAAGACTTAAAAATAAAGTATTTAAAAGATCATATCAAATCTTTGAAAAACCATATAAGTGATTTAAGTAATAAAAAATATGAGGATTTATATGAAATTCAATCACCAGATTTTGTTTTAATGTTTATTCCAATTGAACCAGCTTTATATTTAGCACAAAATGAAGATAGAAATTTTTTCTATACAGCATTTAATAAAAATATATTACTTGTTAGTCCTACTACATTACTATCAACTTTAAGAACAATTGATACTATTTGGAAAAATGAAAAGCAACAACAAAATGCGATTGAAATTGCAAAACATGCCACATCTTTATACGGAAAATTTAAAAACTTATTGGATGATTTAGAAATAGTAGGTAATAGGTTAAAGTCTACAAGCACAGCATATCAGGGAGCTATGAAAAAATTAACTGGTAATCAAAACTTAATTAAAGATATTGATAAACTTGAAAATTTGGGTATTTCACCTAGTAAAAAAATTGATCAAAAATGGTTTGATAAAATTGAAGAACCCGAAAACTCTATAAATACAAAACAATTAAAAGAAGAAGATT
>PVMS01024959.1_pt1 | contig 13017 bp, 11 predicted proteins | sample 1853461 | NCBI WGS metagenome assembly PVMS01 (sample SAMN08582032, study PRJNA380276) | Marine sediment metagenome, whole genome shotgun sequencing project. | isolation source: ocean sediment barecode stripped | collected 2017 | reverse complement strand
TATGTTTCTCTCACCTTGGAGCCAGGGCCTTTTGGCGCCACCATGATAATATCCACATTGTCTGGCGCATTAATCCAGTTCCAATGAATCGCTGCTGCGTGAGAAAACGACAAGGCTTTTCCTTCAGAAAGATTTGGTCCAATTTCATCTTTGTAAACTTGAGATTGTACCATATCTGGAATCAATACATGAATAATGTCTGCTTGCTTGCAGGCCTCAGCTATAGATAATACGGTATGACCGTCATTTGTGGCCTTTTTCCAACTGCTCCCTCCTTCTTTAAGGCCAACAATAACGTTCAGACCTGAATCCTTCATGTTGTTTGACTGGGCGTTGCCTTGAATACCATAGCCTAATACGGCTATAGTCTGATCTTTAATTGGATCTAAACTAATATCGGAATCTTTCCATATTTTTGCCATAATTTTTTTCAAATTATTGCAAATATTAACCAACACGTAGGATACAATACCACCAATAACCCATATTAAGAAATTTATCACCAAGTTTAAGACCTCTCAGATTTCTAGAATGTATGTTTAGTCCAACTTCCGAAATAAAACAAAGTTGCTTAAGATGTGGGAAGGAGGCATTAATTACAGATACCGAAACAGGGGAGGTTTTTTGTGGAGGTTGTGGTTTTGTATTATCTGAGCGTGCAGAAAATCTTGGTCCTGAAAGGCGTTCATTTTCAGAGGATAGAGTAAATAAAGAAAGGACTGGGATTGGTACATCTTTAGCTATACATGATCAAGGGCTCTCAACAATAATCAACCCATCAAACAGAGATGCCACAGGAAAACCTCTATCAAGCTCTATGAAACAGACACTCAAGCGTTTAAGAACATGGGATAGTAGAAGTCAAAATGAACCAATTGATAGAAACTTGAGACAAGCTTTCAATGAACTTTACAGACTCAAAGATAAACTATCCCTCTCTGATTCAGTGATAGAAAAAGCCGCATATGTCTACAGAAAAGCTCTAGACAAAAAATTGACAAGAGGTAGATCAATATCTGGCATGATGGGTTCAGCACTATATGTTGCATGTCGTGCGGTTGGTACTCCAAGAACTCTCAAAGATATTGCCGAGAAATCCAATATCAAAAAAGGAGATTTGGCAGCATATTACAGATTACTAGTAAAGGAATTAGATTTGAATATGCCAGTTGTAGATCCAGTACAAAATGTATCCAGAATTGGTAGCAAATTAGGACTATCTGAAAAAACAAAACGCTATGCGATGGAAATTCTTAGAAAAGCTGAGGAAAATAAAGTCTCTGCTGGAAAAAATCCTATGGCTCTGGCAGCAACTGCTTTGTATATTTCGTGCGTCAAAATGGGAGAGAAGCATACACAGAAAGATTTAGCAGAAGCTGCAAACACAACTGATGTAACAATTAGGAATAGATACAAAGGACTTTTAGAAGTTTCAAAAAAATAACACACTTTTTGTGGCATTACTATAGTTATTATACATCAAAATTGGTGTCCAATCATGTCAGAAGACAGAAAAATGTATCCAATCAAGTGTTCCGATTGTGGCACCGACTCGGAAGTACCTTTTGAACCAAAACCAGACAGACCTGTATACTGCAGAGAATGTTTACCAAAACATCGATCTGGCGGACAAAGATTTTAGGCTAAATTTATTCAGTTTACTAATCTAATTGGTTTCTTTCTTTTTTTTCAATTTTTACCTATGAGGAAAAACAACTCATAATCGTTCTAGGGGTTAGGAAATTTGCTAGTCTACTCACTGACCCTGTATTAGTTTCCAGAAATGATGATACGTGTCTACACTCCTTAGTCTAACGACTTGGGAATTTACTTGGTCAAAGATATGGTCTATTGATGTCACAAGTTATCTTAACATGTTACAACCTGGACAATCACCATACTCAATTGGAAATAAAACTCTGCAAAGCCAACACTTTTGCGTAGACTCTTCGAAAGAAGTTTCTCCATTTGACCACTTTATTTTTTTCTCAAGGATTTCAAGTGACATAGACTATATTGGTAAAAGTTTTACATAACTTCTAGTTCAAAGACAAGCTAAAAGATTATCAGAAAAGCTAACAACATTATCTTTATTTCAAAAATTTTTTATTTTGTGTAACATGTAATTGTGAAAGTAGTGTAACATGTTAATGTGAAAGTTGTGTAACTTTTGAATTAAACTAATCTGACACTGATTAATTTTTAATTTTAATATTTCCAAAATTTTTATTAGAGGTAAAATATTAATTCTGTAGAAGTGAACAAGGAAAAAAAATCAAATGAAAATTCTAAAAGCTGTCACTGCTTCAACTGCGCCCACATTGGACACAAAAATTGTGGTTGTTGTAAATAAGTAACATTAATTTCCATTCTTCCCAAAAATTTTTAAATTCTGTCTGACCAAAGTCTTAAAGTTTGTACGATGTCTTAATTGGTGGTGTAATGCTCCATCCCTATTGATGTTAATTTTAGCCCGACGTTATTTTCTTGCATATTAGCCTTAAAATGATATTTTCTGTCCAATAATCCCAATGATTTAACAACTACCTACATCAAAGACCACTAGAGTATGAGTTCTTCAGGTAAGATGGCAGGAATTGCAATTGTAGCTATTATTATCGGCATTGGAATTGGTTATGGAATTGGAGGCTCGAGCACTGAGTCGGGTGACTCTTCAGCCGTTTCAGATTCAACAACACTAGAACCCTCCAGATTGTCCGGCGAGGTCAATATAGGATTAATTCTGCCACTTACAGGTGATCTGGCTACTCACGGAGAAGAAAACTGGGAGGGCTCAAAATTAGCAGTAGTTGATTTTAACAAACATTTAGAAAAAATAGGAGCTCCATGGACACTTAAAATGACGTCTGAGGATTCTGCAACCAGTCCAGTCATTGCACTAGAAAAGTTAACCTCCCTAAACGCCAAAGGAATTGAACTTATAGTTGGTCTTGAAACTAGTTCTAACATTAGAAACATCAAAGGATATGCAGAATCAAATAACATGTTACTAGTTAGTTGTTGTTCATCAGCTCCTGCTTTAGCAATTCCAAATGACAATGTATATCGTTTAGTTCCAGATGATACTAATCAAGGAACTGCACTTGCAAAACTAATACAAAATGAAGGAATTCAAGCTATAGTTCCGGTATGGCGTGGAGATACTTGGGGTGATGGAATAAGTGCTGCCACCATTGGCTCATTTGTTGAGCGAGGTGGAATAGCGGATGAGGGTGTTCGTTATAATCCAGAGGCTCCAGAATTTTCTGCATCGACATCATTACTTGCTGAAAAAGTACGAGGGTATGTAGATGAATATGGAGCAGACAAGGTAGCTGTCTTATTTTTAGGATTTGTCGAAGTTTTACAATTTACTCAATCGGCATCACAGCATGAAGTTTTAGATGATGTTCGATGGTTTGCATCAGGAGCTGTTACCAAGGAACACAAGTTAGTAGCTGATCCCATTGGGTTAGAGTTTTCAACTAGTGTACAATTCACTACAGTTATGGTTGCGTTTTCTGAAAATCCAATTTATGAGCATGTACAAGATTCTCTAACAGAGACTCTTGGACGTACTCCAAACACATTTGTCCACCCGTCATATGATGTCGTATGGGTTATAGGACTATCAATATTAGAGACTCAGAGTACCGATGTTTCTAAAATAAAATCAGTATTTCCAGATGTTGCAGAGCATTACTATGGTGCAATTGGCCCAACAATACTCAATGAGGCAGGAGATTTGGCGCAGGCAAATTATGAAGTCTGGGGAATCAGGGGTGGAGAGTGGGTGCTCTTAGGACAATATAACCATGCCACTGATTCGATATCATTAACGTAGTGAATTTCCAAGTATAGCCTTCCAAGTTCAGGATATTTCAATAATACTAATGACTTAACAACTAACTACATCTAAAATCACTTGACCATGAGTTCTTCAGGTAAAATGGCAGGAATTGCAATTGTAGCAATTATTATCGGTATTGTCATTATTTATGGGATCAGTGGAACAGACACAGAAACACCTGCTCCAACTGAAGAGCAAATGGAGGAGACTGGAGGATTGTCTGGCGAGGTAAACATTGGACTAATTTTACCGTTAACTGGGGATTTGGCTACCCATGGAGAAGAAAATTGGGAAGGCTCCAAACTGGCGTTAGTTGATTTTAACAAACATTTGGAAGAAATTGATGCTGGGTGGACTCTAAAAATGACGTCTGAAGATTCTGCAACAAGTCCAGTAATTGCACTTGAAAAACTAAGTGCACTAAATGCAAAAGGTATTGGAATTGTAATTGGTCCTGAGACTAGCTCTAACATTAGAAACGTCAAAGGATATTCAGATTCTAACAACATGTTGCTGATTAGCTGTTGCTCGTCTGCTCCTGCATTGGCAATTCCTAATGACAGTGTATTTCGTCTAGTTCCAGATGACTCTAACCAAGGAACTGCAATTTCAAAGCTACTTCAACATGAAGGTATTGAGGCCCTAGTTCCTGTATGGCGAGGTGACACTTGGGGTGATGGCTTGAGTGATGCCTCTACTAGCTCGTTTGTAGAGCGAGGCGGTACAGTTGATGAGGGAATCCGGTACAATCCAGAGTCGCCAGAATTTTCTGCATCCACATCACTGCTAGCGGAAAGGGTTCAAGGGTATGTAGAAGAGTATGGAGCAGACAAGGTTGCAGTGTTATTTTTGGGATTTGCAGAAATTTTACAATTTACTCAATCAGCATCACAGCATGAAGTTTTAGATGATGTTAGATGGTTTGGACCAGGTGCCAACACCAAAGAGCACAAATTAATTGAGGATCCAATTGGATTGGAATTTTCAACAAATGTGCAGTTTACTACAGTACAATTTGCAGCTTCAAAAAACCCAACCTATGAGCGAGTGCAAGCACATCTAACTGAACAACTAGGACGTTCTCCTAATACATTTGTCCATTCTTCATATGATGCTGTATGGATTATTGGACTTGCAATGCTAGAGACGCAAAGTTCAGACGTTAGTACCATCAAGGCAATACTTCCTGAGATTGCTGAAAATTATAGTGGTTCGATTGGCTCTACAAAACTAAATGAGGCAGGAGATTTGGCGCAGGCAAATTATGAAGTCTGGGGAATCAGGGGCGGAGATTGGGTGCTCTTAGGACAATATAGCCATGCCACTGATTCGATATCCCTTATTTAGCGAATTCCCAAGTAAAGCCGTCCAAGTTCAGGATGTTTCAACAATTCGTCTGGTTTTCCTTTGAATACGCCTTTACCATTTGCAAAAAGATAAACAAAATCACCCAAACTTAAGGCTCGCTTTACATTTTGTTCTACTAGAATAACAGTAATTCCAAAATCGTTTCTCATCTGTTTTATTTTTGAGAGTACCTCATCAGCCAGTTTTGGGGAGAGACTGGCTGTTGGCTCATCAAAGAGCATTACATTTGGCCGTCTAATCAAGGCCATGCCCATAGCAAGCATTTGGCGTTCTCCTCCACTAAGGGTATTAGATTTGGATTTTTCAAATTTTTTCAATATAGGAAATGTTTCAAATATTTCAGGCATTCTCTGAGCTACTTGTTTTGAATCCAACGTGTAACTAGCCATAACAAGATTTTCCTTTACAGTGAGATTAGAAAATACATTATTTACCTGCGGAAGATACGCAATTTTTTTCCTAGCAACTTCGTGGGGTGCAAGTCCCGTAATTTCCTCACCGTTATAACTAATTTCTCCAGAGTATATGGTACACAATCCAAAGATACTTTTGAGCAAAGTACTTTTTCCACTTCCATTTGGTCCCACCACTATAGTAATTTCTTTTTCTTTTGCTTCAAAGTTTACATCAAAAAGCACATGACTGTTTACATATCCAGAGTTTAGTTTATCTACATCAATAATTGAATGAATAGTTTTTTGTGACATTTATCCTCCCAAATAAGATTCCATAACTTTGGGATGTTTAATGACGTCCTCAGAACTTCCTTCGGCAATAATTTTTCCCTTATCCATTGCAAAGACATGATCTGCATATTGTAATGCAATATCCAATCTATGCTCAACAATCAAAAATGTAATTTTTTGTTTTTTACAGAGTTCGGAGATTTTAGCAAATATCTCATGTGCCAGAGTAGGATTTACCCCTGCAATTGGTTCATCCATAAGAATCATCGATGCACCAGACATCATTGCTCTACCTAATTCAAGAAGTTTTTGCTGGCCACCACTTAGATTTTGACTCGGGATATCTTTTTGTTCCACAAGACTAACCATCTCCATTATCTGCATTGCCTTATCTGTAATTCTTTTCTCGTCATTTTTCCATTTTGATCTTAATGGTGCCATGAGAAATGATTCACCAACATTGCCACTGCTAGATATCAAAAAATTCTCCATTGTAGTCAAAGTGTTAAATGGTTGAGGTATTTGCCAAGTTCTAATCAGACCTGTCTTGTAGGTATCAAACAATCCTTTGTGAGTAATATCATTTCCATCAAAAATAATTCTACCATCATCAGGTCTTAAAAGTCCGGATACCACATTGATGAGCGTAGTCTTTCCGCTTCCATTTGGGCCAATTAGCTGATACAATTTACCTTTCTCTAACTCCATATCAACTCCGTCTAAAACAGTAAGACCTCCAAAATGCTTGGAAACTGCTGAAATTGATAAAATGCCCATCAAAACTTCAAAAGGCGTAAAGAAATTAAGGGTTTTCTATCTTGAAATGATGGCTTGGCCCTTGATCCTATCTTTTCTGATGCATTAATTTTTGCGAGCCTCTTAGCCCTTCTCAGCATAGGCCTTACACTTACGTATCTTACCACAAGGGTTCCCAATTTTGCTCATGCATCATTTGCCACCATTGGTGTATACACTGCATTAATTGCATCTAGAGTTTGGGAGAGCACGCCATACATTGCCATTCCAATTGCGTTTGCAATCTCAGGAGTAGTAGCTGTTGCCCTGTATACTTTTATTTTAAAACCCTTGATTCGTAAAGGAGCCTCTCAAGCCATTCAGATGGTTGCAACCTTGGCATTTGATTTAATCGTAATTGCAATGCTGAACATCCTTGCAGACTATATCGTAAGGACATATCAGGTTACATCAAGAGAGTTTACACTACGAAGCTATGATGCAGAGTTTATGGGGCTTCCAATGATTGTCATTGCAGCACCTGTTGCGGTTGCTATTTTGGCAATAACACTGCACATCATGTTAAGAAAAACAAAATTTGGTATTGCAATGAGGGCTGCAACTGAAAATTCTGACTTGTCAGGAATAGTTGGAATTAATGTAAAGTTGATTTTTGGAGTATCGTGGCTTTTGGGGGGTGGTATTGCAGGTATTGCTGGTGCTTTAATGTCAATGTGGTTTCAAGGGGATCCAAATCTAGGTCCGCAATTAATACCGAGTATCTTTGCGGCAAGTATAGTAGGTGGATTTCTAAGCATTTATGGCGCTATAGCTGGTGGTTTACTTGTTGGACTAACCGAAGTGCTAGGAACTCGATTTTTAGCAGGAGAATTTGGTTCTTGGTTGATTGCATATAGACCGCTAATTCCACTAGTGTTCATTGTTGTCACATTACTGATAGCACCACGTGGATTGGCAGGTATTAACTGGTCAAGGTTGAGGAGACATGGCTCTAGAACCTGAAATAATTTTCCTTGTAGACTTGCTTGCAATTTTTGCAATCTACGTTATTGTTAATCTAAGCCTAAACATGGAGTTTGGATATACTGGAATTCCTAATTTTGGCAAAGTTCTAGCAGTGGGGGCTGGCGCATTTGTTGCAGCATCAGTTCCAGGTAGAATTTTTGCAAGTATTGCAGGAATAGAGGGGGATTATATCGAAAACAATCTGGCGATAGTCTCTGAAATTAATGTGTGGCTAGTTGACAATACAGGAATAGGATTTCTAGTATTCTTTTTGACACTAGGTGTTGCTGCAGCAGTAGGTGGAGGTCTTGGCTTGCTTACAGCGTATCCTGCCATAAGACTACGAGGGGACTATCTAGCAATTACTTTGTTAGCCTTTGGTGAGAGTATCAGAATAATTGGAAATAATTTTACGCCGCTAGTTGGCGGCACACTTGGAGTACAAGTCCCTGACCCATTATCTTTTCTTCCAGGAGAACTACGATTTCCGATGGCAACTGTTGGGTTAATACTCATTGCAGCTGCAGTATTTGTGTTTAGTGAAAAAATGATTCGCTCACCATTAGGGCGAATGCTTCGAGCAGTAAGGGATAATGAGGTAGCAGCTGAATCGCTTGGAAAAAACACCACACAGATAAGAATTAAAATAATTATGGTGTCAGCTGGTCTTGCAGCGATTGGTGGTGCGTTGTATGCGTTTTATGTTGGTGGAACCATTGCCTTTGCTTATGACAGGGCAAGCTGGACTTTTTGGCCATTTTTAATGATTCTCATTGGAGGACTAGCAAACAACAAGGGAGTACTAATTGGAACACTGCTATTTGTAACATTACGAAAGTTCATCATATATTTCAAAGACTCTTTTCAAGGATATGTTCCCTTTGATGTTATTTGGCTAGACTTTTTGCTGCTTGGAATAATTTTGCTTGCAGTGCTGTTGTATAGACCTCAAGGAATTTTTGTTGAAAAGCCCACACCGACCATATCTATTAATGGAAAATCATCAGGACTAAGGAAAATATTTAATTTCTTTTTAAAATAGAATGCCCACTTACATGTAAAAAATAAGAATAGTAATAAAAAGAACTTAAACGGAAAAAAAAGAGTGCAGGAAAGAACAAAACAGATTTTCATAATTATCCTTGTTGTTGCAGTATATGCAGGAGTTGTTTCTGCAATGTATGCAGAAGTAATCAATACAAAGATAATTACTCAAAAACAGGATTCTGAATTAATTGATATACATTCCATAGACGCCAATATTCCATTTGATGAAGATAATCCAATTAAAGTTGGGATAGTTCACTCTAAAACCGGTACATTGGCCCTTACAGAAAAACCTGTAATTGACTCTGTTCTTTTGGCAATTGATGAAATTAATGAGAGAGGAGGAATTCTAGGTAGAAAACTGGTTCCCATTGTAGTTGATGGAAGATCTGATTGGGATGTTTTTGCCGCTGAAGCTGAAAAACTAATTCTTGAAGAAAAAGTAAGCGCGGTTTTTGGAGGATATACTTCTGCTAGTAGGAAGGCAATGTTACCTATTTTTGAAAAATACGATCATCTTCTTTTTTATCCTGTTCAATATGAGGGGCTAGAACAGTCTCCCAACATTGTCTATTTGGGTGCAGCGCCGAATCAACAGATTCTTCCAGCAGTGGATTGGGTAATAGAAAACTTGGGTACAAGAATTTATCTTGTAGGTTCAGATTATATTTATCCTAGAAGTGCAAATGAAATTCTAAAATTTAGGATAAGTGAATTGGGAGGAGAAGTCATTGGAGAAGAATATAGAGTTCTAGGAGAGCGAGATTTTACAAAAATAGTAGAAGATATTGTAGAAACTAATCCAGATGTTATTTTACATTCTGTGGTTGGTGATAGTAATTTGTATTTCTTCAATGAGTTAAGAAAACAAGGAATTGAACCTCACATTATTCCGACAATGACAATTACAATAGGAGAGGTGGAATTAAGCTATCTTCAAGATTTAAAAATGGAGGGAGATTATGCCGCTTGGAATTATTTCCAATCTGTTGATTTACCAGAAAACCATGTGTTTGTTAAGAATTTTAAGGATAGATATGGTTCCCAAAGTGTTATCAGTGATCCAATGGAAGCTGCATATGCTGGAGTTTTACTTTATGAAAAAGCAGTTCTAAAAGCAAATTCGGACAACGTTAATGATATTCGGCAAGCCATACAAGGTCAGACTTTGGCAGCTCCTGAGGGAATAATTGGAGTAGACCCCGAGAATCAACACACCTTTAAGATCTTTAGAATTGCTCAGATTACAGACAAAAATATTTTCAAAATAATACACAGTACTGAAGAACCAATTGCCCCCATCCCATATCCCAAATACAAATCACAAGAAGATTGGAATTTATTTCTAAAAGAACTTTATGAGGGTTGGAATCAAAACTGGTCCAATCTGGGAGATTCATAGGAGTTTGTCTAGATAAATGTCAAAATTATTTTCTAGTTTTTCTAGTAAGTTAATTTTCTTAGTTATGGTTTTGAGTTTAATTCCTCTGATTCTTGCTAGTACATATCTATATTATTCTGAAATTGAAAATGAGACTGAAACTCTTGTAAACAGGTTGGAATCTTTGTCTGGAATTGGTGCTGAGAATGTAGGATTATGGCTTGAAGGAAAAAAAAATGTAGTTGAAGGTATCGCAAGAAATGGAGCAATAATTGCTGAGACTAAGAAACTTTTAGATCCTGAGTTACTAGAGGATGATTGGTTTCATTCACGATTCAATTTGCACACAGATCTTTCAACCCCAATTCGCCTGTATGATTGGTTAGAAGAATTGATCATAACTAATCCAAACACTGGAGAGGTGGTTTTTACAACAGGATTCTCATCGTTTCCCGATGGTCTGAAGACCGAACAACATTTTCAAACTGCAATTAACAAAAAAGTTGGAGTCAGCCAAATATTTCCATCCAAAACTCCGTTAAAAAATGAATATGGTCAGTATGAGGTTGGGGTTCCCACATTACTGATTTCAACACCAATTCATGGGGAGGTGGGAATTGAAGGAGTACTCACCGCACGAATTAATGTTTTTCAAATAAACCCTACTGTTAAAAATTACCTAACTGATTTTGTTACGGCTGATCTGTATTTAGTAAATTCAGATGGATATTTTCTTTCAGGTTCTGCATTTCCTGAAACTTTACATGAAATGGGATTAATTGAAAAAAGAGCAGAGCTAGAGCTGCTATTACAAGTCCCAGACACAGGCCAGTTTACAAAGATTTTCCAAGAAAAAAATCCTAATGAGACCATTTCAATTCTCAAAGGTTATGGTGATTACCGTGGTGTTCCAGTAGTTGGGGCGGTGACTATGGTTCCAGGTACAGATTGGAGTTACATTGTAGAAGTTGACGAAAAAGAAGCGTTTCAAGAAATTACTCTTCTTCAATTTTGGTTAGTTACGACAATTGGAGGCATAATAATAATAACAGGAATAATTGTAGTGGTTTCTGCAAATAAATTAGTAAATCCAATTAAATCACTCACAAAAACAGTAAGAGAAATTAAAGAGGGCACCTCCAAGTTCGAAATAAATCCTAAGATACTGAAATCCAATGATGAGATTGCAGTTTTGGCAAAAACGATGCAAAACCAAATGAACAAAATTGAAAACAGTAGAAGACAATTATTAGAATTTAAGATCGCACTTGATGAGGCCGCAATAGTTTCAATTCTAGATACCAATGAAAAAATTTCTTTTGTAAATGACCAATTCTGTAAAGTGTCACAATATTCAAGAGAAGATCTCTTGGGACAAAGCTATAAAATCACATATTCAGGATGCCACGCACCAGAATTTTTCAAAGAAATTAAGAAGACACTTACGTCTGGAGAAACTTGGCGTGGAGAAATAAACAACAAGGCAAAAGATGGTTCGTTTTATTGGCTTAAATCAGTAATAATTCCAGTTTTAAATGAAGAGAAAGAAATAACCGGTTACATTCAAGTGGCAACAGACATTACTGAAATAAAGAAAAAAGAGGAATCACTTTTAAAATCTGACAAAGAAAAATCAAAAACTATTGAAATGCAATTAGAGGAGCTAAAATCAGTGGATAAACAAAAAGATGAATTTGTTGCCATGATGTCTCACGAGTTAAAAACACCAATCACGCCAATTAAAATTTACAGTAGCTCACTCAAGAGACCAAAAATGTTAGGAGAGTTAAATGAAAAACAGATGGGTGCTGTAGACTCTATTATTTTTAACACTAAACGACTTGAAAAAATTGTAGGAGACTTGCTTGACTCTCAGAAACTCGAATTAGGCAAAATGAAGTTTGAGAAAAAAGAAATTAAGGTAGATGAACTTATGGCCATGATGACTAAAAACTTAATTTCACAAACAGAAGAAAAAGGATGTCAATTAATTAACCTCACTAAGGAAAAAAATATAATTAAAAGTGATGCTTCCAGACTAGCCCAGGTACTTACAAACCTAATGAATAATGCAATTGACTTTATTCCTAAAGACAAAGGTAAAATTGAGATAAATGCTCAGAAAAGCGATGACGGAATTTTATTTTCTGTAAAAGACAATGGAATAGGAATGTCATTAGAAACTCAAAAAAAACTTTTCAAAAAATTCTTTCAAACAGATACTTCAATTAAACGAAAACATGGAGGAACTGGTTTGGGTCTAACCATATGCAAGGGAATAGTTGAAGGATTAGGTGGAAAGATTTGGATGGAAAGCCAGGAAGGAAAAGGAACAAATTTTTATTTCACTATTCCCCAAGAGGAATCTAAATGAAAATATTGATGGTAGATGACGATGTAGAAATCACTAAAGCCGTGGAGACTATCATGACAAGTGTGGGTCATGATTTTCAATTTACAAATGATCCTAGAGAAGGTCTAAAATTAATTAGAGAACAAGATCAGGATATGGTAATTCTGGATTTATCAATGCCAGAGGTTTCTGGGGTTGACATAATTAATGATCTTGCAAAAGATGGCAAAATTAAAGAAAAAAAGATTGTGGTAATGACTGCATCCGCAGTAGGTGATGAGGAGTTAGATGGTTTGGTGGAGTTAGGGATTCATTCTTTCTTAAAAAAACCTGTAGACATTGATGCCATTCTAGATAAAATTGACGAAATAGGTTCGTCATAAATTATTTTAACACTTGCTTCGTGGTGACAAATTCTTCCAGCCTATCTCTCATATGCATTATCTTTTCTTTTACATCATCGTACTCTGAAAACTCTAGCTTTTCTTTATTTTTCGATGGAGAAAGTTGTTCAATGTATGTGAAAAGGTTATCAATTTGGGTTGCCAACATGGGATCTAGAATATCAACT
>PVMS01091227.1_pt1 | contig 13019 bp, 11 predicted proteins | sample 1853461 | NCBI WGS metagenome assembly PVMS01 (sample SAMN08582032, study PRJNA380276) | Marine sediment metagenome, whole genome shotgun sequencing project. | isolation source: ocean sediment barecode stripped | collected 2017 | reverse complement strand
TGGGATCGCGGCTAAAGCCGCTCCCACAGCCGAGGGCTAGCCGTGGGAGCGACTTTAGTCGCGAATGGCTACAATACGCGTCGCCATGTATGCGCTATCCATCAAAAATCTGACCAAGACTTACAGCAACGGCCTGCAGGCACTGAAAGGGATAGATCTCGATGTCCGACCCGGCGACTTCTACGCCTTGCTCGGGCCGAATGGTGCGGGCAAGACCACGGCGATCGGCATTATCTGCTCGCTCGTCAACAAGACCTCCGGTCAGGTCAAGATTTTCGGGCACGACATCGATACGGACGTCGAGGCTGCAAAAGCATGCATCGGACTGGTTCCCCAGGAACTCAACGTAAACATATTCGACTCGGTGCTCAACATCGTGGTCAACCAGGCCGGCTACTACGGCATCGATCGCAAGCTGGCCCTGCAGAGGGCTGAACAGTACCTGGGTGAATTGCGGCTGTGGGATCGCCGCTTCGACCAGGCGCGGGATCTGTCTGGCGGCATGAAACGGCGCCTGATGATCGCACGTGCCCTGATCCATGAACCAAAGCTTCTTATGCTCGACGAACCGACGGCGGGCGTAGACATCGAGATCCGGCGCTCGATGTGGGACTTTCTGCGGCGCATCAACGCGGCCGGAACCACCATCATCCTGACAACACATTACCTGGAAGAGGCCGAAAGCCTTTGTCGTCATGTTGCAATCATCGATGAAGGCGTAATCATCGAAGACGCCCCCATGAGTACCGCGCTCAGAAAATTGCAGCGCGAGGTATTTGTCTTGAGTCTGCGTGACCCACTCAGTGAGGTGCCGGCATTGGCGGGATTCGAGACCTTACTGCTTGAGGATCGTGAACTCGAGGTGACCGTCGATTCGGACAATGACCTCAATACCTTGTTTGCTCACCTGAATGAAATGGGGATTGGTATCGTAAGTTTGCGCAACAAGGCCAATCGTCTCGAGGAATTGTTCATGGGTCTCGTCGAGAGAAAGCAGAATGCCGGCCGGGAAGCGGCCAGGTAATTCATATGAATATCGCCGTTAACTGGGTTGCTTTAAAGACGCTTGTGCGCAAGGAAATCATTCGTGTCGCACGGATCTGGGTGCAGACCATCGTGCCGCCTGCTATTACGATGACTTTGTACTTCATCATATTTGGCAACCTGATCGGAAAACGCATCGGCGTCATGGGCGGCTTCGATTACATGCAGTACATCGCACCAGGACTAATCATGATGTCGGTGATTACCAATTCATACGGTAATGTCGTGTCATCATTTTTCGGCGCCAAGTATGGCAAGCACCTTGAGGAGATGCTGGTCTCACCGATGTCGAACGCAACCATAATCGTTGGTCATGTCGCGGGCGGCGTTATCAGGGGACTGATGGTCGGAACTCTCGTGACGATCATCGCGCTGGGTTTCACCAGTCTGACGATCGAACATCCGTTAATTACGTTTTCAATGATATTGCTTGCGTCCATAGTTTTCGCGTTGCTGGGCTTCGTCAACGCGGTATTTGCAAAGAAGTTCGACGATATTTCGATCATTCCGACCTTCGTCCTGACACCGCTGACTTATCTTGGCGGTGTTTTTTATTCGATCTCGCTGTTACCGGAGTTCTGGCAAAGGGTCTCACTGGCGAATCCTATTCTCTATATGGTGAACGCATTCCGCTACGGGATTCTCGGCGTCTCGGATATCAGCATCGGCTACGCGTATCTGATCGTTGGATTTTTCGTGGTTGGGCTGTTCACGCTGAACCTTGTGCTGCTTAATCGTGGCATCGGCATTCGAGAGTGATATGTGCGGCAGATTTGCCTTTTATTCTCCCAGCGAAGCGACAGCCGCTTTATTTGGTGCGACCTCGTCAACGGAAGTTGTACCACGCTATAACATAGCACCGACACAATATATTGCCGCTGTGCGGCGAGACGAGCAGGATGCGGCCGAGTTGGCGATGCTTCGCTGGGGCCTCGTGCCCTCCTGGGCAAAGGACCCGTCAATCGGCAATCGCATGATCAATGCGCGAGCAGAAACAGTGGCCGAAAAACCATCGTTCAGAAGCGCGTACAAAAAGCGCCGCTGCCTGGTGCTTGCGGACGGATTCTATGAGTGGCAGAAGGGAGTTGATGGCAAGACACCGTATTTTATTTCGCTCGCCGACGGAACTCCTTTTGCGTTTGCGGGACTCTGGGAAAATTGGAACAGCAAAGAGAGTGACGAGTCATTGCAGACCACAGCGATCATTACAACAGCTGCGAGTGATTTTATGGCGCAGCTGCATCAGCGTATGCCGGTCGTCATGCGTCCCGAACAGGCTGAGCGATGGCTGGGTGGCGATATGGAATTGTTGTCTGAGGTAATCGACAGCCCTCCGGCGTTTCGTGCCTGGCTGGTTGATCGCAAGGTTAATAACGCGAGAAACGAAGACGCAGCGCTTATTGACGCTGCTGGTGAGATGATTTCCTGACTATTCGCGCGGCAGCAGGAATCCTGTCCCACGATATTCAAGAATGACACCCTCCGGCGTAATCTCCATGACCACGGGACCTTCGTCGAGGGTGGCTCTCTCTTTGTATTTACTCATGTTGACGAAGACGAATCGGTCCTTGGGATCGCTGCTGTAAACATGGATGTCGAGATGCATGTCCGGGAGTTGCAGCAGGCCTTGCGCCCTCAGGTCATTGAAGGTGGCATAGGATTCGGTGATTCGCGGTGATTGGTAACTGGCGACCGCAGGCACAGGTACCGTGCTTTGTGGCGCGACATCGATCACAGCCGGTGTAAAAGAATCTGTTGTTATCTCCGCCGCAGAACGCTGGGTCTGATTTGCTTCAGCCACGATTGCGGGAGAGTTGGCCGCACTCGCAAATTTTGATGGCTCTTCTGATGCCGACTCTGTGGCTGGATTGCCGGCGACCGATTCCTGAAGGCGATCGGGTCTCATGAACATCACGACCAGCACAATGATGTTGATGCCGATTAGCACGACGATGATCCAGATCCAGTGAATCGCTGACTTCTCTTGTGGGCTGCCAGGCACGTCCGCGAATCCAGGCGTATCCTGTCTCAGCCGTTCGGCCTCCGATTTCTTCAAGGCATCTAGTATGAAGGACATAGACTCATTCCGACGTTGGCTGTTCTTGCAAATGTGACATGAACTGATTCCGTTAGGCGCATAGCGCTGTTATCGAGCCGCTGACAACCTGGGCGTGCCAGCCACCGCTAGTAGTGAATTGATGATGATTTGAGTCTTTTGTCCGGCGAGTCCATCGGCTTCCAGGCGATGCTGGCGCTGAAATGCAATAAGTTGTTGCTGGAGAGCATCGTCGAAGACGTCCGAATCTGCGGGTTGCGGCTGGTAGTTACTGTCGAGTGCGGCGAGGCTCTGCCTTAGCCAACGCACGTTTTCGTTTTGCATTCCCGGTGAAATTGCCACTGGCGTGCCACCTGGCGGCCGCCAGATCAGCAGGAATTGCCCGAACCAGAGATCCGAAACCTCGTCGACCGGGAAAGTCATCGGTGTGCCACCTAATGACAGCTCGGCGACATCGTCATCAAGACTGACAAGAAGCGGCTGATGGGTTTGGCCCTGGCTATCCGTCAATGTCAGCACTACCGGCCGGTCTAGCTGTCGGATTCCGTTCCACGAGCCGCGCTGAAAATAACAACTGAACCCCTGGGCCCCGGCCTGCGAGCAGGCCGATCCTGCCGCGGGGTCGTAGTCGATTCCCCAGAGCGACAGCAGTGCTGCAATGCCCGTATCGGCCCCTTGACCAGAATCGAACTCCCCGAGTTGCGCCTCCAGGCCGGGCTGTGCATTGATCGACTCCGGCTGCCGGTCCTCATTTGTGACAGATGCGGCTTCTGCCGGCCCGGTTGTCACAGGCGCCGGTATTGCCGACATTGCAGCATCTGGCTCTCTGTCGAACATGGCCCACATGGCGGCACCAAGCACCATGAGTCCGATCACGCTGATGATCGGTACGGCGAATTTCATAAATGCCGGCGGCAGCGGCTGTCCGGATACTTCGTTTGCTGCACGGCGCACAAGGCGCTTGTTGACCGTTCGAGATTCACGACTGTAGGCACCCAACAGCGCGCGATCGCAGATTACATTCATCACGCGGGGCACGCCGCCGGATAATCGAAACACTTCGCGCCTGGCCCGCGGGTCAAAAATCTCGGTCAGCGCACCGGCTACCCGCAAGCGGTGATCGATGTACTTGTCCGATTCATCCCGCGACAGTGGTTCCAGGTGATAACGACCGGTTACGCGCTGTGCGAGTTGGCGCAGATTATTCTGCGCCAACTTCTCCCGCAGTTCCGGTTGCGCAATCAGGATGATCTGCAGCAATTTTCGCTTGGCGGTTTCGAGATTGGTCAGCAGACGCAGCTGTTCGAGAACGTCCTCAGCGAGGTTCTGCGCTTCATCGATCAGCAGTATGGTTCGACGCCCGCGCGCATGGGCATCGAGCAGGTGATGATTCAAAGCATCGACCAGCGCCTTCGTGCTGCCCTTGTCCTCCGGCAGCGTTATGCCGAGTTCCTCGCAAATTGCAGTCAGGAATTCGATGGCTGTCAACTGCGGATTAAGAATCAGCGCAATATCGACTTCTGCTGGAATTTGTCCGAGCAGGGTGCGAACGAGTGTTGTCTTGCCGGTTCCTACCTCGCCGGTAAGCTGGATGAAACCGCCACTTTCGGTGATGCCATATACCAGGTGCGCGAGCCCCTCACCATGACGCTCGCTCATGAATAGATAACGTGGATCGGGCGTTATCGTGAATGGCTTTTCGTTGAGGCCAAAAAAGCTTGTATACATGGTCCGGCGGCGTACCTTGTTTGACCAACTCCTTCCTTGAGCGGAATTCTACCTGATTTGATCGGAGTTCAGCGTCCTCGCCCTCCCGACCGACAAATTGCCGAAGCGGTCGCGAATCTCATCGACGGTTTGATCCAACTGCGGTCCACCGGCTGCCACCTCGGGCGCAAACAGGTCCGGTTGTACGTCGTTGGCCAGGTCGCTGCCGCCCACGCCCAGCAGGCGAATACGGGCTTCGGGATAATCGAGCAGCCAGTCGGCAAGCAGGCCCTTTGCAGCTTCATACAATTGCTTCGTACCGTTGCCTGGCGGGCGCAATGCTCGCTGTCGCGTAAAGGTCGAAAAATCCGACTGGCGAATTTTCACTTGTACCGTCGCAGCAACCAGTTCTTTGGCGCGTAGCCGGCTCGCGGTTCGCTCACTCAAGGCGAGTAGCTGGCGGTTCATTTCCGCCTGCGCGGACAGGTCCGCATCGAAGGTCTCTTCGGCGCTGATCGATTTGTCGGATCTGGAAGAAAGCACTGGCCGGTCGTCGATACCGGCGGCGCGGTCCCTCGTGCGCTGCGTGAATTTGCCAAATACGGGTACGAGATCACGATCCGGTGCGAGCCGCAGATCGGCAATTGTCTCAATACCGACCCGTTTCAACTTGGCCAGTGTTTCCCGGCCGATGCCCGGGATTACACGGGCCGGCAGGGGATCGAGGACCTCACGCAGTTTTTCCTGCGTCACGACAAATAGACCGTCGGGCTTGTCGAGATCCGATGCGATCTTTGCGACCAGCTTGTTGGGCGCCACACCGACCGATGCCGTCAATGCGGTCTGCGCCTTGATTCGGATTTTTATTTTCTTCGCGATACCGACCTCGTCGCCAAACAGCGCCAGGCTGGCGCTTACGTCCAGGAATGCCTCGTCCAGCGACAGCCCTTCGACGCACGGTGTGAATTCGCGAAAAATCGTAAAGATTTCCTTCGACACCGCCTGGTAGTGCGACATCTGTGGCGTCACCCTGAGCAAATCGGGGCAGCGGCGGTAAGCGTCGCGCATCGGCATCGCCGACCGGATGCCAAACTTGCGTGCCTCATAGCTTGCCGCAGCAACCACGCCGCGATTTTTGCCGCCACCGACGACCAGCGGCTTGCCACGCAAGGAAGGATCGTCGCGCTGTTCGACCGATGCGTAAAACGCATCCATATCGACATGCAGAATTTTTCGTTGATCAGTCAATGTGCGCGCTCGACGATGTACGCAGCGAGCAAGTTCAGGGGTTCGGCGTCGGCGCCAAATACTGATAAATGTGCGATTCCTGACTTCAGCAGCTCGTCACAACGGCGACGAGCTTCTTCAATTCCGAATAGTGCTGGCCAGGTCGCTTTGGACAATTTTTGATCCGCTCCCGCCTGTTTGCCGATCACCCCGGTTTCCCCGGCGACGTCCAGAATGTCGTCGCGAATCTGAAATGCGAGCCCGATATCGCGTGAGAACTGATCGAGCGCTGACAGTTTTTCCGGAGACAATTCATTCGCAAGGCAACTCGCAGACATCACACAGGCGCGGATCAATGCGCCGGTCTTGAGGTAATGCATCTCGGTCAACTCGTCCACCGAAAGCGTTTGCCCCTCGGATGCGAGATCAATCGACTGCCCACCCGTCATACCGAGTGAGCCACAGGCTTCGGCTACCGTTTTAACGATCGCGGCTTTCTCCCTGTCGTCCAGCGCGGCCGCGGATGCGATGACATGAAAGGCGAGCGGCTGCAGCGCATCAGCAGCCAGTATGGCGGTGGCCTCGTCAAATTGCCGGTGTACCGTGGGCTTGCCGCGCCGCAGATCGTCATCGTCCATCGCCGGCAAATCGTCATGTACCAGCGAAAATGCATGAATGAGCTCGATCGCTGTAGCCGGCGCATCCAGTTTTTCCGGATCTAGCCCCAAGCATTCGCCGGTCGCATATACAAGGAGCGGCCGTACGCGTTTGCCACCGCTCAGGACCGCGTATCGCATCGCCTCATGGAGCCGTTGTGGTGTCTCGTCCTGTGCGGGCAATGCCCGGTCAAGACAGCCAACAACGCGCTCCAGATAGGCCGCCGCTTTGTCAGCAAGTAGCTGTGCGGTTGCCGGTTTCTCGTGTGCCCGGGACATTCGACTAGCGTACACCGAATCGTGCTCCGGTGCGCCGGTGCGCCGGTGGGAGCGGCTTCAGCCGCGAAGGCCCCAGACCCAGGTGATCGCGACCAAAGTCGCTCCGACAGGCGCAACCCGAAGAGCCATGACAGTTAATTGGTGGCACCCTATACTCGACTCGTAGCGCATCAATGGGGTCAGACTCGATTGATGTAAGTATCTCCGTCTAACAGTGCTCGAGATAAAAATAACATGCGGGCAGATGCTCAGGCACAACCAAATATTGCGCTGATCAAGTATTGGGGCAAACGTGATATTGAACAAAACCTGCCAGCGACAGGCTCGCTGTCCGTCACCCTTGATTCCCTGTGGACAAAAATGTCGGTCGAGTTTTCGGATGCCCTGCCAGGTGACAAACTCGTGGTCAATGCGGCTGCCAGTGAAAAAATGTTGCCACGGATCAGCGCCTGTCTCGACCTGGTTACCGGGACGGATCGTCCACGGGCATCGATAGAAAGCGAAAGTAATTTTCCGATCGCCGCTGGTCTCGCCTCTTCCGCATCCGCGTTTGCGGCGCTGGTGGTTGCAGCCAGCAAAGCGGCAGGACAAGACCGCGATACTTTGTCGTTGGCAAGAATTGCCGGCGCGGCATCGGGCTCGGCAGCCCGGTCCCTGTTCGGAGGCTTCGTTGAATTGCAGGCAGGTGATACGAACATCGATGTTGAGACGATCGCGGAAGCTGATGAATGGCCGCTGACGGTTGTCATCGCGGTTACCGAAGAAGGTGTGAAACCGGTCAGTTCCAGTGAGGCGATGAACCGTAGCGCGGCAAGCTCTCCTTTTTACTCGAGTTGGCTCGAGCAGCAGCCGGCCGACCTGCTGTCAGCAAGGGACGCTGTCCTGCGAAAAGATTTTGCACAACTCGCAGCAGTAGCAGAACACAATTGCCTGAAAATGCACTCTGTTATGTGGGGATCCCGTCCACCAATCGTCTACTGGAACAGTGCGACCTTGTCGTGCATGGAAGCGGTACGCCATTTGCAAAGCGAAGGGCATGCCGTGTTTTTTACGATTGATGCCGGGCCTCAATTGAAAGCGGTTTGCTTGCCGGACCAAGCCGAGCTGGTGAGATCTGCTCTCGATACGTGCGCCGGCGTAGGACGTACGATGGTGAGCGGTCTCGGTGCGGGCGCAAGATTGCTGGATAACACGTGATAACCGCGACTGCGCCAGGTAAAGCAGTGCTGTCCGGCGAGTATGTCGTACTGCAAAATGCTCCTGCGATTGCGAGCGCAGTCGATCGCCGTGTTCGTGTATTAGTTTCAGAGTCATCAGGTGAATACCATTCCATCACGGCACCGGGCTATCTCGAGGGAACCTGGCCCTTCCGCCTGGGTAAGAAAGGGGAATTCGAATGGCGAGAACAGTTACCCGGCCCGTCAGCATTCTCCCTCGTGGAGGAAATTTGGAAATCCTTTGATACTGCGCCATGGCCATCGTTATCGTTAGTGGTCGACACGGAGGAATTTGCTGATGCCGAGACTGGCCTGAAACTTGGTTTTGGCTCGAGCGCCGCAGTTGCCGTTGCGCTCACTGCGGCGTTGCAAAGCTATCGTTCAGTCGCAAGCGATACGGAAGAATTGGCAATGGCTGCACACGACCGATTCCAGGGTGGCCACGGCAGCGGCGTCGATGTCGCGACGAGTTGTCACGGGGGTGTCATCGTGTATCGCCGGGCTGGGGCAGAATCGCTTAAGCTCGACTGGCCGAAGGGACTCCATTATCGGTATCTGTGGAGCGGGCAGGCCGCAAATACCGCAGAGAAACTGGCAAAGCTGACGGATCATCGCCAACAGGACGCAAAAAGTGACAGCATGAAGCGGCTCAGTGATGCTGCGGAGAATGTTTCCGCTGTGTGGTCGCTTGGCGACAGCAGGCAGATACTGGAATCATTTCCTGCCTACATCGATGCGCTTGGACAATTCAGTATTGACCATGATCTCGGCGTATTCGATGCTGGCCATAAGGAGCTTGTTCAATTGGCGACTGACATGGGAATTGTGTACAAGCCTTGCGGTGCTGGCGGCGGTGACATTGGCATCGTCCTCGCTGCATGCGAGGATGCCATAAGCGAGTTTTGTGGGCGGGCTCGTCAGCAGGGTTTCAGGAACCTCGATGTTGCAATGGCAGAACAGGGTCTCCTGATTGCGGAGTCAAGTCATTGAGTGATTCGCGAATTGCCGGTTTTTTTCGCTTGAGCCACGCCGACCGCGTCAGGGCGCTGGCGGACCGTGGCATGATTTCGCCGGCTGATGCCGATGCGTTGCTGAGTGAACATTGTTTGTTGTCAGTCGATGCAGCCGACAAGATGATTGAAAACGTCATCGGCGTATTCGGACTGCCACTCGCCATTGCACCAAACTTCCTGGTCAATAATAAAGACTATGTCGTACCAATGGTGGTTGAGGAGCCGTCGATCGTCGCGGGCATCAGCGGCGCCGCGAAACTAATCAGGGAGTCCCGAGGGTTTTACGTCAGGTCGACCGACCCCGTACTGATCGGGCAGATCCAGATAATCGATGTCGTCGAGCCTGATGCGGCCATTCGAGCATTGAATGAATCGCAGGAAGAGCTACTCAGGCTGGCGAACGAGTTGCAGCCCAAATTACAGGCGCGTGGTGGTGGTGCCAAGGACATCGAGTATTTCAAGTACCGGCTGCCGGACGGCCGCTGGACAGTTGTGTTGCACGTGCTGGTCGATACCCGTGACGCAATGGGTGCCAACGCTGTCAATACTATATGTGAAGGCCTTGCCCCGCACCTGGAAGGAATATGCGGCGGCACGGTATGTCTCAAGATCGTCTCGAATCTCACCGATCTCTCAATCGTCTCGGCGCATGTGAAAATATCGCCAGCACTGCTCGGGCACGGCGATTTCTCCGGCGAACAGGTCCGTGACAACATTGTGCTCGCGAATGATTTTGCTAACACTGACCCGTATCGCGCCGCGACCCACAACAAGGGAATCATGAACGGCATCGATGCGGTCGCACTGGCAACGGGTAATGACTGGCGATCCATTGAAGCTGGTGCCCACGCATATGCTGCACGAGATGGTAAATACCGGGCGCTGACAAGCTGGTCAACGGATGGAAACGGCGACTTGCTCGGCAAACTCACGATCCCTCTCAAAATTGGTGTAGTGGGTGGATCGCAGGCATCGAACCCGTCGGCGGCGATTGGCCTCCGGATCACAGGTGCAAAATCGGCGCAGGAACTTGCCGAGGTAATGGGTGCGGTCGGGCTGGCACAGAACTTCGCGGCGCTTCGTGCATTGGTTACAGATGGAATTCAAAAAGGTCACATGAGCCTGCACGCGCGCAGTGTCGCGGCAGCAGCCGGCGCGCCGGACGAAATCTTCGATCAGGTGGTTGCCGGCATGGTGAGCAGCGGTGACGTGAAGCCATGGAAGGCCGAAGAGCTAATCGAAAGCCTGCAGATATCTGATGACGACACGACCAAGATCCCGGTGCTGAAGATGACTGAGAGCGTGCCGCCTGGCACGCTTGTCCCGCCCGTCGTGGAAGACGTGCCGACGGCGCAACCGCCTGACGGCATGGCAGCCGGCAAGGTTATCCTGCTTGGTGAACATGCCGCCGTTTACGACCGGAATGTACTGGCACTACCGTTAGCGTCTGCTGTCACCGTCCGTATCACCGAAACCGCATCGGGTATTCGTCTTTTGATCCCTGACTGGAACATCGAACAGCAACTGGATCCCGATGCTCCGGTACGAGGCGGCCATGCTGCAGTGTTTTCCCTGATCAGACGATATTTCGGTGTAACAGAGCGTGGTTACGATATTCATGTGCGGTCACGCATTCCGCTTGCAGCCGGTCTCGGATTTTCCGCAGCGCTCGCAGTGGCGACCATTCGTGCGTTCGACAAAATTGCCGGCAAAGGCATGAGCAACGTAGAGGTCGAGAAGCTGGCGTTCCAATGTGAAAAAATATCACACGGGACGCCGTCCGGAATAGACAACAATATTGCAACTTTCGGGCAGCCCGTGCTCTTTAGCAAAGGCACCCGCTCGAGGACGAAACCAATCACGCTGGCTGAGGTACCGCCACTCGTGATCGCATCGAGCGGAATCAAGGCAAGCACGATAGAGCAAGTGGCTGGTGTCCGAGCGCGATTCGACAAGAATCGCGAACTCTACACAACCATCTTTGATGAAATCAACGAAATTAGCATTGCTGGTTCGGTCGCGCTCAAGAATTGCGACTACGAGCAGCTTGGCGCGATGATGAATGTTTGCCAGGGTTTTCTGAACGCGATCGAGGTTTCCACGCCGGAACTCGAGAAGATGATCGCCATCGCGAGGCAAAATGGCGCGATCGGTGCCAAACTGACGGGCGCCGGCGGCGGCGGGTCGATTGTTGCGTTGTGCCCGGACAAAGTCAGTGATGTTACCGAGGCGCTTGACGAGGCTGGATATCAGATCGTACGAATGGAGAATGACTAGAGCATTTATGGGAGCGCAGACCGGAAATAGTGTGTCGTCGGAGAGTGAGTTGCTTATCCTCGTCGACCCGGACGACAGGGAAGCAGGGAATCTCAGCAAAGCCGAGTGTCATGACGGGGATGGAATCCTGCATCGGGCATTCTCTTTGTTTCTGTTCAATGACCAGGGTGAATTGTTACTGCAACAGCGTGGCGCGGCGAAACGTCTCTGGCCAATGTACTGGTCGAATACCTGTTGCAGCCACCCGCGCCAGGGTGAATCAATGCAAGCGGCGACGGAGCGACGTCTGCAGCAGGAACTCAACACCACCGCGGCGCTGGAGTTTATTTATAAATTCGAATACCAGGCCCGGTTCGGTGACCTGGGATCGGAAAACGAACTTTGCTGGGTCTATCTCGGCCGTCTCGAAGGGGAAGCAACTGCAAACGATTCGGAAATCGCCGCATTGCGCTTTATTTCGGCGGAGGAACTGCGTCAGGAGCTCGATGCGGAGCTCGAGCGCCTTACGCCGTGGTTCGAAATGGAGTGGCAACGCCTGAACGAGGAATTCACGGACCGCCTTGCCAGATACACCAATGTTGCGTAGGAGCCCGCCCCAGCGGGCGATTTTGTGAACTTGGGTGGATTGATCGGGATTAGAGATCACGCGACACCGTAGCGCGCCGCGTGAGGCATTTTCAGCTTACGTAGCGGTAGTATTCGATCCCAATATCCTGAAACTGGCGCTGATTGGTTCGGCCGACTTTTTCGATGACGAATTCGTCTTTCGGCAAATAGGCGAGATCGCCAACGCGCCTGCCGTCGTGCAGGTCTGCGTATTGTTTTTCGTTCAGGTCGACTGCGAATTCCATGGAGTCAGCGAAATGGATCCTGGCAGTCGCCTCTCGCCATTCATTTGCAACAACCACCGGGATTACTTCTGCCGCATCGCCGCTGCCGTAGCCCAGCGTCAGCATTTCTTCACCGGCCAAATCACGGTTCTCGTCGGCCGCCTGTTCAAAACCTGCTGCCATCCACGCGGGTAGGGCAGCGGTATACAGGTTGCCGAGGTCGAGCATCGTGTCGCTGCCAAGCGCGAGTTTGTCGAGAATCTCACGACGATATTTTCGGGCCGCACGGAAGATACGGAAGACAGCCATCGTCAAGGGATAAGCTTCGAAATTGTGGTGTTCGGGATCGGCCATGACCGCGACCTGCGGCTTGCTCATCATCTCCTTGAGCAATGCCTCCGGATCGACGCCCGCCTGGTAGCAATAAGAGGCGAGCTCGGCACGATCGTCGGAGCCTCCGCGGCCCAGTGCAAACAGGTAGGCAATCGCATAGCCGGTTTCGGGCATCCTGCGATACGGCCGATGCATGAATATGGTTTTCATGCTTTGCAGATATTCGCTCGCATTCAGTCCGCGCTTTTCATACATGTCATTCAAGGCATGCAGGGTCGCATCGATGTAGCAAGTGGTCGAGTACTTGCCGTTGAAGACCGGGAAATCCTGTACCTGGTGACTTTCACTGCGATCCTGACCGCAGAATCTCATCATCGGTT
>PVMS01090258.1_pt1 | contig 13024 bp, 14 predicted proteins | sample 1853461 | NCBI WGS metagenome assembly PVMS01 (sample SAMN08582032, study PRJNA380276) | Marine sediment metagenome, whole genome shotgun sequencing project. | isolation source: ocean sediment barecode stripped | collected 2017 | reverse complement strand
TGCCACTTTCCTGGCAATCGCCAGTTTGTTGTGCATACCGCCGCACCCCAGTGCAGAGGTAGCGCGTGAGACAATATCTTCGATCTGGTAATGTTCGTCGTCCCAGCGCTCAATACACTGCGTTGCCGGATCATCCGGATCGCCATCAAATACACCCGGAACGGTGCTCAACAGGCATAGAAGTTCGGCGTTCACCATGCCCGCCAGCAAACCGGCCAGTTCATCATTATCGGTGAACATCAACTCGGTAACCGATACCACGTCGTTTTCGTTCACCACCGGCACGATACCGGCAGTCAGCAAGGCCTCAATGCAACCTCGCATATTGAGGTAATGCCTGCGTGTCTGGAAATCACCCTTGGTGGCCAGAACCTGTGCGACCGGCAAGCCCTGTTGCTCAAACAATTTACGATAGGTTTCCATTAAACGGACCTGGCCGGTGGCTGCCATCACCTGTTTGCGGGCGACCGGATCGGAAATCTGCTGAAGCTTCTCACCCGCAAGGCCACTGCCAGCGGCCACCGCACCGGACGAAACCAGCAATACCTGCCAGCCATCGGCCTGTAAATCAGCGAACTGCTCCACCAGGCTCGCAAGCACCTGCTGGTTTAACCGGCCGTCGTGGTCACAAAGGACCTGGCTGCCGATCTTGACGACGATTCGCTTGCTCATAGTCTACTTCAGACCCAATACTTCCCGGCCTTGCTGATAAACGATGTCTACCGGAATGCTCATCGAATCCAAACGGTTTAAATCCGCTTGTAATTGTGACCCGACGTTGCCCTTTTCAGCTACGAAGGCGGCAACCTTTTCGTAATCACCGTTGCCTTGTAGCACCAGGATATCGTTGCTCAGGTCTTTGACGGCTTGTTCGAATGCGCTCACATTGACCCGATAGGTGCTGCTTGCCGGATCACGCGAAAACGCACCTGCAGCGCTGAAATAGTTAAAACGAATCATATTGGCGCGGCCATGGGCACTGCTGGCACCAAAGCGCACCGAGCGGAAAATGCCGGCAAGGAAGGTAACGTAGTTATCCATCAGTTCACCCTCGGTGATCTCACCCATTTCACGCAATTTCTGCACCATGTACAGCCCCAGGATGTCGGCTTTGCCTTCTTCCAGAGCCGAGGCATGCTCTTTCAGAGCCTGGCGTACCGTTCCTGACCCGTCCAGCGTGGTTTTGATGCCAAGGCCGTGTGCCACTTCATGAAACATGGTGTTGGCAAAGAACGCGTCAAAGGTAATGTATTTTCGCTGGTCTTCGGCGATCAACTCGTTCGAGATTGGCATCAGGATCTGGTTGAACTTGGCCAGCATGGAATTCTTGAGCTGCAGACGACGTGTACCCTTGGCCAGTTGCACTTCTTCGTCATTGGGCAGGTTGATGGCGATGGTTTTCGCGCCGGAATTACAATCGCCCGCGCAATAGGCCAGGTCATAAGCATTCAGGTCCGCATCTGAACCGGGCATTTCAGCCTTGTATTCATCAGCCACCGGCAAGCCTTTTTGCAGTTCCGGCATATATTTCACAAACCTTGCCAGCCGTTCGCTCCAGGCCTGGTCCTTAATCAATACGAAGGTTTCAAAGGCAGAACGGTAGCCGTACAGCGCGTCCTGATAGTTTTCTATCGGCCCGATAACCACTTCCACGAGATTGTTCTTCATGTCCATCCAGGCCATATCCGAGGCCTGGTAATCATCTGTTTTCAAAGCCTGGGCGCGCAGTTTGAGGTAATTGGCAAACTCTTCGTCTTCCGCCAGTGCGGCGGCCTTGAGCAGCAATGCAGCAATCTGATCGATCTGTGCTGCAAATGCCTTGCTATACGGCACCAGTGTCAGGCCGCCATCAGCATCCCGCTGCACAATCGTGTATTGCCCGTCTTTGCCTTCCTGCTGCCAGGCCTCAAATTCAGCCTTGGTCATATCTTGCGGGTAAAAACGTGCCCCCGGCGGGCGGGGACCTGCGCTTTCAATAAATGGCTGGTCTGCGGCCAGACGATCCCAGGGGCCATAGTTATAGAAAGCAAAGCGCCTGGTTTTCGGATCTTCGATACCATTGAGTAATTCGTCTTTATCACCCCAGACCTGCAACCAGAAAACCTCATTGGTGATTTCGCCAGCATCGATCAGCAAGCCGACCATCTGTTTTTGATTGTCGCTCAGGTGGCTCAGGTCAGTGCTGAGACGTACCTCGGAGTAAATATCAAAGCGTGACGGTTGTTCGGTCTCAACAGGGGTAACCGAAACTGCCACGGGTGGTGTTTCTTTTGTGCCCTCAACCGTCTTAACCTGGTCGTCTTTACCGCAGGCAGAAAGTAAGCCTGCCAGCAGGAATGTAGATACAAATAACTTGGTTTTCATGAATGATTCTGTCTGTATTGAAATCGGGCAGTCACTATACCAAACAGTGGTGGTCTTTTGGGCCAATCAGCTCTTCAGTTTTTGAAAAGGTACAAACCGCCCCCATTTAGATGCCTTAAGGCCCTTTCAGCGTTTATAATTGCCGCCCTTGCGGTTTTGCGCGGGTTTGATTGTTTTGGAGAGAGTGGTTATGCCGATTTATGAATACCGTTGCGAATCATGTGGCGAAGAGCTGGAAAAGTTACAGCGTATGAGTGATGACAGGCTGGTGGATTGTCCCGCCTGTGGTGAGCCGTCGCTCAAGCGGTTGGTATCAGCGGCGGCCTTCCGGCTCAAGGGCAGTGGCTGGTATGAGACCGATTTTAAAAAGGGCGACAAGCGTAATTTGCATGATTCCGGCCCCGGAGCTGCAAATAATGAATCTGCGGGTAAAGACGCTGCAAGCGGAAAGTCAGTCGGTAGTAACGGCAAGAAGACTGAGAAATCGTCCTCAGCGGGCAGTGATAAAAAGCCGGCTGCAAAATCAACAGCCCAGGCAGGCAAATCAAACACGGCCTGAGAATCAGGCAGCCATTACACACACAAACATGCTGCACTGATAGGGTGCAGGTCAGGGAAACAGAACATGCGTAGCCATTTATGCGGTGAGATCAACGAAACACTAAACGGCCAGTCCGTCACACTTTGCGGCTGGGTTGACCGCAGACGCGATCTGGGTGGCCTGATATTCATCGGCCTGCGGGACAATGCGGGTATTGTCCAGATTGTTGTTGATCCTGATAGCCCGGCTTTCGCCGATGCCGAGCGTCTGCGCAATGAATATTGTGTGCGTATCCGTGGCACGGTGCGCATGCGCCCTGAAAGCCAGTGGAACGAGTCCATGGCCACCGGCAAAATCGAGATGGTGGCTGAAGAAGTTGAATTGTTGAACGCTTCCGCCCCTATTCCTCTGCTGATGACAGATGAAGACGGTGAGGAAATTCGCCTGCGCTATCGTTACCTCGATTTACGCCGCGAACGGATGCAGAAGAACATGCGTATTCGCTCAAGGCTCAACCAATCCATTCACCGGACACTCGACAGGCATGGGTTTTCGGAATTCGAGACACCTATCCTGACCAAGGCGACCCCGGAAGGTGCCCGTGATTACCTGGTACCCAGCCGTGTACACGCGGGTAAGTTTTATGCCTTGCCGCAGTCACCGCAGTTGTTCAAGCAGTTGCTGATGATGGCGGGTATGGATCGTTACTACCAGATCGCGCGCTGTTTCCGTGATGAAGACCTGCGCGCCGACCGCCAGCCTGAATTCACCCAGCTGGATATGGAATTGTCCTTTGTGGATGAGGCGGGTGTGCAAGCCGTGGCTGAGGATTTGATTCGCTCGGTTTTCAGTGATGTGCTGGAAGTTGAACTGCCGGCTTCTTTCCCGCGGATGACCTGGCATGAGGCACTGGAAACGTATGGTTCAGACAAGCCGGATCTGCGTTATCCAATGCGTTTACATAGCGTGGATGAACATGTCGCCCATATTGATTTTCGCGTGTTTTCCGGCCCGGCCAACGCAGAAGGTCAGCGCGTTGCCGCTTTGCGGGTGCCGGGCGGAGCAGTTTTCTCACGCAAGCAAATCGATGAACACACGGCCTTTGTAGCCCGTTACGGCGCAAAAGGCCTGGCGTGGATCAAGGTGAATGACGCCGCAGCCGGCCTTGAGGGTCTGCAATCACCCATTGCCAAATTCCTCGATGATAAAGCCTGGAGCGGTATTGCCAGACAAACGGGGGTGCAAACCGGTGACCTGCTGTTCTTCGGGGCGGGAGAATGGCTGCAAACCAGTACATTCATGGGCCATTTGCTGGTCCGCTGTGGGCAGATCCTGGAACTGGCAGTGGCGGGCTGGCAACCGCTGTGGGTAACCGATTTCCCGATGTTTGAATGGGATGAGGACAATGAGCGCTACTCCGCCATGCATCACCCATTTACCGCACCACTCTCGGATTCAGCAGATGATTTGCGCGCTGCTCCGGCTGAAACCCTGTCGAAAGGTTATGACATGGTGCTTAACGGTGCGGAAATCGGCGGTGGCTCCATCCGTATTCACAAGCCGGAAATGCAGCAAGCGGTCTTTGAGTTGCTTGGTATCGGTAAAGACGAGGCCGAGACCAAGTTTGGTTTCCTGCTGGAAGCGCTCAAGTACGGTTGCCCGCCACACGGCGGTATCGCATTTGGCCTGGATCGTGTTGCAGCACTGATGGCTGGCGAGGCTTCGATCCGTGATGTGATCGCTTTTCCAAAAACAACTACCGCACAGTGCCCATTAACCGATGCGCCGTCCGATATCCCGGATATTCAATTGGCAGAGCTGCATATTAAAGTACGAAAGGACAAGGAATAGGCATATCCTCGAGTGCAAGGCCGGTGTGGTAAGCAGGACTACCAGCACCGATATTTTTTCTTTAGAATTCCTGGGGCGGCAATTGCCAGCCCTTGATTTATGGGCGTAGCGGTTGATTATTAATGGCAGGCACAACTGAACAAAAACTGGATCAGAATGGTGTCATAGCAGCATTGACTGCATTTACATTCTGGGGCCTGGTGCCCATTTATTACAAAGGATTACAGTCTGTTGGTGCGTGGGAAGTACTGGCACACAGGGTGATCTGGTCCATTCCGGTATTGCTGTTATTTCTACTTGTCCGTGATGGCAAGACATTTTGGAAAAAGCTGCGCTTACCGCTAAAAAGTATTGCCTGGCTGGTGTTGTCAGGTTTGACGATTTCAGTAAACTGGCTGGTATTTGTATGGGCGGTTGCCAATGATCATGTACTGGATACCAGCCTGGGTTATTTCGGCACACCGCTCGTCAATGTTGTACTCGGATACCTGTTTCTGAAAGAGCGCCTGCCGATGCTGCAGTTGCTGGCGGTGGTAGTGGCCGCAGTGGGCATTATTTATCTGGCATGGTACCTGGGCAGACCGCCCTGGATCGCGATCACGCTGGCCATATCCTTTGGTTTTTATGGCCTGTTACGTAAACGACTGGATGTCAGGCCGATGCTGGGCCTGTTATGGGAAACAGCGTTGATGTTCCTGCCGGCACTCGTCTACCTGTTGTGGCTGGCATCGCAGTCCAGTCATCAGTTCCGGCAGCTGTCTGTCAGTGTGGATTTATTGTTGGTCGGTTCCGGAATCCCAACCATCCTGCCATTGATCTGGTTTAACATGGCGGCCCAAAAACTACCCTTGAGCATATTGGGGTTTTTCCAGTACCTCGCACCCAGCATCAGTTTCCTTTTGGCGGTGTACCTGTTTGGTGAAATATTCACCGCCGGACACGCCGTCGCATTCGGCTGTATCTGGCTGGCCCTGGCGATGGTCTCCATTGAGCCATTCCGCCGCGCCAGGAGACGTTTACGTGCCCGGGATATTGCAGGATGAAGATATTGCTCGTCCATGGCCTGTGGAACCGGGGCTGGTCCATGGCGGCGATGGCCAAGCGCTTGAGAGCCCGTGGTCATATTGTGATGATATTCAGCTATCCGACCCGTAGCAATGGACTTGACGGCCATGCGGATGAGTTACACAGGTTTATCAGCAAGGCTCGGCCGGATGAACTGCACCTGGTTGGACACAGCATGGGCGGCCTGGTTATTTTGAATATGCTGAGCCGTTATGATGACTTGCCGGCAGGGCGGGTGGTGTTAATGGGAACACCGGTCAGGGGTAGTCGGGTCGTCAAACGACTGGAAAACCTGCCAGGTCAAAAACTCATGTTTGGAAAGATCGCGGAAGACCTGCTTAAAGGTTTTCGGCAACCACCTAAAAATCGGCAAACCGGCATGATCCGGGGCACCCGCGCAATGGGCCTGGGGCGGGTGGTTGGCAAACACGACGAGCCCAATGATGGTAGTGTCGCTGTCAGTGAAACACAGCTTGAAGGACTTGCGGATAGCATTGAGTTACCGGTGGCGCATTCAGAAATGTTGCTATCTTCCGAGGTGGTAAACCAGCTTGAACATTTTCTGTTGAATGACAAATTTGACCACGGCAGCTAAATAGCCCATTTTTGCCACCGGATTGGCAGGTTTTCGTGATAAAATCCCCCGAATTATTTTTCGTTTTTTTAAGGGTTAGAATATATGGCAGGTCATTCCAAATGGGCAAATATCCAGCACCGCAAAAAAGCGGTTGATGCCAAGCGCGGCAAGATATTCACCCGCATCAACCGATTGCTAACCATAGCCGCACGTACGAGCGGCGGTGATCCCGATGCCAACCCGGCATTGCGCCTGGCAATCGAAAAAGCCAACGCGGCCAATATGCCCAAGGACAATATCGAACGTGCCATCAAGAAGGCTACCGGTGATCTCGAAGGCGTTACCTACGAAGAACTTAAATATGAAGGCTATGCGCCAGGTGGCGTGGCAGTGCTGGTGGAATGCCTGACTGACAACCGTAACCGGACCGTGGCTGAAGTTCGCCATGCATTCACCAAGTATGGTGGCAACCTGGGCACCGACGGTTCCGTTGCCTATTTGTTTTCCAAGATCGGTGTGCTGAATTTCGCACCGGGAACTTCGGAAGACGATGTGATGGAAGCGGCGCTTGATTCCGGTGCAGATGACGTGGTCAGTGAGGAAGACGGTTCGATCGAAGTGATCACAACACCCGAAGCTTACAGCGACGTCGTTGACGCCATGAAAGCTGCGGGACTGCCGCCGGAAAATTCAGAAATCATCATGCGGGCCAGCCTCGAAGTGGATCTGGATGTTGAAACCGGTGAAAAAGTGCTGCGCTTCCTCGATGTACTTGAGGATCTGGATGACACGCAGGAAGTTTATTCCAATGCCAACATTCCCGAAGAGGCGTACAACTAAAGAATATGCGTATTTTGGGCGTTGATCCTGGCTCACGAATGACCGGCGTCGGTATCATCGAAGTTAACGGCGACCGCGTAAGCCCCGTCTATTATGGCGCTATCAAAGCTGGCGGCGGTGAGTTCACAGAACGCCTCGGCATTATCTTTTCAGGCCTGCAAGCATTGATCAAAGAACACCGACCGGACCAGGCCGCCATCGAAACCGTATTTGTGGCTCACAATGCCGCCTCTGCCATTAAGCTGGGGCAGGCGCGTGGCGCTGCCGTGTGCGCGGCGATTTCCTGCGATATTCCGGTCTCGGATTACAGCCCGCGCTCTATCAAGCAGGCCATCGTTGGCCGTGGCGGGGCGGATAAAGTCCAGGTTCAGCACATGGTGGGCATTCTGCTTGGGATCAGGGAACCTATTCAGAGTGATGCCGCCGACGCACTGGCGGTGGCACTATGCCACCAGCACACATCACATACACTGGCCCGCATGGCCATGATGCAGGGATGACCGGTATGATTGCACGGCTCGCAGGCACATTGCTGGAAAAGAATCCGCCACAGCTGGTGATCGACGTCAATGGTGTCGGTTATGAAGTCGAGGCGCCCACCGGTGTATTTATTGATCTGCCCGAGAATGGCAAACAGGTTGCCATACTGATCCATCACCACTTCTCGCAGGACCACCAGACTTTGTATGGCTTTGCTTCGCTGGGTGAGCGTGAGTTATTTCGCAAGCTGCTTAAGGTTAACGGCATTGGTGCAAAGCTGGCATTGGCAATTTTGTCGGGTGCCAGCGGCGAAGAGCTGACCCGCTTTGTAACCATGGCTGATGTTGCCTCGTTAACCCGTATACCGGGTATTGGCAAGAAAACCGCAGAACGAATCATCATGGAATTACGTGACAAGCTGGATGGCATAGCTGTTGCTACGGGCGGGGTAGCGGGTGCAGCTGTTAGCACCGATCCTGTCACCGAAGCCAGCCACGCACTGGCTTCTCTCGGCTACAAACCTGCGGAAGTCAGCCGCATGGTCAGTGCTGTCGCTGAAGCCGATATGGATGCTGAGGAGATCATCCGCAAAGCATTGCAGACCCGGGTGAAAGTTACATGAGTGACCTTGGCGCACTTGATTCCGGTGACCGCGTTGTGAATCCGGTGGACACACCTTCAGACAAGGCCATGGATGTCAGCCTGCGACCGAAAACGATGGACGAGTACATCGGTCAGCAAGCCATGCGTGAAAAACTTTCGATTTTTCTTGAAGCGGCACGGCGTAGAAAAGAAGCACTGGATCACGTCTTGATTTTTGGCCCCCCGGGACTGGGTAAAACCACGCTGGCACATGTCATTGCCAATGAAATGGGTGTCAGCCTGCGTCAGACGTCAGGCCCGGTGCTCGAACGTGCGGGTGACCTGGCAGCGTTGCTGACCAATCTGCAACCCGGCGATGTGCTGTTCATCGATGAAATACATCGCTTATCTCCTGTGGTCGAAGAAGTGCTGTATCCGGCGCTGGAAGATTTTCAGATCGATATCATGATCGGCGAGGGCCCCGCTGCCCGCTCGATCAAGCTGGACCTGCCAAGGTTCACGCTGGTGGGCGCTACTACACGTGCCGGTCTGCTGACATCACCTTTACGCGACCGTTTTGGTATCGTTGAGCGTCTTGAGTTTTATAGCTCAAAGGAGTTACAGCAAATCGTGACACGTTCGTCCGGCATACTGAATATTGATTGTGACGATGAAGGCTCCCTGGGCATCGCCAGCCGTGCACGTGGCACGCCGAGAATTGCCAACCGCCTGTTGCGGCGCGTGCGGGATTTTGCCGAAGTTAAAGGTGATGGCGTGATTAATGCCGAAATTGCTATGGGTGCGATGGAGTTGTTAAAAGTTGACGATTCCGGTTTCGATACCATGGACCGGCGCCTGTTGAAGCTGATCATCGACAACTTCGGTGGTGGCCCGGTCGGCATAGAAAGCATTGCTGCGGCACTGTCTGAAGAACGTGGAACGGTGGAAGATGTGCTGGAACCCTTCCTGATCCAGCAGGGCTACATTACCCGAACTTCGAGAGGACGCATGGTGACGGCGAAAGCCTACCGGCACTTTGGTCTGGACATGCCAGCGGGAGATGGAAACGATCTTTTTTCAGGTAAATAACCCCTTTTGCGTAATTAAAACGTCATAAAGAAGAACCAATCATGCAACCGTTTGTCTGGAAACTAAGGGTGTACTGGGAAGATACCGATGCGGGCGGGGTGGTTTACCACGCACGCTACCTGAATTTTTTTGAGCGCGCCCGCACCGAATGGCTGCGGGGCATGGGTGTCCACCAGGCAAAAATGGCAAAAGAAGACAACACCATCTTTGCCCTACGTAATATGAATATTACTTATGTCATGGCAGCGCGGCTGGATGATGAACTGGAGGTCACGGTGCACTCGGTTGAGGCCCCCGGCGCAAGAATGGTATTTAAACAAGACATGATCCGCTGTTCCGACCAGCAAAGGGTTGCGACCGCCGATGTAACCGCTGTGTGCCTTAAGGCAGACGGCTTCAAAGCAACACGAATGCCCGCATGGATAAGGGCGGAGATCAAAAATGCAGAATGATTTACAAGTCTGGCAACTGATTTGGGACGCCAGTTGGATGGTGAAAATGGTGATGCTGATTCTGTTGGCAGCATCAGTTACATCCTGGATGATTATTTTCCGCAAACGCCAGGTACTGGCAACTGCTGAGAAGGGTGCTGATGATTTTGAGGAAAGGTTCTGGTCAGGAACCGACCTGATCCAACTGTATGAATCGGTGAGCCGTGACAACGCCGGCAACAGCGGTATGGAACGTCTTTTTGAAGCAGGTTTCAGGGAGTTTTCCCGCATGCGTGAGCAGGGCCGAGCGACGCCGGGCGTGATGGTTGAAGCGGCACAGCGCGGCATGCGCATTGCGCTGGCACGGGAAACCGACCGCCTTGAAGAGCATCTCAGCTTCCTGGCCACGGTTGGTTCGACCAGTCCCTACATCGGGCTGTTTGGAACGGTGTGGGGCATCATGACGTCCTTTCACCAGTTGGCAAATGTTAGCCAGGCCACCATCGCCATGGTCGCACCGGGTATCTCGGAGGCATTAATCGCAACCGCAATGGGCCTGTTCGCCGCCATTCCGGCTGTGATCGCCTATAACCGCTATTCTAACCAGGTGGAGCGGCTGGAAATGCGCTATGACAATTTTACCGAAGAATTTTCCAGCATTTTGCAGCGCCAGGCACACGCGCTGGTCAACGCATAGAGGGTTACAACCCAATGCAGAACAAACGCAATAAACGCAGGCCCATGTCCGAAATCAATGTGGTGCCGTATATCGATGTCATGCTGGTGTTGTTGGTCATATTCATGATTACCACGCCGTTACTGAACCTCGGTGTAGAAGTCGATTTGCCCAAGGCCGATGCCGCACCGCTTGACAGCCAGCAGAGTGATGAGCCAATGGTGGTCACGGTGTTGAAAAATGGTGATCTATACCTGAACGCCGGTGGTGAGGCCGATGGTGCAAGCAGTGGTTTGATTGATCCGGAAACGCTGGTGGCGACGGTCGCCGCAATCGTTCGCCGTAACCCTGAAATACAAGTACTGGTCGGCGGTGACCAGGCGGTGGGTTACGGGCACATATACGATGCCATGGTGCTATTGCAAAAGGCCGGTGTGGCCAAAGTCGGCCTGATGAGCGACCCGCTGGACAGCATCGAAGGCGGAGGCTAGCCATATAATGCGTGGGGCAATGCGCGAGTTTCTGGCAGGCACCAGGGCTTTTTTGCTGGCCATTACCGTCCATATCATCATGGCGGCGCTGGTGGTTTTGGGAACGATGGACTGGAAACCTTTTCGGCCGCCGGTGTTGACCGGCATGACGATCGAAGCGGTGATGGTGGATACCGGTGTTATCAAACAGCGTCGCGAACAGGCAAAGAAAGAAGCCGCGCAGGCAGTCAGGCGCAAGGCAGAGCAAGATCGTCGCGAGAAGGAACTGAAGATCCGCAAAGAACGGCTCGAACGCGAAAAGCGAGAAGCGGAAGCGGCTGAGAAAAAACGTCTGAAAGATCAGGCGGCGAAAAAACGTGATGAGGATATGCGCCTGCAGAGGCTGCGTGAAAAGCAGGCACAGGACAAGATGGATCGCGAGAAAAAGCGCAAGGATGAGTTGCAACGACTACGCAAACAGCGTGAAAAGGCAGCCAGGGAAGCCAGGATCGAAGAAGAACGGCTAAAACAGATTGATGCTCGCCGACAGGCCGAGGCCGCTGCGCAGAGACAGGCAATAGCCGAGGCTGATATGCAACGGCAGATGGCCGCAGAGGCGCGTGCGGGTGAGATAGCTACCCTGGCCCAGCAATATGCGCTGGAGATTCAGGCGCAGGTCACCAACAATTGGTTACGACCGCCGACAGCGCGTGCGGGATTGCGCTGTACACTGAGAATCGTACAGATTCCCGGTGGCGAAGTGATATCGGCGGCCATCGCAGGCACATGCAATGGTGATGAGGCTACCCGCCGCTCACTGGTCGCTGCAGTGGAGCGTGCGGGCAGCCTGCCGTATCGCGGCTTTGAAGAAGTATTTGAACGTGAAATTGATTTTATATTCAGCTATGACGGTGATTAAAATTATGCAAAAAGTGATTTATGCGCTGGTGCTCTTGCTGTTCTCACAGCTGGCCCAGGCCAAGCTAGAAATTGAGATTATCCAGGGCAATGCCAGCGCGCTGCCCATTGCCATTATTCCAATGCAATGGCGCGGATCGGGCCCGCCGCCGTTAACCAACGTTGCAGAAGTCATTTCTTCGGATTTATATCGTTCAGGTTTGTTTGCTCCGCTGGATGAAAAGGACATAGTAGACCGGCCTGTGGACGCTGAATCCATACGCTTTGGCACCTGGCGATTGCTGAAAGTCGACTATGTCGTGATTGGCCGGGTCACCGATTCACGTGACCGTGATGGTTTTGACATCACTTATGAACTTGTTGATGTGCACACCCAGGAACGTTTGTTGTCGCAGATCACCACCGTTGGCCTCGGCGACCTGCGCTTCGGATCGCATCGGGTAGCCGATGCGATCTACGAAAAGCTGACGGGTGTAGCGGGTGCTTTTGCAACCAGGATCGCCTATATCTCTGCAACCGGTGAAGGAAATGATCTGCATTACCAGTTGTTCGTGGCCGACGCGGATGGTTTTAATCCACAAGCTGTGGTGGGCTCTCCGGAACCCCTGTTATCGGCCAACTGGTCGCACGATGGCCAGCGCCTGGCCTATGTATCATTTGAGAAGGGCAATTCAGCCATCTACGTGCAAAACGTTGCCACCGGCGCACGTGAACTGGTTTCATCGGGCAAAGGCATCAATGGTGCCCCGGCCTTCTCTCCGGATGACCGTTACCTGGCCATGACGCTGTCTTATTCGGGTAACCCGGAGATTTACATCAAAGATCTGACCACCGGCCAGAAAAGACAGATAACCAACCACTGGGCCATTGACACGGAACCAGCCTGGTCGCCTGATGGAAAGCACATATATTTCACCTCGGATCGTGGTGGCAGACCACAGATTTATCGGGTTGCAGCCAGTGGTGGAAAGGCCACCCGTATCACCCGTGAAGGCACTTATAATGCACGCGTGACAATTTCGCCCGATGGAAGCCGAATTGCTGTAGCACAAGGGCGTGGAAACGAGTATCGTATAGCAATATTAGAACTTGAAACTGGGTGATTCATCGAGCACCCCGGGGGTCAGGGTACGCATAAGC
>PVMS01070043.1_pt1 | contig 13025 bp, 9 predicted proteins | sample 1853461 | NCBI WGS metagenome assembly PVMS01 (sample SAMN08582032, study PRJNA380276) | Marine sediment metagenome, whole genome shotgun sequencing project. | isolation source: ocean sediment barecode stripped | collected 2017 | reverse complement strand
TTTGATATAGCCTATGGCGGTGTCAGCGACAGTGGTTTTATCAGTATGTACGGAATTGCAGGTGTACTGCCATCATCGCAGGATTTGTCACAAAGTATTGATCAATACCAGCTTGGGCCGGAAATTGCCCTTGGTAAAGTTACCGGTTGGGGTGTATACGGTGCCTGGTTGACGCACCTGACGAGGGTCTCCGGAGAAAACAAATGGGACACCAATATGACATCCCTGAAAATCTTTTTCGCCTATGGGCTGGGCAATGGCTGGCAGGTTTTCTCAAACCCGGTGATTGAATATGACTGGGAAGGGGACAGCGACAATCAACTGGTTTTGCCGCTTGGCGCCGGTGTATCAAAAACAACCAGGATTGGCAGCATGCCGATGAAACTGTCCTTTGAAATTCAGAAATATATAACCAGTCCGGACGCTATTGGCCCGGACTGGTTATTTACTTTCAGTTTTACACCTGTAATTCGGAATCCGTTCGGAAAATAGTACTTATTCCCAACGGTAGCCCAGGTTGATACCCACACTCTGTTCTTTCAGCCTGATCGTGGTACCGGGAATAAGCTTATTTGGCAAGTAGAACTGCTTGAAACGTGAAGAGCTTCCGATCTATTGATCTACGTCATAAAAGGCCCCTCTTTTAACCGCAAAATTAGTGTATAGATAGTATTTGCGCACCTGACCTGCTTTAATTAATAGTAGAACAAGCTCTTTCGCAACGCCCTTGGCGGAAGAAGGAGTTGTTAACTATGGGCACGTTGTTTCGTGGTTTGGGTATCACCCAGAAGATCTGGATTTACTTCCTGATGGCAGCCTTCGTGCCCGGACTCAGCACTGCCCTGGAGAATCCGCAGCCACTCCCCCCCCGCTGATATCGCTTCCAAGACCGCAGGACAACTGGCCATCGTGCTGGATTTGGTGGGCCCGATCGGGCCGGCAACGGCAGACTTTGTGACCGGTTCGCTGGAAAAAGCCGCAGCACGCAATGCCGAAGTAGTGATCATCCGCATGGATACCCCCGGCGGTTTGGATGCGTCTACCCGGGACATCGTCAAAGCCATCCTTAATTCGCCGGTGCCGGTGGCAACACTGGTCACCCCCGGTGGCGCGCGAGCGGCGAGTGCGGGTACATACATTCTTTATGCCAGCCACATCGCTGCCATGAGTCCCGCGACCAATGTCGGGGCAGCCACGCCCGTTTCTATTATCGGCGGCCAGAAACCGGGCGGAAAGGTGGAGTCCGGTGAAAATGAAGAGGACTCAGAGCCTGCGACCGATACCATGGACACCATGAGCCGCAAGGCAATCAACGATTCCGTAGCCTATGTGCGTGGTCTTGCGAACAAACATGGTCGCAATGCTGACTGGGCAGAGTTGGCAGTACGGGAGGCAGCAAGTATCACTTCGGAAAAGGCTTTGGAGATCGGCGTAATCGACCTGATCGCGGAAGATGTGGGCGACCTGCTTAGGCAAATACACGGCAGAACCGTCGAGGTACAGGGCCGGGATCGGGTCATGAACACATCGTCCTTGCTGATCGAACAGCTTGAACCGGACTGGAAAAGCGAGTTGCTGGGCGTGATCACCAGCCCCACGATCGCTTACATGCTCCTGTTGATAGGCGTTTACGGGCTCTTCTTTGAAGGTTATAACCCCGGTGCCATATTCCCCGGTGTGATTGGGGCTATCTGCCTGCTGATCGCGCTGTACGCGTTCCAGTTGCTGCCTGTGAACTATGCCGGTTTTGGCCTGCTGATACTCGGGATAATCCTGATGATCGGTGAGGCGGTAGCACCCAGCTTTGGTGTGCTGGGCATTGGCGGAGTTATTGCCGTGGTGATTGGCTCGATCATCCTGATTGATACCGACGTGCCCGGCTTCATGATTTCGCGACCCCTTATTGGTGCGATTGCGCTGGTAAGTTCTTTCGGCTTGATGGCCATCATTGGCATTGCGGTGAAAGCCAGGCAAAGACCGGTGGTCTCGGGGCGAGAGCAACTCCTGGGTGCCGAGGGCACGGCCCTGTTGGATTTTGAACACGATGGGAACGTATTTGTGCACAGCGAGCGCTGGAGTGCGATCACCGCGTCACCGCTGCGTGAAGGGCAGGCCGTTGTGGTCACAGGCATTGACGGACTCATGTTGAAAGTTCGCCCGCTTGATGAGTGATCCCGGCGTGTGTGCCCCGGTGTGTGAACTGATGTAGGAGTAGAAGACATGTTCGATTATTTCTTTGGCATCATCGCGTTACTCTTGTTGGCTATCATCTTCAGTGCCATCAAGATTTTGCGTGAATACGAGCGTGGGGTTATTTTTCAGCTCGGAAGGTTCTGGAAGGTCAAGGGTCCGGGTTTGATCATCGTCATTCCGGCAGTCCAGCAGATGGAACGGGTGGATTTACGCGTCATCGTAATGGATGTGCCCACCCAGGACGTTATCTCGCGCGACAACGTATCGGTAAAGGTCAATGCGGTAGTTTATTTCCGCGTGATCGATCCGGAGAAAGCGATCATCCAGGTGGAGAAATACCTGGAAGCCGTGAGCCAATTGTCACAGACGACACTACGCTCGGTGCTGGGTCAGCATGAACTGGATGAAATGCTGGCTGAGCGCGATACGCTAAACAAAGATATCCAGGCCATTCTGGACCGCCAGACCGATGCCTGGGGTATCAAGGTATCCAATGTCGAGATCAAACATGTGGATCTGGATGAGAGCATGGTGCGTGCTATCGCCGCGCAGGCCGAAGCAGAACGGCAGCGGCGTGCCAAGGTCATTCACGCCACCGGCGAGAGGCAGGCCGCGACCGAGTTGGTGGAAGCTGCGAAAACACTCGCCGCCGAACCGAATGCGATCCAGTTACGTTACCTGCAGACCCTGACAGAGATCGCCGGTGACAAGAGCTCGACCATCGTATTCCCGCTGGATTTGATCAAGACCATCGGGAAAACAATCGGTAGCTCATAGACGGTTGCTCCTGTCATCGCCTTATACATAAAGGCTGTCGTATGGCCATAAATGTTCAGTTTTTTGGTGCTGCCGGTGAGGTTACCGGCTCCTGCCATCTTGTGACTGTTGGTGATCAGCGCCTTCTGCTTGATTGTGGTCTGATCCAGGGTGGCCGCAAGGATGAGGCACGTAACCGGGATCCGTTTCCCTTTGATCCCGCAAGTATTGACGCGGTGGTGCTGAGTCACGCCCATATTGATCATTCCGGTCGCCTGCCATTATTGGTTAAGTCCGGATTCCGCGGCACCATTTATACCCATCGGGCAAGCCGGGACCTGTGCCGGATCATGTTAAAAGATGCAGGGTACCTGAGCGAAAAGGACGCGGTGTGGGAAAACCGGAAACGGGAACGTAAAGGACTGGAGCATATTGATCCTCTGTTCACTGTGGAAGATACGAAGCTCGCCATGCGCCAGTTCAAAGGGCTGGTTTACGCAAAGAAACAACGCATCCTGCCCGGTGTGAAACTGCGCCTTGCAGATGCAGGGCATATCCTGGGTTCATCCATCGTGGAATTGTGGCTCGAAGATGGCGGGGAAACCCGCAAACTGGTATTCAGCGGTGACCTCGGTCGATCCGGTATGCCGGTCCTGGAAGACCCTGCAGTGATCCATCAGGCTGACCACGTGATCATGGAAAGCACTTACGGTGATCGTTTGCACCGGTCCTGGGAGGATTCCTATCGTGAAATCCACGAGGTTCTTAACGATGCTACCGGAAGTAAGGGTAACATCCTGATTCCGGCCTTCGCGGTAGGGCGCACCCAGGAAATTCTCTACCTGTTTGCCAGGTATTACGATGATTGGCGGCTTGATCGCTGGCATATATTTCTGGATAGCCCAATGGCCATCGAAGCTACCCGGGTTTTTACTCAAAATACCGATCTGTTTGATGCTGAAGCCGCAGAACTGTGGCGGCAAAACAAAACAAGCCCGCTATTGCCGAACCTGCATATCTCCCGCACCGCCAATCAATCCATGGCGATTAACCAGATACGCAGGGGAGCCATCATAATTGCAGGCAGTGGCATGTGCACCGGCGGCCGAATCAAACATCATCTCAAGCACAATATCTGGCGCGAGCAATGCCAGCTTGTTATTACCGGTTTCCAGGCAAGGGGCACACCGGGTCGTGCCCTGGTGGACGGTGCACAGCATATTCGCCTGTGGGGCGAAGAAATACGTGTAGCAGCAAAGATACATACCATAGGCGGCCTGTCCGCCCACGCGGACCAGACCGCATTGAAAAACTGGTACGCCAATTTTGAAGGACGCCCCCCCGTGACCCTTGTACATGGGGAAGAACGGGCGATCACCGGCCTGTCCAAATGCCTCCGCCAACAGCTCTCCGCTCCGGTGCACATAGCGCGTCAGGGTGAGAAGCTGAACCTGGTCAAAGAACGGAAAAGCATTTAGTGAGTCGGAATAGATTAGAGATGTAAGACTCAAGCTGAAGGAGAATCAACCTATGAATACAATCTGGATACTAGTTGCAAACCAGGCCGAGGCGCAGATTTATTCAGCAGACCGGATTCCGGGAAACCTGGTGCTGATAGATACATTGACCTACGAAGAGGGTGCTGCTCATGCGCGTGACCTGACTTCTGATGCGCCGGGCAGGGTGCATGATCGCACGGGTTCGGCCCGCCACAGTATGGAGCCGGATACCGGTGTGAAAGAGGAGGGCCGCCGTCGCTTTGTGAAGGAGATGGTTGATCAACTCAAAGCCGCTCATTTGCGTGGTGATTTTGCTCGACTGGTTATATTGGCAGCCCCCGCTGTGCTTGGCGTTATTCGCAAGTCATTGACCAGTGAACTTAAAAAGGTAGTGATCAAGGAAATCCCCAAAGATGTCATTGGCCAGGATCTGGATAAGATACAGGCACAGCTGCGGCGATCATTTGAGCTGAAATAACGGAGTCATCACAAGGGACTACAGAAGCCGTGTATGCGCAGGTACTTCACGAATGCAGGCCGGTGACAGAAAGGCCGCTTGTATGGACTGAAATGGATAAGCCGGTTGCGGCTGCCGGGGATGTGCTCATCAAGGTGCATGCCTGCGGAATTTGCCGGACCGATTTGCATGTCGTGGAAGGTGAACTTGATCCTGGAAGATATGTTCTGCCGATTATTCCAGGGCACCAGGTTGTTGGCACCATTGAGTCAGCGCCAAATGAATCCCCGTTGCAACCCGGTCATCGTGTTGGTGTGCCCTGGCTGAATGCGACCTGTGGCAGCTGCCGATTCTGCCAGTCCGGTCGGGAAAACCTGTGTGAACACCCCGAGTTCACCGGCTGGACAAGAAATGGTGGTTTTGCCGAATACGTCACTGCACCTGCTGATTTTGTATATGAACTTCCAGCGCAGCTATCTGATATCGAAGTGGCGCCATTACTGTGTGCCGGCATTATCGGTTATCGCTGTCTGCGCCAGTGCGAACTGGAGAACTGGGCGGGAGCAAAGCTTGGCTTGTACGGTTTTGGAGCGGCAGGCCATATCGCTATCCAGATAGCCCGGTTTCGTGGTGCGGATGTGTATGTCTGCACACGGGACCATGAATGCCACCAGAAGCTGGCTGAGGAACTCGGTGCAAAATGGGTTGGCGGAACGTTTGATCCACCACCGGTGAAACTCGATGCTGCCATCATTTTCGCCCCGGCCGGTGAAATAGTACCGGTGGCTTTAAAAGCCCTGGACCGGGGTGGGCGACTGGTACTCGGTGGAATTCACATGAGTGTCATTCCGGAATTTCCTTACCAGGATATCTATTGGGAGCGGGTGATCCGGTCGGTAGCCAACAATACAAGAGTGGACGGCCGGGAATTCATTGCAGAAGCGGTACAGGCAAATATCCAGACACACACCCAGGTTTTCCCACTAACAGAAGCCAACGAAGCCTTGCTGGCACTGAAGCAAGATGCCATCAAGGGCGCCGGTGTACTGGTCATGGATTCCTGATGGATCTTCCGAGCCTTCGGTAGAAATGATAGGTGAATGTGCAAGCCAAAACTCCACCAAACCCTATCAGGAGGAGGGGAACAATATCCCTTTCAAGGAATTTTGTACCGAGATACACGGTACCCAGTGCGTAGGGCAGTTCGACGATTGCCAGGGCCAGCAGAAATAATGAAAAACGGTAACGCAAGGTGCCCAACACGTAACCAGGGACCTCCGATGGCAGAGCGGCCTGAAAAAGAAGGATGTGAATAAACCTGGCATGTCGGCCCAATTGTTCTTCGAAGTGGGAAATTTTTGTTTCCCCGATAAGCTTTGAGGCCACCGGGCGACCAAGATACCGTCCAATGCAAAATGCCGTCACGCCGCCGAGCAGCCAACCGATCCACAGCAACACAAAGCACGTGATACTGCCCCACGCGTACACACCGATCGGGACCAGGATTGCGCTAGAAAAGAAAGCCAGCATGGCGGAGACCATAGCGAGCAGCACGAATAGCAACATGCCCAATACGGGAGACCTGGAGATGATTGCTTCAGAAGCCGTAATAATTTCTTCGCTCTTCGTGTGGAGCACATCCGAGCTGGTAATGAATCCGGCCACAATGATTATGATGGCAAGAAACAAAATGTGACGTCGATATGCGAGATGGGCAAACATCTGCATTCTAGGAATTCCTCTGTCTAATGACTCATTCTATACCCGTTTAAAAATAAATGGGATCAGAATGCAATCGGCGGCCCCTTTATCGCTTTGTTGATCCAAATCATTCTACCGACAGCCAATTATCATTATCCTGAATGAACTACAGATAATATTTGGTGGGTCCTTATTATGTTGACCAATGATCAGATTCACGACTTCAAAAAGATATTGGACGACCGCATCTTCGCATTGCGGGAGGAAATACGGCTCGAACTGCTCGAGTCGGACGATCAACACTATATCGACTTTGCTGGCCAGGTCCACGATCGTGGGGATGCATCGGTAGCCGACCTGCTGGTCGATCTGCAATTGGCGAGTCTTGACCGGCATACTGAGGAAATCAGGGATATAGATGCGGCACTTATGCGCATCACGGCAGGTAACTATGGCGTGTGCATTGATTGCGAAGTTTCCATTGAAGCCGACCGCCTGAAGGCCTATCCAACTGCGAAGCGTTGTCAGCCATGTCAGGCCGGATATGAAAATCTCCACGCTGGGGGAGAAACGCCGTCACTGTAAGCACGCGACAAATGGACCTGACCTCAACCAGGCATTCTTGAAGAAGCACTTGGCACTTTTTGGAGAATATTATGTTTTTAAATGAAAGAACTACTGGCCACAGTCACAATGCAGGAAATTGTGCTGACTGATAGTGATATACGGGAAAAGTGGCAGTACTACCTGGATGGAACGTTCCGCACTTAGCTAGTCTTGAAAGTCAATTCTGTGGGCTGCTCGCCCATGTGAACGACAATGTGCTGGCCGACAGCATCATCGAGAGCAACCCGGTTCGAGGCGATGGTCCGATCGCCCAGTTCCAGGGCACGTACGCCGCGGCATCTGGCATGCGGATTACGCACCTCCACCTGTATCAAGGCCCCTTTGGCGCGGATTTGCGCGGTAAATCCCGGCCACTCGCTCGGGATGCACGGGTCGAAGATCAACTCACCGCCTGAGCGGCGCAGGCCGAGCAGACCTTCGATGCCGAATCGCCATAACCACGCCGATGACCCCGTGTACCAGGTCCAACCACCCCGTCCCAGGTGTTCCGCGGAGGTATATATGTCGGCTGCCAGGACGTACGGCTCCACACGGTATTGCTCGACTGCAGCGCTATCGACGCTGCGCAGAGCAGGATTCAGCAGGCGAAATAACCATTCGGCCCGATCCCCGTCGCCCTGTTGCGCCAGGGCCCAGGCGAGCCAGACCGCCGCGTGGGTGTACTGGCCGCCATTCTCTCTGACTCCCGGCGGATAGGCCTTGATGTAACCCGGATCGTGCTCTTCAGTATCGAAGGGCGGCGTGAGCAGGGCGATGATTCGATCTTCCTCGTGCACAAGAAGCTTGAGCGCAGATTCGAGAGCTCGCTTTGTCCTGTCCCCTGACGGCGACCGCGACAACGCCGCCCAGGATTGGGCATTAGAGTCTATCTGGCACTCGGCGGATACCGCCGAGCCGATGGGTGTGCCGTCGTCGTAGAATGCGCGCCGATACCATGCCCCATCCCAGGCCTTCTGCTGCAACGCCTCCTGCACTGTGTCGATCCACTTCTCGACCTTACTGTCCTGCTGCGCTTCGCCGGCTGCTTTGCAAAGATCGAAAAGCGATGAGCCGCGGAACATGCAAACCAGGCGAGCCAGACACTTTCGCCGCGGCCCTTGATGCCCACCCGATTCATGGCGTCGTTCCAATCGCCACCCCCGATCAAGGGCAGGTTGTTGGGACCGGTGGTCAGGCCTTTGTGAAGCGCGCGGCGGCAATGTTCCAGCAGGGTCGCCGACTCAGCACCCGCCTCGAATGCACCATAGCGATCCTCCTCTCCCGCTTCCAGCGGCGGAGCGGAGAGGAAGGGGATTGTCTCATTGAGGATTTGCGTATCGCCGGTGACGTCGACATATTCACCCGTTACGTACGGTAGCCAAAGCAAGTCGTCAGAGCATCGGGTGCGCACGCCTTTTCCCGAAGGTGGATGCCACCAGTGCAAGACATCGCCGCTATCGAATTGTCGCTTTGCCGCCTCAAGTATCTGCTCGCGCGCGAGCGCGGGTTTTACCGATAGCAATGCCATGACGTCCTGGAGCTGGTCACGGAAGCCGTAGGCGCCGCTCGACTGGTAGAAGCCCGTCCGCGCGAAGATCCGCGAGCTGAGTGTCTGGTAGAGCAGCCAGCGATTGAGCAGCAGGTCCATGGCCGGCTCGGGGGTGTTGACGACGATGGTTCCCAACAGTTCGTCCCAATAGTCGCGCACGCGCTTCCAGGCATCTTCTGCCTCCGCAGCGTGCGAATACTTCCGGCACAGCCGCTTCGCCGTTTTCCGTTCGGCAGCGGCACCGAGAACGAAATGGCAGGTGATTTCCTCTTGCGGATCGAGTTCGAGATGGATCTGCAGGGCCGTGCATGGATCAATGCCCGGTCCGATACGCCCTGTGAGACCCATGCACTCCAACGCCGCGGGTGTATTCGTACTTCCGTAACGTCCGAGAAATTCTTTGCGATCACAGGTGAACCCGTGGATAACGTGGCTTGATGTAAGAAAGGCAACGCAGGAGCCGAAGTCGGGGTTCCATGTGCAACTGGCAAAAATCCCCTTCAGCCGGGGATTGTGCCTGGTCATGATGTGGGGCTGTGTTTTCGAGCGTTGACTACCGAGTACCCACTCAGCGTAGTAGGTCGCCGTAATGCGGCGGTGGTGAGTCGCGTGGTTCTTGAGCCGTAGCCGGATTATCTTTACGGTGTCGTCGGGCGGTACGAATACACGGGTTTCCTGTTCGAGTTGATGACTGTGGTGCACATAACGCGTGTAACCAGCGCCGTGGTGAACCCTGTAGCCGCCGTTTTGTCCGGGCAAGGGCAGCGGACTCCACGCTTGCACGGTCTGCTCGTCGCGTAGATAAAGCGCCTCGCCGGCCGGGTCCGAGACCGGATCATTGCTCCACGGCGTGAGCCGGTACTCGCCTGCATTGAGAAACCAGGTGTAACCACCGCCACTCTCGGTGGTCAGACAACCAAATCGGGGGTTCGCGACAACGTTACTCCACGGTGCCGGTGGACGTCGTCCATCTTCTACGTAGATGATGTACTCTTGGCCGTCGGCGGAAAATCCTCCGTAATCGTTTTCATATCGAAGCCCTTCGACATGTATAGAAGCGGGTGGCTCTGCCGCCGGGGCCAGCGTCGGCACCAGGTGGGGTAGAGAATAGTCCGGGTGGTCGCGTTGTTGAAGTTGCTGCGCGAGCGTTCCGAGGTTACCGTCCAGGACGGCCATCGCACAGGCCTCCAGCCGTGCTGCGTCGGTGGCGCTGATTTGGTCCATATTAATAACAAAGATGCCGCCGTGCCGGGACAGCCAGTCCTGTCCGTGACATCGGGTGATCATGTTCTGAATATGCCCACCGGCCCTGTTGCCGTAGGTAGACACTTCGTGGTTGAGGATGATCAGGTCTACATGTTGGCCGCGGGTTCGCCAGTAGTGATGTGCTCTCAGCAGCGTTTCCAACAGACCCAGTTCCCCGGCGTCGCACAGCTTCAGGAGCAGTATCGGGTAGTCGCCGGATATACCGAAGGGCCACAGCGCCGGCTGCTCCACTCGAACATTGCCCCGGTGGAAGCGGGTGGAACGGAGCGTGCCGTCGGGATAGTTGAGCTCCGAGAGCAGACGTTGCACGTCGCCCACCATGGATGGGTCCATGCCGATGGCGGCAAGCTCTCGGCGATTCTCGGTCATAGCCTCCTGAAAGGCCCAGCGGCAGCTTGCATCGTTGCGGTAGCGCGCCATGGACTCGCGCACCCGTTCACTGGACACTGCCACTCCGGTTACGAAGTTTACCGTCTCGGTCGCATACGGCCGCAGGGTTATGGGCACTTGAACGCACAGGATGGGATCCAGCGTGTTGCCAAGCGTTCCGCTCAAGCGGACACCGGTCAGGGCCGCGGGACGTGATGCGTCGCCACCGCGGCCGAGAAACCGGCCACGATCCGTCTCATAGCCCTGGCGCCTGTCGGCGGCGCTTTCACTGAAGCCACGGTGCGCCAACACGACGGGCTGCTCTTCAGGGGATCGTTGCCGGCGGTGAAACTCGAGCATGTCGAGATCGGCATCATGACGCGCTTCCGTGAACAGCTTCTCGAATGCCGGGTGCATCTCGTCGGAGCGTGGATCCGCCATGACGATCTCCGCGTAGCTGGTCACCGTTATGCGGCGCGTGCGGTTTGACTCATTCTGAATCTCCAGTCGGCGAATATCGACGTCATCGCCGGCGGTAACGCAGATTTCCGTTCGTACAAACAAATCGTCCGTGCGCCGCGAAAATTCAGCTTTGTGGGGGAAGAAAACGGTGCGTTGCTCTTCGGCACCGTCACCATTCGGACCTGCAGTGACGGGCCATGAGCGGTGGCTTTCTTCGTCGTGCAGGTAGATCCAGTATCCCCAGTGGTCGCGCGTCGAGTCGGGCCTCCAACGGGTCAGTGACAACCCTGACCATTGGATATCTCCGGCACCGTAATTCGTGATGCGTGTCGCGAGACGTCCATTGGACAGCACATTGAGTTGTGGAACGACTGCTTCGCCAGCGGGGACCCAGGGTTGCAACGGCGGCGGCGGCAGGTGCGCGGGTTTCGGCGGTTGGCCCGGTCTGGATTGTATATCCTCCGTTGTTACGTTTAGCGGCACCCGTTCATTGAGCAGGAAGTCCGCGGAACGTATTATCGGGTCGGCGTGAAAACGTTCCACCAGGGTTGGGGAGTGCAGGTAGTTGCCCAGGGCGCACAGTATCATGCCCTGATGATGCGCCATGTAGGAACGCACGATCTGGAAGCGACGTCCGGCACGCATTCTCGCGGGAGTGAAGTCCAATGCTTCGTAAAAGCCGAAGCGGCCCACCGCGCCCAGGCCCTTCAGGTGGTGGATATTGTCCATGACGGCTTGTGGTTGAATGGAAATCGCCAGCAGCGATGCATACGGTGCGATAACCAGGTCTTCATCCAGGCCACGCTTCAACCCCAGCGCAGGGGTCCCGAACGCCTGGTACTGATACTTTAAATCGGGATCGAACCGGTAGTAGCCCGATTCGGAGATTCCCCACGGGACGCCGAGGTTTCTGGCGTAGGCGATCTGCTGTTGCACAGCTGCCGCACATCCCCGGCTGAGGAGCGTGTGGCGGTTGCTGTGCATGAGCAACGGCGGCATCAGATACTCGAACATGGTTCCTGTCCACGACAACAACACCATCGTGCCGTCCCGGCGCACGGTCGTGCGTGACATTTGCGACCAGTGGGATGCGGGCGCCACGCCCCTGGCGATGGCAATAAAACTCGCGAGCCGGGCTTCCGATGCGATCAGATCATAATGATGGGTATCCAGAAGGTTCTCACTGACGTTGTAGCCGATATGAAAGAGTCTTCGTCTTGCGTCGTACAAGAGTGAAAAGTCCATGCGCTCGAGTTCGCGAGTACAAGTGCTGGCCACCACGTGCAGGCCCTCTCGAATAGAAGTGCAAGCCGCGGCTCCGTTGTCCAGCGCCGCCTCGAAGGCTTGTGCCCACGCTTCGACCTGGGGTGGACGATCCCCTGTCCACTGCTCCTGCCAGACGCGAAGCGCAATTCGCATGCGCACCGTGATATCGCCTGTATCTGAAAGTCGAGTCGGTAATTGCGCGGCGTCGCGCAGCTCTTGCCAGGCGCGCGCCAGAGCGGAGGCCTCATGAGACGCTCCCATATCCGGTGGGGCAAGGAGGAGGTTCAACCAGGGGAAGCATGTCTCAGCTTCCAGGTGCATGGATTCCACGTGTTCGTTCAGTGCGTTGGACCACGTCTCGATTTCCTCCAGATCTGCAAGCGCCACGTCACCGCGGGCCTGGCGAAGGGTGTCGAGCAGTACGTTGTTCAGGTGCTTGCAGGCGTCACTTCTGAGTTGTGCTATGAGCGAGACGTGGCCCAGATTGGACCGGTCCCGCCGTTTGATCAGGGAACGCACGCGGCGGACGGCGTCAATACATTCAGGTGCTTCGAGCTTCACGTGCTCAAGCAAGTTTGACACCGCTTGCTCCAGAAGGCTGAGGACATCGCCGAGTCCTTGCCACTGTGCTTTGCGCAGGTACGGCTGCCATTCCATTTCCAGGCATGCCTGACGCAGCGTAATCAGGGCGCCGGCAAGATTGCCCGAATCCACCGTGGAAACATAGCGGGGCTCAAGCGGCTCCAGGGTCAAGGTGTCGACCCAATTGAGTATGTGACCACGATGGCGGGGCATGAGTCTGAGCGTATCCAGCGAGTAGCGCAGTCGGCGTACAAAGTTCGCGATGCCGATAAAGCCCAGATCCCGCGCCACCAGCGTTGCCAGAAACATCATTGCGATA
>PVMS01170418.1_pt1 | contig 13027 bp, 12 predicted proteins | sample 1853461 | NCBI WGS metagenome assembly PVMS01 (sample SAMN08582032, study PRJNA380276) | Marine sediment metagenome, whole genome shotgun sequencing project. | isolation source: ocean sediment barecode stripped | collected 2017 | reverse complement strand
GATCGAGCTCATCAACGTCACCAAGACCTTCCCCGGCTCCGACTCGCCGGCAGTCGACAACCTCTCGATCGAGATCAAGAACGGCGAGATCGTCGTCCTGGTCGGCCCCTCTGGCTGCGGCAAGACGACGACGCTGAAGATGATCAACCGTCTCATCGAGCCGACGTCGGGAACAATCACGATCTCGGGGGAACCGGTCGACACCGTCCCCGCCCATCAGCTGCGCCGCCGTATCGGGTATGTCATCCAGCAGGTCGGGCTGTTTCCGCACAAGACCGTCGGCGAGAACATCGCCACCGTCCCCGAGCTCCTGGACTGGAGCAAGGAGGACATCACGGCCCGGCTCAACCAGCTGGCCGACGCCGTCCAACTCGATCCCGAGTTCCTCGATCGCTATCCCTCGGAGCTGTCCGGCGGACAGCAGCAGCGGGTTGGCGTGGCCAGGGCCCTCGCCGCCGATCCGCCCATTCTCCTCATGGACGAGCCGTTCGCCGCCGTCGATCCGATCGTCAGGGCCCACCTGCAGGACGAGCTCCTCGACCTCCAGGACCGTGTCCACAAGACGATCGTCATCGTGACCCACGACATCGACGAGGCAATCAAGCTTGGCGACCGGATCGCCATTCTCAGCGACGGTGGTCATCTCGAGCAGTACGCACCGCCCAGTGAGATCCTGCGCGATCCGGCCAATCTCTTCGTTGCCAACTTTCTCGGCACCGATCGCGGGATCAAGCGACTGTCGTTGATCCCCGTGTCCGCGGTCGATCTGGTCCAGGGTCCCGTGGTGCGACGCGGAGCCTCTGCCGCCGAGACGACCGAGGCGATGGCCGCCTACGACACGGACTGGTTCGCCGTTGGTGAAGGAACCCAGCTCGACGGATGGGCCCACGCCGCCGAGCTGGGACCCGAGGGCGTCGAAGGGGTGACGCTCGAGCCCTTCCGCACCTGGCTCTCGCCGAAGAGCACGCTCAAGGATGCCCTCGATGCCGTGGTGTCCTCGCACACATCGGTGGCGGCGATCTTCGACGACGAGAAGTTCCTCGGCATGGTCACGGCCGATGCCATCAGCGATGAGATCCTGCGCTGATGCTGGGCTTCTTCTCCTGGGAGTGGGTGTTCGACCACCTCGACGACATCTGGGACCAGACCGTGGAGCACCTCATGCTGACGGTCATCGCCATCGCCTTCGGTCTCCTCATCTCGCTGGGACTGTCCATCTATGTACTGCGCAATCGTCGGTCCTACGCAGCGATCACCGGGTTCACCGGCGTGCTGTACACGATCCCGAGCCTTGCCTTGTTTGCCTTCCTCGTCCCGATCACCGGGCTGTCGGTGCTCACCGCCGAGATCGGTCTCGTCTCCTACACGCTGCTGATCCTGGTGAGGAACACCGTTGCCGGCATCGACGGGGTCCCGCCGGCGGTGCTGGAGGCAGCGGCCGGGATGGGCTACACCCGGCGGCAGATGCTGTGGCGCGTGCAGATCCCACTGGCGCTGCCCGTGATCATCGCCGGAGTTCGGATCGCCGCGGTGACGACGATCGGCCTGGTCACGGTGACCTCGCTGATCGGTCTCGGTGGTCTCGGCTTCTTCATCCTGCGTGGTCTGAGCCTGCTCTTCTCCCCGGTCGGGACGACCCAGATCGTCGTGGGGGTGGTGCTCTCGGTGGTACTCGCCATCGCCGTCGACCTCGCCCTGGTCGGGACCCAGCGCGCCCTCACCCCGTGGACCCGGAGCAAGGAGGCGGTGTGATCGAGTTCCTCGGCGAGGTCGTTGCCTGGTTCCTCGATCCAGCCCACTGGACGGGGGCCAACGCGATCCCGAACCGGCTTTGGGAGCATGTACAGATCACTGTGGCCGCCACATCGATCGCCGCCCTGGTGGCGATCCCTCCCGCCGTCGTCCTCGGCCATCGCAAGCAGGGTGGCATCGTGGTCGTCGGTGCGGTGAACCTGTTCCGGGCGGTGCCTTCGTTCGGCATCGTGGTGCTGGCCCTCCCCATCACCATTTCGCTGGGGTTGGGATTCGGGTTCTGGCCCACCTTTCTCGCCCTGCTGTTCCTGGCGATCCCACCGATGTTCGTCAACTCGTATACCGGTGTCGCCGGGGTCGATCCCGACCTCGTCGAGGCGGCTCGGGGTGTGGGGATGACCGATGCCCAATGCCTCCTCGACGTTGAAGTGCCGGCCGCGTCACCCATCATCCTGGCCGCAGTGCGCGTTGCTGCGGTTCAGGTGGTGGCGACCGCAACGCTCGGCGCTATCGTCGGCTGGGGAGGGCTCGGCCGGTATATCATTGATGGCTTCGCCGTTCAGGACAACGTGACGGTCTTCGCCGGAGCCCTGCTGGTTGCGGCTCTGGCGCTGGCCACCGAAGCGGTCATGAGCGCCGTCGAGCGCTGGGTCGTGCCGGAGGGTTTGCAGACAGCCGGGAATGAGGTCGAAGGAATCGCCGTTTGACTGACGTCCAACCCGACAATCTACGCGGAGTCAAATACATGCTTAGAAAAAGCCGCACTTCGACCCTCGTCGTTCTCGTCGCTGCGTTCGCTCTGATTGCGGCCGCCTGCAGCAGCGACGAAGGGACCATCGACGGTCCAACCATCACGGTCGGTTCCGCAAACTTCAGCGAGAACGCCCTCGTCGCCGAGATCTATGCCCAGGCCCTCGAAGCCGAGGGATACAGCGTCGACCGAAAGCTCAACGTGGGCAGCCGCGAGATCTACGCACCGGCCCTGGAGAGCGGTGAGCTCGATCTCGTCCCCGAGTACATCGGCACCATGCTGACGTTCCTGGGCGGGACGGCGACATCGGACTCCGCAGCCACCCATGCGGCACTACAGGCGGCGTGGGAGCCACAGGGCATCTCTGTGCTCGACTTTGCCCCGGCACAGGACAAGAACGGCATCGTCGTCACCCGGGCCACCGCCGACGAGCACGGTTTCACAACGACCTCCGACCTTGCCGCCCTCAACGGAACCCTGGTCTTCGGCGGCCCGCCCGAGTGCCCGAGCCGGGAGTTCTGCCTCATCGGGCTCCAGGGTGTGTACGGGCTGGACTTCGTCGAGTTCAAGCCCCTCGACGTTGGCGGGCCGATCACCGTGACCGCCCTGGAAAGCGGCGAGATCGACGTGGCCCTGCTGTTCACGTCCAGCGGCGTCATCCTGGCCAAGGACTTCGTCCTCCTCGCCGACGACCTCGGCCTCCAGCCCGCAGAGAACCTGGCACCGGCGGTGCGCACCGAGATCGTCGATGCGTACGGTGACCGCTTCAAGAACACGTTGAAGGCGGTGTCGACCGCCCTGACCACCGAGGAGCTCATCGCGCTGAACAAGCGCGTGGAAATCGACGGTGAGGACCCGGACAAGGTCGCAACCAGCTGGCTCGAGGGCCTCTAGGCCAAACCAGTCGAGAGTCACGAGTCCAGAGTCGAGAGCCCGATCCGGTGGCTGTGAGAGCCGTCTTCGAAGCCACCTAGGAGGAAGGCTCAGGACTCAAGACTCTGGACTCTGGACTTCCTAGACCAGGTCTTGTTCGCGGATGCCGAAGCTGGGGTGACGGAGTCGACACAGGGCCAGCTTCTCCAGCTGGCGGATCCGCTCACGGGTCAGATTGAACTCGTCGCCGATCTCCTCGAGGGTGCGGGGCACCCCGTCGTAGAACCCATAGCGGAGCGCAAGGATGCGGCCCTCGCGTTGCGGGAGTCGGTCGATGGACGTGCGCAAGCTGTTGGCGATGTCCATCTCCTCGGTCACGCGACCCGGGTCGACGGGATCCTCGTCCTCGATGAAGTCACCGAGCTGGGCGCCATCTTCCCCAACCGGCTGCTCGAGAGACACCGTGTCGGCAACGCTGAGCGCCAACTCAACCTTGCTGACGTCGACACCGGCCTCCTCGGCGATCTCCTCGGGCCGGGGATCGCGCCCCAGCTCTGCCTTGAGACTCGCCTGGGCGGCACGGACCGCAGCCAGGGTGTCGTGCAGGTGGACCGGGATCCGCACCGTCCGCGACTTGTCGGCGATGGCCCTGGTGATGGCCTGGCGAATCCACCACGTGGCATAGGTGGAAAACTTGAATCCCTTCCGCCAATCGAACTTCTCCACGGCACGGATGAGACCCAGGTTCCCTTCCTGGATCAGGTCGAGGAAGTCGATCCCGGACGTGTTGGCATACCGTCTCGCGTTGGCCACCACCAGCCGCAGATTCGCGGTGAGAAAGGCGTCCTTCGCCGCCTCGCCCCTGCGCGCCTGGCGGCGGAGGGCGATCTGCTCGCCGCGGCCCTCGTAGTCGGCTGCGTCGAGCCGGTCGCGAGCGATTTGGCCGGCCTCGATCTTCTGGGCGTAGTCGACCTCTTTTTCGGCGGTGAGCAGTTCGTACTCGCCGATCGCGGTGAGGTACTGGCTCACCAGGTCGGTGGTCAGCCGTCCCCGCTCATCGGTGAGCTTGCTCCGATCCCGCTCGCGACGCGTCCGCGTCAGCGTGTCGCGCTGCACCCGCTCCTTGGCTTCCTCACGCTCTCGCACCGCGCGGTTCACCACAGCCCTGCGCGGCCTTTGATCTGATGTCACAGAGTCCTCCAACATGGGTCCGTCGTCCGCCCGTTTCCCACCGACGATGACGCGCTCATATGCGCGCGACCAGTTCCGAGAGTTCCAATATCACATATCCCGACCGGTTTGTGAACCCTGTTTCTCGGACGCGTCCGCCGTCGTCGGCGTCTCGACCACTGCTGGCGATGGTAGGGAACCCCTTGGGGTAGCGCGATTCAGCCGTTGAGGAGCTCGCAAACCTGGCGCAACGCCTGACGCTCGATATCGTCGATGCGGTCCTCGTGTTCGGCGCGTTCGCAGAATTCCCCGATGTCGGTGCCGTGTGGGTCGATCGGAGGCCTCCGGCGCCCCGGCCCGGGACCGCCCTCGTCGAATCCGCCACCGAGCAAACTGGAGATCAGCCCGACATCCAGGCCCTCGGTGCCGAACAACAGCTCGAGCGGGTTCGGCTGCAGCCCCCGACACTCATCGCGAGCCACGGCCCACCGTTCAAGGTCGACATCATGCTCCAACAGGGAGCCCGGCACGATGACGGCGAACCCGCCGTCGGACCGAGCCTCTACCAACGGCACGTTGGCACCGTGGTCGCTCAGGCAGGCGGTATACCGCTCCAGCCGGCGAGCGAGGGACGGATCCTCCGCCGCAGAGCCCCGCCTCACCTCGTAGATCCCCCACCCGGCCAGCCCGATGAGCAACGCAACGACGATCAGCACCCCGGGGAGGAGCCAATCGGGACTGCCGGATTCGTTCTCTCTGGCCATGGCCTCATCGAAACACGAAATCGGAGATATGGCGGGTGAGCCATGAGCGATGAGCTATGAGCTATGAGCTATGGGCAGGAGGGTTTCTGGGCTCACGGCTCCTGCCCCCTCTGCGGTGCGTCTGACGCCGCACCTCGTCTCCCCCGCTCCGGAGCGGGGGAGAGGGACAAATCGCGAAATCCCTGGCTATTTGGCCCCTGCTCGTATCCTCGCCATCATGTCGACCTCGGCTCAGCTTCCCCTGTGCATCTATTGCGGAACCGCAAGGCCCGCAGATCGATCGGAATGCCCGCAGTGCGGCCGGCCCTGGATCGACGTGAGGGTCGGCACCCTGGCCGAGTCGAGGGTGCACGCCCTCATCGGTGTCGCGGCCACCACCGAAACCCCGAACGTGTCCGCCATCCCCGCCATCGATCCGATCGGCGGGGAAGACGGGCCCAACACGGACGTCATGGTCGATCTGACCGACAACGACGCCATCACCACCGCACCGGCGACCTTCCGGCGAGCGATTCCCATCGTGCTCGGTCTCTCCGCGGTCGCAGTGGTCGCCATGTTTGGCCTCGGACTGCTCGACGAGGAGCCGTCCTCCAACCCAGATGAGATCACAGCACTCTCAACAACCCTGCCGCCGACCACCATCCCCGAGACCCCGGTGACCGCTGCGCCAACGACGACCACACCGCCACCCACCACCGTCCCAACGACGACCATTCCCGCCTCGTCGCAGATCGGCGTCTTTGGTGATCCGGTCCCGATCTCACGCCTCACCCTCAAGGCCGACGGCATCGGCCCGATCGAGGTGGGCACACCGGCCTCGGAGGCGATCGGGAGGCTCGTGGCCAGCCTCGGCACCCCGGAGGCAATTGGGATCGCCGGCCAGGAGTACGGCCTGTGCGCCGACGAAGACGGTCGAGTGATCCGCTGGGCAGAGCTGAACGTGATCGTTGCGGGCACCCTCGTCGAAGGATCGTTTGTCGGGTACCGGTATGAGGAGCAATCGGTGCCGACCGGCACCATCGACCTCGCCACGCCGTCGGGGATCCACCTCGGTGATGACATTGCCACCCTCAACGAGGTCTACGCCAGGTACTCGATCAGCTACGAGACCGTCGGGGGCGAATCGACCTTCCGTCTCTCCCTGGATCAGGAACTTCTTCTTTGGGGCCCGATCTCGTCGACCGAAGAAAACGGCAGAATCGAGGGGATCTACTCGCCCCCGGCGTGCGGGAGCAGCTGACGAGGGATCTTTGATCGAGGGGCCTCTTCGAATACCCCACGCGCGCGATACGGTCCGCGCCCTGACGTATTATCGGCAGGCGGTCGACCCGGCAGGTGTTGATGACAAGGGAAAGAAAGACGATGCGGGCGTTCGCCCCGCAGAACCTGGCGTCGGTGCTCGTCGGCGTCGCCATCTTCCTCATCGGCATCCGCCTCTGGGACACCACGCTGGGAGTGGTGGTCTCCGCAGCCGTCGCCGCGTTCAGCAGCGGCCTGGTCTGGGTGTTGTGGTGGTACACCAAAGGACCGCCCGCGGCGGCGAGAACCCTGGGAGGTACGCACCTTGGGACCGTCAGCGACGGCAGAGCCGACGCCCCTACCCTGGTCGATCCATCGTCGGACGCCAGTGCGGCCTATCGCGACCTGGTCGGGACGATCGAGGGACAGACCAACGGCCAGGTGCTGCTGGTGTCCACCGTCGATGAGGTGCCTTCGACCATCGCCTTGAACCTGGCCGTCGCCGCCACGCAGCTCGGCCGCCGCGTCGTGCTCATCGACGGTGGTCTGAACGGCGAGGGCGTTTCTCGCTATTCGAGCAGTGGCGGTGACGCCGGCCTCAGCGACATAGCACTGGGCGAGTCCAGCCTCGCCGAAGCCGCACAGGTGTGGGCCGTCGGCAAGGACTCACTGCTCCCGGTGATTACCGCCGGGACCCACTCCGCGACGGAGAACATCCCCCTCGACGGGCTCGACCTCGCCGCCGCACTCGACCAGATCAGCGAGGGAGCCGACCTCGTCCTGATCGACGCCCCGCCGATCACCGGGCATGCCACCACCGGTCTGCTCGCCACACACTCCGACGGCTCCATCCTCGTGGTCGATCGTGCGACGACGACGACAGCAATCGCCAAGGCTCGCGACGGCCTGGAGGAGGCCGGTGCGCCGGTCATCGGCTTCATCACGAATGAGCCAAAGCCCGGCTGGGCCGCCTCACCATGGGTCAGGATGTTGAAACGATCGGGTGCGGCTTTTCTGATCATCTTCCTGCTCTACTCGGCGTTCACCACGGTGCAGCTATGGAACTCGTGGAACGGTGTGGCCCGCGAGAGCCTCGACACGGGAGCGGCTAGGGCCGCCGGCACCCCGATGCCGCCGCCACCCCAGGATCTCGTCGAGGAAGGGGGCGCCGGCAATGCCCCGATCGAGGACGTTGTGATGGCCGAGCTTGCCCCGGAGGGGACCTACCGGTCCTTTCTCCTCATCGGGAGCGACGAGGCCGCAGGGATCGCCGACGTCATCCTGCTGACGGTGCTGCCCACCGACGGCTCCGAGCCCTTCATCGTTTCCCTTCCCCGAGATCTATACGTGCCGAATCGATGCACCAACGACTACACCCGAATAAACGCGACGCTGCACGGGTGTGGAGAAATCAACGGGCCGACCGCGCTGTCGCTCGCCGTCGAGGACTTCACCGGCATCACCGTCGATCATTTCGCCCTCTTCGATTTCGATGGCTTCGCCGACATCGTCGACGGAGTGGGCGGCGTCGAGATCTGTGTGGAAAACGATCGGCGAGATTGGCGAGCGAAGCTGAACATCGCCGCCGGCTGCACCCTGGCCGACGGAGCCACCACGCTGGCCTGGGTCCGGTCCCGGCATCCTCAGGAATTCGTCGACGGCCAATGGCGCACCGTGAGTGGGGCCAGCGACCTGCTGCGCAACCAGCATCAGCAGGAGGTCGTGCTCCAGTTGTTTGGCAAGCTGAAGACGTTCGACTCACCTGCCGATCTGGCCAACAAGGTACAGGAGCTCACCGAAGCCTTCACCCTCGACAACCGGCTTGGCGCCGGCGATGCGATCGCGCTGGCCTGGAGCCTGAGAGCCCTCGACCTCGCCAGCATCAACCGGCTCGAGGTTCCCGTGGTGTATGCCACGACGCAACAGGGTCAGTCGGTGTTGCGAGCCACCATGCCTTTCGACGAGATTCTCGCCGAGCTGTACCCCAACCTCCTCGAGGCTGCAGCAGAGGAAAGAGGCGCCGGCAGCGGCTGATGCAGCCCACCGCGTAAGATACCGAAACCTTCGAAAAGGACCGTCGCTTGAGTGAACCGAGAGATCCGTTCGACAACCCACCGGGGTGGACCGATCCTTACGACGATCTATCGGACCTCACCGGCGACGAACCGATGCCGGACCTCGAGGATCCATCGACTCCTGTCGCCACGCCGCCAGGTTCTCCGCTCCTCACCGGCCTGGTCGTAGCACTGCTCCTCATCGCCCTGACCGTTGCCGTGTTCCAATTGCTACGCGATGACGGCGACGGCGGAACGGACGTTGCCGCCGGAACCACCACGACGGCCGGCGATGGCACGACGACGACGACCGGCGCCACCAGCACCACCACAACCACTCTCGCGCTTCCTCCGTCAGAGCCGTACCCGCCGGTGGGCCCCCAGATCCCGGTCGGCAGGATGAAACTCATGGCGGACCGGATCAGGATCCAGGACGACAACATCGACGATCTCGTCTTTGGCGACCCGGCGGCCGATGCCGTCGGGGCGTTGACCGCCAGCTTCGATGATCCCGACGAGGACACCGGATGGCAAGTTTCCACCGGCGAGTGGGGCGTCTGCGTCGGAGACCTGGAACGCATCGTTCGCTTCGGCCCCTTCGCCGCCATCATCACGCTGGAGGACGACGACAGCGATATCTTCAACGGGTACCGCCAGGACGTGCAGTTCGGCGAGCTTGGATCACCGGCATCCCAGCTCGAGACGCGGAGCGGGCTCCGTGCTGGGGACACGGTCGGCGACCTGCAGTCCATCTATGCAGATCAGACCGTCGAGTTCGCCACCGACCCGAACGCCGGCGAGATCTTTGACCTGCGCGGCGCCGAGTCCAACGACCTGATCCTGTGGGGTCCGATTGCCGGCCAGGCTGCGACCGACCCCGTGCTCGGCATCTATGCCCCAGACATCTGTCCCAGCTCGTAGCTCGTGGCTCGCAGCTCGAAGCTCTAACATCCGACCCCGATGACCCGGCTCACCATTGCCCCGTACGTAACCGGCGCCCTCGGCGGCCTCATCATCGCCATGGGGCTCCTGGCATTTTTCGGATCGTTGGTTGCGCTCGACACCGTCGCCATCGAGGGTGGGGTGGCGGCCTTCAGTGCGGGGACGGCCTCAATGGGACTGCTTGTCTTCTTGCTGGGTGCGGTCGGCGGGCTCATCATCGCCGCCATCGCCTACGTAGCGGGCAGGGCGCGCGACCCGAACGCACCCCGGTTTGCGTTTGGCTGGCTCGCGGTGGTCGGCATGGTGCTCGGGGGAGCAATGGCGTTTGCCACCGTCAGCCTCGGGGTGACCATCGGGGGCAACGACACATCGGGCACGGTCATCATCCCGGTGACCGCGTTTGTCGTCAGCGTGGCGGTTGCCGGGCTCCTTGCCGGTGCGATCACCGCACCGGTCGTCGATGCGCTGGCGAGCCCGGCGTACTTCGGCGAGGTGAGGACGGCGACGCCGGTGTCATCCGGCGAGTTCTCGTCGGACATGGTGCGGGCCATCGGGATCCCGACGCTGGCGATCGCTCTCGGCGCCTTGCTCGCCGTCGGTCTCGCCGAGCTGCTGTTGAGCACCGACAGCGATGCGGTCAGCGTCGCCGTCTTCTCGGTTGTCGGAGCACTCATCCTGGGCGCAACGGCACTCTTCGCCATACGGCCATGGGACCGGACCAGTAGCGAGTAACGGCCGAGTCCACGAAACGACTTGAGTTGACCGGCCCCGCCGGCCGAAAAACCCTTCCATGGGTCTTCGCAGCCTTATCCAGAAGCCGTCGGCGGTACAGCGGATCATGTGGCTTGCCCGAGCGGTCAGCGCGGTCGCCTTCGTGGTCGGGATGTTCCTGGCAGCGCAGGCGGCAGCCGCAGGAAACACGGTCGGTGCCCTGCTCTTCATGGCGATCTCGGTGGCCTACGTCCTCGCCACCTGGGTGAGCCCGCTGTCACCGGTGCCCTGGATCGCGATCGGCGGGATGGTGGCGGTGTTCGTTGTGCTCGACCCCGGTGTCATTTCGATCACGCTGGCGGCGGCCGCCGGTGTGCTGTTTTGGATGCGCGGCAGAAAGCGGTCCTCATCGATCGACACTTCGACGCTCCATCCGGTGGCTCCGGACGCGGTAATGCGCGGAGCCGAGCAGCCGGTCGACGAGCTGGTCGCCATGGGGTGGCGCCAGGCGGGGGCGTATGGCTTCGAGTCCCTGGCAACCCGCGTCACCGCATCCGTGCTCGTGCACCCCGATCTCGATCGCCACGCTCAGATCACCGACATGGTCGCCAGCATCGAGAGCCGGTTCGACGATGGACGGATCTTGATCACCTTGAACAGTGGGAGGGCGAGCCTTCCCCCCAATTACCTCACCAACGACCTCCCCGGAGCTTCCCCGGCCGAGCTCGCCGGCGACCACCAACGGGCCCTCGATCTGCTGGTTGCCTTCGGTGTCACTCCGCTGCAGGTTCCCGAGCACACGATCGTCTCCGAGGCCATGGCGTCTGAGGTGGAAACGATCCAGTGGAGCACCGACCACGTATCGGGTGGTCTGTTCAACTTCGGCACCGGCGCCGGTGCTCTCGACGGATCTCCGCAGTCGACGGCTCGTATCGAGGCGTGGATCGCCGATACGAAAGTGGATCAGTAGCTCGCGTGAGCTGTGAGCCGTGTAGCGCCGCCCCTGACGGGCCGACGCTGCCATGAGCCATGAGCAAGACACCAAGAATCTTGCTCACAGCCCACAGCTACTTGGTCGGAACGACCAACGGTCCCGGCTCGTACTGCTGCTCCTCGGCGTACCAGGAGAAGAAGATCCAGGCGATGAAGCCCCAGAGGATGAGCCCGCCGCCGAGCTTCATGATCAGCCCGGCGATGATCTGGTCCGACATGACATCGATTCCCCACAACCGAGGGAACGTCTCGTAGATCTTGTACAGCGGAGTGCTCCCCAGGGTCATGAACGACGCCGGGATCGTCGGGACGAGCGATTGCAGGAACAGATAGCCCATCTTGCCGAACGGAGTGAGCCGCTCGGTGTCGGGTATCGGGTCCATCACCGGCCACCACATGATGATCGCGGTCACGAACAAGGCGCCGTGGGCGAAGAAGTGGAACAGCTCGTTGGTGACCATCAGCTCCACCGCCGCGGGCACGTGGATAAAGGCCAGCCATCCGTTGAATAGGAGGAGTGCGATCAACGGCCTGGTGACGAACTTCACCACCGGCATGATTGGGGCGAGGAAGGCGCGCATCAGCCACCATGGGGTCCCGGCCAGCAGCAGCGGCGGCACGATGAGCGACAGCGCCATGTGCTCGATCATGTGGAACATGAACAGGCGCCCTTCTGCGATGTCGTGGATGGGCCAGCTCGCCACCAGCACCAGGATGATGACCCCGGAGTAGAACAGGCCGCGCTGCGCGCCGGTGACCGGAACCTCGTCTTCGGGGCAGTACCGGGGCGCGAGGGTGCGTATCCCAAGCTCGTATCCCGCGATCATCGCCGCAGCGACGCCGAGGACATCGAAATGGATGTGAAACGGGAGGTCCACGATCAGCCCGTGGACGGGTCGTCCCGCCCATCGGGATTCCCGGTCGCTGCCCGATCGAGGCGGCCCGTGGCACCGGTCATCAGAACGCTTGCATGGCCGCCAGCACCACGGCGAACACGATCAAGGCTCCGATGAGGCCGAACAGGAACAGCACCCGGTAGCCGCGCAGGTCGTAGCGCAGGTGCATGAAGACGGCGACGACGGTGACGAATTTGACGATGCCAAGGATGACGAGGAGAACGCCCCGCGCCGGCCCCAGGGCATCGATGTAGGAGATGCCGATCTCGACCGCCGTCACCGCGGCAAGGAAACCGCCGACCATCCAGTAGGTCTTCGTCGTTGGGTGAGAGTGGGTAGCGGTGACCATGATCAGATCTGGAGCAGGTAGACGACGGTGAAGATGACGATCCACACGATATCGACGAAGTGCCAGTACAGCGCGGTGAGCTCGACGTTCATCCCGTGATCGGGAGACAGCTTCCCCCGCAGCGAGAAAGCAATCAGCAGCGACAGCATCAGCACCCCGACGGCGACGTGTGCGCCGTGGAAGCCGGTCAGCATGTAAAAGGAGGAGCCAAACGGGCTGGTGGACAGGGTCAGGCCCTGCTCGTAGAACTCGGTGAACTCGAAGATCTGACCGGCGAGGAAGGTGAGCCCGAGGCCGACGGTGCCGATGAGCCAGATCCGTCCCTGCCTCTGGTCCTTGCGCTGGAAGGCATTGTCGGCGAGCACCATCGTCACCGAGCTCATCAGGAGGATGAACGAGCTCGCCGAGGTGAACGGGATGTTGAAGATTTCAGAACCCGGGCCACCGTTCGTGGTGTTCCGGTAGAGCAGGAACGTCGAGATCATGGCGCCGAAGAAGAACGCCTCGGACCCCAGCCAGATCCACATCGCCGT
>PVMS01136870.1_pt1 | contig 13029 bp, 11 predicted proteins | sample 1853461 | NCBI WGS metagenome assembly PVMS01 (sample SAMN08582032, study PRJNA380276) | Marine sediment metagenome, whole genome shotgun sequencing project. | isolation source: ocean sediment barecode stripped | collected 2017 | reverse complement strand
TTACTTGCCAGGTCCATGATCGACCTGCACAAATATCATCAGGGTCTGTTTGGCCTGATGATATTTGTGCAGGTCGATCATGGACCTGGCAAGTAAAATATCGATTCGGTCGGAAAGAGCAAATTTTTTGCTGACTCGATGATAAAACCGATATAGCTCTTCTGAATAACCCTTTACTTTATAGAGCCTATAAAGATTTTCCAGATCTTTTTCTCTGGCCCGGCTTTTGGTAAGCCCCTTAATAAAGCTTTCTTCAGCCTCTTCAAATTGTTTGTTTTCCAGATAAAGTCGTCCTAATTGATAAAAGTTATCTGAATTGTTATCCAGCGACTGAAGAGCCAATGCCGTTTGATAGTGGGAGATGGCGCCGGCCCAATCTTTTTCATCTGCCAGAAGAGAAGAAAGGGTCATGTGGGTGTTTCTGGGGGCATTTTTTTCTTTTATGGCCAGGTGTATTCCCTTTTTAGCCGCTTTATTGACTTCCGGAGACCAGAATTCCTCTTTTTTAAGTGAACCGTATACGGATGGATATATCCGAGCAAGGTTAGTTACGACCTCCAGGAGTTCGCTATTTTTTTTCTGCCGATGCAGATAGCGGGCCAGAGCGTAGTGGTATAGGATCCCGTTGGGCCTTAGACTGACTGCCTTTTGAAAGTAAGGAAGAGCATTATACGATTCGACACCCTTGCCGAAATTCAGGTAGGCATTTAACTGCTCCAGCTTTGCCGTTTCTCTTGCCAGGCCGTATAAGGCTTCAGCGTCGAAAGGGTTGAGGCGGGTTGCCGTACGATAGGCATGTTCAGCCTTTTTTGCAAAATGAAAAGCCTCCTGGTGGAGCATTGACATACCAAGATTGCCATATGCTTTACCAAGTCTTTTCCAGATCAAAGGATCGTCGGCCTGCCGATGTATGGCCTTTTCAAGATGGTTGACAGCAGTATCATAATTTCCATCCCGGATATGATTCCCGGCCTTCAGATAATGGATCTGCGAGATAAAACGGAGACACAGAGGATAAAAGACTATTATTATAATGATGAGAATCAGAGCAGAGATGAGATATCGAGCGCGAAGTTTATTGGCGGAATGTTTTTCTCTATCTGTTTTCTTCATACTTAAATCCTGCATAAACAATCTTGAAAATATCTTGAAAAAGTACCGCATTAATTTTGATGAAGAAACTTGCTGATTAAAATCTACTCAAAACGCTGTATATTTTTATAATTTAAACTCCTTCAAGATTGTTTATTCAGGTTTTTCTTTATAGTAATCTGAGTAGTATTTATAATAACTATCCTCTTTATCCACCTGGTTCAGGACCACGCCGATCAGATTGGCCCGGGCAGTCTGGAGCTGATTAACGCTTTTTTTAACCAGTTCCCGTTTCATCTGACCGGCTTTAACAATGAGCACCACTCCGTCTGTTAAAGGCGCTATGAGAAGAGCGTCGCTTGCCAGCAAAATTGGCGGTGAATCGATCACCAGAATATCAAACCGCCTGTCAAGGTAAGATAGCAGAAATGACATCCGTTCAGATCCCAAAAGCTCGGCTGGATTAGGAGGACGAGAGCCGCTTGGCAGGAGAAAGAGGTTCTCCACTTGGGTTTTTACAATTGATGCATTGATTTCTTTCTGTAAATAGGGGAGTTTCTCCTGCCCGATTACAGCTTGCCTGTAAAGTTTTGGCAAATCGAAAGGATTAAAGGATCCTTGTTCAAAGTAAGATTCAGGGAGATTTTCAAAGGAAAACGTCCCTGATTTGAACTGCAAGGCTATTCGTAGCCCCTCGAGCATATGGAGGGAAATGAAACCTGCCAGGTCTTCCTCGCTCACAAGACCCATATTGATCAGCATGAAACCCAGTCTCTGTCCTGTATTATCTACCCGAGACATGGCCTGTTTGATCTGTTCCCTGGTGAGCACTTTGTCTTTTACCAACCGTGTGGCCAGTCTTTTTTCTCCCGGTCTCGTCAGCCACTGGACATCCGCCAGTTCGCCATTCAAAAAATAGAGGTTTACCTTCTCTTTTCCTTCGTCGAGTTCCAAAAAGCCGGTCTTTTTTTGAAATGAAATAAGCCAATAAAGATCACTTACTCCGAACTCGGCAATGGAACCAGACCGGACGTCGGTGCTGAACGTACCGGAGAGAAGCCCGCTGAGGCCCTGAGAATCTTGAGTCTGGACTATGCGGTTGAGCACTGGTTTCCGTAGGTCTGCATCAATCATGAGGACAGTTTTTCCGGCCTGGGCAATGGTGTAGGATAGGTTGGCTGTGCTGGCGGATTTGCCTTCCTCTGCACCAACGCTGGAAATCAAAAGGGATCGAAGTTCCTTTTCCAAAAAGGAAAAGTTAATATTTGTCCTCAAGGACCGGTAACTTTCGGCAAAACGGGAATCTGTGGTGTAGTTATCCAGAAACAGATCGGATAAGTTCAGGGTTTTATGTTGTTGGAGTTTCTTTTTTAGTTTCATTGTATATTACACCTGATTAAATCTCAAAGTTGACGGTCTCGTAAAAAGTCCAACTTCTGCGTTGTGCTGCACTTCGTAATCATTCAACGTACGATAAGTACGCCTCATGATTACAAAATTTGCACGCCTTGAATTTGAACTTATTACGAAACCGTCTAAATCGGACTTTTTACGAATTCATCAAAGTTCAAAGCCGGAAGATTTCCCGAAATTTTTCAGACTTCGTTTTTTGCTTTGGGCTATCAGAATTCTGCCCATAGCTCTTGAGCTTTTCCTTCTCGGCAATTGGGATGACGGAGAGGACGGGCAGACCAAGATATTTACGAACATCCTCTTCCGTGCGCAAGGACCTGTCGAGATATTCCCACACAAAGCTGATGCCTATTCCGATCATCAGCCCCAGGATAACCCCCAGCAGAAGATTTCGCTTTTTATTTGGGCTGATCGGGAACATTGGCAATTGTGCTTGTTCAGTAATCCGAATATTCGAAACATCGATGTTTCCTGTGATATCAGCCTCTTTTAACCTAACCAGGAGAGCATCATACAAATTCTGGTTCATTTGCATATTCCGTTTTAAAATAGTGTGCTGGAGTTCTTTTTTGTTGTTCTCCATGCCCTCCTCTTCAAAATCGGTAATGGTCTTCTGAAGAACTTTTTCTCTTGACAGGAGGACAGCCTGTTCGGCCTTTAGATTGTCCAGTTCTTTTTCGATCTCCTGATTCATCTTTAAACGGGTTTGGTATATATGGCTATTAATCTGAACGATCTTGGGGTGTTTGGATTTGTATGTCTTGGAGAGACTGGAAAACTCCAACTCGGAATCAACCAATTGAGAATGAAGACTATTGATGAGCTTATTGCCTATTAATGAACGTAGAAGAGGGATGTCTTTGCCGAGCTTAGATATTCGCTCTAATTTCTCTAATTTAGTGTCCAGCTCAAGCCGTTTGTTCCTGGCCTGAAGATAAGCATCATTAAACTCTGTAATTTTCTGTGAAATAATATTCTGTTTGCCTTCCACTGATATCAACTTTACACTCTGTTTGTACTCCAGAAACTCTTCTTCGGCATCTTCCAGTCTTTTCTTCATCTCATACAGACGATCGGTGAGCCAGTTCAGGGTATCCTGAGAGGATTTCATACGGTTATTAATATTAAAATTGATATAGGACTTTGCCAATCCGTTGGCAATATCCCTGGCCTTGGTCGGTGAAGGGCTGGAAGCGTTTATCTTTAAAAGTCGAGTGTCTTCAATATTTTCTATATTCACCATGCCCTTCAGAGCCTGGACTAAGCCGGCACGCGGGTCAACAGGTTCCGGCATATCCTTTTTACGATTCAGCAGGAGAATGGTGTTTTGTTTGAAACGGGATAGGAACTGTCTTACAGGATTGATTTCTATGAATTCATCTTGCGTTTTGTCCACCTGGTCCAACTCCAGATCTCTGATCACCTGTTCCAGAACCGGTCTGGAGGTAATGAGTTCAAAATGGGTATTGAAGGTCAAGGATTCGGACAGGTAGGTTTCATAATCCACCCGCTGACCGGTTATAGGTGATTGGGTCCTCACCTTGTCAATAATCAAGGTGGCGGTAGCGCTGTAGATCGGTACGAGCCTGGAATTATAACGTAGGGCAAGACCGATCATAACTGCCAGTGAAACTATAATGATCCACTTATGCCTGATCAGTAAATGGTAATACTCAGTTAGATGGATGGTTGGTTCGTCTTCTGTTGTTTTCATAACACTTAAAGCCATGTTTCAGGCACATGAATCCGGTCTCCGGGTTTCAGTTCGATATCCGGAATTTTCCCCGCGTTGACATGCTTGAGGTTTATCTTGATTATTTCCACTTTGTCACCCTTTTTACGTATGATTCGAGTTCGGTTCGGTGCGGCAAACGTGTCAAAACCACCGGCTATGATGCAAGCATTCAAAGCGGTCATACCGGGCTGAAAGTCATAGGCGCCCGGTTTTTTGATTTCCCCTTCCAGATATATTTTTGATTCAGAAAGATCGAGCGATTCCTTCAACGGAATATAAACCACATCGCCTGGCTTAAGGACAGGGTTGACGCTCATATCACCCTGATCCAAAAGTTTCTGAAGATCAACTTTCAAAGGCTCCGTACGTGAAGTCAGATTTTCTATCCTTTCTCCTGCCATGACTGCATCAGCGGAATCTCTCATGATATAAGCCAGATTTCCGCGTTCAGGCAATACTCCTCCGGCCTTGGCGATTAACACCAGCAGACTGGCTTCAGTCGTCATATTGTACAGACCCGGTGACGCTACTGCCCCGGAGATGTAGTAATGCAGGCTGTGGTATTCCTTGATCTGTATATTTACCAGGGGATTGACGAAATAGTCTTTGGCCAGGGGTTCGGTGAGTCTCATTTCGAGCTGGCTGGGCGTCAAGCCCTCGGTGCTGACAGGGCCGATGAAGGGAGCATTGATAGTGCCCTGGGCCGATACGGTCAGCGCCAGCTCATGCTGTTTTTCACCACCCGCATAGATTGTGATGGTCAGAACATCGTTGGGACCGATCCGATAGGCCTTACCCTGGGCCCCGGATTGGGCGGCGAATATCATCATGACAAACTGGCACAGAAACAAAATGATATGTCTTGGTTTTATCTTTACCATAAAAAGGTCGTAACTACCCAGGTATCTTGCCACAAAGGCACCAAAACACCAAGGTTATTGAAATTTATTGTTCTACTTTTTTCTTCCAATGCATTCTTTTGTTTCAGATAAGAGTGTAAAAATTGATTATTTTTATTTCCTTTGTGCCTTTGTGTCTTAGTGGCTGAATAGTTACCTTTTACTACCTATGGGGTAACTAAATTCCAAGCTTAAGGTTAAATATACGTTTTCATAACTATAGCCGCTCACATTAGAGTCCCGATCCGTTTTTCCGGTGATAAATAAGAGGTTCCATCGATCATTGAAAAAATAACGGATGCTGCCCGATATGCCGTAAGTATCATCCTTCCGGCTTATATTTTCGTAATCTTCTATTTTATAATAGCCCCTGAGCCCCCCCTTTATTTTTTCCAGGAAGAGATGACCCAAACTCAGGGTAAAGCGGTTTTCAGTGCGAAAGCTGCCTAGATCGTTGAAATTTCTTTCAGCATCAAAATAGATATGACTCTTTATCCCTAAGGAGTCTCTTTCATAAATACGGCGTCCAATCCCGAAGGACGGAGGATTCTGCGCGCCGATAGCTACTTTGTAGTAAATTACATCCCCATCTTCTAAGCCGGGATCTTCGAAATGGCGTTTATGGTATCCTCCTCCCGCATCAAAGGAAAAATATTTGTATCGTTTCTGAAAGATCAGCCTGACCTGATTCGATGTATAATCATAATCTGGAACCTCCTGGTCATAATTTAGTTTCCAGTGCTGATAGTCAAGATCAAGGGTTGTTGTACGGGAAGGATTGTAGATCAGGTCAAAGACGCCTCGGTGCTCGACAGAGTCGCTGCTGTTGGAATCTTCGAAGTCTACATCTTGCCAGCGGTAACGCAGCCCGACTGAGAACCTGTTCCTAAAATCATAATAGAGCCAGGGGGTCAGGCGATTGACAGTATGCTTTCGCCGCTCAGTGGTGTCGGTAAAATCGTCGTACCAGTCCACGCGCCGGGTTTTATAGGAAAAATTCTTCAATCCCAGGGTCAGCCGGGCGGTTGTTTTATTACTGGCATCCAGGACAGTGTAATAGCCGACATAATTTTCATCTTCTGCGGGGCTGCTATAGAAATAGGCATCCAGGGTGTAGATAAAATCTAATTTGCTTTTGGCCGTTGCCGCTCCGAGCTGAATTCCCGGTTGCAAGAGATATGTATACACCTCCTCTTCATTATTTTCTGTCTTATAAAAATTGCTATCAAGCTGGCCACTGACCGTGGCAATCGGTTTGATAGTAAAAATTGGTTCAGCGGATCCCATAACAGGAAAAAAAGAAATAAAGAATAGACTCATCAAAATAGAAAAAAAGACCAATTTTTTGATTCGAGCGAACCTTATTTTATCCTTCATTTATTCCATTCCAATGCAACGGGCTGATTTTATGTATCATTTCAGCGCTGAATCAGGTATTTTTTGGCCTTAAGTCTTTTTCCATCTCTAAGCAGGACTGGCAGCACCTTCATCATCAATGGGAGGTTCCTCATCAATTGGAGGTAAAGGAAAATAAAGCTTTACTTTTTCAGGCTCTTTATAGGCTTCAACGGCGTCTAAATCAATACTTGTGCCGACAACCCAGCCCCAAGGGTCGAAAAATCTTACCAGGGATATCCTTGGATTCGATTTGTTATCGTCATACCCCAAACCATGATGATCAACAAAACCTTGCCCCTTTTCGCGGCTGGTCCTGATGAATTCTACAAAAATCTCCTTGTTGTTTAGATCTTTGAAAATAATGCAATTATTACCCTCTGTATGTGGATACAAAGGCTCCAGGATCATTGTACCATCAAGGCCATTTATCCAGAAATAATTCTTAATTTCGTGTCCCCAGCGAATCCGTCTAATATAATCAGTTGATATCTGCTTCTTCTCTTCCAGTCCGAGGTCTTTTCGCTTTTCAATGGATTCTAAGAAAACAAAAACCAAATCCATGACTTTTTGCAGAGTCTGCTGATATCCGGTCAAGGGCTTTTGAGGCTCATCAGCAGTTTTTTGACCTGTTAGAACGGGAGCCCTATCTTTTATTACCGGGACAACTTTTCCTTCCTCTATGTCGAGGTATTTGCCGTATATCCAACCCAGTAAACCTTTTGTGTAAACCATGACCCAATCACCATCATGGCCAAGAACCATAACAACTGTCCCTTTTCTAGTTTTCCTTCCGATAATTTTTTCATTTAAACCGGGCCCTTGTCTGATGTTCACCATGTCGGCGTTCAAGACCCCTATCTTGGACATGCTGGTTAACGAAATCATCTCGCTGGTCGAGGCTTCAGCAGTTCCGAGCTTGTCCGCAGGTAAAGGTGCTTCCGCAGCCGTATTCGTGGCAGCAAAAAGAGCAAATGCCCAAAAACTGATTATTAGACGAACTACACTTTTTCTTTTCACCAGATGACTTATCGTTACACGCTCCATTTTTTGCCGACTGTTATTATGCTTGATATGATTTTACCCCAATTGAGCATAAACAAAATGAAGATCAAATTATAACCATAAAAAAGCACGAAAAATCCGAAATATTTGTGCCCCTAATTGTAAACCAATGATAGTGGAATTATAATTTTCTTATTTATTTCTTCATTTTGTTTACCCTTCGGGAAAGCCGATGATACCCCATTTCCTGCGTTGTCAAGGGTTCGCAGTAGTTTATTACGGCTTTACCCTTGTCGCCTTGGACCTGGGGCATCCTCGACTTTTGCTCATTTGAGGTTATATTTAAATATAATCCTGTATAGTTAGATAGTTCTGTTTGTTAAAACAATAATCAAATCTTCATCCCACGCTTTAAGCAGGACTGGCAGGACCTTCATCATCAATGGGAGGTTCCTCATCAATTGGAGGTAAAAGAAAATATAACTTTACTTTTTCAGGCTCTTTATAGGCACCGACGTCATATAGATCAATACTCGTGCCGACAACCCAGCCCCAGGTCTCGAATAATTTTACGAAGGATACACTTGGATTAGATTTGTTATCGTCATACCCCAAACCATGATGATCAACAAAACCTTGCCCCTTTTCACGGCTGGTACTAATGAATTCAACGAAAATCTCTTTGCTGTTTAGATCTTTGAAAGTAATACAATTTTTACCCTCTGTATGTGGATGCAAAGGCTCCAGGATCATTTTACCTTCAAGGTCGTTTATCCAAAAATAATTTTTATTTTCGGGTCCCCATCGTGTCTTTCTAATAAAATCAATGGCTATTTGCTTCTTTTCTTCCAGCCGGATGTCTTCACGCTTCTCATCAGCTTTTTCCATGGGAGAAAATATTTGTTGATCTATGTTGGCGTACCACTCGACATAGAGATATTTACTATTTATCCAACCCATACCGCCTTGAAAACTGACATTGACCCAGTCACCTTCAAGTCCAAGCACCTTAACAACGGCCCCTTTTTCCAATATCCTTCCGACAATTTTTTCGTTTAAACCTGGTCCTTGTCTAATGTTCACTCCGGGAGAGTTCAAAATCCCTACCCTTGGAATGTTTGTCGCCAAAGCCGTGTCGCTTGACATGGCTTCTAAAAAAAGTAGAATCATATCAATAGCTTTTTGCAGGGTTTGTTGATAACCTGGCAGGGGCTTTTGAGGAGCGGAGGCTTCAACAGGGCTATGATTCTCCGCAAGTGAAGGTGTTTGCTCGGCTGAAACTGTGGCAGCAAAAAAAAGAATTGCCCAGAAACTGATTATGAGACGTGCGAACTTTTTTCCACTCATCAAATATTCTAGCATTTTGCTCTTTATTTTCTCCTTATTAAGCCGGAGGCACTTAATATGGTTTTATTTAAGTTAATTTTATATAATTATATATTATTATTTGTCAAAACATTTTTATACGATTTTATTAAAATTCTCAGATAAATGCGCCTGTTTATAAATATTCCAAAGTATAGCCCGCATTTCTCATGAAGAACTTATCTGGCTTCATCCCCTATGGTTTCAAATGAATTCCGCTTCAAGCGGGATTAGAAGTCCTGGTTAATTGGACCTGCAAGTTGAAATACACTTGATTTCCACACACGCTCCTTTGGGCAGAGCACTAACCTCCACCACGGCTCTGGCCGGCCGATGTTCGGAGAAATATTCGGTGTAGATTTTATTGAACTCGGCAAAATTTTCTATATTTGTGACAAAGACATCGACAGCCGTCACCTGATTAAGGTCGCTTCCTGCGGCCAGTACTATTTGCCGGAGGTTTTCCAAAGCCTGGCGTGCCTGTGGAGCAAAATCAGAGCTTACCAGTTCACCGGTTTCAGGCTGTATTCCGAGTTGACCACTTACAAAGAGCCAGGGTGCTGCCGCTATGCCCTGGGAATATGGTCCAATGGCAGCCGGTGCTCGATCTGTCTGAACAACTTTACACTTCATTGATGTATTCCTTTCTAAATTTTGTATTCTGGTAAAAGAGTTTTATATGCAAGGCCTTGTCCGGATTTCTCATTACCAATCATAAAGAATTTCCCAGTGTTCTTGAAAAGAAGGATCTTTCTGGGTGTAATAAAACGACAGGGTCTTGCCTTTGCCCTCTTCTTCGCTGGTCTCTTCCCCCCAGTATCGCAGGTAGACTGCCGGAATCATGCGGGGAGCGTCATCAGGACCACCGGCGGGAGATGGTTCATCCAGCCACACTTCTTTTTCTTCGATCACTTTCCATATTCTATTGGAATGTCTGCTTCTGACTCTTTCCCCCACATGGGGAAGTGCCAGTTTTTCCCGCAGTTCTTTGAATTTGTATATGGAAAGTTCCCCATGATCGAGAACTTTTTCACCAAAAATCACAATGCCGATGGCGCCAATGGGCGCTGTTAAGATAATCGATAAAACTGCTACAGCCAGAATAACTTCGCCGGAGACAACGCCGGCAGCAAGGGGAAGCGCTCCGATGGCAGCCTGTACAGTTGCTTTGGGAATATACGACACAACACAAAAGAGTTTTTCTTTCCAATCAAAGGGAGTACCCCAGAGCGATAAATACGTCCCGACACTTCTAAAAACAAGCCCTATAAAGATAACCAAGGTGCCGGCCAAACCTGCTTTCCAGGCCACATGAATGTTTACCTGTGCCCCTACCAGAACAAAGAGCAAAAGTTCTGCAAATATCCAAAGTTTCTTTAGTTTCTGGGATATAATATGTGCAACGGGCTCTGATTTTTCCAAAATGATGAAACCGATGGCCATGACCCCCAAAAGGCTTGCCACGGGCACATGGTTTTCGCAAACCGTTTCCAGCCATGTTAGAACTATGGCAATACCCATAACAAGCATTGTTCGTTTGGGAGGACGCCAGTCATATTTCGTAAAAAGTTTGTATAAAAAATATCCTGGAACAATTCCAATGATAATGCCAAGAACGATGGAGACTGGAATTTCACCAAGCTTTATTAAAATGTTGGTCTGATCTCCGCCGTACATACCTAAAAATACGGTAAACAGAACGATGACAAAAACATCATCCAATGAAGAAGCTCCTAATATCAGGGTAGGAATTCCCTTCTGGGATCCCCTTCCTTTATCCATAAAGTCGATCATCAGGGGCACAACAACAGCCGGTGAGACAGCAGCCAATATGGAACCTAGAATGGCAGCTTCTAGGTAGGTCATATGCAGCAGTTTGGGAGCCACAAGCATAACTCCTAAGATCTCAAAAACAGCCGGAACCGAGCTCATAATAATGGTAGCACGTCCGACCCGTCTCAAAGCATCACGTCGTAGTTCAAATCCGGCCCGAAGCAGAATCACGATCAGCGCTATTTTTCTGAAATCGCCTGAAACTTGCATCATTTCCGGTGACATTATATTCAACATGTAAGGGCCTGCGAAAACCCCAACAATGAGCATTCCTATTAGACCGGGCAATTTTATACGGCTGAAAAGATAATCAGCACTTAATCCAAAAACGATGATGAACGCCAAGCTGAGAGCCATTATTACCTCATTTTTTTTAGATAACTCCAAAACCTGCATAAAACTGGTTTCGGTACTTTATGCCTTTGTGTCTTAGTAGCAGAGTAGTTACTCTGTCAAACAATTTTTCAGTATGCTCTTATTCCAACATTCTTCGCCTCAAACGGATGAGCCATTAGTTCTTATTCCGCGACTTATTACGCGAAGTTTTGACTTTATCTTTTCATAATAGTATAGATAATGTTAAAGGTAGTATAAATTTGGCTCTTTTTTATTATAACCTTAAACCTTTTTACAAGCCGATTTGGACCAAGTCGGGTTTTATTTTAGGTAAATAACGTCATGAAACGATTTTTAAAAATACTGATATTACTTTTTGCTGTTTTTTTGTTTGCATGTGCAGGGGGAAACTCTGCAAAGAAAATGCCTGAGCACATAACTGCGGGCATGAGAGAGACAACCAAAGGGAACGCCATATATAATATGGGTTGTTACAGAGAATCTCTTGATTACTTTTTCAGGGCTCACGAATTTTTTACTGCATCTGATCAACTGAGCGGTGTTGCAATGAGTCTCAACAATATCGGAAACGTATACAGAATCATAGGCGACACTGAGAGTGCCATACTTTTTTTTGATGAAGCTTTTGTCGTATACACTGACATTAATGACAACAAAGGTGCGGTGCAGGTTCTCTCAAACAAGGCTGCCGCGATGATAGATGGCGGAATGCTTGAAGAAGCAACGAACGTGATAGACTCGGCTGAAAATATCGCACAAAAAAACAGAATATTGTTTGGGCCACTTCTAAACAACAGGGGCGTCCTATTTCTCAGAAAAAAGAAATACAGAAGTGCTGAGGAGATATTGCAAAAGGTTCTTGCCAAAGCAGACCCTAAAAACTTTTCGGAATTTGCAACAGTGAACTTTGCGCTCGGAGATCTTATGCTTGAAACACAACGCTATGAAAAAGCCATCGCCTTCTTCAGCTCGGCCCTAACAGCAGACCGTCTATCAGGTTTCTACAAAGGTATTGCTGACGATCTGGCTGCTATTGGATCAGTCTATTTACTACAGAAAAATGATGAATTTGCATTGAATTTTTATAAGCGGAGTGTCAAAATTTATGCCCTTATCGGAGACCAAAAAAAGGTGCATAGCATCATGGAAAAGCTCGAAAAAATATCGGAAAAGACCGAGCTTAGTATAACCGTTACAAAACATTTCGTTATCAGATGGCTTGAGGGGGAAGCCTTTGAAAGTCCATGCAAGTAAGATAATACCTAAAACCTTCACAAATAATCTTCGTGTGCTTCGTGGTGTGATCTAAATTTTTTTAGATCTGATATATTATTTATTAGAAATACTAGCTATTCATACGAGCTAATCACTTATCAAATTCCTAATCTCATCCAGCAGGGGCGGCTTTAACGTTCTCCATTTTGGTTGTATGGCTTTGTCTCTGTGCCATGTGAATTCGACAGCTTCGAATTTTTCCGGAATGACGTGTATGTCTTCTACGCCATATTTATTTTCAGGATAATATTCTATCCAGAGCATGCGATGGGGATCAATATTAAACTCCTTTGCAACCAGAGTGGCAATATGGCTGGTGCAGCTCCTTACAGAAATGTTGCTTTCAGCAATATCTGAAACCACAGCAATAATAGGCCTTAGATGCGTCAAGCCTTTTACATTACCCTTCTTAAGGTCATAAATGCGAAGTCTGCACTTGCCGCTTCCAAGGCCAAGCCTACCACCCCAACCACTCCAGGAAAATATATCATCGTGTATGAGCATTCCCACATTCCACCCAAATAATCTTATCACGAAAGCACGAAAATTGTTTTACCCTAATTGAGCGAAAGTCGAGGATGCCCAGATCCTAGTCCCTCAGAGCCAACGGCGGAGCCAGTATCTCCGACCATATGACAGCTTTTCGAAGTTCTTGAATTC